>Ga0180008_1000289_pt1 | contig 48481 bp, 52 predicted proteins | sample MM_PW_MetaG_FD_121121 | JGI IMG/M metagenome (GOLD analysis project Ga0180008, IMG submission 121121) | Groundwater microbial communities from the Aspo Hard Rock Laboratory (HRL) deep subsurface site, Sweden - MM_PW_MetaG | ecosystem: Environmental > Aquatic > Deep subsurface > Groundwater... | reverse complement strand
TTCTTTTTTTATTCTGATCTTTTTTATTTTTTTAGCATTCTTATATTTTTTTATTACTATTTTCCAGTAAACTAATTATTGTTTTTTTATTTACTAGTCTAAACTTTTTATCTCTCTATATTTCGTTTATACGGGGTTTTTTATTTGGGCTTAGTCTTAGGTTGAAAAGCTTATCTGTTTGATTTGACTGTGAGACCACTACTTTTGCCTATTTTTTGTTCATCATTTAAATTAAATTTATATGTAATTTTAGTATAATTAAAGCTTATTTTAAAATTAAGGAAAAGTTAATGAACTTTTTTAAATTAAAAGAACATAACACCACAGTTTCTAAAGAGTTTTATGCAGGGTTTACTACTTTTTTAACAATGATGTATATTGTTCCTGTAAATGGATTTATATTAGCTGATGCTGGTCTTCCTATGGATGCAGTTATAACTGCCACTGCATTAATTACGATTTTAGCAACTCTTTTTTCTGCATTATGGTCAAATACTCCAATTGCAATGAGTGTTGGTATGGGATTAAATGCATATTTCTCTTATGGTTTAGTTTTAGGTATGAAAATACCTTGGGAAACTGCGTTAGGGATAGTTTTTTTATCTGGTATATTATTTGTTATTTTATCTTTAACAAATTTTAGAGTTTGGATAATGACATCAATTCCCATGAGTTTAAGACGAGCGATTAGTGCAGGTATTGGATCATTCATTGCTTTTATTGGTTTAAAACAAATGGGTATGATAGTTTCAAATGATGCTACTTTAGTTAGTCTTGGTGATTTTTCAAATTCTAATGTTTTATTAGGAGTACTTGGATTAATTTTAGCTTTTAGTTTTTATGCTTATAGATTAAAAGGTGCTTTTATTTTATCTATTGCTATTACTTCTATTATTGCATGGGTGTTTGCATTAAATGATACTCCTCAAGTATTTTTTTCTGCACCTGCTTCAATTTCTCCAATTTTTTTACAACTTGATATTTTAAGTGCAATATCACTATCTTTGCTTCCTGTAATAATTACTTTTTTAATTACTGATATGTTTGATACACTTGGAACTTTAACAGGGGTAGGAACAAGAGCTAACTTATTTCAAGAAAATAATAAAGATGATAAATCACTACAAAAAACTTTAGAAGCAGATGCCATAGCAACAGTTGCAGGAAGTTTACTTGGTGTTTCAACTACAACTGCATTTATAGAAAGTGCAGCAGGAGTAGAAGAGGGTGGACGAACTGGATTAACAGCTGTATTTACAGCAATGCTTTTTATTACAACTCTTTTTATGTTACCTTTATTTAAATCAATTCCTTCTAATGCTATTTATCCAGTTTTAGTAGTTGTTGGAGTTTTAATGTTTACAGAGCTTGGAAAAATTAATTTTGAAGATTCTGATTTGGCTACAAGTGCTGGGGCATTTTTAATTGTTATTTTAATGCCATTAACTTTTTCTATAACAAATGGAATTGCAGCAGGATTCTTAGTTTATACTATTATTAAATTAGCAAAAAGAGAATTTAAGGATTTAAATATTGGTATATTAGTTATTACATTTATTAGTGCGTTAGCATTTATTTTATAAAAAGGATTTATATTGGAAAAACTATATTATAGTTATGAATTATTTAAAAAAGATACGCAAGTTTTAGTTGATAAATGTAGAGATTTTGAACCTGAAATTTTACTAGCAGTTGCTCGTGGTGGATTAACACTTGCTCATTTAATGGCACAAGCAATGGATATGAGAAATTTATATACTTTAAACTCAATTCATTATGAAGGTGAATTAAAATTAGATACATTTAATATTTTTAATATTCCTGATGTTTCACATGCTAAAAGAGTTTTAATTGTTGATGATATTGTAGATTCTGGTGAAACTATGAGAGAAATCTTAAAAGTTTTAAATGAAAGATTTCCAAATGTTGAATTTAAATTAGCAACACTATTTTATAAAAAAACTGCTGTTTTAAGACCTGATTATTCTGTTAGAGAAGCAAATGAGTGGATTGACTTTTTTTGGGAAGTTGACGTTAAATAAGTAATTATATATTTTTTATGTATAATGAATAAAATTTAAAATTGGATGTGAATATGACTTTTATAGATTTTAAAAAATTACTTTTGGATGCAGAGCTTACAATTCCAAAATTTACAGAACTTATTAAAGTTAGTGAGAAAAATATTCAAGCATATAAAAAGAAAAAACATGTTCCAAATACAATTGCTGTAATTGCAACATGTTTTGCAAAAATGAATAAAGAATCAATGGATTATAAAGCTTTAATTAATGATTTAAAATTAGAGAAAAAAGAGAAAAAAGGTGCAGGTTTTTCTAAGAAGAAATCTTCTAAAGATAAGGAAAAATCAAAAAAATAAAGTTTAATTTGCTATACTTCACAAAATTCAAAAATTTGGGATGTATATGATATTAAATAATAAAATTAAAATTTTTCTAGCTCTTGCTGCTTTTATGATGGCATTAGCTATTTCTTTAGGTGCATTTGGTGCGCACGCTTTAAAGTCGATTCTTGATGAATCAATGTTAAAAATATATAACACGGGTAGTCAATACCACTTCTATAACACTTTAGGTCTTTTTGCTGCAACATTTATTTATGCATTAAAACCTGATTCTAAAAAAATCTTTATTTCTTTATGTCTTATGTTCTTAGGAATGATTATCTTTTCATTCTCTTTATATTTTTTAGCAATTCTTTCTCTTCCTATATTAGGAGCTATTACACCTATTGGTGGAACGTTACTTATTATTGCTTGGCTTACATTAGCATACGGTATATTAAAGGATTAATTTTATGACTGCTATGGAAAAGATTGAACAAATTAGAGATTCAAGATGGTTTTCTAATTTAACTACGATAATTATTATTGCATATGCTTGTATTTTAGGTTTTAAGACTTTAGATGATGTTGATACAAATTATGATTTCTTTTTAAAGTTTGCAGATTATTTTGTAACAGTTTATTTTGTTTTTGAATTAGCTATTAAAATGGTTGCTGAGAAAAAGTTTGTTAATTTTTTTAAATCAGGTTGGAATTTATTTGATTTTATAATTGTTCTTATAACTCTTTTACCATTGGAATCTTCAAATTATGCTGCAATTGCAAGACTTATGAGGGTTTTTAGAATTTTAAGACTATTTACAGCTAGGCCTGAGTTAAAAGCTATTATTGATATGCTTATAAAAGCAATTCCAGCAATTATTGATATTGTTATTTTAATGTTTATAATATTTTATATTTATGCAATTATTGGGAATTTCTTTTTTGTAGATTTGCAATCGGGACTTTGGAAAGACTTTTTAGTATCTATGTTAACACTTTTTAGAGTTTTAACCTTTGAAGATTGGACAGATGTAATGTATGAGGCTATGGAGGTTTATCCTTGGGCTTGGGCATATTTTGTTTCATTTATTATAATTGCTGCATTTGTATTTTTTAATTTATTTGTTGCTGTTATTATTGGTGAGATGCAAAAACTACAAGAGGCTGATATGAAAGAAGAGATTCATGAAGATAGTTTAAAACTTGATATTTTATTAGAAGAGATGAAAAGTTTAAGAGAAGAAATTAGCTTATTAAAAAAAGAAATCAAATGAAAACATTTACAATTTTAGGAACAGGTTGGTTAGGTTTTGAGCTTGCAAAAGCTTTGAAAAATGACTATATTTTAAAAGTTTCATCAAGAAATGAAGAAAAAATAAAAATGTATGAAGAAGAGGGCTTGTCTTCATATATTTTAAATGAAAATTATTTAGATTTTTTGGATGATTTGTTAGATACAAATTATCTTTTTGTGAACTTTCCTCCTTCAAAATTTGATGATTATTTAGGTTTTTTAGAAAAAATCTATTCTCATAAAAAAATAAAAGATATTGAAAAAATCATATTTATTAGTTCAACTTCTGTTTATCCAAATATTGAAGGTTTTTTTAATGAAGATTTTAAAATAGAAGATTCTAGTTCTAAGATAGTTTATGAAGCTGAAAATTTAGTGTTAAGTAGAAGTGATGTTATTTTTAGAGTTTCTGCTTTAGTTGGTGCTAACAGAGTTTCAGGAAGAAGATTATCTAATAAAGTTGTGGAATATCCAAAAAGTGTAATAAATTTTGTACATAGAAATGATGTAATTGATGCTACAAAATTTGTAATTGCAAATAATATAGATGGAGTTTTTAATCTTTGTTCAAAAGAGCATCCAACAAAAGAAGATTTGTATTTTTTTAATTCAAAGAAATTTTATTTTGATTCACCAATTTTTTCTGATAATAAAGAGTTTTTAAATAGAATTATAGATGGCTCAAAAATAGAGAAATTAGGTTTTTTATATAAACATAATAATGCATTTGATTTAGTATAAGTTTTAATAATAAGTTTTAATAAAAAGTTTTTAGCTTTAAATATTTAAAGCTAAAAATTCCCATTAATTATTAATTAGTATTAAATGCTCTATCTCCAGCATCTCCAAGCCCTGGTCTAATATAATTATTTTCATCTAATCTTTCATCAATTTGAGCTATAAAAATATCAACATCTGGATGTGCTTCTTGAACTTTATTTACTCCAAAAGGGGAACCTAATACATTTAAGCAAATAATTCTTTTTGGATTTTTAGTTTTTAAATAACTAATTCCATCTATTAAAGAACCACCAGTTGCAACCATTGGGTCTAGCAATAAAACAGTTTTGTCTTCTAAATTTGGAATATTTTCATAAAAAAGTTTACTCAAAGATGTATGTTCATCTCTTTTCATTGCTAAAAAACCACTTCTTGCATATGGTAATGTTTTTAAAATACCTGTAAGCATTGGCTCACCAGCTCTTAAAATAGGAACCAATACTAATTTTTGAACTTCAATCATTTGCACATCGAGTGAACCTTGCCAAGTATTGATATTTTGTGTAACCGTATCAAAATCATTTAATGCCTCTGATGCTATGATTCTTGAAATTTCTTCAATTGTCATTCTGAATTCATTTGATGTAGTTCTTACATCCCTTAATCTATTAACAAGATGTTTTACAACAACATTTGTACTCTCTTTATACATTATTAATCCTTTTAAAATTTTATATTACTGAAAAATTGCTTATAAATTATATATAAATTTAAATTCTATTAACACATAATTTGATATTATAATTTTATCAAAAAAATAAAGGTCTTCATGAAACCCACAGATTATAACTTTAGAGTTAAAGATTCAATTCTTGGTTTACAATTCTTATTTGTAGCTTTTGGTGCACTTGTTTTAGTGCCAATTTTAACTGGACTTGATCCAAATGTAGCTTTATTTACAGCTGGACTTGGAACTTTAGTTTTCCAATATGTAAATAGATCTTGTGTTCCACCAATTTTTTTAGCATCTTCTTTTGCCTTTATTGCTCCTATTTCATACGGAGTTGCTACCTGGGGAATCCCAGCAACTATGTCTGGACTTGTTGCCGCTGGATTTTTATATGTAGTATTAAGTTTTCTTATTCGTTTAAAAGGTGATAATTTTTTACATAAGCTCCTTCCTTCTGTTGTAGTAGGGCCTGTAATTATGTCAATTGGTCTTATTCTATCACCTGTTGCTGTTAATATGGCTATGGGAAAAACAGGAGATGGCTCTGCTGTTTTAGTGCCTTTTGAGCAAGCTATTATAATATCTATGATTGCATTACTTGTTACAATTTTTGTTTCATTACTTGGAAAAGGTATTTTTAAACTAGTACCTATATTATTAGGAATTATTGCTGGATATTTAGTATCTTTATATTTTGGTATTGTTGATTTTTCGGGTATTGCTAATGCTTCTTGGTTTGCAATGCCTAATTTTACAGCTCCAGAATTTAACTGGCAAGCTATAATCTTTATTTTACCAATTGCAATTGCACCTGCAATTGAACATATTGGAGATATTCTTGCAATTTCAAATGTTACAAAACAAGATTATCTAAAAAAGCCAGGATTGAAAAATACACTTTTAGGAGATGGTCTGGCAACCTCTGTGGCTTCACTTTTTGGTGGACCACCTAATACTACTTATTCTGAAGTTACAGGTGCTGTTACTGTTACTAAAGCTTATAATCCAGCTATTATGACATGGGCAGCAATTTGTGCGATACTTTTAGCATTTGTTGGAAAATTAGGAGCAATCCTAGCTACTATTCCAACTCCTGTAATGGGAGGAATTATGTTGTTACTTTTTGGTATTATTGCAACTTTGGGAATTAGTACACTTTCAAAAGCAAATATAGATTTCTCTTGTCCTAGAAATATGGCAATAGTTTCTATGATTTTAGTATTTTCAATTGGTGGTATGACATTTAATTTTGGTGGAGTTCCTTTTGCTGGAATTGGACTTGGGGCTATAGTTGGAGTATTTTTAAATCTAGTTTTACCAAAAGCTTCATAAAAAAATGTTAAGATTTGTATCTTAAATAAATGATTATAATTTACATAAAGGATAATAATGGCAACAAAAGAACATCAATTTGATATTTCTGCAAAATTAGATATGCAAGAGATGAAGAATGCAGTTATTCAATCACAAAAAGAGATTGACACTAGATACGACTTTAAAGGTATTTCAAAAGAGTTAGATTTAAATGTGGGTGCTAAAACTTTAACATTAATTTCTTCTAGTGATAATAAAATAGATGCAATGAGAGATATTTTAATTTCAAAAATGAATAAAAGAGGACTTTCAATAAATTCACTTGAAGAGTTAAAAAAAGAAGATTCAAGTGGTGGAAATAGAAAATATTCATATAAAATTATTGACAGTATTGAAAAAGATGAAGCCAAAATTATACAAACAGAGATCAAAAGTCTAAAACTTAAAGTATCAGCTGTTAATCAAGGTGATGAAATAAGAGTAACAGGTAAAAATATTGATGATTTACAAACAATAATGAAACATCTTAAAACTCTTGAACTGAAGGCTCCTTTAGTATTTGATAATTTCAGATAAAAATTTAAATTTATTTATTATTTAGTTCTAATTTATAAATAATTAATATATAATTCATTCTTTAAGTATAAAGGATGAATTATAGAACTTCTAATTGTAAAATCAATAGCTGTTGTGACACTTGTTTTAGCACTTAGCTTTATTGCTGAAAAAGTTAGCCCAAAAATTTCTGGTATATTATCAGGACTTCCTGTTGGAAGCTCTATTACTCTTGTCTTTTTTGCAATTGAAAATGGAGTTGATTATGTAACAAAAGTTGCTTTGTATAATATTCATGGTCTTTTTGCTGCATTGGCTTTTTCTATTGGTTATTATATTAGTACTTTTTATAAGGGAAAATTTGAAATATTTTTGAGTTTATTAATCTCATTTATTTCATATTTAATTATTGCATTTATCTTAGCCTATGTTCCTCCTCATGTATTTTTTACTCCATTTATTGTAATAACATTAATGTTAATTGCAACAATATATTTTGCAAAAAAAGAGAATTTTACAATTGATAAAAAAATAAAAACTTCAATGTCTGATATTTTATTTAGATCAATTTTAACTATTTCGATATTTTTAGTAGTCTCTAGTTTACCAAAATATGTACCTTCAAATATTGCAGGAATTTTTTCTTCATTTCCAACTATTTTGTTACCATTACTCTTGATTATACATTTTAGACATAGTAGATTACAAGCTAGAACTATTATCAAAAATACACCTTTTGGGTTGAGCTCTGTTGTTATTTATTCTTTAGTTGTTTATTTTACATATGCAGAAATTGGAATTTTATATGGAACTATTGTTGCTTTAATTTCATCTGTTTTATATGTAGTAATTCAAGGAAAAGTTTTAAGATTTTTTAAACTCATAAATTAACATATACACACTAAGTAAACAAAGTTTGATTATAATAGATATTATTTATTAGGATTTAATATGAGAGTTTTATTATTAGAAGATGATGTTGCCTTAAGTGATTTGTTAAATGAACATCTTGTAGATAAAGGTTATGATGTAACTTTGTGTACAAATGGACAAGATGCCTTAGAGGCTTTAATTGATCAAAAATATGATATTGCATTACTTGATATAAATACTCCCATAATTAGTGGAATTGAAGTTTTAAAAACAGTAAGAAATGAGTATAAAAACAACACTCCTGCTATAATTTTAACAGCTTACCAAGATACTAAACATCTAAAAGAATCATTTGAAAATGGTGTTGATGACTATATAAAAAAACCTTTTGATTTAGAAGAATTAGATCAAAGAATATTAAAACTTTGTAGACAGTTTTTTATTGAACAAGATAATAAAATTAAAATAGACGAAAATATCTATTTTGAACCTCAGACTTGTCATATATTTAAAGATGAAAAAATAATCAATTTAGCTCAAAAAGAAAGAGATATTTTGAAATATTTCTGTACCCATAAAAATAGGGTAGTTTCAAGTGATGAATTACTTCAAAATATTTGGGCTTATGATGAAATGCCAACTGATGCTACAATTAGAGTATATATAAAAAATCTAAGAGAAATTATTGGAAAAGATAAAATTGTAACAATAAGAGCAATAGGATATAGATTTGAATAAAGATGAAAAAAAAGCATTAATTAGTTTTTTATCCATATACATTATTTCAGCAATTTTTTTAATAGGAGTAATTTTATATATTTATTATAAAAATGAAACAAGAATGTTAGAAGAAACTTGTAGCATGGAACTTAGTAATGCTTCCATGCATATAAAAACTGAAATTATGAATAAATATATGAAAAAACAGGAATTTAATGCAAGTAAATTAACAAAAGAAAATATTAAATATGGTCTTTTTGATAAAGATAAAAATGTAATTTTTTCATATTTGGATAAAGATTTTGAGATTGATTTTTCTAAAACTACATATGAAAATGAGTTTTATAATTACTTTATCACAACCTTAGATGATGAAAATATTCCAATTAGATATATAGTAATTGAAACATGTCAAGAAGTTCAAGATAAAAATAAGTTAAAAATATTTATATTAATAATATTAGTTCTAAGCTCTATTTTTATAGGTTGTATCGGTTATTTATTAGCAAAAATTTTATTAAAACCAGTTCGACAAAGGGTTGAATCTATGGATAAATTTATTAAAGATTCAGCCCATGAATTAAACACACCAATTACTGTTTTAATGACATCGGTTTCTATGCTTAAAAGTGGCAAAAATCCCCAAAAGATGATGAAATATATATTAAGTAGTTCTAAGCAGATTTCTCAAATTTATAATGATATACATTTTTCAGCATTTAATGAAATAAATGAAGATGTTTTTGAAGAGTTTAATCTAAAAGATTTAGTAAGTGAAAGTACTGAGTATTTTAATGATATATCAATTACAAAAAATATTGTAATTAAATCAACATTAGAAGATTGTTTTATAAAAATGGATAAAACTAAAACTCAAAAATTAGTTAATAACTTAATCTCAAATGCAATTAAATATAGCAATAAAGACTCTATTGTGGAAGTTTCTTTAAGTAATAATATTTTAAATGTAAAAGATTTTGGTATAGGTATTAGTTCTGAAGAACAAAAAGAGATATTCAAAAGATATAAAAGAGGAAATAATAATGAAGGTGGTTTTGGAATAGGTTTAGATATAGTTAAACGAATATGTGAAGAGTATAGTTTACTTTTAACTTTAGAATCACAAATGAATAAAAAGACTATTTTTAGTATAGATTTTTCATCAATATTAAATAAAGAGTATATACAAAAGTGAAATGAATATTATTTTTGTTAAAATACGAAAAAATATAATAAAGATTATTTATGATAAATGTAATTAAGAATTTTAAAATAAGTGAATTAAGTAATACAAAATTTATTCATCCTGTTAAAGTAACTTTTAACCAAAATGGAAAAGATAAAACTTGGGAAGCAGTACGTAGTCATAATAGTGTTGCGATACTATTATATCATGAAGAGAAAAATGCCTTTTTGCTTGTAAAGCAGTTTAGAGCTCCTGTTTATTTAAATGATAGTAGTAAAATGTATACATATGAATTATGTGCAGGTTTAGTTGACAAAGATAAATCTTTACTTGAAATTGCAAAAGAAGAAATAGATGAAGAATGTGGATATGCTGTGGATATAAATAAAATCCAAAAAGTTACCTCTTTTTTTACAAATGTAGGAATAAGTGGTGGTTGTCAACATTTGTTTTTTGCAAAAATTAATGAATCTATGAAAATCCATGATGGTGGTGGAATAAATGATGAACAAATAGAACTACATTTTTTACCAATTGAGAAATGTGATGAATTAATATTTGATGAGTCAAAGGCTAAAACACCTGGTTTGATGTTTAGTTTTTATTGGTTTTTTAAAAACCAAAAAGAAATGGGATTATAATATGAAATTAATTTTTACAATCTTTTTTTTGTTAAATATCTTTTCATATGCTCAAGAAACAACAACGGCAACTGCAAATCTAATAGATCCTTTAGATATTAATAATTCATTTATTACAAAATTTGAATATGGGAAAATGCTTTTTAATAATCCAAGAGGAATAGGGTGTAACTCTTGTCATGGAGATAATGCTAAGGGTCAAAAAATAATGGATTTTAAGCAGGAGCATGATAAAAAGATTTACAATTGCAGTTTATTTGCTCCAAATATCAAAGATATCGAATATGAAACTTTTTCAACAAAGGTTAATTCAAAGAAAAATCCAAATTTAAAGTTTGAAAAAGAGCAAGTTTGTGATAAATTGATTTATTATGCAAATGTTATGCCAACTTACTTTTTGGTAGAAGAAGAAATCGAAGCTATTTTTTATTATATAAAAAATCTTAAATAGCTCTATTTAAAATAGCCTTATCTAGAAAAGGCTATTCCTAATCCTATTTTATGAATTTCTTGATCATAATCTATTAAACTATTCCCATATCCTGAGAATACTTGTAATAAACCATATGAGTTTTCTGTTGAAAGAAAATTAGGTAAAGGAAATGTCCAGTTTAACTCAGCAGCACCTTTATTCCCTGAATTAAACTCTAAATTATTTCTTAACATTAATTCAAAAGTATGTTTTTTATATGCATATAAAAGAGTTAATTCGCCTTTTCCATAATAATCTTCAATATCAGAATTATCATCATCTCCTGAAGCTTCGGGTATTCTATACCAAATTTTGGGAACTAAAAATAAATTTGATAACTGGAAATATCCTTCTATATAAGCTCTATTCCATGATCTTGATTCTTCATTGTTTCTTCCATTTGATGTATGAATTAAAGATATTTTGTAAGCTTTAAATGTTTCACTATCTTTATATGGGAATTGAATAAAAACTTCAGGTTCATAATTTGTTTCTCTAAATGGTGAAGAATCTTTTGCTGTTTGCCAAAAAGATTTTTGTGTATATGCAGCACTTATAGATTCATCAAGTCCAAAAAAGTTATATGTAATAGGTTTTTCAATACTGATTTGAAAGGCCGTTTCTAATTGTTTCCTATCATCTATTTCATTAAAATTATATGTGGCAGGCAACAAGTAATTCTTTTTATAAGGATATAAATTAAAATCTTTTGTAACTAATTGTTGTAAACTTTCATCAGTTTCTTTATCTTTTACCTTATTAATTTGTTTTTGATAAAATGATTTTTTCATTGTAGTAAAATTTTCAACTTTATGATCTTCATTTTTTGACAAATCAATAATATATTTATCTTCTTTTGTAATATTCAAACTAGCTGCTTTTTTATAAAGAATCATAGCTTCTTTATAATTTCCTTGATTTTCTAATATTGAAGCTTCTTTGTAAAGTGAATTTATATCTTCACTAAAACATAAACTATAAATAAATAAGGGTAATAATTTTTTCATAATAAACCATTTGTTGTATTTCTTAGTATTTTACATTAATAATTATTATAGGCTTATTTTTATACTTTATAAAAGAGTTTAAATGATATAATCGGCAAAAATTTAGAAAAAAGGTTACTAAATATGCTTGTAGCACCTTCAATATTATCAGCAGATTTTGGGAATTTAGCGAACGAAATTAAGGCTATTTGTAATGGCGGATGTGATTTAATTCACGTTGATGTAATGGATGGACATTTTGTTCCAAATATGACTATTGGTCCTGTTGTTGTAAGTCCAGTTGCAAAAGTTGCTACTAAACCACTTGATATACATTTAATGGTAGAAAATAATACATTTTTTGTAGATTTATTTGCATCACTTAAACCGGAATATATTTCATTTCATATTGAAAGTGAAAACCATCCCCATAGACTTATTCAAAAAATCAGAGATTATGGAATAAAACCAGCAATTGTACTTAATCCTCATACTCCTCCTGAATCAATTGAGTATTTACTTGAAGATTTAGATATGGTTCTTTTAATGTCAGTAAATCCAGGTTTTGGCGGACAAAAGTTTATTTCAAGTGTGGTTGAAAAAGCAAAAAAATTAAAAGAATTAATAAATAAAAGAAATCCAAACTGCTTAATTGAAGTTGATGGTGGAGTGAATGATAAAAATATTCATATTCTAAAAGATGCAGGTGTTGATGTTGTTGTTGCTGGCTCTTATGTATTTGGTAATAGTGACTACTCAAAAGCTATAAAAAGTTTGCAGGTATAAATATGAGAGTAAAAATTTGTGGTATTACCAATTTACAAGATGCACTTGATGCTGTATATGCGGGAGCTAGTGCATTAGGATTTGTATTTTATAAAAAATCACCAAGATATATAGAACCATTAAAAGCAAAAGAGATAGTAGAAAAACTTCCACCCTTTGTTCAAGTAGTTGGACTTTTTGTAAATGAAAATGAAGATTTTATAAATGAAATTTGTTTTGAATCTAGAATGCAATTAGCTCAAATTATTGATGATAATGAGATTATAAATTACGATTTATTAAAAGTAAAATATATAAAAGTATTAAGAGTTAAAGAAGAAAAAGATTTAAGAAATTTAAATAAAGAATACTATTTAGTTGATGCATTTGTTGACGGTTTTGGAGGAGAGGGTAAAAGAGTTGCTTTAGAATGGTTTGAAGATATAGATTGCTCAAGACTTATTCTTGCAGGTGGATTAACAGCTAATAATCTAAAAGAAATAAAAGGTTTTGGTTTTTATGGAATTGATGTCAGTAGTGGAGTTGAATCTGAAGTTAAAGGTATAAAAGATAGACAAAAAATGGTCGAATTTATAAAAGAGGCTAATGAAATCAAATAAGAGGATAATTCCTAAACCTTCGTTTAAACTTCAAAATATAATTCAAAGATTACAAAAAGAGTCAATACTATATACAGAGTTTTTAGAATTATTACAAAAGGCTACTGATTCTATGTATGAAAGTTCTGAGCTTGAATTTGAATTACTTTTATCAAATGGCTTACCTTTAGAATTTGATGGTGATTTTGTTTTTTTAAAAACGAAAGAAACACCTATTGAAGAACAAACATTTTGTGTAGTTGATATTGAAACAAATGGTGGAAGTGCTAAAAAAGGTTTTCAAATTATTGAATTAGGTGCTGTAAAATATAAAAATGGACAGATAATTAGTAAGTTTGAATCATTAGTTTTTGCAAAAGAGATTCCTCCTTACGTTCAAGAAGTTACAAAAATAACACCTAAAATGTTAGAAGATGCACCAAGATTAGAAAATGTATTAAAAGATTTTAAAATCTTTTTAGAAGATGATGTTTTTGTAGCACACGATATAAAGTTTGATTATACATTTATTTCAGAATCATTTGAAAAATATAATTTAGGTAAATTACTAAATAGAAAAATCTGTACAATTGATTTAGCAAAAAGAACAATAGAATCAGAAAGATATGGTCTTGGTTTCTTAAAAGAGCTTTTAAATATTGATGTTGATAATCACCATAGAGCTTATTATGATGCATTAACAACTGCAATTGTTTTTGATAAAAGTTTAGAGAATATAAAAAAATCAAATAATTCTAAAATAAAAACAGTGGAAGCATTAATTGCCTTTTCTAAAAGCGACAATGTAATAAACAACAATCAAAAAAGGAGCTGATATGTTTAGCCAAGAAAACTATATAGAGTATCTTAATTTTGCAGCACATGCTCATGGTGAACAAAAAACTCCCCATGGATTTGCTTATATTTTTCATATTACTTGTGTAGCAATGGAAGTTATTAATGCATGTGAGAAATCAAAGCTTGATGAGAAGAAAGCTGATTTTGCTATTACATGCGCATTACTACATGATGTAATAGAAGATACAAATATTACTTATGATGAATTATATACGAAGTTTGGTCCTGATATTGCAGATGGTGTTGAAGCTTTAACAAAAAACAAATCATTAGAATCAAAACAAGAACAAATGAGAGATAGTATTGAAAGGTTATTGACTCAACCTTATGAAGTTCAAATGGTAAAATTAGCTGATAGAATCACAAATCTTGGGACTCCTCCAAAACACTGGGATAATGAAAAAATTAAAAATTATGCAAAAGAGGCTAGTTTTATTTTATCTTGTTTAAAAAATTCGAATATATATTTGGCAAAAAGATTAGAAGAAAAGATTGTTGAGTATAAAAAATATATAAAAGAATAAATAGATTTAAAACAAAAGCCCTAAGGCTTTTATTTTGTTTGATTAAGCTTTAGATACTTCTTCTGCGTATTTAAGACCTAAATCAAATGCTTTATTATTAATAGCATGTACTTTTTCAGGTACTTTTGAAAGCATTGTTTTTCTTAATACTTCATTTGGAACAGTTTCACCTGTAAAGTAGTTAGCCATAGCAAGTGCTAAAACTGATTGAGTAATAACATTTCCTACTTCTTCTTTTGCAATAGTAATAATTGGAATCTCATAGATTTTCCATTTTTTTCTATCTTCTTCAGTTGGAGATACTAGATTTGGCTCAACAACGATTACACCACCTTCTTTTACACCACTTTTGAATTGGTTGTAAGAAATTTGTGCAACTGATAACATGAAGTCAATTTCACCATCATTTGCATAAGGGTATAAAATTTCTTCATCTTGTAAAGTAATATCAACAACAGTTGGTCCACCTCTTACTTGAGATGTATAAGTTGCTGTTTTTAAACCATAGCCACCATCATTGATTTTAGCAGCTGCGAAAATCGCACCTGCAAGAAGTACACCTTGTCCACCAACACCTGTAAATCTCATTAATGTTCTATTTGCTGCCATGTGTGTCTCCTTATAATTGAACCATAGTTTTATTTTTGTGAGCTTCTTTTACTTTTTCATAAGATTGGCAATATTCAGCTGCTTCAGTATCATGTTTTAAAATACCAGTAGGGAAAATACCTTTTTGCTCTGAAGGTTCTAATTTATCAAATTTAGCTTTTGCCATAGAAATAGAATCAATCCACTCTAAGTTTGCCATAGCAGTTGCCATTTTATTTTTTCTTCCTAAGTTAACGTGACAGTTAGAGAATACTTCAATAAATGAGAATCCTGTATGTTCAAAACCTTTAACTAAAACTCTTTCAAGTTTTTTAGGATCAAGCATAGTTTCTCTTGCAATAAATGAAGCACCTGCAGCTTCAACTAATTTACAAGCATCAAAAGTAGGGTCAATATTTCCTCTACTCATAGTTACAGTCCACATACCTTGAGGAGTAGTTGGAGATGTTTGAGAATTTGTTAATCCATAAATGAAGTTATTGATAATAATATAGTTTAAGTCAATGTTTCTTCTTGATGCATGAATTGTATGATTTCCACCAATTGCAAGACCATCACCATCTCCACCAACAACAATAACTTTTTTAGTTGGGTTTGCTAATTTAATCCCTGTAGCGTATGCTAAAGTTCTTCCATGCGTTGTATGAACTGTATTACAGTTGATATATGAAGAGAATCTTCCAGAACATCCAATCCCTGAAACAACACAAACATCATCCATATTCCAACCAATTTTTTCAATGGCTCTAATTACAGATTTTAAAATAACTCCATCACCACATCCCCAACACCATAGTGTTGGCATTTTGTCTGTTCTTAAATACTCGTCATAATTAAATGCCATGATTACATTCCTTTCACTTTTTCAATAATTTCTAGTGGAGATAAAGGTCTTCCATTTACTTTATATAATGTATCGAAATCTGATCTTCCTGATACTCTTTGTACTTCATCAGAGAATTGTCCCATATTTAATTCAGCAACTAATACTTTATCAAATTTAGTCATTAACTCTTTAATTCTTTTTGCTGGACTTGGCCAAATTGTTATTGGTCTGAACATACCAACTTTAAGACCTTCTTTTCTCATTCTATTGATAGCTTCAGTTACACCTAATGAAACAGAACCATAAGCAATAATCATAATGTCAGCATCTTCTAACATATATTCTTCATTTAATTCAATTTCGTCCATATGAGCATCAACTTTATTGAATAATCTTTTCATTAAAGCATCACACATATCAGCATCTTCAGTTGGATGTCCTGTTGGTCCATGGTGAAGACCTGTAAAGTGGTATCTATATCCTTCAAACATTGGATTTAAAACCGCTGCTTCATCAGGACCAACACCGTAAGGTTTATAATCTTTTTTATCTCCCGTAAATTTCTTTCTTGGGATTTTACCTGCTTGAACTTCTTCTAAATCAGGAATTACTGCTTTTCCACTCATATGACCAATTGTTTCATCTAATAAAATGAAAATAGGTTGCATAAATCTATCAGCTAAATTGAAAGCTCTTACAGTTTCTGTATAACACTCTCTTAAATTTCCAGGAATTAAAGTAATTGATTTTACGTCACCATGAGTTGGGTTTTTAGCTTGTAATAAATCCCCTTGAGCAACTCTTGTTGGAAGACCAGTTGATGGACCACCTCTCATAACATTAACAATTACTAAAGGAACTTCAGAAATATATCCAACACCTAAGTTTTCTGCTTTTAAAGAAATACCAGGTCCAGATGTTGCTGTCATTGATCTTTTTCCAGACATAGCAGCACCTAATGCTGTACAAATACCTGCGATTTCATCTTCCATTTGGATACATGCTTGTCCTCTAGCTGGTAATGCAGAAGATAATATGTGCATTATTTCACTTGAAGGAGTAATAGGGTATCCACCAAAAAACTCAACATCAGCGTCAAGTGCAGCTTTTGCTGCCAGTTCATTTCCTGTTGAAATTAGTTCTCTTGCCATTAATTCTCCTTACGCCTCTAGTTCTCTATAATTATTTTTTATAACCGCTTCTTTTCTATCTTTTGCTTCTTCTGTAAGTTTTGCAAATTTAAACTCTTTTTTATCAGCAACATAAATTGCAAAATCTGGACATGCCAATTCGCAATCAGTACAACCAATACATGATTCTGGGTGAACAACTTTTATCATTGAACCTAAAGTAGAATGAACTTCTTGTCTCATAGCAAGTACACCAGCTGGACAAACCGAAACACACTTATCACATGCTTTACATCTAGCTTCATTAACCCAAACTGGAGTATTTGCAGGAGCTTCCATATTAGACATAATTTCTCCTTAAACTATTTTAATATCAATACTTGATTAAACTCAATATATTATGATTGAATCATAGCCTATAATACTTCTAAAGATTGATTAAAACCGGGATTTTATTCTTTGAATTTGTGTCTTGTTACATTTTGCAACAAGAAAATTAACTTGTTTAAAACATGTAATTAAACTGCAATTTAGCTTAAAATATTAAAATAATTAATTATTGAAAGTATAGGTTAATAATTTGATTAAAACTCAAATTTATTTAACTTAGATATAATAATATTAAATAAAATAAGGATTTTTTTTGGTTTTATATCAGCCTATGAATGGCTATTGCTATAATAGTGATACACATTTCTTGTATAATTTCATTTGTGAAAATTTTAAAAAATATAAAAATATTAAAGGTGAACTTTTAGATATTGGAAGTGGTAGTGGAATACTTGGATTATTGATTGCAAAAGATTACAGTAAGATAACTCTTAATCAGTGTGAAATTCAAAAAATGTTTCAATTCTTCTCAAGTAAAAATACACAAACAAATAAAATTGATTCCAATTTATATAAAGGTTCATTTGAAGAAGTAGAATTTGGAAAAGTTTTTGATTATTGTGTTTCAAATCCACCTTTTTATCATGGAAATGTTGTTAAAAGTGAAAATGAAAGTTTAAAAATAGCAAGATACAATGATTCTCTACCTTTAGAAGGCTTTATAAAAAAAGCTGCAAAGGTATTGAAAAATGATGGTAAATTCTTTTTTTGTTATGATTCAAAACAGATAAATGAAATAATTGTATTGTTGAATAAATATAAATTTAATCTTGAAGCATTACAGTTTGTTCATCCAAAAACAACAAAAGATGCAACATTAATTTTAGTATATGCAAGAAGAAATTCTAAATCATTAACTAAAATTTTTAATCCTTTAATAGTTTTTGATGAAAATAATGATTTTACACAAGAAGTTCAAAGTATATATAAAAAATCTTCTACATATAGTATAAAGGTTGATATTGAGTGATTTAATAAAAAAAGATGGTTTTAATTTTGCGTTTGATCCAAAAGGTTGTGATACATGTGCTGGAAATTGTTGTATTGGTGAAAGTGGTTACATTTGGATAAACCAAAAAGAGATACAATCTTTAGCTTTGCATCTAAATTTATCAATTGATGATTTAAAATTTAGATATTTGAATAAAATTGGCTATAAATATAGTATAAAAGAGGTACAATTAGCTTCAAATAATTTTGCTTGTTGTTTTTTCAATTTAGAAAAAAAACAATGCTCAGTTTATGATGTAAGACCTATGCAGTGCCGTACTTTCCCATTTTGGGATTATTTTAAAGAAAATGAAGAAGAGGTTTATAAAGAGTGCCCAGCTATAAAAAATCTTTAGTTCTTTGTTCAATATTATTACTTCTAAATGGATGTGGTATTAAATTATTGAATGATGAAAATAAAGATATTTCAAAAACAACATTTACAGAGGTTAAAACAAAACCTTACAATCTTGAGAATCAATATATAATTCTTGCTTTAGAGTCAGAAAATCAGAAATTATATAATGATGCAATAAGTTTATATTTTAAACTATTTGAAAATACAAATAATTATGAATATTTAGTTAAATATTTAACTTTATCAACTAATGTAAAAGATTTTGCATCAGTTAAAAAATATGCATCAAAATATGTAATAGAGAATACAAAAGAAGAAGAGATAATACTAAGGTTATATATTTATTCACTATTTAAATTAAATGAAAAAGAAGAAGCTATTAAAAATGGTGAAAAATTAATAGCTAATTATAAAAATGAGATAAATTATCAACTTTTAGGAAGTATTTATTTAGAAGATAAAGAGTATTTAAAAGCTTATGAATTATTTGAGTTATCATATGAATTAACTAATTCAAGTAATACATTATTAACACTTACAAATATCCAGTTTAATAATTTACTTGAAAAAGATAAGGCAATAAAAAAACTTGAAAATCATATTCAAATGAGTGGTTATGATTTTAATTTATCAATTCAGTTATTATCTTTTTATGAAAAAGAGAATGAAAAAGATAAATTAATAGCACTTTTGAAAAACATGTATTTTTATTACAAAAATAGTGATAACCAATTTTTATTAAATAAAACAAAAATTCTATTTATTAAATATGTTGCTAGAGATAATATAAATAATGCAATAGTTTTTTTAGAAGAGAATAATGAAGAAGATGAAAATTTATTAAATCTATATAAAATTACAAATCAAAGTCAAAAGGCTGATGATTTATTAGGTAGATTGTATAAAAGTACAGACAACTTAGATTATTTAGCCCAACAAGCTATTTTAAAATTTGAAATGACAAGTGATAAAGAGAGTGTTTTAGATGACGTTATTTCTAAATTTAATAAAGTTTTAGAAAATGGTAGCAATCATATATATGAAAACTATTTAGCTTATATTTTGATTGATTATAACATTGATATTAAAAGAGGTTTAGTATTAGTAAAAAAAGCTCTAATAGTTGAGCCAAATAATATAGCTTATATTGACACTTTAGCATGGGGTGAATATAAACTTAAAAATTGTAAAGAAGCATATATTCAAATGAAACGAGTAGTTGACGAAGTTGGAATAGATGACGAAGAGATAAAATTACATTGGGAACAAATAAAGGAGTGTAAAGAGTGATTTTAGATGAAATTATAGAAAAAACAAAACAAGATTTAGAAATAAGAAAAAAAGAGATAACTCTAGATTTATTAGGTAGAAGTTTATCTTCAAATCCATTTGCACCAAGAGATGTAAAACCATTTCTAAGATCGACTAAAGATGAGCCTGTTAGAATTATTGCAGAAGTAAAAAAAGCTAGTCCATCAAAGGGCATAATCAAAGAGGATTTTGATCCACTATTAATTGCACAAGCTTATAGTAATAGTGGTGCTAATGCAATTTCTGTTTTAACTGAACCTCATTATTTTAAAGGTAATTTAGAATATCTAAGTGGTATTAGAAGATACGTATCAACACCATTATTGAGAAAAGATTTTATTGTTGATAAGTATCAAATTGTTGAAGCTTTAGTTTATGGGGCTGATTTTATTTTACTTATTGCAAAAGCTTTAGGAACAAAAGAATTAAAAGAGCTTTATGATTATGCTATTCATTTAGGACTTGAAGTTTTAGTTGAAATTCACGATAAAGAAGATTTAACAAAAGCTATAAAATGTGGAGCTACGATTATTGGAATAAACCATAGAAATCTTGATACTTTTGAAATGGATATGGAACTTTGTGATAAATTAATTCCATTAATTCCAAATGGAAAAATAATAGTTGCAGAATCAGGTGTTTCAAATATAGATACAATTAAAAGATTAAGTTCTATTGGAGCAGATGCTTTTTTAATTGGTGAACATTTTATGAGAGTTCCATCAATTGAAGATGAATTAAAAAGGTTCAAAAATGCCTGTAATTAATGTAAAAATGACCCATGAAGATTGTGGGGCAACAAAAGAGCAAAAAGAACAATTAGCAAAAGGTATAACTGAGCTTTTTGCTAAAACTTTTAATGGTAGAGGTGCCTCTAGTGCTGTTGTTATCATAGAAGAAGTAAGTACTGATAATTATTCTGTTGGTGGAAAAACTATTTCACAAATAAGAAGTGAAGCTAAAAACTAAAAAGATTTATTTAAAGACTTTTTAGTCTTTAAATAAAGTAGAACCCACTCTAATCATATTAGATCCACATGCAATTGCAAGTTCAAAATCAGAACTCATTCCCATAGAACAATATTTTGCTCCAAATGGTATTAACTCATCATAGATTTTTTTAGTTGTTTTAAAAGATTCTTTAATAAGTTTTTCATCCTCTGTATGTGCTCCAATACTCATAATACCTTTTAAATTAATATTAGGACAAGATTCAAGTATTTGTTTATAAACTTCAATTGCAGCTTCAGGAAGAACACCTGACTTTGAATCCTCATAAGCTGAGTTTATTTGAAGTAAAGCAGATAGCTTTTTATTTTTTGCTTCAAGTTTTTTATTTAATTCAAGAGCTAAATCTAAAGAATCTAAAGAGTGAACTAAAGTTGGATTTAAATCTATTAGATTATTGATTTTATTTTTTTGCAAAGTTCCAACGAAATGCCATTCAATTGGTAACTCTTCAAGTTCTATCATTTTATCTTTTAAATCTTGAACTTTATTTTCTCCAAATGCTCTTTGACCAGCATTATATAAAGTTTCAATATCTTGTGTAGTTGAGTATTTAGAAATACCAATAATTTTTACAATATGATGCTCAGAAATTCTAAGTCTAGCACCTTCTACTTTTGTAATTATTTCATCCAAATTTCTAGTTGCTGTTTGTTTATTCATTTTATCTACCTTAATTATTAAATAGAATTCTATTTATATCATTATAAATTCCAAGAAGCATTAAACTTCCTAAAATTACCCAACCCATAATTGTTAAAAATAGAAATACTTGATCACTTGGTTTTCTTCTTGTAATCATTTCATATAAATTAAACATGATATGACCACCATCAAGTGCTGGAATTGGAAGTAGATTTAATACTCCAAGATTCACTGATATTAATGCTGTGATTGCAAATAAAGCAATTATTGAAGATTCACTAGCATCTGATATAACTTTTCCAATGGTAATTACTCCACCAACTTCACTACTTGGAATTACACCTTGAATAAGTTTTTGAACACCTTGAAAAATCATAGTTGAAGCAAAAATAGTTTTTTCATATGCATAAACTAAAGATTCACCAATTGATAATTCTAAATTAATTACTTCTCCAGATGGTGAAATACCAATCATTCTTTTTTTGATTTTTTCTTTAAACATATTTTCACTATCTGAAACTTGAGGATTTATAACTATTGCTATAATTCCACCATCTCTTTTAATGAAGAATTTTAAAGCACCTTGGGTATTGATAATTGTTTTACCAATTTCATCCCATGCTTTTATATCTGCATCATTGATTCTTAATATTTCATCATTTGCTTTTATTCCTGCGTGAAAAGCAGGTGAGTTCTCTTGAACAGTTCCCACTTTTGCAGCCCAAGTAGTAGCTCCCATAATAGCAATACAAAAGTATAAAACAGCTGCTAAAATAAAGTTTGCTGCTGGTCCTGCAAAAAGTATAATAATTCTTTGCCAAGGTTTTTTTGTATTATATGAATCATCTCCATCTTCAGTTAAAGCAGGATTTGAATCATCTTGACCTTTCATTTTTACATATCCACCAAGTGGAACTAGTGCGATTTGCCAAGTAGTTCCCATCCAGTATTTAGAATAAAGTTGTTTCCCAAATCCAATTGAAAAAACATGAACTTTTACACCAAAATAACGTGCTGCTAAAAAGTGTCCTAGTTCATGGAAAAAGACTAAAAATGATAAGACAAGTAAAAAAGTTATAGTACCCACTGATATTTCCTTTAGTTTTTGAAATAATCTCTTGTATATTCATATCCTGAATATATTGTTAAAATAACAGCTAACCATAAAAGTTCAGTTGCAAAAGGCCAATTCATAATTAAAAAACCAATAGCAATCATTTGAATAACAGTTTTTATTTTTCCTGCCATTGTAGATGCTACGTCTTTCCCTTCACTAACTGCCACAACTCTTAATCCTGTTATGAAAAACTCTCTAGAAAGTATTAAAAAAACAGCCCAAACTGATGCTCTATCTATTACCATTAGACCTAAGAAACCAGCAAGAACAAGCATTTTATCAGCAAGTGGATCCAAAATTCCACCAAGTTTTGTCATTTGATTCCAATTTCTTGCAATAAATCCATCGAAAAAATCAGTAACAGATGCAATTACAAAAATAAGTCCTGCAAAATAATCAAACCAAGAAGGATGCCAAGAAGAGAAGATATGATTGTTTCTATCTATAAAAAACCATAGCATTAGCGGAGCTAATGCTATTCTAAAAAGTGCTAGAGTATTTGGAAGGTTTAATACTTTTGACATTATCTAAAAGTTGTCCCACCATCAACAACTAAAGTTTGTGATGTAATCCAAGATGCATCATCTGTACATAAGAAATAACATGATTGTGCTAAATCTTCAGGTTGACCAATTCTTTTTAATGCAGATAAATCTATAGTTTTTTGTTTAACTTCTTCATAGTTTGTAAATGCTTTTAAAGCATCAGTATCAATAGGACCACCTGAAACTGCATTTACTCTAATATTAAATTCACCTAATTCAGTTGCCGCATATCTAACCATTGCTTCAACAGCAGCTTTATTTGTACCATGACCTGCATAGTTTGGAATATAAACTAAATTTCCAGTACTACTTAATGAAACAATTGCTCCACCACCAACTTTTTGCATTCTTTTTGCAGCTTGTTGTGCTCCACATACAAATGCATTAACAGTTGCAGTATAAATGTTATTTAAACCTTTTGGTTTTAATTTCATAAATTTACCATAACCACCAACTACAGCTCTACCATAAATCATTGCATTTGAAATAAAGAAATCAATTCTATCAAAATCTTTATCTATTTCGTCAAATAACTCTTTATATTTTTCAGGCTCTAAAATATTAAATGGATATGCTCTACATTTAACTCCAAATTTATCTTCTACATCTTTACAGATATCTTCAGCAAATTGTTGATTTGAATTATAAGTAAATGCAACATTTACTCCATTTTTTGCAAATTTGTAAACACATTCTTTTCCAATACCTTTAGTACCACCAGAAATTACTAAAGTTTTACCCTTCATTTTGTTACCCATTATTTTATTACCTCATATTTTATTAAAGTTTCTTCTAATTTTTTCATTGTTTGTGCACTAGGCATTGTCAATGGAAGTCTATACTCTAAAGTATCTAATAATCCTGCTATATACATTGCTGCTTTTATAGGAATAGGATTACTTTCACAAAATAGTACAGAATTAAGTGCATATAAATCATCATTTATTTTTCTAGCACTTTCAAAATCCCCTGCAAATACATCATTTACTAATTTAGATTTTAAATTAGGAAGAATATTTGACGTTACAGAAATTATTCCTTTAGCTCCATTTACTAACATAGGAAAGTCAATTGCATCATCACCTGAAACAACCACAAAATCTTTTCTTTGTGAAAGCAGTGCAATTGAACGCTCTAGTGAACCAGTTGCTTCTTTAACTGCATAAATATTTTTTACATCATCATAAAGTCTAATAGTAGTTGCAGTTTCTAAATCAACAGCTGTTCTTCCTGGTACATTATAAAGCATAAAAGGAATTTCTACAGAATTAGCAATAGCTTTAAAGTGTTGATATAAACCCTCTTGAGTTGGTTTATTATAGTATGGAGTTATAGATAAAATAGCATCAGCACCAACATCTTGAGCATGTTTTGCTAATTCACAAGCTTCGTGTGTAGCATTTGATCCAGCTCCTGCAATTACTTTAACACCTGTACCTTTACAAGTAGCAACTGCAACTTCAATACACTCTTTATGTTCATTAAAAGATAATGTTGCACTTTCACCTGTAGTTCCAACAGGTACAACCGCGTGGATACCTTGTGCTATTTGTCTTTTAATTAATGATTCATATTTTTCTAAATCAACTTTTCCATTTTTAAATGGTGTTATAAGTGCGGTCATAGCACCGGTAATAATTTCCATATTCATCCTTTTTTAACTACTAAATCTTCTAATTCTTGTCTTTCACTAACATTTACAGTATGCTTTGAAAATGTTTCTAGAAAATCCCAGAAACTTTGTTTTGCATCATTTGAAATCTCAACTTTACTTAGAACTTCTTCCATGCATCCAAGCCATTCACGTCTAGCTTTTTCAGTTATTGAAAATTGCTCGTGAGTTTTCAACATATCAAAATGCCCAACGGCTTTTGTATAATGTTTTTCTCCACCACAAGCTTCAATAAAAAACTTTACATTATGAGCTTTGATTTTATCTAATTCTTTTTCATCTTGTGGAAAAAAATTACCAATATCACTATCTACAACTAAATCGTAAAAATCACTAAAAAGTTTTTTTAATCCATCCTCTCCCATCTCTTCTAAGAAAAGTGGTGTAGGATATTTAAAATCTGGTTTTTCTCCAAAATTTGTTTTAGTAACTGTGTAATGCACTATTTTTCTTCTTGCTTTAAAATAACTGTTGTTGAGTTATTTTTATTTAAATATTTATTTGCAACCTTAATTAAATCATCTTTAGTTAATTTTTCTACGTTTGCTTCGTAATCTAAAAGAGGTTTAATATTATCTCTTACTAAGTACGAACCATAAAGGGATGCAACTTCTGTTGAACTTTCAAGTGAAAAAATAAAATCAGCTTTAGTATTAATTTTAATCTTATCAATATCTTTTTGAGAGATATCACCTTTTTTGATTTGCGCAATTATATCTAAAATTTCATTTTCAATTTCTTTAGCATCAACACCTTCGTTTGCAACTGCTACAAACATGAACACACCAGGGTCTTTTAACTCCATATTATAGGCATATATTGTATTTACTAATCTTTTTTCATCTATTAGTTTTTTTTGTAAAATTGAACTTTTCCCTGAGCTTAAAAACTCACTTAATGCAGATAATGCAACTTGATCTTCATGTTCAAAGTTTGGAATATGATAAGTTATTGCTATCATTTGAACAGCTGATTCTTTGTTTATCATTACTGTTTTTGCACCATCTTGAACAGGTTCTACTGTATGAAGTTTTGATGGAATATCTTTTGTATTTTTAATATCTTTAAAATGATTTTCTACAGATTTAAAAACTTCATTTTCATCAATATCTCCTGCAACCACAACAATTGCATTTTTTGGTTGATAATAAGTGCTATGGAAATCTCTTATATCTTCAATTGACCAATTTTGAATATCACTCATAAATCCAATTGGTGTCCAATGGTATGGATGGTAGATATAAGCATTGTTAAATAGTCTAAATTGTAAATATCCCATAGGATTATTATCTGTTCTCCAACGTCTTTCTTCTGCTACAACATCACGTTCTGGTTGGAATTCTTCATCTTTTAATGTAAGATTCTCCATTAAATCTGAAAATAATTCAAGTGATTTGTCCATATTTTTAGAAGCTGATTTAATATAATAGTGTGTATAGTCAAATGAAGTTGAGGCATTATTCATACCACCAAATCCTTTTACTATTTCATCAAATTCTCCAGCTTTAAGATTTTTAGTTGATTTGAAATTTAGATGTTCTAACATATGAGCAATACCACTTTTACCCATTTTCTCATCTCTACTTCCAACTTTATAAAACACGTCTGTTGATATTACATTTGATCCGTTTTTCATAGGAATAGCAACTATTTGTAATCCATTTTCTAATGTTTTTGTATGATATTTTGGTAAGTTACTGCTCATTAATTCTCCCGAAATTGTTATTAGTATAGAAATTTGAATAAGTAATATTTTAAATATATTATCGTTTTTAAACCTATTCATGCTTTTTCCTTTTTATTTTAAATTAGCTCCAATAACATCAGTGATATTTTCATATCCATCTTTTGCCATTAGTTCTAATATCTCTTCATTTATTTTTCGCACCATTGAAGGACCTTCAAAAATCAATCCTGAATATGATTGTACAAGTGTTGCACCATTTTTGATTCTTTCATATGCTTGTGCACCATTTGAAATACCACCAACTGAAATAAGAATTGTTTTTCCAAATAATTCACGAGCTAGTTCTTTAAATAACTCACCTGATTTTTTAGTTAAACAAGCCCCTGAAAGACCACCAAAATTTTGACAATTTGGAACTAATGAATAATCAATAGTTGTATTAGTTGCAATAATTCCAGCTGCTCCTGCATTAATAGCACTATTACATAAATTAATAGCCATTTGAGCTTCCATATCAGGAGCAATTTTTAATAAAATAGGTTTAGATGTTAACTCTTTTGCCATTGTGAAAAGTTCTGTTATAAACTTTTCATTTTGTAAATCTCTTAAATTTGGAGTATTTGGGCTTGAAATATTTATTACTAAATAATCACTACTTGCTTCAAATTTTTTGATTAAGCTTTTATAGTCACTTAATGCAAACTCTTCAGGTGTTGTTTTGTTTTTACCAATATTAGTACCAACAGGTATATCAAAGGGATAAACTTTTTTTAAGTTTTTTAGTACTTCATGTGCACCTTTGTTATTAAATCCCATTGCATTTTGAACAGATTTTTGTTCTGGATATCTAAACATTCTAGGTTTTGCATTCCCATCTTGAGGTTTTGGAGTCATTGTTCCAATTTCCGTAAAACCAAATCCTAAAGATTGCATAGCTTTAATCATAGTTGCATTCTTGTCAAACCCAGCAGCAAGACCCACAGGATTAGCAAATTTTACACCAAAAACTTCTTGTGTTAATTTAGGATTATTTATATAATTTTTCTTTTGCATATATGCTTTTGCAATTTTACATTTTCCTAATATTCTAAGACCACACTCTGCAATGTTATGGGCAGTTTCTGGATCGAATTTAAATAAGATTTTTTTCAGTGAGTTATAGCTAAACAATATTTATCCCTTTTTTAAAATTTAGATATTTTATCTAAAAATCATTAAATATTGGTTTTAATGATTTTTAAGAGTATGAGTTTACTTATATATTTGCAGAATTATATAATCTTTGATATTCATTACATGAAGATAAAAGTTCTTTTTCTGTACCAATTGAAATAATTTCTCCACTTTTAAATACAGCGATTTTGTTAGCATTTTTTATTGTACTTAATCTATGTGCAATTATAAATGTTATTCTATTTGCACTTACTTCTTGGATTACTTCACTTATTATTGATTCACTTTTATTATCAAGAGCAGATGTTGCTTCATCTAAAATCAATATTTTAGGATTTTTATATAATGCCCTTGCAATTGCAATTCTTTGTCGCTGACCTCCACTTAGATTTGTTCCAAACTCATCTAAAATTGTATTAATGCCTTTTTTCATACTCGTAACAAAATCATAAGCATGTGCTTGTTTTAATACTTCAATAACTCTTATTTCATCCATTTCATAGCCATAAGCAACGTTTGCAGCTATTGTGTCGTTGAATATATAAACCCTTTGAGTTACTATTGAAATATTTTCTCTTAAAGATTTTATATCAAAATCTTTTATTGAAGTATTATTTACTAAAATATTTCCTTTTGAAGTGTCATAAAATCTAATAATTAAATTTATTAAAGATGATTTTCCACCACCACTATCACCAACAAGTGCTATAGTTTCACCTTTTTTTGCTTCTAAATTTATATTTTTTAAAGCTATAAAATCATCATATTTTAATTCAACATTATTAAATCTTATTGTATCAATATCAGCAGGACATGTTAGTTCACCTGATTCAATAGTAGCTTTTTGTGCAAAAATATCATTTATTCTTTCATTTGCAGCAAGGGCATCTTGCATTTTATTATATAAAGATGAAAGTCTTTTTATTGGTGTATAAAGCATAAATAATGCAGCTACAAAAGATGTAAATGTTCCAGTTGTAAGTTCTCCTGAAATTACTTTTGAACCACCTACAATAATAACAGCGGCAAAGGCAAAAGAACCTATAATTTCCATTAAAGGAGATGTTAATTCATTTGTTTTAACAGCTTTCATATTGTATTTGAAGAAAATCATATTATGAATTGAAAATTTATTTGCTTCAATCTTTTCTGTTGAATTAGCTTTTATAATCTCAATATTATTAAAAGACTCACTTAAAGATGTCGTAATATCCGAGTTACTCTCTTGTGATTTAAAAGATAATTTTTTCATTCTTTTTGCAAGTAATGATAAAGGATAAATTGCGAGTGGAAGTACAACTAAACCATAAAATGCCAATTCAGGAGAATGATAAATAACTAATCCTATTAAAGCAAAGATAGTTAGAACTTCTCTTATAAACTCTGCTATGTAGTTTGAAACAGCTTGTTGAATTCTATTTATATCATTGATAATTCTACTTACAAGTTCTCCACCGTGTTTTTTTTGAAAGAAATCCATATCTAAAGTTAGAACATGAGAAAATAGTTTATCTCTTACAATTCTTGTGATATCTTGACCAATATAAGAAATATAATAAGCTTGAATGTATCTTCCAAATCCTTGAGCTGTATAAATTGCAATGATAATAAAAGGCATAATAAATAGCATCTCTTTATCTTTGTTAATAAAAATATCATCAAGTAAAGGCTGAATTGCATATGCTGTTGATGCTGTTGATACAGAAACTAAAATAATACCAATAAAGGCAAATAAAAATTGTGATTTATAGTTTTTATAATATGGTGTATATTGTTTAAAAAATTCTTTCATTTAAATCCTCGTTAAAATTATATAAAACCTGAATTGTAGCCTAATGTTACTAAATATAGCTAAATTCAAATTATTAAAAATATTTATAAACTTATTTTTTAAACATTACAATAAATTTATTAAAACCAAATGCTTTTATTGTTAAGAAAAAAAGTATAAATCCACTTAATGTACTTGCAAATGCTAAACCTGCTGCCCCATACGGTTTGATTAAGATTAAGGAAAAAACAATATTCCAAGCTAAACTTTTCATAGATATTTTTGCACTTAAAAACTGTTGTTCATTTGCGTATAACCATAATGAAAAGATTTTAGCAAGTCCAAAAGGTAAAAGTCCTATTAAATACATAGTTAATATCAAAGCAGTATTTGCACTATCAACATTTGTAAAAGCACCTCTTTCAAATAATAGTTTAACGATTAAATCATTGAAAACAATACCAATAATCATTGAAAGAGATAAAACAGCAAATAAAATTATAGATGATTTTTTCATTAATGCTAAAGCTTTATTTTCATCTTTGTTTTTAATTGATCGTGCAATCATTGGAAATAAGGCTATTGATGTAGCGATGGCAAAAATAGCTAAAGGGAGTTGAAAAACTCTATTTGCATAATATAAATATGAAATTGATCCACTCATTAAAAATGAAGCCAGCCAAGTATCAATAAAAGCTGATAAATGAAGGGTTGAAGAGCCTAAAGTTGCTGAAAAAAAGTTTTTATAAAACTTATTTTCTTCTTTCTTTTTATGTTTTTTAAAGTGGAATATTTTACATAAGTTAGCTTTTTTAATAGAATATAAATGAAGTAATACTTGTAATATCCCTCCTACAATTACACCATAAGATAGGTAAAATGTAATCTCGTATTTATCCATACCTTTTGAGATTAAAAGTGCTGCAATCATTCCTAGATTTAATAGGGCAGTTGAATAAGCACTTGTTGCAAAATGGTGTTTATACTGTAAAAGTGCAGCCATAAAAGTAACAGTAAAAATAATAGGTAAATAGTAGAAATTTATAGCAAACAGAGGTGCTGCTAAATCTATGGTTTCTTTGGAAAATCCAATTGCAAAGGCCTTTGCAACAATATGAGAAAATAAACTCACAATTAATGAAAGAATTATTAAAAATCCAAATAACTGTAAAAATATCATAGATGAAAATCTAATTTTATGTTTTGATTTAGCATAAGAAGGAATAAATGCTTGTGTGAAAGCACCATCAGCAAAAACACTTCTAAATAGGTTTGGTAATTTAAAAGCTATAAAAAAAATATCTGAATAAATATTAGCCCCTAAAATAGAAGCTGTTAATAAATCTCTTACAAAACCTAAAACCCTTGAAACTAATATTCCTGAACTATTTGTGAAAATTGACTTGATTAGCATTAAAATCCTACTTTAAAATCTGATGTACTATGCAGTATTAATTGCATATTTCCCTTATATGAACCTAATTGGCCATTTAAAATGGTAATTGTTTCTCCGTTTTTTGGTAATAAATTTCTATTTTTTGAATATATTTTGATATATTTATCATCATTTAAATAGAGTTTTGAGTTTTTTACAATTCCTTTTAAGTTTTTGATAACTTCATTTTCATATTTAAAATCAAAAATATCAATTTGATTTGCATCTAAATATAGATTTTTATAATTATCAATTTTTCTTACTTCATCTAAAATTGCAAACTCTTTTATTTCTTTCAATCCATTATAAGTAAATACTTGAATTATTTGAAGATTATATGAGTAACCTAATTTTAACTCTTGTGCATTATTATAAATATAAACAGCTCTATCATTGTGTTTTTTTACAATTGCTTTATCTGCATTTTTATAAATAACAATAGCATCATTTATAATTATAGGTTCAATTAGTTTTTCTTTGCTATATAAATCTGAAATTGTATTTAATTTACTAATATCTTCATTTGCTTGCATTTTTTTTAGTATATTTGTATCTTCTTTATTTATAGAAAACTTTGCCAAAATAGGAAGATGATCTGAATATCCTTCCCCTTTATGTATTTTATTAAACTTACTTCCTTCCATTTTCCATCTTTTAACAAGATTATTTTCATATAAATAATCAGGCTTAAATACTGTAAATGATTTTGGAATATAAGAAACTCTTTTTGTATCAAATAAAGCTGGAGAAAGTATTATACTATCTGGAGTGTTGTTTTGTCCTCTAAATTTACTTGAGAATCTTTCTTGTGTTGGTAAATCTAGCCATAAATTAAAATGAACTCTTTTTTCATATTTTAAAATATCATCATATGTTACAAATTTATTTTCAAAAGTTGTATTTAAAATTTGATTAATTCCTGTTATTCCAAAAGTATTATTTAATTTTTGATTTTTTTTAAAAGTTAAATACTCATCATAATCAGAGTTAAAGTCACCAATTAAAATATAATCATAATCTTTTGGTAATTTTATTAATCTATCTTGTAGATTTTTTGCATATTGTACTCTATAACTTTCACCTACTGCTTTTGATGGCCAGTGATTATTAAACACTTTAAACTCTATATTTTCATAAATAAATGTAGTTTCTAATATAGGTCTAAAAAGTTTTGTAGTAAATTTTACATCTATGTGTCTATTATCTTTTATTTCTATTTTTGATAAAATTCCAATTCCAATTGCAGAATTTGGGTATTTGATAAATGAGTAGTAGTTATATTTTGGAATTTTTCTTCTTAATTCTTGCATTAAGTCTCTATTTTCCACTTCTTGCAAAGCTATGATGTCAGCATCAATATCATTTATAACTTTTATTAGATTATTGATTTTTATATTGTAATTTCTTTGGTTCCATTGGTGTGTATTTGGTACAAATTCATTGTATTCGTTATTGTCATTTTTTAAATCAAATAGATTTTCAACATTATAAGAAGCGATAGTAAAATTGTTCGCATTTAAAGATAAGGTAAATATAAATAAGAGTAAAAACCTAAGCAAAGTAGAATCCCCGATAATTTTTTTGTTATATTATCGAAGATATCATTCTTTAGAGGTTAAACTATTTTTTAGAATTTAACCTTGATTGATATTCTAATGGGTGTTTACACACAGGACAAACTTTTAAAGCTTTTTTGCCTCTATGAACATGTCCACAAACTTCACAAATCCACTCTTCTTCCTCATCACTAACATGTTCTTTTCCAGAATCTAGTCTATGTTTTAGACTTTTGTACATATTTTCATGTTCAATTTCAATTTTTCCAATCATATCCAGCATTCTTGCAATTTCTGTATGACCTTCTTCTTTTGCAACTTTTGCAAATTCAGGATACATTGTAGTGTTTTCATAAGATTCACCATCAATTGCATATTGAAGATTTTCACTTGTATTTCCAAACTCTTTGTTATAATTTAAAACATTAAAAGCTTTTAATTCAAGTTTAGCATGCATTTTTTCATTATTTGCAGCTCTTTGGAAGTGCTCAGCAATATCTCTAAAACCCTCTTTTTGAGCGATTTTCGCAAAATATTCATACTTGTTTCTAGCCATTGATTCACCAGCAAAAGCTTTCATTAGAACAACAGATGTTAAATCTTTAGTAATCATTTCCATTGCTTGACCACAGCAGTGTAATTCCCCACCACCTACATTTTGTATTTCTACTACGTTTCCACATTTATTACATTTATAAGACTGATACTGTTTCATATTTTCTCCTTGTGAATTGTTGTTTAAATTCTATCATAATATAATTTAATGAAATTTAACCAACAGTAACATCTTTTGGCTTTTTCTTGAAGTATTCTTTTTCAACAGCACATAAAGGACATTGTTTTGGTGGCTTTTTACCTCTATGAACATGTCCACATACTTCACATATCCACTCTTCATCATCTTGAGATTCTAAAAATCCTTCATCAATTAATGCTTGTTTTAATTCTAAGTACTCTTTTTCATGTTCAACTTCAACTTTTCCAATTGCTTTAAACATTCTTGCTATTTCTTTTAAACCTTCTTCTTTAGCTATTGCTTCAAAATTTGGATACATCTCTTCATGTTCATATTTTTCGCCATCGGCTGCATATTGGATATTATTCTTAGTGCTATCTAATTCTATATTGTGTACTAATTTATTGTAAGCTTTAAACTCAGCAATTGCATGATATTTTTCATTTTCAGCAGCTTCTTTAAAAAATCTTGCAATTTTATGAAAACCTTCATCAAAAGCAATTTGTGCGAAAAATTCATATTTATTTCTAGCTTGTGATTCACCTGCAAAGGCTTTCATTAAATTTACAGCAGTTAAATTTTCAGTAATCATTTCCATTTCATTTCCACAGCAAGATAATTTTGCATTTGTTCCTGTTACTTGAACTTCAACTTCACATTCACATGTATTACATTTATAAGTTTCGTATTGTTTCATTTTATTTTCCTTGAGTTATATTTTTATTATTGGATAATTTTTATCCTTTGAAGAATTGTAATATATTAAAACTTAAAAGAAAATTATTCTCCACTAATAAAAATTATGATACAATACTGTTAAGTATATAAGTTTAAATTCAAGTTAACCTATATAATTTATGTGAAAGTAAATATTAAAATAGTATTATTTCGCGAAAGGAAGAGTACATAATGACTAACTATACAAATTTATTAAAAGAATATGATTTAAAAGTTACTCCACAAAGAGTAGCAATAGTTGAAGAGCTTTATAAAAATGGTCACATGAATATTGATGATTTATATAAAAAATTATTATCAAAGTTTCCGTCTGTATCATTAGCTACTATATATAAAAATATAAATGCAATGATTGAAAAAGTTTTTCTTTCAGAGGTTAAAATACCAAATTCAAAATCAGTATATGAGCTGGTTAAAACGGAGCATGCACACTTAGTTTGCTCATCTTGTGGATCTATTGAAGATATCACACTTGATGCAACTAGTTTATTAAATGAAGTTTCAACATTAAGCTCTTTTAAAATTGATTCAACAAATATCGTTTTAAGTGGTATTTGTCCTAAATGTTCAAAATAGTCTAGTTTAAACTAGACTATTTTGTATTACTAATCCTAAAACTACTAACAAAGCGATTCCCGCAGATTTATTATAAAGTTTATTAGCTGTTATAAATACTAACATTAAAGATAAAACAAAAGCAGCACTTATATCAAAGAAATAAGTATTAAGATTTACATTTAATGGATTTATAATTGAAGATAATCCCAAAACCATAGTAAAGTTTGCTACATTTGAGCCTATGATATTTCCAATTGCTAAATCTGTATTATTGTTAATTGCAGATTTAACAGAGATAATTAACTCAGGTAATGAAGTTCCAAAAGCTACTAGAAATAATCCAATTATCCATTCACTAATTCCAAAACTTCTAGCTATACTAGTTGCACTTTCAATTGCAAAGTTAGCTCCTACAATTACAAAAATGAAACCAGTTATTAGAAGTAAAGAAGTTTTACTCCAATTGAATTTTTCCTTTTGTAAATCTTCATCAATTTCATCCATACTATTTGAATCAATTAAAAATAGTAAATAAGCAGCCATTAAACATAAAAATAAAATACCATCAAGCATTGATAGTTTCCCATCTATTCCCATTAATATAAATATTAAAATAGGAAATAAAGACCAAGCTGAGTCTTTTGCAAATAAATCTCTTTTAGGTTGAACTTTTTTTGCAAGTAAAAACACCAAACCTAAAACTAAAGAGATATTAAATATTGTACTTCCAATTACATTTGCAACAGCAATATCAGCGCTTCCTTTAGCTGATGCAGACATTGAAACAGCCATTTCAGGAAGACTTGTTCCAACTGCTACTAAAGTAGCACCTATTACAAAACTTGAGATATTAAAATGAACGGCGATTTTTTCACTTTGGTTTATTACAAAATCAGCTCCATATATTAATGCAGCCATTGAGATAATAAATATTAATAAGTCCATAATTTAAGAATTCCTAACGATTAAACTATTTGGTAAATTAAACTCTTTGATTAGCTTTTCTTCTTTTGTTCTATGTTCTCCGTTATCAACTTCATGGTCATAGCCTAAAAGATGCAGAATTCCGTGGATAAATAGAAGTGAGAACTCTTCGTTAAATGTATGCCCATACTCTTTTGATTTTTCTTGCACAAAATCAGTAGAAATGACAATAGAACCTAAAGGCATATTAGGAAAATCAAAATCCATAGGAAAACTTAAAACATCAGTTGCTTTATCTATTTTTCTATGTTCTTTATTTAAAGCTTGAATTTCATCATTTTTTACTACCATTAACTCAATATCTTTTTTTGTAAGAGTATTTGCTATTTTCTCTAGTATTGAAATATCTATTTGTAAATCTGTATTATTTTCTAACTCAATCATATTTATCCTTTGAAGTCCGATTATATCAAAGTTTTAATTAAAATAATTCTATCATTTTAGAGACTTCATCCACTGGAAATATTTTGATATCAAGCTTTAAATTTGTTTTTTGAGCAATTACAGCTTTTTTCATCCCTTGTGCTTGTGCTTCTTTTAATCTTAAATCAATTGAATAAACTTCTTTTATTTCTCCCGTTAGTGAAACCTCTCCAATAAATGCAGATTCTTTTGAAATTGGTCTATCTCTAAATGATGAAATAATCGCAGCAATTACAGCTAAATCTGCTGAACTCTCTTTGATTTTTATTCCTCCACTTATATTTATAAATACATCATAGTTATTTAATGGTAAATCTATTTTTTTCTCAAGAAGTGCAAGAAGCATCGTAAGTCTATTTGCATCAAAACCTGTGGCACTTCTTTTAGGATTTGGATAGGTACTTTCAGTAACTAAAGCTTGAACTTCAAGAATAATAGCTCTGCTTCCTTCCATTACAACTGTAAGTGCAGAACCTGCTTGTGCTTTACTTTTATCAAAAAATTTAGATGCTATATCTTTTGCACTTATAAGTCCTTCTTCTGTCATTTCAAAAATACCAATTTCAGAAGTTGAACCAAATCTATTTTTGAAACCCCTTAACATTCTAAGCTCTTTACTAGCTTCTCCTTCAAAATATAACACTGTATCAACCATATGTTCAAGAACTCTAGGTCCTGCAATACTTCCATCTTTTGTGATATGCCCAATAATAAACATTGCAATATCACTCTCTTTTGCTTTTCTCATAAGCTCAAAAGTAATTTCTCTCACTTGAGATACACTCCCTGGTGCACTTGTTAAATTTGATGAATATATAGTTTGAATTGAGTCAATGATTACAACTTCATAATTGATTCTAAGAAGTTCATCTTGAATCTCTTCTAGTTTTATTTCACTTAATAAATATAAATCATCATGGTTAGAATCAAGTCTATTAGCTCGTAGTTTTATCTGTCCAGCACTCTCTTCCCCTGATACATAAAGCACTTTTTTCCCTGATTTTGCAATACTTCCAGCAACTTTTAAAAGCAAAGTAGATTTCCCAACTCCTGGGCTTCCTCCAATTAAAGTTAAACTTCCAGGAACTATTCCTCCACCTAAAACTAAATCAAACTCATCATTGTACGAAGAAAATCTAGTTACGTTGTCTTGTTGTATTTGGGTAATTGGAACAGCTTTTGAAGTAGTATTTACAACTTTTGAAGTTTGTTTTAAAACCTGTTGCTGTTCTTGATTTAACTCTATAAATGAATCCCATGAACCACAATTTGGACATTTTCCTAGCCATTTTGCCGCTTGCTCTCCACAATGTTGACACTCAAATAGTGATGTTTTTTTCTTTGCCATTTTCTTTTCCTTAAAATTCAAAAGAGATTTTATATGATTTTTGTTTAATTTTTTGTACTTTAGCATAAAAAGATGCTGAGGTCTAAAAATATTACAATTTGTGATTTTTTAATATACAATTTATTCTAAATTTTAGAAAAAGAATAATTATGGCAAATAATTGGAATATTCCTTTATGTATAGAACTAGAAGTTAAAGAACGAGATAAAAGATGTGTTTATTGTGGTACAGAATTTACATCTACAAAAATTTCAAAAAAAAATATAAGTAAAGATACCGTTGCACCCATAATTAAAAAAGTAATTAAAATTTGATATTTTCATATCATTTATTTCCTTGTTTAAATTAAATAAAGTATAATCCATATATCATTGAATAAGGAATAAAAAATGGATTTACAACTTTGGTTATATTATTTAATAGCAATTTTAATACTCACCGCATCTCCTGGTCCTAGTGTTTTACTTTGTGTTACAAAATCAGCTACTCAAGGCTTTAATTATGCAGTTTATAGTGCATTTGGTAGTTTAATTGCAATTATTGGAATTATGACTTTATCCTTCACCGGATTGGGAGTTATAGTTTCTTCTTCTGAACACATTTTTACTATTATTAAATATATAGGAGCGGGATATTTAATTTATCTTGGATTTAAAGCATTAATCTCAAAACAAGAAAATTATCATTTTGATAAAAATAATAATATGAAAAAAAAAGATAAATTATCATCTTTTTTAAGTGGTTTTATTGTTGGTGGAAGTAATCCAAAAGCTATTATATTTTTTGCAGCATTATTCCCTCAATTTATAAATACAAATGCACCATTATTAAACCAATATATAGTTTTTGTATCGACATTTGCTGTATTAGAATTATCTTGGTTAATGTTTTATTCATACTTAGGACACAAATCTTCTACTTGGTTTTTACAAAAAGGAAGAGCAAAATTTTTTAATAGAATTACAGGTGGAGTTTTTATAGGTGCTGGAGTTTTATTATCAACTTCAAATAGAAGTTAAGATTTTATGAATTCAATAAAACTATTTACAGATTCAAGTGTTAATCCTCAAGAAAAGATAGGTTTTGGTGCTTATCTAAAAACTACTGATGAATCTGTTCCTCTTCTTGAGATGAAAAAAAAAATAAAAACTAAAAAATTTATAGATACAAGTTCTACAAAGTTGGAGCTTCAAACACTACTTTGGGCTTTGGATGAAATAAAAAATGATTCAAATCCTCTTATAGAAATATATACAGATTGCCAAAATATAATAGGCTTAGAAAATAGAAGAAAAAAATTAGAATCAAATGATTACAAATCATCAAAGGGAAAATTGATGAATAATCATGATTTATATAAACTCTTTTTTGAAAAAATTGATAAATTAAATCTAGTTTTTATAAAAGTTAAAGGGCATAAAAAAAGTAGTTTAAAAGATGAAATTGATAATATTTTTAATCTTGTAGATAAAGCCTCACGAAATGCTTTAAGAGAAGAGTTAGCAAATCTAAAATAGATAAGCTAAACTTACTCCTCCCCAATTTTCATATTCACTTTTATTATCTACTGATACAAATTTAGAAGTTTTATATGTAAAAGATAAAACAAGATTATCAAAATATGTATCAAATGAAATAAGTTGAACAACTGTATCTTTTAATTTATCTAATTCATATGATTTATCATAGTTATTTACATAAAAATAATCTGTATAAGAATATCCTAACCCATAAGATACTGACCATCCAAAGCTTTTATTTGATTTTGAATCAAGATTTAAAAGTTTGTTTTCATTTGCTCCTAGAAGTCTTCCAATTGTATTGAAGTTATTTGGATAATTATTTCCATATCTAATAACAGATCCAGCCATTAATGCTCTATTATAGTTTCCTACATCAAGCCTAAAGTTGTTTATAATATCCATTTTCCCATAAGAAAATTCATGTTTAAAAGCTTTGTATCCATATGCATAAGAGAAGTTATATAAGAAATCTTCCTCTAGTTGATTATTCCAACCTTTTGTTTCATTATTTCCTGTTATATGGTGGTATGCTTTTTGAAAATTTTCTGCTGATGAGCTAGGTCCTACCATTCCTAACGTTAGCATATATTGGTGAAAAAAATCTTCTTCCCATTTATATAAAATAAAATCTACAGTCACAACACCAGCATAAGGTACATCTTTTATGATTTTGTTTTGTTCATCAGAATTCGTAGGTGTAAATGTAAGATGAGATAAGGTTATCCCTAATGTTTGATATTTTGTATCATTGTTAAATGTGGGAATTTTTGATACTAAGTTAAAAAAACTACTATCATATTTATTCAAGTCATTTGTATCTTTATTACTAAGATAAGTAAATGCAGCACCATTTGTATAATGTTTATCTTCACCATTTACAACATCGTTTTCAATAAACCCTGAGATTATCTCTGCATTTAGACTTAAAGATAAAAGACATATTGGCATGATTTTTAAAAATAATTTCATTATCAACCCTTTTATTGTAATATTCCATAATTATATAATAATAAATTGGGAAATAAATAAAATGATAATATATATTCACGGATTCGCAAGTTCAGGTTTTGGTTCAAAAGCAGAAAAATTTAAAGAGTATTTTGAAGATGAAATAATAACAATTTCTCTACCAACTGTTCCAAATTTAGCAATAAATACTCTTGAGCAGTTAATTGAAGCTTTTGTTAGTATTGATGAAGAGGTTAGTTTAATAGGTTCTTCTCTTGGAGGTTTTTATGCCTTGTATTTAGCAAATAAGTATGATTTAAAAGCAGTTTTAATAAATCCAGCTGTTAATCCTTGGGGAACACTTGATAGATATGAAGGTGTTGATTTTGTTACAAATTATTATGATGGTTCAAGATTTGAGTTTAATGCAAGCCATATAAAATCATTGAAAAATTATGAGGTTGATTTTATTAAAACACCTGAAAACTTTATTACACTTTTACAAGAAGATGATGAAGTTTTAGATTTTTCAGAAGCTGCACAGAAATTAGAAAATACAGAACTTATAATAGAAGAGGGTGGAAGTCACTCATTTGAGGATATTGAGAGATATTTTAGAAAAATTAGTAGCTTTTTTAGATAGTAAAATAAATATCTTACTATCTAGATAAATTATTAATTAAATCATTAAATTTTATTTCATCAATATTTTTATTTGAATTTAAGCTTTTTATTTCATTTGATATTATAGTAATTTTAGAAGCTTTATCAAAGGGAATTGGTATATGTAAAAATTCATCATTTTGAATTAATAAAATCAAAGCATCTACACTATTATTTAAAAGTAAAGCTTGAGTTCTATTTGAAATACTATTTGTTTTAAATTTCATTTCATTATGATTATTATCTAATGTTGTTATATGATTTGTTAGGTAGCATTTTAAACCAGTATTTAAATATTCTTGTTGTTTTATTTTTGCCATATTAATTGTATCTTGAGTATTTCCTACAAATATTTCAAGGGGAATACGTCCATCTTTTTCCATAAAGTCATCAAAAAATCTAGGTATATAACCTTTTGAAATTTCTGCACCACCTAATAATGGAGCAAAGTTTACTTCATTTATTATTGCGTTTGTTTCATTCCAAGATTTTGAAATATCTGTTGTAATTATGTCAATTCCAGCAACATTTAATCCAAATAGTTTGGAAGCTCTTAGTGCTATGTCTAAATTATCAGGATGAACAATATTTGTTACATCAATATCTCTTCCTCCCCATTGAGTAGATTCAATATCTCTTAATTCTATCCAAGTATCTTTTAAAGGTATAGATTCAAGGTTATATCTAACTTTTTTAAGTGCTTCAATTGTTAAAGAATCTTTTGGATAAAACTCTTTTTTAATCCAAGGAGCTTTGTTTTTTTCTAAATTATTAGCATTATCAATAAGTGTTGAGATGCTATTTATTCCGTCAGCTTGAATACTAATAGCTAATCTTTTTACACAATATAGAAGTTTGTTATTTGCTATAAATAATCTATGACAAACTCCTTGTACTTGTTTTTCTACAATTACTTTTTTTCCTCTTGACAGATTAAATGCATATTCAAATGCTTTAAAAAGTTTATTTTTATCATTAATATTAATAGTTACACCTTCTCCTCTATCCAAATCTATAGGTTTTATAACAATTGGATATTGAAGTTCTAAAGCTATTTTAAGTGCCTCTTCTTTTGTATTAGCTATGCTATGTGCTGGTGCTGGTAATTCTGCCATTTTTAATAGATTTGCTGTAAATATTTTATTTTGAGAAAGATTTGAACCCATTGCACTATCATTATCAACGGTACTTCTATCCATCTTTCTACTTTTACTTCCCCATCCTAATTGGTAAACTCCATTTCCTAAATGTTTAAAAGGAATGTTTTTATAAAAAGCAGCTTTTAATACAGGAATTCTTGACTTTCCTTGAGGCATATTTTTTTCAATTGGAGTTATTATCTCTTCTTGGCATATTTTATAAAATGATAATTTATTTTCTAAAGTAGGTTTATTTTCTGCCATCCATAAAACATATTGAAATGAAAAATTAATTATTTTTATATAGTATTCACTAGGAATTAAATCAATATATCCTATTCTTAGTTCAATTTTATATTTATTATTTAATTTAGTTGTTTTAATTTCTTCATTATAGAAAACTGGGATTTGCGAAATTTCAAGAAGTGTTTTTATTAATATCAACGCTTTTTGGGAAATTTCTTCGACAATATTTTTATCTGGTGAATTATCTATCTTCTCTAGATTCAAAACTTCTTTAAACCATAAATCTATTAAATTTGTAGAAATATTATCAGAAATTGTTAATTCAACTTTATAATTTCTTGTTGCTTGTTTTAGATTTTTTATAATTGTATTTTCCTTATTATTATCATGATTAGATGATATCTAAAGCTTCATTATACTTTTGCATAAAATATATACTTATAATACTATTAATCCTCAAATATTTTTTAAAAATTATTAAATAATAAGAATTTAAAAATATGATAATTAATTGTAAAATATACGCTATGATTTAGATAAATAAGTTTAAATTTTAGGAGAGATAAAATGAATAAATTCAGAGTTCTAAATACGAGATTCCGCATTTTAAAAGGTGGAAAAATCGGATTATCTTCATCAATAGCTTTAATTGGAAGTATATTAATTTTTGGAAGTATAGATGCAAAGGCAGTTCCTTATTCTGATTTAGTAATTACAGAAGTAGAAACTTATACATATAATGGAGAAGATACTAATATTTACTATAATGGATATGATGCTACAGTTAATGTTTCAAATGGGAATATTTTAGGAAATATTTTAACAACTACTAACAATACTGGAATATTAAATTTAATAGGAACGTCAACTGTTGGTGGTATGGTAGGGGAAGATAGTGCTTCATTAAAAGAGATAACTGTAAATGGAACAAGTACTTTTGATGAATTAGTTTATGCTACAACTTTAACTTATTTAGGAAATGATACTGTAATATTAAATGGTGAAAATAGCTCAACTGTTGAAGGGATGGTTGGTATAGTTGATTTTGCTAATGGTTATGGTTCTTTACAAATTGCTGATGGGGTAGATTTAACAACTGGAACTTCTGGAATTCAATTTAAAAATGCAAATAATGCAAATTTAAGATTTAATGGAACATCAATTATTAATGGTGTTGTAGGAGGAGATTCAGTTGCTAAAAGTACATTTAAAACAATCTATGCTGGTATTTCAGGGAATACGGTTACATTTAAAAATGATGTATATGTAGAGGAATCTTCACTAATCCCTGTAACTTTACATGTTGGATCAGGAATAGTAAATCTTGAAGGTAATTTGTATGGTGATTTAGTATTTGACTCAGGTGAAGATGGCACTGCAAATATTAGTGATGGAAAATCTATTATAGTAACAACAGCTCAACAAGCTGCTTATACTTATTATGATAATGAAGGTACATTAAATTTCTTGGGATCAACTACAATTACTGGAGATATTGGTAAAATCGCTGGTGAAGATAGTGCTAGCTTAAAAGCAGTAAATTTTGCTGCACTTGGTGAAGATAGTGGAACTTATAATGAAAATATTGGACATAATATTTATGCATACGATACAGCTATTGGAAATAGTTATAATAAAACAACAGCAAATATTACTGCTGATAATACTTTTGGTGGAAATTTAAGTGTAAGAAGAGGTTCTACTTTAAATGTATCGAATAATGATGTAATTGTTGAGAATACATTACAATTAGATTCAGCATCAACAACAAATTTTAAAGTTTACACAACAGATATTAGTGCAGGTCAAGCAGTTGAGAATGCGAATTCAGGAAGTATTGTTACAAATCTATTAAGTGTAGCTTCTGATGCAAAATTTAGTATTATGTATGATGGTAGTTGGAATGGAGCTGGAAAATATAATCTAATTGAAGCAACAAATGGATTTGTTTCAGGTGAAGATTATATAGGAACAGAAGTAAATGGATTAGTAACAGATAATAGTATTATTGATTCAGTTATCAAAAAAGATGGGAATAATCTTACATTATTTGCAGATAGAACAGGTGGTGGATCATATGCTGCTGAAGATTTATATATTAAAAAATCAGCTATTGGAACAAATTATTCAAATGGAGCTTCTCAATCACTTGCAGCTTATGCAAATGGTACTCAAAGAGAAAGTGCATTAGCTAATATTATTAATCAAATGGAAAATTTAGATGCCGGAAGTATAATTACTAATGAGAAAAAACAAGAGCTAATTACAATGCAAAAGAAATTGTCACCGGTTGCTAATAATTCGGGTATTCAATCTTCTTTAGGTGCTAGTAAATTGGGACAAACTACAATTGGAGGAAGAATTTCAGATATTAGAAGTACAGGTGGTAATGTTTTAGTATTGAATGAGTCTAGTAATACTACTGGTCTTTCTTCAGGTGAATCTATCCTTGATTCTGCATTATGGATTAAAGCTATGGCTTCAACTTCAAGTCAAGATAAAGTAGGTCAATATGATGGATATGATTCTGATACATATGGAGTTGTATTGGGTTCTGATAAAACATTGAAAGATGGAACAATTGTAGGTTTAGCATTTGCTTATTCTAATACAAATACTGATCAATCAGATTTCAATACAGGTGATAGCTCTGACACAAATAGTATTCAAATTACAGCTTATGCTTCTAAAGAGTTCGGGAATCTTTATTTAGATGGTATGTTATCATATGCAAAACACTCAACTGATTCTATTAGAACAGCAAATTCAGGTAAGTTATCAGCAGATATAGATGCAAATCAATATTCAGCAAAAATTGAATCTGGATATAGATTTGTTTTTAATGGAAGTACAACATTAACTCCATTTGCATCTATTGAATATGGTTTCTTAGATCAAAAAGCATATACTGAAAAAGGAACTTCGTATCAAAATGATGCTTTAAGAGTTGATGGTGTAAAAGTAAATAGAGGAACATTAGGTTTAGGAGCTAAATTAGCTACAAATATAGAGTTTGCAGATATGGCACTTATTCCTGAAATAAAAGTAGGTGTATATAACTCATTTGGTGATGATAGTGCTGATATCAAAGCCCAATATCTTGGTGGAGGAAATCAATTTGTTACTCCTTCTCAAGAATTTAATGACACTATGTTTAATTTAGGGGCAGGTGTTAAAACTAAATTAACTGAATCATCTACTTTAATGTTCAATGTGGATTATGATAGAAGTAATAATGGTAATTTTGAAGGATACTCAGGAAGTGTAGCTTATAGATTAACTTTCTAATTAAAAAATCTAAGAAAGACATCGTAAAAGATGAGCTTTCTAGATGTAAATAAAAGTTATTTTAGTAGATATTATAGATAAATTAGCTATTATATTAAATAATATAGAAATAACTAAGGGAGAACTCTAGTAGATGAATTCATTTAGAGTTGTAGATACAAAATTCCGTATCTTAAAAGGTGGCAAAATAGGTTTGTCACTTTCTATTGCTTTGATAGGTAGTTTGTTAAACTTTAATAGTACGAATGCTTATGCTACAGATTATTTTACAGATGTTGATACAACATTGGGGACAAATAGTAATACCTCAGGTACTTTTGATCTTACAGTTCAAACTGCTACAAATACAGGAGTGCTCTCTAATACTAGAACAGAAACTACCTTTGATGATATTATATTTAAACCCACTTCTTGGGCGACTACTTCATATAGTTCTTCAGCATTTAATGGTGATGTGGATAATAGTATTCCCCTAGACTCAGTTATAGATTATTCTCAGTATACAATTAATTCTGTATCTGCATCATTACCAGAATTAACACTTACCTTTGATACTTCTTCAAATGCTTTAAATATTTCTAAAAATTCTTTATTAAAATATGATACCACAGCTTCTGGAACTGTAAATATTTCTTCTAATACTACATATAATTTAAATTCTGTAAGTTCTTCTTTATATACAGCAAATTTAATATTTAATGGTTCAAATACTGTTTCTGGGAATACAGATATTGATAATGGTAATATTAAATTAAATGGTGCTGCAACTTTTGTAGGAACTGTAGAAACAGGCTCTATAGATGTTGATACAACAAATACAATAACTTTTAATTCAGCAGTGGATTTATCACCAGGAACAACAGATACTATGAGAATTAGTACTAATGGTAATATTATATTAAATTCTGATTTGACAGGGAATATAACAACAACAGCAAATAATCAAGGAATAGTAACAAGTACTGGAAGTAGCCAAACAATAACTGGAAATATTGGTACTTCAACTTCTTTGGATTTAAATACTTTAAATATTGGAAGTGCAACAGATTCCACCAATTATTCTTCAACAATAATAAATGGAGATGTATATGCAAGTAGCACAGTTTTAAATAATAATGGAATTACCAATAGTTCAAGTTTAATATTGTCAAATGGTTCTGATATAACATCAAGCATAACAACAGCTGATTCAAATATGGGAATATTAACACTATTGGGAAGTTCAACAATTACTGGATCTGTAGGAACATCTACAGATAAGTTATCAGAAGTGAATACAGGTGCAAATGGTTCAAATTCTACAATAACAGATAATGTGTATGCAGTAAATGTAACAAATACAGGAACAGGAACAACGACATTTAAAAATAATGTAGTTGCAACAAATGTAAATGTAAATGCAGGAACAACAAATATTGAAAATAATTTAACGGCAACAAATACTAATATAAGTACAGGAACTGCAAATTTAAATACTTTATCTGGTAACACAAGCTCAAATATAGTGTTTACAGGAGCTGGTGTATCGAATTTATATGGTAATTTAACAGGAAATATAACTACAAGTACAAATAATCAAGGAATAATAACTGTTATTGGAGGTAGTAGTGGAAAAGTACAAACAATTACAGGAAATATTGGAACTTCTAGTTTATTTGATTTAAATGTACTTAATATTGGTGAAATGGGCGCTTCTTCGAATTATACTACAAGTATAATAAATGGAAATGTTTATGCAAACAATACTGTTTTAAATAATGGTACAACAAATAGTTCTGAATTAAAATTGTCAAGTGATAAAAATATAACATCAACTATAACAACAGCAGATAATGGTAAAGGTATATTAACTCTTTTAGGTGGAACACAAACAGTTGCAGGAAGTGTAGGAACAAGTGGAGCAAAATTAGCTGAGGTTAATGCAGGAGATAATGCTGCAACATCAACATTTAGCTCAGATGTGTTTGCAACAAACCTAGATGTAGAAGGAATAGGAACAGTAAATTTAAATGGAAATTTTACAGGAACAACTCTTAGATATAACGCAGATGGAAGTGTAAATCTAGCAGATAATAAAAATATAGACTCTTCAATTACAACAGCTTTAAATAATACAGGAACTTTAAATCTACTAGGAACTTCAACAGTAAGTGGAACTGTAGGAACAAGTGTAAATAAATTAAAAGAGATAAACTCAGGAATAACAGCAGAAGTAGGAACATTTAACTCAGATGTATATGCTACAAACCTAGATGTAGAAGGAACAGGAGCAGTAAATTTAAATGGGAATTTTACAGGAACAACTGTTAGATATAACGCAGATGGAAATATAAATATAGCCGATAATAAAAATATAGATTCATCAATCACAACAGCTTTAAATAATACAGGAACTTTAAATCTACTGGGAACTTCAACAGTAAGTGGAACTGTAGGAACAAGTGGAGCAAAATTAGCTGAAGTTAACTCAGGAGTAAATGGCTCAACATCAACATTTAACTCAGATGTATATGCCACAGATGTAACAAATACAGGAACAGGAACAACAACATTTAAAGATAATGTAGTTACAAGTAATGTAAATGTAAATGCTGGAATAACAAATATTGAAGATAATTTAACTGCTACAAGTACAACAATAAGTACAGGAACTGCAAATTTAAATACAGTATCAGGAACTACAAGTTCTGATATAGTATTTAGTGGCGTAGGAGCTGCAAATTTAAATGGTAATTTAACAGGAGATATTAAATTTGCAGGAAACAATGCTAGCGTTAATGTATCAGATGGTAAAGGAATATTAGGTTCTATTGAAACACTTGCTTCAAATAATACTGGAATTCTAAATTATAAAGGTGATGGTAGCATTTCTGGGACAATTGGAAGCAGTATTTATGGAATAAAAGAACTAAATGTTAATACAAATAATGAACAAGATAAAGATAGTAATGGAGTTGTTTTAACTCAAGGATTATTTATAAGTAGAGAAATATATGCAGATGTTATAGGCCTTAAAAATAATGCAACTTTAACATTAGCTAATAATGCAAATATTACAAATACAGGTTCAGATAATTTAG
>Ga0180008_1000288_pt1 | contig 48603 bp, 37 predicted proteins | sample MM_PW_MetaG_FD_121121 | JGI IMG/M metagenome (GOLD analysis project Ga0180008, IMG submission 121121) | Groundwater microbial communities from the Aspo Hard Rock Laboratory (HRL) deep subsurface site, Sweden - MM_PW_MetaG | ecosystem: Environmental > Aquatic > Deep subsurface > Groundwater... | reverse complement strand
GCCGCCTTCTCCGGCGTGGCCTACGCTGTCCTGCTCGCCACCGGGTACCTGCTCTCGGAGGACTATAGGGCCGCGGCGCTCGTCCTGGTGCGCCTCGCCGCGGCGGGCGCGGTAACGTCGTACCTGGCCTTCTTCCGCCTCGCCGTCGGCTATCCGTACGCCAAGCGGCTCGTCGCGCTCGACGTCGCCCTGGCGGCCGTGGCCGGCGCGGCCCTCTGGGCGCTGGTCTTCACCGACGCCTACCTCGTCGACCTGAAGCGCTTCGGATACGACTTCGTGCGGTTCGAGGGTTCCTACCACGCCGCGCTCTCGATAGCCGGCGCGGGGATAGGCGCCGCGGCCGCCGTCACGATGGCGGCGCGCGCCGCCGTCGTCAGTAGCCGCGTCTATCGCCAGCACCTCGCCGTGATGGCGCTCGGGCTCGCCGGCAGCGTAGCCTGGGGCTACGCCCTCGCCATCGTCGCCCCGACCTCGACTTTCCTGATGGGAGCCTATCCGCTGTCGGCGGCCAACGCGCTCTTCTCGGTGCTCGCCGCCTCGTACGCGTTCTCGGCGACGAGGGTCTTCCAGGCGCGCGCCGCGGTCAAGGCCGTTGCCGCCTGGGCCGTCATCCTGCTCGCCTTCGGGCTTCCCCTCGGCGCGGCGGTGGGCATGGCGTTCCTGCTCAGGGGCGCGGCCCCGGCGACCGCGGTCCTCCTGGCGGCCGTAGGATTCGCCGCGGCAGGCCACTGGGCCGAGTCGTTCGCCAAGGGGCGGCTGGGTTCCGGCCACGACGAGGCGTCGCGCGAGGACCTGGAGGCGGCCATCGCCCACCTGGACCTCTCCACGGGCCGCGAGTCGGTGCTGGGCGAGCTGTCCGGGATCATGGGCGACGCCTTCGGCTGCTCCTGGTTCGCGACCCTGTCCGAGGACGACTCGGGAGGCCTGAGGCGGATCTATCCCGAGGACGACGACGCGCTCGTCGCGGCCCCCGGTTCCCCGGCCCTCGAGGCCCTGGCGGCCTTGGAGCGGCGCGTCGTCTTCAAGACGGACGTCGTCGCCGACGAGGCCTTCGCCGAGCAGAAGCCAGCGCTCCTGGCGTTCTTCGAGGCGCTCGGCGCCGAGGCCGTCGTGCTGGCCAAGGAAGGGCGCAGGGTCGTGGGCGCCTTCGCGTTCGGTCCCAAGCGCTCGGGCGCCGACTACGACGCGCTCGACTACGCCGCCTTCGACGCCGTGCACGGCAAGCTATTCGTCGTGGCCTACTACGCCCGCCACGTCGCGCGCGAGTCGCTCCTCGAGACGGTGGAGCAGGAGATAGGGCTCGCCGACCAGATAGTCAGGTCCATCCAGCAGCATATCGACCCCATCGCCCACCCGGGGGTCAGCGTGTCGTTCCGCTGCGAGTCGCCCCGCGGCCTCGGCGGGGACCTCTTCGATTCCGTGCGCATTTCGGAGCACCGCTGGTTCTTCGTCGTGGGCGATATCTCCGGCAAGGGCCTCAACGCCAGCATGTCCATGGTAATACTCAAGTCGATGATACGGACCCTGCTCAAGGAGGAGAAGGACTTCGTCAAGCTCGTCTCGAGGACCAACGCGTTCATAAAGGAGCGCCTGCCGCGCGGAACCTTCTTCTCGGGGCTCTTCGGGTTCCTTGCCCTGGACAAGGGCTCCGTGTATTTCATTAATTGCGGCATCCCCGCTATGTTCTTCCGCTCGCCCGGGCTCGATTCCGCGGTGGAGGCGCAGGGCGACGGCAAGATGCTCGGCTTCGTGAAGAACGTCGAGCCCTTCCTCAAGACGAGGAAGCTCGCCCTGCCGCCCGGCTCGCGGCTGCTCATCTGCACCGACGGCATAGTCGAGGCGGAGAGCGTCCGCGGCGAGCGCTACGGCAAGGAGCGGCTGGCGCGCATCCTGGGAGAGAACAAGGGCTCGAGCGCCGCCGAGACGGTGGACGCGGTCGTCAAGTCCGCGAGCGCCTTCGCGGGCGGGCGCCTGGACGACGATATTACCGTGGTGGCCATCGATTACGAAGGCCTCCCCAAGGAGAAGAAGCGATGACCGGAATCAGCGTAGAGGTGGTCGAGCGCGGCGCGTGGACGGTCCTGACGGTCCACGGCCCCATCAATAGCTATACTCATAACGAGCTCCAGGAGAAGACGATGCGCCACGCCGGCAGGGTCGACATGGCCGTGGACCTATCCGGCGTCAGCTCCATGACCAGCGCCGGCATCGGCGTCCTGCTGGCCGCCGTCGAGGACGCGGCCGCCGCCGGGAAGCGCTTCGTCGTCGTGGCGCCCTCCGAGGTGGCGCGCTTGGCCATCGAGTCCACCGGGTTCTCCGACCACTTCCCGACCGTCCCCTCGCTCAAGGAACTGCCTGCCTAGGCGGCCCGGCAATGCCTATCGCCGAAGCGCCGGCCCTCGGGGCCCCCATAGCCCTAGCGCCTCGAAGCAAGGCCGTCGCGCGTATCGCGTCCGGCCCCGGGACCTTCGACGAGTACGACGGGTTCGTGCGTTCCCTCCCCTTCGTGACCCGCCGGGAGGCCTGCGCCCTCGTGGTCGCCGGAGACGAGATCGTGGACAACCTGCTGACCCACGGCGAGATAGGCGCGGCGGGCGTCCTCGTGCTCGTCAGGAAGCGGCGTTCCGGGCTGACCCTCGCGTTCTTCGTCGATAGCCACGAGGAGTTCTCCTCCTTCTCGTCAGGCCTCGACCGGGGCGATCCCACGGCCGCGCGCTTCGACGAGAGGGAAGGCCGCTGGCACGGGCTAGGCCTGACTATGTGCCGGAACATCGCCTCGCGCGTACGGTACCGCCCCGGCCTGCGGGTCGACCGGGTGTTCCTGGAGTTCTAGCGTTCAGCCCTGTCCCGTCAGCGCCTTCACGTAATGCAATCGGCCGTAGAGCTCCGGGCTCGGCGAGTTGCGCCTCGATAGCCTGCCCCGCAGGTCTGCTACGCTCGCTATGCCCCGGGCGTCAAGCCAGGCCCGCATCTCGCCTATAGTCGACGCGATCGCGCCGTAACCCTTGGCGTAGACGGCCGAGCACATCTGCACCGTTTCCGCCCCCGCGGCTATGAGGCGCAGGGCGGTCGCGCCGTCGTGGACGCCTCCGGAGGCGCTCAGCTCGGCCCCGACGCGGCCTTCGAGTATGGAGATCCACCGGAGGCTCTCGTGATAGGCCTCCGGGCTCCCGCGCATCGGGCCCGCGGACAGGCTCATCGCGTCGAGGTCGACGTCCATGCGGTAGAAGCGGTTGAACAGGGTAAGCCCGCGGGAGCCCGCCTTGGCGAGGCGCGAGGCGACGTTGCCGACGTTAGTGAACGAAGAGCCTATCTTGGAGCAGACCGGTATCCCGACGGCTCCGGCCACGGAGGCTACGAGCGATACGAGCCTGTCCTCTATGGCGGAGGCCGGTACGGAAGGATCCGTCGGCACCGCGCCTATGTTAAGCTCTATCGCGTCGGCTCCGGCGGCCTCGATGCTCGAGGCGAATTCCGCCCAGAGGGAATCGCCGGAGCAGTTGACGCTCGCGATGATAGGCACCCCCGAGGATTCCTTGGCCTTCCGTATCAGCTCGAGGTATTCCCCGGCGCCCTCGGCCATGCCCATGCCCGCGAGGAAGGCTTCCGCCTCGGGATGGGCCCCGGCGTTCCCGGATATAGTCGATAGCTCCGCGCGGAGCTGTTCCTCGAACAAGGACTTGAGCACGACCGCCCCGGCTCCGGCGTCCACGGCCCGGGCGACGCCCTCCAGGGTCGAAGTAAGTCCGGACGAGCCGGCTATGACGGGGTTCTTAAGCGGGATACCGAGGAACTTTACGCTGAGATCGGCCATGGCTACTCCTTCTGCACGCTTAGTACGGCCTTTTCTAGGCCTTAGTACTCCAGTATACGGAGCGCGGGGCGAGGCGGCAAATTCCTGGTCTAGCGGGAGCCCTTGGCCGCGAGCTTGGCCTTGAACCGATCCATGCTTATGACGGCGCGCACGTGGGTTCCCTCTCCTATGAGCTCCGCGTCGTCCCTGGCCTCGACGCGGAAGGTGAGCATGCGCCCGTCCACGGCTACCAGCTCGGCCGTCGCCACGACGCGCATGCCGACGGGCGTGGCCGCGAGGTGCCTGACGTCGAGGCTGTACCCCACGGTGGCCTCGCCCGGCCGAAGCAGGTGGTCGACGGCGGCGAGCGCCGCCTCCTCCATCGCCAGGACCATCATGGGCGTGGCGTAGACGGGTACTCCCCCCGATCCGAGGTGCCCCGCGGTATGCCTTTCCTCGACTACGAGCTCCCTCCGCCCGATGAGGCCGGGCTCCAACGTTCCCATGCTAGTTCCTCCTCGATACGAGCGCCTCGTATGGCGCGAGCGCTAGCTTGCCAGAGGCTATAGCCTCGCCGGCGGTTCGGTCCGTGCCGATGGCGACCGAGCCGCCGTCGGAGACGACGGTCCTCCTGCGGGCGGTAAAATTGAGGTAGACGTCGACCTCCCGGCCTCCCTCAGTCCTCCTCCACGCCATGACGCCGGCCGGGGCGGCCAGCCAGGACAGGGTCCCAGAGACGAGCGCCGGCTCGGACCTGCGGAGGCGGATGAGCGAGGCGTACCAGTTCCATAGGGAGCCGAGATCGGCTTTCTGGGCCGCCACGTTCCTGCGACGGTAGTCGGTATTGACCGGTAGCCACGGCTCGGCCGGGCTGAAGCCGGCGTTAGCCGAGTCGTCCCACTGCATCGGGGTGCGCTCGGGGTCGCGGCCGAAGGGCAGGGGCCAGGTGGAGAGGCCAAGAGGGTCGCGGAGCCGGGCCCTGGGGATGCGCTGGCAGGTCATGCCTATCTCCTCGCCGTAGTAGAGGAAGGGCGTTCCCCGCAGGCAGAGGAGCATGGCGGCCGCCACCCTGGCCCTGGCGTCGGTATGGAGGCCCGCGCGGTAGCGGTAATAATGTCGGCTCTGGTCGTGGTTGGACAGGGTGAAGTTGGGCCAGGCCCCGTCCGGCAGCAGGCGGTACCAGCGCTCCGCGGAGTCCCTGAACGAGCGGGCTCCCCACTTCCTGAAGAGGAAGTCGAAGTTGAAGGCCATGTGCAGCTCGTCGTTCCGCTCGCCGTGGCACGAGGCGGCGAGCGCGGGGTCGAGGCCGTGGGTCTCGCCTATGAGCATGCGGTCGCCGTAGGAGTCGGCTATGGCCCTGAACTCCTTGAACACGCCGTGGACCTCCGGCCTGTTCCGGTCGTAGAGGTGCTCCTGGAGCAGGTCGGGCACTATCTTCCAGCTGAACGGGTTGGAGCGGAGCTCGGCGTCCTTGAAATACGCGGTGGCGACGTCCATGCGGAAGCCGTCCGCGCCTAGCTCGAGCCAGAACCTGGCCGTATCGTAGATCGTCTCCCTGAGCTCGTCGTTGCGCCAGTCGAATTCGGGCTGGTTCCTGGTGAACGTGGCGAGGTACCACTCCTTGGTCGCCTCGTTTGGATACCAGGCCGAGCGCTGCTCGAAGAGGCTGATCCAGTTGTTAGGGGGCTTGGGGCCCTCCATGTCCTCCCATATGTACCAATCGTGCTTGGGGTCGTCCCTCGACGAGCGCGCCGCCTCGAACCACGGGTGCTCGTCCGACGAGTGGTTGACGACGAGGTCCACTATCACCCGGATGCCTCGCCCGTGGGCCGCGCCGAGGAGCGAGCGGAAGTCGTCTATGCCGCCGAAGATGGGGTCGACGTCGGTGTAGTCGGAGATGTCGTAGCCGAAGTCCTTCATGGGGCTCTTGAAGAACGGGCTGATCCATAGCGCGTCGACGCCGAGCTCCGAGAGGTAGCCGAGCCTGCCCTCGATGCCCTTGAGGTCGCCTATGCCGTCGGCGTTGGAGTCCGCGAAGCTGCGCGGATAGATCTGGTAGAAGACCGCCTTGCGCCACCAGCCTGAATCGTTCCTGTCTATCATGCCCGTCCTCCCTCCGGTTCGCCCGGGACCGCGGGGCCCCCGAGCGCGAGCGACGCGGCTAGGCGGAGGTCCGAGCCGGCCCTGGCCTGGCACGCCAGGCGCTCGTCGGCTCCCGCGCCGACGGCCTCCAGCCTATGCCGCTCCCTATCGGTCTTCGGGCTCGTCACGCCCGACTCGACCCGGACCCTGCAGGTCCCGCAGGCCGCCTTGCCGCCGCAGTCGTGCCGTAGCGCGACCCCGGCCCGCTGGGCCGCGACGAGCACCGATACCACCGGGGACGCCTCGAACTCGACTCGCCGTCCGTCGACGTACGTCAGCGTTATCCCAGGCATCAGCGCGCCGCCGAGACCATGTTCCGCCCGTTCTGCTTCGAGAGATACATGGCCTTGTCGGCCCTGTCAATGACGGACTTGGCCGTGAGGTCCCGATCGGGATCGTACTGGGCGACGCCTAGCGAAAGGGTCACCGAGAGCCTCTGCCCGTCGTAGTCGACGCCCATCCCCTCGACGTGCGTCCTGATCCTCTCGGCGATGCGCCAGGCGGTAGCCGAGTCGGTATCGGGTAGCAGCATGCAGAACTCTTCCCCGCCGTAACGGGCGGCGACGTCCACCGAGCGCGTCTGGTTCTGTATTAGCTTGGCCACCGACTTGAGCACCTCGTCGCCGCAGCTATGGCCGTACGCGTCGTTGAATTTCTTGAAGAAGTCTATATCGCACATGATGACCGAGAGCGGCTTCTCCGAGAACGCGCTCTCTTCCATCTTCTCGACGAGCACGGTGTAGAAATAGTGCTTCATCCTCAGCTTCGTCATCATGTCGGTCGTGGTCATCTCGAACAGGAACGCGTTGTTAATGGCGATGGAGGCGAGTATGGCGATATTAAGGAGGTAATCCTTGTCGTAGTCGGAGAAGTCGTCGCTGAGTATCTGCTCGCCTAGGAGCAGGAGCCCGTTGATCACTCCCTTGGCCTTGAGCGGCACGACGAGGCACGGCCCCATCGATTCCAGGGGCTCCAGGCCGCCGAGGTCGCCGAAGCGGGCCCGCAGCTCGTCGAGGGTCCAGCACCGCGTCTCCCTGGCGAACAGCCTGATGGCCGGGACGTCGTCGGGTATGCCGTAGTCGTGCTCGTGGTCTATGTCGAAGCCCTTGTAGTTGCGGTGCAGGCTGAAGCGCGTGGAGTCTATGCCTTTCTTGGCGTAGAGGGCCGCCTTGAGAACTCGCATCTGACCCATGATGATGTAGAGGATCGACTCGATGAGGATGCCGTAGTCGAGCGTGGAGTTGAGGCTCTTGGAGATTTCCAGCAGCTGCTTGAGATCGAATAGCTGCTTCTCGTATTCGTCCCTGAGCGCGTCTATTTCGCTGTTTTCCACTCTATTCTCTCATCCTGGAGCTGTCTTCCCAGTATACGGCCACATCATTTTTAAAGCTATACGAATGGGCGCCGGACCTCTATTCCGGGTCTTAGGGCTCGAGGGCGATTCCCGCCTCGGCGCGGGTCTCGCCTATCCACCTGGCGCCCGCGGCGCCGGAGGTCTCCTCGAACCGCTCCCTGTCCTCGCGCCGTATCGAGACTACGTAGCCGCTCGAACCCGGCCTCGGTCGAGTGCGATCGAGGGCGGCTACGCGTATGACCGCGCCCGCGGCCGAGGAGGCCTCCGAAAGCGCTTCCTCGGGGGAGCCCGAGAACGGCCTGGCGCAGCGCAGGACGCGTCCCGAGGCCGCGCCGGCGAGGGCTGCCTCGGCTCGGCCTGGTTCCTCGCCCCTGACGAGGTAGACGAGCTCCCCTGGCGTCTCGAAGCGGTCCGGAATATCCCGGCCGCCTAGTAGAAGAGCCGTACGTCTTCTCCCGGGGCCTTATGCCGCATCTTGAGGTACATCGCCCCCGCGGCTTTCTTATAGAAATACCCCGAGGCGTTATAGTTCTCGAAGCTGGCGTCCATATTATAGTCGAGTCCGTAGAGCTGTATCTTGACGAAGGGCTTGACCCCGTAGAGGGTCAGGTAGTGAGAAGAGCCTACCGGGTAATCGACCGTGATGACCGTCTTCTCCGGGCTCGCCGTCACGCGCGCGCCTGAGGCGCAGGTCCAGGCCCACGCGCCGGGCCCGAGCTGCTTGAAGAAGCTGATAGCCCTGGGGAGGTACGGCGATTCCGCGACGATAGGGTAGGCCGTCGCGGCCGGTAGCCGTTCTTCCGATCTCTGCAGGGCGCCGGAGACGATCGATACGCTCGCGGGGATGGAGCCGTCGCCCGAGGCCAGCCTGAGGATGCTCACGACCAGGCTCTGGCCTATGCCGGCGTAGATGGGCCTGCCGACGGCCTCGGCGAGCCTGATGAGCGCCTTCCCCGCGTAGAGGCCGACGAGCGCGTCGCAGCGACCGTCCGCGGAGGTCTGCAGGAAGAATCCGCCGTCAGCCTTGCGGATCGAAGGGGCGATCGCCTTGTCCACGAGGTCCGCCGCCTTGGAGAACGGGTTCTCCTCCTCGCTCATATAGCCGCGGGCGTCGAGGTAGGCCTCGATGAGCGCTATCGACTGCTGAGCGTCGGCCTTTGAGAAATCGAGCGCGCGCGCCAGGGATACGGCCTCCTGGGCGAGCGAGTAGGGGGCGCGGTCGAAGAGCAGGGGTACGACGCCCTTCTTATAGAAGAGGCTCGGGGACTTGGCCTGGACGAGGCGCTCGATCGCCTTTACCTCGGCCACCGTCGATTCCTCGAAGGCGGCCATCGAGCCCGCGGTCTTGCCGGCGAACGGCGCGCTCCTCCAGCTCAGGGCGTCGGCGCGGGTCGAGCGAACGACCGATACCAGCGAGGCCGCGGCCTCCCTGCGGTCCCTCCGCATCGCCTCCGACATATAGGCGATGAAGGAGTCCTCGTCGAACGCCTTCGGGGCGCCGGGGAGCGGGGACCATGACGCGGTCGCGGCGTCGAAGGACGGGCCCGATAGCGCGGCCCACGCCTTATCCTGCCATTCGGCCAGTTCCTTCGACCACGCGGCCGGATCCATCGGCGCCTGCGCTATGAACTGCGCCGGGGCCGCCGGCTTGCCCTCGACCTCTCGGACGGCCGCGAAGGGCCGTAGCGAGCCCTTGACCGCGTTGACGAGCAGGGTCTTGGGGTCGTCGCCCGCGGAGACTCCCGTAACCCGATACGTGGACCCGCCGAACGATAATCGGATGGCGCCGTCGTCGCCCGGCGCGATCTGCGACGCCCCGTACGATAGCTCGTAGCGGAACTTCGCCGAGACCGCGGAGCTGGCGGGCTTCGGCGACAGCCTCCACGAGGCCCGGCCGTCGTCGTCGGCTCTTATCTCTAGCCTCGAGCCGTCGTCGAACCGCACGGTGAACCCGTCGGCTTGGGTATCGTACGAAACGGGGACGATGCGCCGTTCCTTGCCCGCGGCGTCCTTGAGCGACAGCGGGTAGCGCTCCGAGAATATAAGCCGTAAGCCGTTCACGCTGACCTCGGCGGAGCGCACGCCGCCGCCGTCGCGCCCGGGCAAGGCCTTGAGGGCGACTCCGCCTGCCTGGGCGCTGATGGGCCCCGCGGACGGGAACTGCACGACGACGAGGATCACGAAGGCGGCGATATATAAGAAGGCCATCGCCGCGGCCCTTCCGAATGCGCTTACTTTCATATCGACTGGACTATATACGTATCCGACGGGCTTCGCAACATGGCTCCGGTTCGGCTTGCTAAACGATAGGAAACCGGCTACCATTGCGCCGAATCCGAACCGTCGACCGGAGAGATGCATGAGAAACAGTCCGACGGCGGTCTTATCCGTCGCCATCGCCGTACTCCTCGCCTCCTGCGCGGGCGTTCCCGCCCCGGACCGGGGCCTTCCCGGACCCGCCGTAGCCGAGCCGCTTCCTCCCGAGCTTAGCGAGGCCGAGAAGGAGAGCATGGAGCTGGACGCGATTTATCGCGCCATCGGGCAGGGAGATTACTCCGGCGCCGAGCCCCGGCTCGCGGCCCTGGCCGCGAAGCGGCCCGATAATAGGTCCTATCCCGTGCTCCGCGCGGCTGTCCTCCTATCCATGGGCCGCCTCGACGATTCGCGGACGGCGCTCGCGGCCGAGCTGGCCGGCTATCCCGATAACCTCGAGGCCCTGTTCGCCCTGGCCGAGCTGGAACGCTTCGCGGGAGACTCCAAGGCGCGCCGCGCCGCCGTCGAGGCCCTGCTCGCCAAGGATCCGGAGAACGCCGACGGCCGGGCCGCCATGGGCGACATACTCTACGAAGGCAAGAACTACACGAAGGCGGAGCAGAGCTACTCGGCCTCGCTCGCCTCCGACCCGCAGAAGCCCGAGGCCCTGCTCGGCCTGGCCCGCGTCAAGTCCAGGCGCGAGGACTATAAGGGCGCGCTCGAGTTGCTGGACAGGGCGGTGGCCGCGGCCCCCGACGACGCCGTCGCCTATCTCGACAGGAGCCGCGCGCTCTATCAGGTGGGCCGCTACGCCGAGTGCGAGGCCGACCTGGACGAGGCGGTCAGGCTAGCCCCCGCCTCGGCCTGGAACTACGTCGAGCGCGGGCGTCTCTACCTGGATACGGGCCGCAAGGACCTCGCGATGTCCGACTTCTCGGAGTCTATACGGCTAAACCCCGGCTATTTCCTGCCGTACGTCTACAGGGCGGCCGTCTACGAGAGCGCCGGCGACGACGAGCGCGCCTTGGCCGACTACCGCGCGGCCGGGGCCCTCTATTCCGATTACTGGTACTCGTTCGAGTCCGTGGGCGTGCTCGCGTATCGACTCGGCTCCTGGAAGGAGGCCTTCGAGGCCTTCGACAAGGCCTCCGCCTACACCAGGAACCATTCCGAGTACTATATAGCGGCCGCGCTGTCGCTCTACAGGGCGGGGGAGGCCAAGGCCGCCAGGGAATACGCCGGCAAGAGCCTCGCGAAGGTGGACAAGGCCAAATTCCCCGCCCAATGGCTCGCCCTCAGGCTCCTGTACGATCAGGGCGACATGACGACGGAGCTAGAGGTGCGCATAGGCGCCGAGAAGAGCCTCGACGTCAAGGCGGGCATGCTCTTCTACCTAGGCGCCTATTGGGTCGCCAGGGATAAGCCCTCCCTAGGGGCGACGTATTTGCGGATGTCATACGATTTCGAGCGCATGGGCACCATTGAGAGGCGCATGGCCGAGGCCGACCTCGCCCGCCTCGCCTCGAGATAGGCCCCCGAGGCTAATAAGCACGAGAGAACGGAGTTACGATGTCCGATACAGTCAAGACGCTCGAGCTATCGGGGCGCAGGATAACCCTCGTAGGCACGGCCCACGTCTCCAGCGAGAGCGTCGACGAGGCGGTTTCCGTTATCGCGGCCGAGGCTCCCGACGCGGTCTGCGTGGAGCTAGACGAGGCTCGCTGGAAAGCCATGAACTCCCCCGACTCGTGGGAGAAGACCGATATCGTGAAGGTGATCAAGGAAGGCAAGGCCTTCCTCCTCCTGGCGAACCTGGCCCTGTCCTCGTTCCAGCGGAGGATGGGCGCGGATTCCGGCGTCAAGCCCGGGGCCGAGATGGTCGCCGCGGTACGCGCGGCGGAGGCCGCCGGTATCCCGTACCGATTCTGCGACCGGGACGTACAGACCACGCTGCGGCGCGCCTGGGGCAAGTCCAACTTCTGGAACAAGTCGAAGCTGAGCGCCCAGCTCATAGCGGCGGCTTTCTCCAACGAGAAGCCGGACGCGGCCGAGATAGAGCGGCTCAAGGTCCGGTCGGAGCTCGACGAGATGATGGGCGAGCTCGCCGACTACCTTCCGAGCGTCAAGGAAGTCCTCATAGACGAGCGCGACCGGTATATAGCCGCCAGCATCTGGGCGACGCCGGGCGATAGGATCGTCGCCGTCATCGGCGCGGGCCACGCCGCCGGCGTCGAGGAATGGCTGGGGCGGCTGGCCGCCGGCGAGGCGACTACCGACGTGGGAGACCTCGAGCTCGTGCCCCCCAAGGGGTTCCTGGCGAGGTCGGCGGGCTGGCTCGTGCCCGCGCTGATAGTAGGGCTCATAACCCTCGGTTTTTTTACGTCCGGGGCCGAGGCTAGCCTCAGGCTGCTCCTCCGCTGGGTCGCGCTTAACGGCACGCTGGCGGCCTTAGGATCGCTATTATGCCTGGCCCATCCCTTGACCGTGCTCGTATCGTTCGCGGCCGCCCCTATCGCGACGCTCAATCCGCTGGTAGCCGTCGGCTTCTTCGCCGGCATCGTGGAGGCTTGGCTAAGGAAGCCTAGGGTGTCGGATTTCCAGACGCTGTCCACCGACGCGGCGACGCTCAGGGGCTTCTATAGGAACAAGGTGACGCATATCCTGCTCGTGTTCTTCCTCTCGAGCCTGGGCGGCGCGCTCGGCAACTTCATAGCCCTTCCCTTCCTAGCCGGAGGGGCGCTCTAGGCGGGCTTCCACCGGGGCCGGGAACGCGTCGCGCTCCTAGGCCCGGGCTCCTAGGCCCGGGCTCTCAGGCCCGGGCTCTCAGGCCTCGGCTTCGAACCGGTATCCGAAGCCCCTGACCGTGACGATCCAGCGCGGCTTGGCCGGATCGTCGCCTATCTTCTGCCTGAGCGACGAGACGTGCATGTCCACCGTCCTCGATGCGGCCGCTCCGGCGTAGCCCCAGGCCTCCTCGAGCAGGCGGTTCCTGGGCATGGTCTTGCCCGGGTGCTCGGCCAGGAACACGAGCAGCCGGAATTCCTGGACCGTAAGCTGCATAGGCTCGCCCGCCTTCCTGGCCTCGGCCCGGTCGCGGTCTATCTCCACGTCGCCGAAGCGTATGACGCGACGCTCTCCGCCGACGCCGCCCGCCCCGGCCTTGGTCCGCCTGACGAGGGCCTCGACGCGCGCCAGGAGCTCCTCCGAATCGAACGGCTTGCCCAGGTAATCGTCGGCGCCGGCCTTGAGCCCGACGACGCGCTCGGGGACCGAGGACCGCGCCGTAAGCACGAGGACCGGGACGCCGTCGCCCCTCGACCGCATCTCGCGCAGCGCGTCCAGCCCGGAACCTCCGGGCAGCATCAGGTCCAGGATGATGGCGTCAAAGCCGCCGGAGCGTATCGCGGCGAGAGCTGACGCGTAGTCGCCCGCGTGAGTGACGGTATAGCCCTCGGAGAGGAGCAGGTCGGTAAGCGTGAAGACGAGCCCCGGCTCGTCCTCGACGAGGAGTATCCTCCGTTCGATCATGAGCGGCTCCTGAATGTCAGTTCGGCTATCGTGCCTCCGTCGAGGGGGAAGCGTAGCCGCGCCTCCCCGCCGTGGAGCCTCGCGATCCGCCTCGCGATGTAGAGCCCTATGCCCGTGCCCTGCACGCCGGTCTCTAGCGCCGTCCGCCCGCGGTAGAACGGCTCGAACAGCTTCCTCCGCTCCGAGCGCGGCACCCCGGGGCCGTCGTCCGCGCAGGAGACGACCACGAAGGGCCTGTTCCAGCGACGCTCCTCGCGCGCGGAGACCCTGATGACGCCGCCCGCGTACTTGACGGCGTTGCTTACGACGCATTCGAGGGCGGACTCGACGAGCACCCGGGAGCCCTCGACGATAAGCTCCCCGTCCGATTCCAGGAGTATCCTGGCGCCGCGTTGCTCGGCGGAGTTATATAGCTTGGCGGCGAGGGACGCGATCAGCTCGCCCACCGCCACGGCTTCCCTCTGCCTGAGCTGCTGGGCCGATTCCAGGCCCGCCATCACGAGGAACCTATCCACCGACTCGGCCAGCCTGCGCGCCTCCATGGCGACTATTGCGCCGTAGGCGGGCACGCGCTCCGGCTGGATTATCCCCTTGGCCAGGTTCTCCCCCGCCGAGAGGGCTACGGCTATCGGGGTCTTCAGCTCGTGCGTCACGCTGGCTACGAAATCGCGCTCCTTGGCCGCTAGGCCCGACGATTTCCTCGCGGAGACGAACATCATGACGACGCTGCCGTAGAGCAGGGCCAGGAAGCCGGCCGCCGCGAGCGACCAGCGCAGCGTCTGCCTCGTCGCGGCGGCCTCTACCGATAGCTCCCGGCCGTATACCCTAAGCGTCCAGACGCCCCGTAGGTCCATCGACTGGTAGCGATAGCGGTCGATGAAGAACGGCCCCGCGCTAGGAACCGCGCCTGCCGGGCCTCGTGGCGGCAAGATTCCCGCATCCTCGGGACGCCGTCCCTCGAGCGGGGGGCCGTCCTGTCCCTCGCTATGGGGGAAGAGCGACGAGTAGAACGTCTCGACGTCGAAGCGGGACGCGTCGCGGATGAGGGGCCTCGCGAAGTCCGCCTCCCGGTCGACCTCGGGGCCGTCGTAATAGCGTCTCGCTCCCGACGCGTCCAGGACCTCCACGGCGTACTCGCCGAAGCCCGAGTCCTTTCCGAAATATATGCCCGCGAGGCTCGGGACTATAACGTCGGCGACGACGGCCTCGTCCAGGAGGGCGACGAAGAGCCTCGGCCGCTCGCGTCCTGTCGCGTCGTCCGAGATCCTGACGGCCCTCGTCAGTATGCTGGCGCCTTCCATCGGCGGCTGCTCGCGCCCGCCGCGCGCGAAGGCTCCGCCGTAGTACGCGGCGACCTCGCGCCCGAGGCGGTCGACCCCGTTCGCGGGCAGTACCATCGCGGCTATCGCTCCCGGGGGATCGGGCGAAGGCTCGACCAGGTAGAGGGCCGCGACGAGGGCCGGCCAGCGTGCGGCCTTGACGTAGGCGTCTATTCCCGACCTGACCTGCGGCGACGAAGCCTCGGGGAAGGAGTCTCGCGTCTCGAGGTACTCGCTGCCCTTGCCCGCCAGCATGAACGAATCGAGCAGGGAGAGCTCGAGGTCGAGGTCGTACGCGAGCCTGTCCGCCTGGTTCATGATGGCGTCGCGGGTCCTATCGGCGCTCGACTGGGCGATCTCGAGGAAGAATCCGCGGAGGAAGTACCAGAACGCCGCGACCGCGGGCAGGAGCAGGATGACGAAGGCCGCCGTGGCCGCGCCGATGAATCCCCCGTTTCGCCTCAAGGCCGTTCCTAGGATAGCGCGGCGAGCGCTTCCGCCAGCCTCGCGGGAATATCTATGCCCTGCGGGCACTTAGGGACGCAGGCGCCGCAGTCAGCGCAGGCCTCGGCCCCCGACCCGCTCGCCTTGAGGCCGCTCTCGTACTGCCTCCTGGATGCCTCGAGGGCGCCGAACATGGTCGCCTCGTTCCATAGCCCGAAGGCCGCGGGGATATCCACTCCGCTCGGGCATGGCTTGCAATAACCGCAGGCAGTGCAGGGTACGGCCGTCCTCGAGAGGAACCAGTCGCGGGCCTCGTCGAGCAGCGCGCGCTCGGCCTTCGTGACGGCGTTGGGGCGGGCCGACGACGCGACCCCGGCGTTCTCCCATAGTTCCTCGGAGCGGCCCATGCCCGAGAGGACGGTAACGACTTCCTGCCGGTCGAGCGCGTGGCGCAGCGCCCATTCGGCCGGCATGCGCGGCGTCGGGTATTTCGCGAATATGGTCCTTATCCCCTCGGGGACCCTGGCCAGCGCGCCGCCGCGCAACGGCTCCATGACGATGACGCCGAGGTCGCGCCCCGCCGCGTAGCGGAGGCCGGCGCCGCCCGCCTGGTAATCCTCGTCAAGGTAGTTGTACTGGACCTGGCAGAATTCCCAGCCGTCCCAGCCGTCCACTATCTCCTTGAACGAGTCGAAGGCGTCGTGGAACGAGAAGCCGACGTGGCCTATCCTCCCGTCGGCCTTGGCCTTGGCGAGGAATTCGAGGCCCCCGGTCTGGAGCGCGTTCTTCCAGCGCGCGCGGTTGAGCGCGTGCACGAGATAGAAGTCGACGCGGTCGGTCCTGAGCCTCGAGAGCTGCTCCGAGAGGAACGTCTCCCAGTCGCCCGCCTCGCGCACGAGCCACGACGGGGCCTTGGTGGCTAGGTGCACGCGGTCCCGGACGCCGAGATCCTCGACGGCCCTGCCTAGCCACGGCTCGCTCTTCTGCCCGTGATAGGGCCAGGCCGTATCGACGTAGTTGACCCCGGCGGAGACCGCGTCGGCCAGCATGGCCGTCGCGGCCGCCTCGTCGATCGTCGACGCGTCTCCGCCGATCGTCGGGAGACGCATGCATCCGAGCCCGAGCGCGGAGATTTCTAGCGAAGATATCTTGGGAAACCGTCGGTATAGCATGGCTCCTAGTATACCGGGTCTTGACGGGGCTCCTCAATGGTTTACAATAGACGCATTGCCGGGGGTAGCCCCGGCATAAGGAGGATTCATGAAACTGTCTCGCGTAATCGCGGTCGGCCTGCTATCGGCCGTCGTCCTGCTCGCCGGATGCCAGAAGGCGGAGAAGCCCGCCGCCGCCCCCGAGGCCGCCAAGGCTGCCTTCCACATCGGCGTCGTAACCGGTACCGTGTCCCAGTCCGAGGACGACCTTCGCGGAGCCGAGGAGCTGATCAAGCGCTACGGCAAGGTCGCCGATGGCGGTATGATCCAGCACATCACCTATCCCGATAACTTCATGGACCAGCAGGAGACCACCATCTCCCAGATCGTCGCGCTGGCCGACGATCCCCTCATGAAGGCCATCGTGATGAACCAGGCCATACCCGGCGCCGCCGAGGGCTTCAAGCGCGTTCGCGAGAAGCGCGCCGACATCCTCCTCTTCGCGGGAGAGCCCCACGAGGACCCGCTCGTCATCGAGGCGGCGGCCGACCTCGCCCTCAACAGCGACTTCATCAGCCGCGGCTATACCATCATCTGGGCCGCCAAGCAGCTCGGCGCCAAGACCTTCGTCCACATATCCTTCCCGCGCCACATGTCCTACGAGACCCTCGGCCTGCGCAGGCAGATCATGGAGCAGGCCTGCATCGACCTCGGCATGAAGTTCGCGTTCGAGACCGCCCCCGACCCGACCTCCGACGTCGGCGTCGCCGGCGCCCAGCAGTTCATCCTGGAGAAGGTCCCCGCGTGGATACAGAAGTACGGCAAGGAGACCGCGTTCTTCTGCACGAACGACGCCCATACCGAGCCCCTCCTCAAGCAGCTGCTCCAGTACGGCGGGATCTTCGTCGAAGCCGACCTCCCGTCGCCCCTCATGGGTTATCCAGGCGCGCTCGGCGTGGACCTGACCGCTGAAGCCGGAAACTTCCCCGCCATCCTCAAGAAGGTCGAGCAGGCCGTCGTGGACAAGGGCGGAGCCGGCCGCTTCGGAACCTGGGCCTACAGCTACGGCTTCACCGTCACCGCCGGCCTCGGCGAGTTCGCCAAGAACGTCATCGAGGGCAAGACCACCAAGGACAGCCTCGACGGCCTGTTCACGGCCTTCGCCGTGTACACCCCCGGCGCCAAGTGGAACGGCGGCTACTACATAGACGCCAACACCGGCGTCAAGGCCAAGAATCACCTGCTCGTCTACATGGACACCTACGTCCTCGGCAAGGGCTACCTGCCGACGACCCAGCAGGTCGTGCCCGAGAAGTACTTCTCCATCAAGTTCCAGAAATAAGACCGACGCCCGCGTCGATCTCGAGGGCCGCCCGCGAGGGCGGCCCTTTTGTTTTGACAAGTATGGTCGCCTCGTTTATCATACTCAACCGTGTGGAGGCCCTCCACCACATCAGGCGAGGCCAACGCCGCAGTATCCCAGGCGTACGCCGGGACTTTTCGGAAAAAAGGTAGGTACCATGCCCAACGAACCGCCCTTACTATCGCTGAAGGGCATATCCAAGGACTTCTACGGAAATACCGTTCTCGAGGACGTGACCTTCGAGGTCGGAGCCGGGAAGATCGTCGGCCTGGTCGGCGAGAACGGAGCCGGGAAGACGACGCTCATGCGCATCCTCTTCGGCATGCCGGTCATCTCCGATACCGGAGGCTACGGCGGCTCCATAGAGCTGAACGGGAAACCGGTTAAGTTCAAGAGCCCGTTCGACGCCCTGGACGCCGGAATCGGTATGGTCCATCAGGAATTCTCCCTTATACCGGGCTTCACGACGACGGAGAATATCGTGCTCAACCGCGAGCCGATGAAGCCTAATCTCGCGTGCGAGGTCTTCGGCGACAGGATGAGCGTCCTGGACCGGGCCTCGATGCGCGAAAGCGCGTCCAAGGCCATCGACCGGCTCGGCGTGAAGCTCGATCCCGAGACGCTCGTCTCCGAGATGCCCGTAGGCCATAAGCAGTTCACCGAGATAGCCCGCGAGATAAACCGCGAGAACGTGAGGCTCCTCGTGCTGGACGAGCCGACCGCGGTGCTCACCGAGACCGAGGCGGAGATACTCCTGGAGGCGCTCCGCCGCCTGGCCGCCCAGGGCATCTCGATCATTTTCATATCCCATCGCCTGCACGAGGTCGCGTCGGTCGCGGATACCATCGTCGTGCTTCGCGACGGCCGCGTCGTCAAGGATACGCCCGCCCCGGGCACCACGGTCCGCGACATCGCCGCCTGGATGGTCGGCCGCTCCGTGGAGACGAAGCGGCCCGACCTGGCCGCGCGCACGTTCAAGGGCGACGCCCTGACGGTCGAGCGGCTATGGGTCGACATGCCCGGCGAGGCCGTCCGCGACGTGTCCTTCACCGTGCGCGAGGGCGAGATCTTCGGCATCGGAGGCCTAGCCGGGCAAGGCAAGCTGGGCATCCCGAACGGCATCATGGGCCTCTACGCCGGCGGCGGATCCGTCAGGCTCCACGGCGAGCCGGTGCCGCTCAACGACCCCCGCGGCGCGCTGAGGCTAGGCATGTCGTTCGTGTCGGAGGACCGGCGGGGCGTCGGCCTCCTCCTCGACGAGAGCCTGGAATGGAACATCGGCTTCACCGCCATGCAGATCCACGGCAAGTACCTCAAGCCCTACCTGGGAGGCCTCATCAAGCTGCGCGACGAGGCGGGGCTGCGTAGGCTCGCGGAGGAGTACATAGAGCAGCTATCGATCAAGTGCACCAGCCCCAAGCAGTTCGCCAAGGAGCTGTCCGGCGGCAACCAGCAGAAGATATGCCTGGCCAAGGCCTTCGCTCTCAAGCCGAACCTGCTGTTCGTCAGCGAGCCCACGCGGGGCATCGACGTCGGCGCCAAGGAGCTCGTGCTCCAGTCGCTGCGGCACTATAACCGCGACTACGGGACGACGATCGTGATGGTATCGAGCGAGCTCGAGGAGCTCAGGTCTATATGCGACCGCGTCGCGATCGTCGACGAGGGGCGCATCGCGGGCATCCTGCCGCCCGACGCCGACATAGCCGATTTCGGGCTGCTCATGGCCGGCGAAGTAACCAAGGAGGCCGCGGGTGCTTAAAATTAAGGAATTCGCGGCCGATTTCGGCTGGCCGCGCATCATCATATTCTTCTTCCTCGTCGCCCTGTTCATCGTCGCGCCCTTCGTCGGCGTCAGCATCAGCAGGTCCCTGTCGGATACCTTCAACCGTTTCGGGCAGAACGCGATACTCGTGCTCGCGCTGGTCCCAATGGTCCAGGCCGGCTGCGGCCTCAACTTCGGCTTGCCGGTCGGCATCGTCGCGGGCCTCCTGGGCGCGACCATAGCCATGCAGATAGGCCTTACCGGCTGGCTCGGCTTCCTCGGCGCCGTGGCCATATCCCTTCCGATAGCGGCAATATTCGGCTGGCTCTACGGACAGCTCCTCAACAAGGTCAAGGGCGAGGAGATGACGATCGCGATGTACGTCGGGTTCTCCATCGTCACCTTCTTCTCCATCCTGTGGCTGCTCCTGCCGTATTCCAGCCCGGCGATGGTCTGGGGCTATACCGGCAAGGGCCTGCGGACGACCATAACCCTGGACGGCTTCTGGGGGCGCATACTCAATAACTTCCTGGCCGTCAGGATAGGCGAGAATTTCGTCTTCCCTACCGGCATGATACTCTTCACGATGCTCTGCGCCTTCCTCGTATACCTCTTCTTCCGCACCAAGACGGGCACGGCTATGACCGCGGTCGGCTCCAACCCCGACTTCGCGCGGGCGGGCGGCGTCTCCTCCGATAGGATGCGGACCATCAGCGTGATGCTGTCGACGATGCTCGGCGCCGTCGGCATCCTCGTGTACCAGCAGAGCTTCGGGTTCATCCAGATGTACCAGGCCCCGCTCTTCATGGCCTTCCCCGCGGTCGCGGCCCTGCTGATCGGCGGCGCGAGCGTCAATAAGGCGTCGATGGTCAACGTGATCATAGGCACGCTGCTGTTCCAGGGCATCCTGACAATGACGCCCAGCGTCATCAATAGCGTCCTGCAGACCGACATGTCGGAGGTGATAAGGATAGTGCTGTCCAACGGCATGATCCTCTACGCGCTGACGCGGAAGACGAAGGTGACTAAATGAAGAAGAAATTCGATTTCAGGAGGTTCATAGCCGACAACGTAGTCGTCGTGATCTTCCTGGTGCTCACCGCGATCGCGACGCCGGTATCGGGACTGTCCGCGAACTACATACTCCAGGACATCATCACGCGCATAGGCCGCAACTCGTTCCTGGTGTTCAGCCTCCTCCTCCCCATCATGGCCGGCATGGGACTGAACTTCGGCATGGTGCTCGGCGCGATGGCCGGCGAGATAGGGCTCATCTTCGCGGTAGACTGGAACATATCCGGCGTCTGGGGGCTGGGCTTCGCCGTCATCGTCGGGTTCCCCATCGCCGTCATGCTGGGCTGGGCCGCCGGAGCCGTCCTCAACCGGGCCAAGGGCCGCGAGATGGCGACCGGCTATATCCTCGGCTTCTTCATGGACGGCGTCTACCAGTTCGTGGTCCTGTACCTGATGGGCTCCCTGATCCCGATGCGCTCGCTGGCCATAACGCTGTCGCGCGGCTACGGCATAAGGAACACGCTAAACCTGGATTCGGTCAGGCAGAGCCTCGATAACGTCATGATGGTCAGGCTGTTCGGCCTTAACTTCCCGATAGGCACCTTCATCATAGTGGGCATGCTATGCGTCTTCATCGTGTGGTTCCGCAAGACGAAGCTGGGCCAGGACATGCGCGCGATAGGCCAGGATCAGCTCGTCTCGAACGCCTCGGGCATACCGGTGGAGAAGACGCGCATCATCGCCATAGTCATGTCGACGGTGCTCGCGATGATAGGCCAGGTGATATTCCTCCAGAACATGGGCAACATGGCGACGTATAACGCCCACCGGCAGACTGGCTTCTTCGCGGTCGCCGCCATCCTCGTAGGAGGGGCCTCGGTCACGAAGGCGACGATTCCAAACGTCTTCGTCGGCGTAGTGCTGCTCCACCTCATGTACATCGTCATGCCGCGCGCGGGCGCCCAGCTGTTCGGGTCGGCCCAGATAGGCGAGTACTTCCGCGACGCGTTCAGCTACGGCGCGATAGCGCTGGCGCTCGTGCTCCACGCGTGGCGCAAGCGCCGCGGCGTCGAGATAGACCGCGCCGGCCTCAGGCGGAACACCGTCGACCCGGCGGCCAAAGGAGGCGCGGCATGAGCCGGTCGACCGATAGGGCGGCGGCCGTCCGCCCGCGACGCATGATCGTCAGGGCCGCGCTGCTGGTATTCTATGTCGCGCTCGGGGTTATTGTCTTCGTAAACGGAAGGACCCATACCGTCCTGATCGACAATAAGTCATCGGAGGACGGATCGACCGTCGCGTTCAGGCGCGTGACGGTCTACGTCGATAACCACGAGCCGCTGGAGCTCTACGCGCGCGACCGGGAGCTGCTGATGGTGCGCGGCCAGTCGCATCGAATACGCATCGAGACTCAGGAAGGCGCGCGGAGGCTCGAGGCCAGGTTCAAGGTGCCTTTCGGCGACGACATGATACTGGTATCGGTCCCGCGGATGGCCGCGGGCGACGAAGGCTTCTGGGAGAAGTTCGTCGTCAATTACGTGCGTCCCACCAATAACGACGCGCCGGAGAGCCCGGCGGACGAGCCCGTATCGATAGAGCCGACGCTATGAGGCGGCGAGACGCGGCCGTAGCCGCGTCTTGCCGCGTAATTCCTTAATAGAGTAGTATTCCAGCACTCGTACAGACGAAGGGCGCCTAGGCGCCCTTCGTCGCATCAAGCAACGGAGCGACATCAATGGCAAAGTACCCGTTCGTCGACATCGAACCTAAGTGGCAGAAGTATTGGGAAGAGAGCAAGACCTTCCGTGCGGTCGAGGACCCGTCCTTCCCCAAGGATAAGCGGCGCTACGTGCTCGACATGTTCCCGTACCCCTCGGGGGCCGGCCTCCACGTCGGGCATCCGGAGGGCTATACCGCCACCGACATATACTGCCGTTACCTGCGGATGAACGGCTACAACGTGCTGCACCCCATGGGCTTCGACTCGTTCGGCCTTCCCGCGGAGAACTACGCCATCCAGACGGGCACGCACCCCGCCGTAACGACGCGCGCCAATATAGACCGCTTCCGAGAGCAGATACAGAGCCTCGGCTTCTCCTACGACTGGGATAGGGAGGTCTCGACCTGCGACGCCGACTACTATAAGTGGACGCAGTGGATTTTCATCCAGCTCTTCAACAAGGGGCTGGCGTATGAGTCCGACGCCCCCATCAACTGGTGCCCCTCGTGTAAGACCGGCCTCGCCAACGAGGAGGTCAAGGACGGGGAATGCGACCGCTGCGGCACCAAGGTGACGCGGAAGCGCATCAGGCAATGGATACTCAAGATAACCGAGTACGCCGATAGGCTCCTCGAGGACCTGGACGGCCTGGACTGGCCCGAGCCCGTCAAGGCGATGCAGAGGAACTGGATAGGCCGCTCCGAGGGCGCGAGCGTCGCGTTCACGGTAGACGGGACGGGGGATTCGCTCGAGGTGTTCACGACCAGGCCCGACACGCTGTTCGGAGCCACCTACATGGTTCTCGCGCCCGAGCACTCCCTCGTCGGTAAGATAACGAGCGACGCCCAGAGGGCCGAGGTAGGCTCCTACGTCGACGGCGCCGCCAAGAAGAGCGACCTCGAGCGCACCGACCTGGCCAAGGAGAAGACGGGCGTCTTTACCGGCGCGTACGCCGTGAACCCCGTCAACGGCCATAGGATACCCATCTGGATATCCGATTACGTCCTGGCTTCCTACGGCACGGGCGCCATCATGGCGGTGCCGGCGCACGACGAGCGCGACTGGGACTTCGCCAAGGCCTTCGGGCTTCCCATTGTCGAGGTGGTAGCGAAGCCGGGCCCCGGCGGCGAGGCCGCGCCCCGTGACGGCGAGCCTTCAGAGTGCACGGCGGCCGACGGCGTGGCGGTAAATTCCGGCTTCCTGGACGGCCTGGGCACCGAGGCCGCCAAGAAGGCCATGATAGCCTGGCTGGAGGAGAAGGGCCTCGGGAAGCTCGCGATAAACTACAAGCTCCGCGATTGGCTGTTCAGCAGGCAGCGCTACTGGGGGGAGCCCATCCCCGTGGTGCACTGCCCGAAGTGCGGCGTCGTCGCCGTGCCGGAATCGGACCTGCCCCTGACCCTGCCCGAGGTAACGAGCTACGAGCCCTCGGGCACCGGGGAGAGCCCCCTCGCCAAGATCGACGAGTGGGTGAGGACGACCTGCCCGACCTGCGGCGGGGCCGCCAAGCGCGAGACCAACACCATGCCGCAGTGGGCCGGCTCGTGCTGGTATTACCTCCGTTACCTCGACCCGGATAACGAGGGCGCCTTCGTAGGCAAGGACAAGGTCGACTACTGGATGCCCGTTGACCTGTACGTCGGCGGAGTAGAGCACGCCGTGCTCCACCTCCTCTATGCCAGGTTCTGGCACAAGGTCCTCTTCGACCTGGGGCTCGTCAACACGAAGGAGCCGTTCCAGCGCCTCGTCAACCAGGGAATGATACTGGGCGAGGACAACCAGAAGATGTCCAAGAGCCGCGGCAACGTCGTGAACCCCGACGATATTGTCAAGGAGTTCGGCGCGGACGCCCTCCGGCTCTACGAGATGTTCATGGGGCCGCTCGAGGTCTCGAAGCCGTGGATGACGGCGGGGCTCGTGGGCGTCAGCCGATTCCTCGAGCGCCTCTACGCCATGGGAGACAAGCCGCTGGTCGACGAGCAGCCCTCGGGCGAGCTCCTTAAGCTCCTGCACCGGACCATCAAGAAGGTAGACGCGGACACCTCGTCGCTCAACCTCAATACCGCCATATCGTCGATGATGGTGCTGTCCACGGAGGCCGCCAGGCTCGAGAGCCTGCCCAGGCCGCTCTGGTCGGCGCTCCTGCGCCTCGTATCTCCGTACGCGCCCCACCTGGCCGAGGAGCTATGGGAGCGGATGGGCGGGAAGGAGAGCGTGTCCAAGGCCCCATGGCCCGTCTACGACCCGGCCCTCTGCGAGGACGACGAGGACACGATAGTCGTGCAGGTCAACGGCAAGCTGAGGGGCGACTTCAAGGCCGCCAAGGGAACGGCTAAGGACTCGCTCGAGGCGGCGGCCAGGTCGCTTCCCAAGGTCGCGGATCACCTCGCGGGCAAGGAGATTGTAAAGACGATCGTCGTGCCCGGGAAGCTCGTCAACTTCGTCGTTAGGTAGCGCTGGCGGCGCCCCGCGGCGCCCCGCGGCGGAAGCCGCGGTCGGCGCAGCGGACCATGATCGCGCAGGCGAGGAGGCGCGCCTCGGGACCGACGGATTGGACGCCGAGGCCGCCTAGCGCCGCGACGAGGCCGGCCGCGACGGCGGCGGCCCTGAATAGCCAGGCCGCCGCGCCGCGCCGCGACGCCTTGGCGCCCGCGGCCAGCGCTATGGCGGGCGCGGCGTTAGCCCATAGCAGGTTCACGTTCCATGCGGCCTCCTCGTAGCCCGCGAGGAGCCAGAAGAGCGCGACGCCTAGGCCTACGATAAGGGCGAAGCCGAATAACAGCGAGTCGAAGGCCGCGGCTAGGCGGCGCCTACGGAGCAGGGCCACGACGACGGACAGGCCGAGCAGGATCGCCGCCGCGATCGCCGGAGGCACTGAGAAAGCCGCGGACGAGGGCTCGGCCTCGTAGACGGTCCTCGTCGCCCGCACGAGGCTACGGCCTTCGACCGTCGCGGCCTCGGCCCAGTCCATGAGCTGCTCGGGCAGGAATATCGCGTCGCCGGCCGTCGGCTTCCGGTCGACGTTCGGGCCCATGAGCATATCGACGACGAATACCAGCCAGTCCCGCTCGCCCAGGACGCCCTTGATCGAGGCGCGGACCGTCATCCTCGGAACGGCCGTCCCCGACGGCGTTTCGGGTTTCCCGTCGACGCCGCCGCCGCCGCCGCCGCCGTCCTCGTTGGCTAGCGCCTGCAGCATCGCAGCGACGCGCGTCGTGCAATTATCGCTGAAGTAGCGGTAGTTGTAGATCCTGTTCTCAGGTCGTATATCGCGCCTGAGCGTCTCTACGAGGCTTGATCCCTGGGCTTCGTCCAGGTCGAGCACCTGCTCGAATATCGTCCGGTTCTCGACGCCGCTGTAGAAGCCGAGCACATCGGCCGTCCGGCCCGCGCCTACCATGAATTCCATGCGGCCGGCGAACATGCCGAGGGCGAAGCCCAGGTCGAAGTCCCGGGCTGAGAGGCCGTAGTTATAGAACAGGTCGCGGTCGCTCGCGGCGTCGACGACCCGGAGCCCGGTGTGCCCGAAGGCGGAGTAGAGGCTTGGGCCCGGCAGTATCGTTATAAGGGATACCTGGAAACGGCCCGATTCGGCTCCCGAAGGAGTCGGGTCGGCCCGAAGGGCGAACGGCGCCCAGCCGAGCAGCGCCGCCAGCATAATCGCGGCGGCGGGCGAGGGCCGCCAGATCCGCGAGGCCGAGAGAGTCAACGCTAGCCTCCGCATCAGGTCTTGAACTGCTCAATCTCGCCCGATACGGCCTGCACGCTACGCGATGCCGCGGAAGTCAGCTCGTTCGTGTCCTGCGCCGCCCTGCGGATCTCCTCGGCGCCGGCGGCCATCTCTACCATGCCGTTCTCCAGCTCGCTCGCGAGCTGCAGGAGCTGCCGCATCTCGAGGAGGACGGCGTTGGAGCCGTCCTGCATCTCCTGCGCTGACTGCCTGACGTCGGCGGTCACCTCGTTGATGTTGGCGAGGGATTCCAGGATCTGGACGGAGCCCGTGCTCTGCTCCTGCATGGAGTACTTGATCTCCTCCTCGAGGCGGGAGAGGATCCGTATCTGCTCCAGGATATCGTCGAACGTGGTGGCGCTGACCCCGGAGCTCGAGACGACGGCCTCTATGAGCCCCCTGATGCCCTTGATGTTCTGGCCGATGGTCTTGGACTGGGTCGCGGCGTTCTCGGCCAGCTTGCGGATCTCGTCGGCCACGACAGCGAAGCCCATCCCGGCCTCTCCCGCGTGGGCGGCCTCTATGGCCGCGTTCATGGCGAGCAGGTTGGTCTGGGCGGCGATGCCGGCGATGAGCGAGTTCGCTTCCTGCAGGTTCTCCGACTGGGCGTCTATCTCGCGCACCTGCCTCACGACGGTCTCTATCGCGCCGCGGCCCGAATCGGACTTGCCTAGCAGTTTCTCGTAGTACGACGCCATCCGCTCTATATTGGCCGTGACCGACTGGATGCTCGCTACCATCTCCTCTATGGAGCTGGAGGAGGACGAGACTCCCTCCGATTGCCGCTCTATGAGCTTGTACAAATGCACGATGTTCTTGGCTATCTGCTCCACGGTGGCGCTCGATTCGGTCACGGAGGCGCTCTGGTTGATGGTCTGAAGCTTCAGGCTCTCGATATTGGCGCTTATCTGCCTAACGGCCCCGGCGGTCTCCTCGGTATTGGAGGAGAGGCGTAGCATGCCGTCGCCTAGCGACCTGACTTCCGTCTTGACCGTGGCTATGATGCCACCGAGCTTGGCGACGAAGCCGTTGAAGTACTCGGCTAGCATACCCAGTTCGTCCCTGGCCCCCGCCTTTATGGTGCGGGTCAGGTCAGCGTCGCCGGAGGAGACGTTCATCATTCCCGTGGAGACTTCCTTCATCCTGGCCGTGACGCTCGATAGCATGAATACCGATATGATGAATACGAACAGCACCGCGACTCCGAGCCCGGCGCCTATGAGGATGATCTCCCTGGCGAGCGTCGATGACTTCGACGCGAACCAGACCTCTGTCTCGCCGGTCACGAGGTCGATGACGGCCTGGATCTTCTCTATTATCGGTTCGCTATCCTTATAGAATTCCATACCGTCGCGGCCGTAGCCGCCGATGTTAGCCATGCCGATGATCTCGACGACGGCGTCTTGCATGTTATACCACTCGGAGCTTATCTCTAGCTCCGATAAGGCGATAGCGGCCTCGGGCCCGGTGTTCGCGGCGCCGTTCCTGACGTTGACGGTAAGCCTGGCGTTGGCCTCGAGCAGCTCCTGGATGGCCTGTAGCTGGAAGATAGGCAGGTCGAGCGTGTAGATGGAGCTCGCGAGGCATTGGACGCGGCTCGCGTTCTCCTTGGCGTGCTCGAAGAGCACGAGGGCCTCGAGGCGCCTCGAGGCCTCCGCCGACTCGGTCCTGGCGAGCGAGCCTATATGCTCGAGGATCGTGTCGTCCACGGCGCTATAGCTCACGTACACGGAACGGGCCATGATCGAGCGGTCGTCGACCTGCCGCCTCAGCTGCGCGAGCTCGGCCACGGCGCTGGAGATGCCCGGCAGGACTTCCGTAGGCACGGCCTTCGCGGAGAACGATTCAGTCGCGGCTTGCATCGCCTCGTCTACCGCGTATCTCGTCGACATGATGCCGTCGGCCGCCGCCGCGCCAGCCAGGTACAGGTACGCGATGCCGCGCTCCTTCTGTAGAGCCGATATCAACGCGCTCGCCGATTTCATCGCCGCGAGCTTATACGCCGCTTCGCTCGACTTCGTCCGCTCCTTGCCCGACTGAAACAGGACCATGGCGCCCATCGCGACGGCGAGCACGAGCGGCGCGCTCGATAATATAAGGAGTTTGTTGCGTAATGATACGGTCATAGTCGCGTCCTTCGTGAAGCTGTATCACGGCCGCGCGACCTTGAGCGAAGCGCGCCTAGCCGATGAATAGAGGTAAGTAAGCGGCCGCTACGGCGAGCGCGAGCGCGATGTCCCCTCGCCTTATCGCCGACTTGCTAGTGCTATACCTGTCCCCGGCGCTGTCCTCGCCGGTTTCCGTTCCATAATAGACCGAAACGAGGATCTCGTCGATCGATTTCAAGAACCCGTCGAGCCTGATTGAGGCCTTTCGCTCGAGTATCCTATCGTAGCCGCGTAGCGCCTCGGCGAAGAACGCGCCGAACCGGCCCGGAAGCCGTAGGCCGGGGCCGAGGCAGGCCTTGGAGATGAACATAAGCGCCTCGAAGGTGACGGCCTTGCGGAGTCCGTCGGCGAGCGCGATCTCGGTAATCGCGAATGGCCCTATGGAGCCTAGCTTGCGGCCTATGGGCACGACGAGGTTAGCCGCCACGATACCCGCCATGACGAGGACGGTAGTGAGCGGGGATAGCCTGCGGCCCGAGAGCCACGCCGCCGCGGCCGCGCACGCGAGCATGACCGCCCTGCCGACGAGGCTGGGCTGGAAAAGGAGCGCCGCGGATAGGGCTACTCCCGCCATGGCTAATCTTGACGGGGCGAAGGCCGACTCCCATCGCTCCCGCCGCTCAGGCCTGCCCATCGCTGGCCCCCTCGCCGCGCGCTTCCGCCCCGACGGAAGCCAGCCACGACGACCTCGACGCGAATACCTCGGTAAACGAGCCGAGCGCCAAGCCGGAAACGAGTCCGAGCGCCATGAAGGCGGGCGCCATGAACCGGGCGCTCTCCCCGAAGACGAAGACTCGGGCCAGCCCTACCTGCGCCATGTTGGAGACGACGGCCCCCGCGACGCAGAGCCCGACGTACGATAGCGCCCTCGGGCCCGCGACGGCCCTGAGGCCGCGCATGACCAGGGCGCTCGCGAGCGTGCCGACCAGGGAGAACAGCGCGACGTACGAGAATAGCGATCCGGTAAGCACGCTCATGCCGACGACCTTCACGAGGGCGAGCGCTATATACAGGCCGAAGGGCAGGAGGTCCACGGCTATGAGTATGGGCAGGTTGGCCAGCCCCAGGCGCATGAACGGCACGGGCCGGGGCAGCATGTACTCGACGGTAGACAGGAAGAAGGCTAGCGCCGCCAAGAAGGCCGCGAGCCTCCTCCCGCCGTCGACGCGGGACGGCCTAGCGGACGATGGCGTCGATCTCATCTTCTTCCTCCGAGCCTTCGATCCGCACGAATACGCCGTTGGGCAGGCACGCCGACCAATCCCCCGCGCGCTTGAGGGGGGGAGACGCCACGCATGTCTTATTGACGCAGGGAGAGTCCTCGATACGGACGGAGCCGGCCGCTACGCTGACGCGCGTATCGCCGAGAATGCCCGGCACGTCGATGACCCGGTCCTGGGACAGCGGGTATATCCAGGTCTCGTCGCCGCTGGACACGACGACGCTAGCGGACGCGGGACCGCCGTATACGGCAATGGACAGCGCGACCAGGGCCGCGACCGATAGGCCCACGATCAGGGCGTCGAGCGGCCTGATCGCCGGCCTCGGCCCGCGCGCGCGGGCCGGGTCGATCAGTGGCAACCGCCGCAGCCGCAGCCGCCCTCGTCGTCGCAGTCCCCGTCGCCGCACTCGCCGCCGCCGCAACCGCAGCCGCACTCGTCGTCGCCGTGCACGTGGCCGTGCTCGAGCTCCTCGGGCAGCGCCTCGCGGACGTCCTTGACCGTGACGTCGAAATGCAGCTCCTTGCCGGCCAGGGGGTGGTTGGCGTCTATGGTGACTGCGTCGCCCTCGACGGCGACCACGGTGACCACGCGCATGCCGCCCTCTTCCTGGGCCTGGAACTGCATGCCGGCCTCGATCTTGTCGGGCTCCGCGAAGTCCTTCTTGGAAACGGTGAAAACCATCTCCTTGTCGTGCTCGCCGTACGCGTCGGCGGGAGCGATGACGCATTGGACCTTGTCCCCGGCTTTCTTGCCGTCCAGGTGGCGCTCGAGGCCGGGGATGATGTTGTCGTTGCCGTGGAGGTAGACCAGGGGCTCGCCCTCGGAGCGGTCAATCATCGTACCCTGGGCGTCCTTGAGCATGTAGTCTATCGAGACGACGCGATCCTTCTGAATATCCATAATTCCATCCTTAAAGAGAGGCTTGTTCAACGGGCGGGGCCGAGTAGAACGTTTAAAGTCCCTTACAGGGTATCTATAAGAATGGAGATTTTCAAGTGCCGAGCGGCCGGCGGGATGACATTACGGTCACTTTGGGCCGGAAACGTTGTAGGCGTATGGTCATCGTGCTATAGTCCGGCCTCGGAGGCTATCGATGACTATCTTGCAAGCGTCGCTATTGGGTCTTTTTCAGGGCGTAGCGGAATTCCTGCCCATTTCGTCGAGCGGGCATCTCTTAGTGTTCAAGGATATCATGGGGCTGTCGGAAGTGCCCGCCCTGTTCGACGTGACGCTGCACCTGGCTACGCTCGCGTCTATCGTACTGGTATTCCGGAAGCGCATATTCGGCATCGTCGCGTCCATCGCGCGGTGGATAGCCCGCAGGAGCGGCGAGGCGGACGCCGAGAACCTTTCGATCGTCGTCCCGGCGGCGCTCGCCACCGTCCTGACGGCAGGTATCGGCTTCGCCGTCGAGCTCGTCGATCTATCGGGCGCGCCTAAGGTCGTAGCCGGGCTCTTCCTCGTCACGGCGCTCGTCCTCGTGGCCTCGTCCAGGCTCAAGCCGGGCGCTACGGGCTATCGCGGCATGCGGATACGGCACGGCGTCATCGTCGGCATAGCCCAGGGCATAGGCGTGTTCCCCGGCATCAGCCGTTCCGGCATCACTATCAGCGCCGGGCTCGCCTCGGGCCTCGACCGGGAGACGGCCGGGGAATTCTCCTTCCTGCTGGCCGTTCCGGCCATCCTCGGCGCGCTCGTGCTCAAGCTGGGCGACCTCGCCGAGCTGGCCGGTACTGTATCGCCGTCGGCCCTGGCGGCCGGCTCGGCCGCGGCGTTCGCGGCCGGCGTCGCCTCGCTCCTCGTCCTCCTGCCCATAGTGCGAAAGGGAAGGCTGGCCTGGTTCGCGGCCTACCTAGTACCCGCCGGGCTCCTGGGGCTATTCCTCCTCTAGCGATACGCCGATATACCGTATAAGGATCGGAGCCGAAAGCATTGTATACAGATCGTAAGGCAGCATCGCTCGTCATCGTCTCGTCCGCCGCGTTGTGCGCGTCGGGTATAGCCCTGTTCGCGTGGCTTCTCGTCTCGGCGCTGGGCATAGGAGGGGGGTCGTTCCTCCTCGACGGCCTGTCGTGGGCGGCCTTCGTCCTGCCCGCCTACCCTTGGGTCGGCGCCCTGATCGTGGCGATGCCGGGCTTCAGGTACGATATACTCTTCGGCCTCGTGGGCAGCCTCGTTCCCTTCGCGACGCTGTCGTATACCGCGCGCCTGCTCGACGATCCCGCGAGGTGGTTCGCCGCCCATCCGCGTTCCGAGGCGCTCGGCGTCGCGGGCGCGGCCGCCCTCGGTTTCGGCGCCACGATTCTGGCCGGCGCCCTCCTCTTCTTAGCCGCGCGCCGCATACGGAACGGCGGACGGCCTGAGGCGCCCCGCTTCCGCACCGACGAGGCCCCTTCCGACGAGTCGCGTTACGGCGACGCGCGTTTCGGCGAGAGTTCCGGCGAAGCCGGGCCGGCCGCCCGGGCGGCGCCTCCCCTCGATGACTCTCCCGATGACGAGCCGAGGCCGCTGGTGCTGAGCTATCCGGACCTGCCCCCCGCGCCCTTCCTGACGTCGCTCTCGGCGCCCCGCCAGGGCGCATCCGGCGCCGGCGACGCCCCTGACGCCGGCGACGCCCCTGACGCCGGCGACTCTCCCGCCGACATCGCCGCGGCCGACGCCTCCGACGCCTCCGAGGAGCCCGAGATGCTCGAGGAGCTCGAGGAGCTCGACCGTGTCTCCGAGGTCGAGGACGTGGCCGGCGACGACGTTCCCGAGGCGCCCATACCCCTGATGTTCGGACGGGAAAAAGCGCCCGCGGCTCTCGTCGAGGACGATCCCGCCCTTGACGCCGCCTTCTGGTCCGACGACGAGCCTCAAGCGGGCGACGCCGAGGGCTATAACGCGGCCGACGAGACGGGCGACGCCGAGGGAGATGAAGAGGGAGATGAAGAGGCAGATGAAGAGGCAGATGAAGAGGGAGCGTACGCGGGCGACGATGGGGCCATGACGGCCGGACGAGCTCGCGGCGAGTCGGCGTATCCGAGGCGCTCGGCGCTGCTGCCGAAGGTGGAGATCTTCCAGGACGGCGAGCACGCGGAGGCCGTCCGCGAGGCCGACGACCTAGCGGAGCGCTCCAGGCGCTTCGACCCGGCCGCGGTGGTCCCCGCCGCGGAGCTCGTGAAGGCCGCGGGAAAGCCCGCGGGGCAAGCGGCTAGGCCTCCGGTCGAGGTCTCCGCGCCTCCGGCCAGGGCCCCGCGCGTCGCGCCGCGGAAGCCGATAGTCCAATACTCCCTGCCCACCGAGGGCATCCTGACCGCGTACCCCGACGGGCAGTACTGGATCATAGACGACAAGACCCGCCACGAGGCCGAGGTGCTCCGCGAGACGCTCAAGGAGTTCGGCATAGAGGCTGAGGTCACCGGCATCAAGAAGGGGCCGGTAATCACCATGTTCGAGATACTGCCGGCTCCCGGCGTTCGCCTCTCCAAGATCGCCGGCCTGTGCGACAATATCGCCCTGCGCCTGGCCGCCTCGAGCGTGCGCATCGTCGCGCCCATACCGGGCAAGCACGCCGTCGGCATCGAGGTCCCCAACGCCAGGCGATCCATCGTGTCGTTCAAGGAGATTGTCGAGAGCGAGGCCTTCAAGAACGCCAAGATGGAGGTGCCGGTAGTCCTGGGCAAGGACATCACCGGCGACGTGCAGGTCGTCGAGCTCACCCAGACGCCGCACCTCCTCATAGCCGGGGCGACGGGCTCCGGCAAGTCCGTCTGCGTCAACTCCATAATCCTGTCAATCCTGTACCGGCGCTCGTTCAACGAGGTCAAGCTCATACTCATCGACCCCAAGATAGTCGAGCTCAAGCTGTACAACGGCATACCGCACCTGCTGACGCCGGTCATCACCGAGCCCAAGCGCGCCTTCCAGGCCCTGCAGTACTGCATCTGCGAGATGGAGCGCCGCTACAGCCTCCTCGACGCGATGGGCGTGCGCGATATCAAGTCGTACAACAGGAAGATCGCCGAGAAGAGCATGGCGACCGATAGGCTCCCGTACATCGTCGTGATCATAGACGAGTTCGCGGACCTGATGGCGACCACGGGAAAGGAGCTGGAGTCCACGCTGGCGCGCCTCGCCGCGATGTCCCGCGCGGTGGGCATCCACCTGGTGCTCGCGACCCAGCGGCCTAGCATCGACGTCATAACGGGACTCATCAAGGCGAACATCCCCAGCCGCATAGCCTTCATGGTCGCGGGCAAGTTCGACTCGCGCATCATCATCGACATGGTGGGCGCCGAGAAGCTGCTCGGCCGCGGCGACATGCTGTACTCCAGCGCTACCGACGCCTTCCCCGTGCGCATGCAGGGCGCCTTCGTCTCCGAGGACGAGGTTGAGCGCGTCGTGGCCTACGTGAAGACGCTGGGCGAGCCCGACTACATCGACGAGGAGATATTCGTCGACGACGAGGACGACGACGGACCGTCTCTCTTCGACGAGGAGGACGACGACCCGCTCTACGAGAAGGCCCTGGAGATAGTCCTGTCCCAGGGCAAGGCCAGCGCCAGCTTCCTGCAGCGCAAGCTGAAGATAGGCTATAACCGCGCCGCCCGCCTCGTGGAGCTGATGGAGGAGAAGGGCATAGTAGGGAAATCCCAGGGCAGTAAGCCCCGCGACCTCATGCACAACCCCGAGATGGGCCGAGCGCCCAACCCGCGCGCCAGGTACGTGCCCGATTTCTCGCCCGACGACGGGGAGGCCGATGTGGCCGAAGGCGACGAGGACGGCGACGAGGACGGCGAGGCGCGGTAAGGGATAGGGCGGCGTCCCGCGCCCGGGCTGAGCGCCGGGAGTTGGAGGCGACACCTCGCGAAGGCCATAGCTGTATAACGCCGGTACTCGGGGAGAGCGAATCGAACATGGGACGGACAGGACAGAAGACCATTCTCCTCGTCGAGGACGAGGCCCTGATAGCGATGTACGAGGCCCGCCAGCTTGAAGGCGAAGGGTATCGGGTCATCACGGCGAGCCGCGGCGAGAAGGCAGTGGCCATCGTTAGCGACGAAGGGACGGAGATAGACCTCGTCCTCATGGACATAGACCTCGGCCCCGGCATGGACGGTACCGAGGCCGCCGTGGAGATACTGAGGCGTCGCGACGTGCCGCTGGTTTTCCTGTCGTCCCACACCGAGAAGGAAATAGTCCGCAAGACAGAGGTGATTACCAATTACGGCTACGTCGTCAAGGACTCCAGCTTCACGGTTCTCGACGCCTCCATCAAGATGGCGTTCAAGCTGTTCGAGGCCCGTAAGAGCATCCTCGACCAGAAGATGGAGATCGAGGTCGCCTACGAGGAGATGCAGGTAACCAACGAGGAGCTCGTCACCACCCAGGAGGGGCTGATAGAGCAGGGTAAGGCCCTCGACCAGAGCGAGGCCGTATTCAGGTCCCTCTTCGAGAAGGGGCCCATCGGCACCGCCTACCACCGCATGGTCTACGACGGATCGGGGAAGCCGGTCGACTATATAATCCTCGACGCGAACAGGAGCTACGAGGAGCTGACCGGCTCCGCGGCGCCTTGCGGCAAGCGCGTCACCGAGGCCTTCCCGGGCATAGAGGACGATCCCTTCGACTGGATAGGCCGCTACGGCGAGGTCGCCAAGCACGGTAAGGACATACGGTTCCAGCAGTACTTCCGCCTGACCGACCGTTGGTACGATATCGTCGCGTACCAGAACAAGCCGGACCATTTCGTGACGGCGTTCTTCGACATCACGGACCGGAAGCGGGCCGAGGAAAAAGTAGAGCGCCTGCTCCGCGAGAAGGAGCTCCTCCTCAAGGAGATCCACCATCGCGTCAAGAATAACCTCGGCCTTATAAGCTCCCTCCTACAGGTCCAGGCGGAGGCGGTTGAGGCCACGGAGGCTAAGAAAGCCTTGGTAGAGGCCTCGGGCCGTGTGACCAGCCTGGGCATGCTGTACGACAGGCTGTACCGCTCCGAGACCATGGGCTCCGTCTCGATGGCGGCCTATATCCCGGCCCTCGTCCGGGATATCGCCTCTAGCTACCCCTCGAGGGCGACGGTGAGCGTGGAGACGCGGGTCGACGATATAGCGGTCGGCGCGAAGACCTTGTCGTCCCTAGGCATCATCGTCAACGAGCTCATGACGAACGCCATGAAGTATGCCTTCGCCGGGCGGGACGGCGGCCGCATAGCCGTGGCCGCGTCAGAGGCCGGCGGCCTCGTCCGCGTCGTCTTCGAGGACGACGGGGTCGGCCTTCCCGAGTCCTTCGAGGCAGGCGACCCGGCCGGCTTCGGGATGCGGCTCGTGGCCGCGCTCGTCGACCAGATAGACGGCACCCTGGCCGTAGGCCGCGAGGGCGGGGCCAGGTTCGTCATAGAGTTCAAGCCCTGAGGGCGGGGAGCCCCGCGCCGACGCGGGCCTAGCGGGCCTAGCGGACGAGGCTGCGCCAGTCGACGCCCAGGGCGTATCCCAGGTCGATTACAAGCGATAGGTACTGGAATCGGCTGGCTATGAGCGATTGCCTGGCGGAGCCGAGGGCGAGCTCGGCGTCCTCGAGCTCCAGCCCGGTCGCCGAGCCCCGGTCGTAGGCTTCCCGGGCCCGTGCCAGTATGCGCGCGGCGAGGCTTTCCTGCGCCGTGGCCAAGTCTATACCGTCCGACGCGTATTCTATGTCCGCGCGCAGGGCCGCGACCTCGTCGAGCGCGGCGCGCCTGGCCTGCTCGTAGGCCAGCGCGAGCCGCTTCTCCGTGTCGCGGAGCGCGCGTAGCTCCAGGTCCTTGCGCGAGTTAGGTATCCAGGCGTCCGCGTTGAACGAGAGGCCCGCGCTCAGGGTAAAGGCGTCGCGCGCGGTCTCGAAGTCGGCCAGGCCGAAATTCCAGCCGGCCTCGAGGGTGAGGAGCGGCAGCCTGTTCACGGCCGCGTAGCGCGCGGCGGCCGTCGCGGCTACGCGCATGGCGAGCCGCGACCGCTCGAGATCGGTCCGGGCGTCGACGAGGTCGTCGAACGGGCCCTCAGCTACGGAGCCCGGCGCCTCGAGCGCCGTAGAGAGCCGCAGCTCGACGCCGGGATCCAGGCCCAGCTGGCGCTTGAAGGCCGCCATGCGCTTGCCGTAGTCCGCGACCGCCTTGCGGTGCGCGGCCAGGGCGTTCCGCTCGGCCAGCTGCGCCCTGAGAGCGTCAAGCTCGGAGCCGAGGCCTCGGTCGAAACGGAGGCCGGCCAGCTTGGAGCGTTCACGGGCCAGGTCCGCGGCCTTGGCCTTATTGCCCATGTCCAGTCCTAGGGACGCGAGCGTGAAATAGGCCTTCTCCACGTCCCGGGCGAGCCTCGCCACCGCGTCGGCCTCTCCCAGACTCGCCAGCTCAAGATCCGCGCGCCGTTCCTCCATGTCGAACAGGACCCCGTTCGCCAGGCTCAGGCGGGTTCCGAGGCTGACGGCTGTGGAGAAGCCCGTGGAGGACGGGCTGATGGCCGCCTGGGTAAGCAGCTTGTCGCCGAGCCTGGCGCTCAGGCCCGCGCTCAGGCCGGGCAGGAACAGGTTCCACGCGTTGTCCGCGTCGCGGCTCGCCCGAGCGACGGCGAGTCCCTGGCCGTAGACCTCGAGGCTCGCGCCCCGGGCCAGGGCGACCGCGTCCTGTACGGAGAGGACGAGCGGCTCGGCCCGGACGACGGAGGCGCATAGCGCGAGCAGCAGGATAGCGAAGGCCGGTTTCCTCATGGGTCGTATCTCCAGAAGCTCAGGATGGCCGGGATAGCGAACAGGGTCAGGAACGACGACAGGATGAGCCCGCCCGAGACCGCGATGCCGAGCGGCTGGAGTATCGACGAGCCGGACCCGAGTCCCACGGCGATGGGCAGCATGCCGAAGATGGTCGTCAGCGTCGTGATGAGGATGGGCTGGAAGCGGAGCGCGGCCGTGCCTACGATGGCCGAGAGGTGATCGGGGTATTCCTTACGGGCGTTCAGGTAGAAGTCGATCATGATTATGGCGTTGTTCACCACGATGCCCCCGAGGAGGATAGTGCCTAGGAGGGAGTTGAGGTTGAGCGTGGAACGGAACGCGTATAGCGATATGACGACGCCCGCGAAGCCCAGCGGGATGGTCACGATGATTATGAGCGGTATCCATAGCGAGTTGAACTGGAAGCACAGCAGTAGGTATATGAGGACTATGGAGATGCCCATCGCGACGAAGAGCGAGCGCACCGCGTCGTCTATCTCCGCGCGCGGGTTGTCGAGCGTATAGCTGTACCCGGCCGGCATGACCAGCTTCTCGGCGAACAGGGCCATGGCGTCCCGCTCCTTCCGGAGCCGCTCCGCGTCGGTCATGTCGGCCGACGAGCTGGCGTAGAGCCTGAAGGCGAGCTCCCCGTTCTCCGAGTAGACCTGCGAGACGCCGGAGCGGACCTCGAAGTCGAAGAAGTGCTTGAAGGGAACGTAGGAGTCGCGCCACGGAATAAGCAGGTTCGCCAGCTTGTCCCGCGAGTCCAGGGCGGTCTCGGGGTATCTCGCCGCCACCTGCACCTCGTAGGTGCCGTCGGTGACGGTCAGCGGGACGGTCCCGCCCAGCGCGCGCTTAGCGAGCGCGGTCAGCGAGGCGCTCGTCAGGCCCGGGAAGCCGCGCAGGGCCTCGTTCCTGGGGGTCAGCACCAGCTCGTTGACCATGGCGGGCGAGGGCCTGACGTTGATCCTGCCGTACAGGCGCGAATCGTTGAGGAGCCGCTGCATCTCGTCCAGGATGGCCGCTTTCCGGGTGGAGTCGGGGCCGTAGACGCTCAGGCGTAGCGCGTATACCTGGGGCAGGGGCAGGGCCGCGGGATCCCACGATTGTATGTTAAAATACCAGAGCCCCTCGCTGACGAACTCTCGTTCAAGCCGGCCCAGTGCCTCCTTGACCTCGGCCGTATCGCCGAAGTCGACGAGGAGCTGGTTGAAGCGCCCCGAGACGTTGGCGTAGCTTCGGTACTCCATCCCCGACAGCGCGCCCGCCAGGCGCTCGCGCAGCTCCGGCATCAGCTTCTCGATGATGTCGACCGACGTGTCGTACTCGGCGTGCCTGAAGAACAGCACGACGCGGTCCGACTGAGGCTTGGACATGATCTCCTTGGGGATCCCGGGGAAGAGCGCGGCCACCGCGACGACCATGGCCGCCAGGACCACGGCCAGGAACGCGCCCGCGACGAGGCGCCTGGAGATGAGGGCCTGGAGTATCCGCCTGTATCCCCCGACGACCGCCCGTATGACCGGCTCCGACAGCCTCGCGAAGCCCCTGGCGCTCAGGTGGTCGACGTTCTGCTTTCCCTTGCCCCGGAAGAGGAAGTAGGCGATGACCGGCACGAGGCTCAGGGACACGAACAGGGAGCACAGGAGCGAGAACACGACCGTCCTCGCCTGGTCCCCGAGTATGGCGTTGGCCAGCGGCGCGGAGAACGACAGCGGGAGGAAGACGAGCACGGAGGTCAGCGTCGAGGATATGACCGGGCCTCGGACCTGCCTCGTGGATTCCATGACGATATGCTTCCACATGGCCGAGTTGAGGACCCTCGTATCCTCGCGGCGCCAGCGATGGATGTTCTCCATCACCACGATGGTGGAATCCACTATCATGCCGACCGCCAGCGCGAAGCCGCCGAGCGATATCAGGTTGAGCGATACCTTGAACGCGTACATCAGTATGAACGAAAGCATTATGGAGACGGGCAGGGAGACCGCTATGATGAGCGTGTTCCTCGGCTCGCCTAGGATGAGGAAGACTATCAGGATGGCCAGGAAACCGCCTATGAGGGCGGCGCGTATCACCTGGTCGATGGAGCGCTTGATGTACTTGGCCGGGTCCACGTACAGGTTGAATTCGGTATCGGCGGGCAGCTGCCCGGAGTCCCTGGCGTCGGTCATGACGGCTAGGAGCTCCTCGGTCATCGTGTTGAGGTTGCCCCCCTCCACGGGGGTCAGCGTCACCTGGATGGCCGGCCTGTCCTCTATCATGAAGACCTGCCTAGGCACGGCGTACCTGATATCGATATCCGATATATCGTCCAGGGACACGAGCGTGTCCCCGAAGCGCTTGATCTCGAGGCGGGGCAGGGCCGCGATGCTGCGGTCCGCCCTCTTGACGCGGACGCTGAAGCGCTCGCCGCTCTCCCTGATGGCTCCGAGGGGTTGGGGCGATAGCCCGGCCTGGAAGGCCGCGTTCACGTCGCTTGCCGAGAGCCCGTACGAGAGCATGGCCTCCTGGTCCAGGGTCACGGTCACCTGGAGCTCCTCGAGGCCGTAGATCCCGAATACCTCCACGTCCCGGATGGCGCGCAGGCGCGGCTCGACGTTGGCGGAGAGCCGCTCCATCAGGACCTCCGGCGAGGTGCCCGCGGAGGTGGCGCCCATGACTATGAACCCCGCGTTCTCGCTTTCCCTGAACCGTATGCTGTAGCCGTCGCGTATCTCCGAGGGCAGGCCGCCGTTGATGGAGAACATGGTCGACTCGACGAGGGCCTTCGCGTCGGCGCTCTTGGTCTCCCAGTCGAAGGTGAGGGTGATGCTGCTCGAGTCGCTGGAGTAGGTGGTCTCCATGACGTCGACGCCGTCGAGCGCGGCGAGCCGCGGCTCGATGGAGTCGGCGTAGTCCTGCTGGAAGTCCACGGCCGATATCCCCGGATGGCTGAAGCGGACGGATACCATGGGCCTTCGCGTCTGCGGGTACATCATCACGGGCAGGCGCGACGCGAGCGCTATCCCGAGCGCGCACAGCAGTACCGAGAAGACTATGAATCCCGTCGTCTTGCCGAATATCAGCTTGAGCATGTCAGGAACCCTTCTTCTGGGCTTCCCGGTACTCTTGCAGGCTCATGCCTTCCTTCTCGAAGCCCGTGAGCCTGGACGGGTAGCGAGTTCCGGGCTCGAGGCCCGAGACGACGAGCACGTCGTCGCCGTAGGGCTTGCCCGTGACTATCTGAGCCTGCCTGAGCGCGCCGGCCGGGTCGACGACCCACATGACGCTCCTGCCGAAGCGCCTGACTACGAGGCCCTGCGCGACGAACTGGCCTCGGACAGATTCCACCGGCAGGTCCATGAAGAGCACTATGCCTATCCTGGCCCCCGGCTGGGCCGCGAAGCGTATCGTCGCGGAGAATAGCCCCGTGGCGTAGTCGGGCTCCGTGGAGACGCCCGCGAGGCTCCCCTTGAGCCTGGTCCCGTCCGCGGAGCGCGCCATGACGACGGGCCTCTCCATGGCCGCGACCCGGAACGCGTCCTTGTCGCTGAGCGCGGCGACGAGCCTGAACTCGGACTCGTCCACGACCGTAACGACCGCGGCTCCCGCCTTGACCTCCGCTCCCTGCGTCAGCTGTATCTCCGAGACACGGCCGGCGATGCGCGAGCTTACGACGAGCGGGCGGTACGACTCGCCGGGAGCGTCCCGGCCTATCGTCGCCAGGGCCTGTCCCTCGGAGACCGTATCCCCGAGCCGTACGTGGATCCTCTCCACGAAGCCCGAGATGCTCGCGGCATGGGCTATGCGCCTCGCGGGCTCCAGGCGGCCGGCGACGCTGATGGAGGTGGTCCGCGTCTCGACGCTCGAGACGGAGACGAGAGCGTCGGCTCCGCTTCCCTGCCTGGGACGCTGCGCCTGCGTTCCCGGCCCCGCTCCGGCAGGCGCCTGCTGGGCGCCGGCCGATACCGTCGCGATGAACGCTAGGACGTGGAAGATCGATCTCCGCATAGGTACTCCCGGAACGCGCGCTGTACTGACGCTATGTCTAGCGAGCCTACTCTACCATCGAAGGCGAAGAAATGGTAGCGACGCCGAAACGCCGAGCGGGGCGTCGCTCGGCCGGAGCCGGCGCCTGAGCGCCCGGGGCCCTCCGCCTAGCCTGCGGGAGCCGTTAGTCAGTATCTTCGCTGACGGAGGCTCATGATGCTCGCAGAAGGATCCCTTGCTCCCGATTTTACCCTCCAGGACGACGAGGGAAAGCCCGTCTCGCTATCGTCGTACCGCGGCAAGACCGTCGTCGTGTACTTCTATCCCAAGGACGATACGCCCGGTTGCACGAAGGAGGCCTGCGGCTTCCGCGACGCCTACGACCTGTTCCTGGCCAAGGGCGCGGTCGTCATCGGCGTCAGCCCGGACAAGCCCGCCTCGCACGGCCGCTTCCGCGCCAAGCACGGCCTGCCCTTCGTCCTCCTGGCCGACCCCGAGCACTCCGTCCTCGAGGCCTACGGCGCGTGGGGCGAGAAGTCCATGTACGGCAAGAAGTACATGGGCGTCGTCCGCTCGACCGTCGTCGTCGCGCCGGACGGCTCGGTGCTCAAGGCCTTCCCCAAGGTCAGCCCGGAGGGGCACGCCGCGGAGATACTCGCGGAGCTGTGACGGCGATGCGCGCGTTCCTGGCCTTGCCGATTCCGCTATCCTGCGCTCTCGCGCTATCGGACGCCTGCGCGCCCTTACGCGCCGCGGCGGCGGGTTGGCGCTTGATACGGCCCGGGGACATGCATCTGACGCTCGCCTTCCTCGGCGACGTGGACCGGCGCGGGGCCGAAGGCGCGTGCCTGGCCGCGCGGCGCGCCATCGGCCGGGCCGCCCCGGGCGCGCAGGGGCGCCGATCCGGCATCGACGCGCGCGCCCGCGGGCTCGTCTTCTTTCCCCCGCGGGGGCTCGCCACGGTGCTGGCGGCGGGCTTAGGCGACGGGGCGCGGGAGATAGCCGCGCTGGCCGACGGCATCGAGCGCGAGCTGGAGCGTGTCGGCGCGGAGACCGGCGTTCCGTTCAGGCCGCGGGAGCGGCGGCCCTTCCTGCCCCACGTCACGCTGGCCCGCGCGAGGCGGCCCGGGATCGGCGTCCCCGCGCGCGGGCTAGCCGTCCCGTTAGACTGTCCGTGCCGCCTCGATACCGTCGCGCTCTACCGTTCCGAGCCGGGGCCCGGCGGGCCGCGCTACGAGGCGCTGGAACTGATGACGCTCGGATGAGGGGCGGGGGCTTTCCTTCGACCAATCCCGGGGGGCGCGGGGCTCCTCCCGCCCGCGCCTCGGGAACGGCCGTCCGTCCGCCGTCGCGTTCGCGAAAAACACCCGCCGGCATTATCATAGGTATATGCGCAGGAATAACCCCGTAAAAGGACCAGGCCCGTCGTCCGCCCCCGCGTTCCTCCCCGAGCCGCCCAGGCTCGCGTGGCCGCTCCGGCTGCTGCTCGGCGCCGTCGAGCGCTCCCTGGGGAAGCGCCTCGTCGCTAACCGCATCCTGGGCTGGTATCCCAAGGCCCTCTTGGGCTCTGGCCTCCTCGAGGCCTTCATAGCCCACGACGAGCCGGAGGCGCCCCGCCGGCTCCTGGCCATGATACGCCTGTTCGTGTCGTTCCGCGTCTCCTGCGCGTTCTGCATCGACATGAACGCGCTTCGCTTCGAGGAGGCCGGCCTCTCCGAGGCCGAGGTGGGGGCCCTACGCCTCATGGCCGCCGGCGGCGAGCCGGCTGTACCGGGCTCCTTCTCCGAGGGCGAGCTCGCGGCGCTGCGCTACGCCGCGTCCGCCACTTCCACGCCCGTCGCCTTCGACGCCGGCGACGTCGCCCTCGTGCGCGAGCTCTACGGGGAGCGAGGCATGGTCATCGTCGCCAGCACCGCGGCCCAGGTCAATTTCTGGGCCCGCCTCATCCAGTCCCTGGGCGTGGCGCCCGCCGGCTTCTCCGAGGGCTGCGCCGTCCTCCGCCTGGACGAGTACGGCACCGTGAGGTAGCCGGCCCAAAGAAACGCCTGGATGCGACGGCCGTGAGGTCCCGGCGATATCTCCCGGGAAAGCGCCGGGCGGTCCGGCCGCGCGTCCGAGCGCGCCAGCGGAGGCGAGGCCCGCGTCATGCGAATGCGTACATTCGCGCCGTCGAGCGCCGCCGAGCGGCCGTCGCGCTGTTCCGGGGCTTCGGTCCGGCGGCGCTAGCCGCCGGACACCCTTCGGGTCCCCTCCCATCGCTACCGCGGGGGGCGTTCGCGGGAGCGGATCCCGCGTAGGATACGACGGATAGGACGTTCCAATGCCGAAACCGCTTAGCCAGCGCGAGAAGCGCGCGCGCCTCTTCGAGCGTGTAGCCATACCGTACGCCTGGTTCTTCGCCGGTCAGACGCGGTCGTACGCCGGGTGCTTCGAGCCCGGCCGTTCCGCGTCGCCCGATCCGGCCGGCGAGCGCGCACTGGACATAGGCTACAATGCCGGCGCCTATTTACCAGCATCGTCGAGTATGTCGAGATGGGTGATTGCTTCCATTTCTTCCGCGCCGTGCAGGACGGGCTACGGGAGGTATTCGCATCGCTCACGGTCGTACGGGCGGGCAGTCAGGCCGCCTGGTACATCCGCGACGCGCGGTGAGCCGAGGAGTGTTTATCCCGGTCGCGGCTTTCTTGATGCTGTAGCTCGAGTCGTCGGGGCTTGGTTCTTGACCTTCAGTTCGTTTCAGTACCCCTCGATACCGAGCCCAACATCGTCACCTCCCCCGTCCACCCGGTTAATGCGGGCGAAGGGGGGAAGGTTGCCCTCCGCCGAGTGCCCCGCTAGAATCTGCGGACCGGCCAAGCTACATAGCCACTGTCGATATAGCCTTTCCAGGTTTGATTCCAACTCGAATCCGAGCTTCTTAATATCCAGCTCCGATCGTAATTATATTGCGATGAGGATACAACGCCGTAGCCATGTACGAACTCTGTTCCGGACAACCTGGTTCTCATCTCCGTAACCTCGTCCTTGCTCGGCAGGAACCAGTCGGCATAACCGCCAAGGCCATATTCACGGCAGGCTCGCGCCCAGTATCCGCCTTCTCCGCAGGCGGCGATGATAGCGTCCGTATTAGCCTGGCCGGTACCGACGACGACACCGTCGGCTCCGGGAATGGAGGTATAAGTCCAGGGGGAGATAGCCCAGAATTGGCCCGACCCGACGGTGATATAAGCAGGAGAGACCTCCATGTAACGCCATCCGTCTGAGTAGGAGCCTTTGTCGTAGAAGAGCTTTCCGCCTGCAGGCCCAGTAGCCCCTGTCGAGAAGGCAATCGTCGTCGCGGTAAAGGTATCTTCGGCGCCCTGGCCGTCGGCTGCTCTAGCGGTGATGGTAGCCGAGCCGCTTCCTGCGCCGGTCACGAGGCTGTCGACGACGGTAGCGACGGTTGCATTGCTCGTGATCCAGGAAATGCCTGGATCGGTAGCCGTCTCCGGCGATACCGCGTAGGCGAGGCTTTCAGAGGATCCGGGTAGGAAGGTCGCCGAAGGTTTGCTTAAGCTTATCGATAATACCTTGATACCCACCATGCCCGAGCCTGCCGGGGAAGCAGCGCTGGAGCCCGTTACGTTCTTCGCTACGACCCAAACGTATTGTGTCGAGTAATTAGGGAGATCAGTCAACGTGCAGGACGTAGTAGTCAGGTCCGTCGGTCCATTGGGCGTCGCCGGTTTGGAATTGGTAGAATTATAATAAAGATCATAAAATATAGAACTCCCGCTAACGGCCGGCCAGGAGACGGCCAACTTCCCGCTACCAGCCGCGTATCCTATGGAGGCGACGCTCGGGGCGACGGGCGTCGCGGGTATGGTCGAGAAGGAGACCTGGGTGCCATAGCCGGTGGAAATGCCGTTGGACGCGTAGGCCCTGACGTAGTATAGGCTCCCGGCAGTCAATCCTGTCATATAGTCGGTAAAGACGCCCGTGCCTATTCCCGCGTCCAGCTGCGTATTGTCTTCGACTGTAGGATTCGGCGACGTGCTCCAGCAGATGCCTCGCGCCGTCACCGGGACGCCGCCGTCGTCCGTGATGTTGCCTCCGCCCGTGGCCGACGTGGTCGATATGTTCGTGACCGCGCTCGTGGTCAGGCTCACGGCCCAGCCGGCGCCTTTTAAGTCGAGGTCGAACGAAGGGTTCGCGTAGTCGTTTGTCGGGATCCTTAAGCTGGCTGCCTTCGCTCCCTCGGAGCTCGGTTGGAATCGTATCTTGAAGGACGATGACTCGTTCGTAGCTATGCTGGCGGCCGGCGCCTTGTTCAGGGAGAACGTCGCGTCCGGGGTTCCTGAGGCCATGGTCAAGCGGATGCCCTGCGTGTCGATCGTCAGCGCGCTCTTCCCTATGTTCTTTATCACGATCTCGATATCGCAGTAGCTCCCGACGGAGATCTGGTTGAAGTCGAGGCTCGTCCCATCCGCTAGAGGAGTGTCGTCCTTGCTCAATGAGATTGTTGGCGATACCGTCTCTGACTTTATCGCGTCGACCTTCTCGATCAGGCCGTTCTCGCACCCAGCGAGAGCCAGAACGCAAATGCATAGCGAGAAGGCTGGCAGTCGCGCGCTAGCGGGTATCGTCGGCTGTTGTCTATTGCCACTTATCATATTGACTCCCTCATCGGCGTCGGATTTTTTGCGTCTCCTCGGCGCGTAGCCGTAACGGGTACGCTCGACTCCCAGCTCAGAACCATAGCACTTCCGCGGTCTGCGCCTCGGCCGCCCTCGTGCCGCCGGGTACGGCCAGCGCCAGCGAGGCGTAGCGATCGGCCGTCCCCGGGTCTAGCTGCCTGACTTTTATAAGGGTAGCGGTAACCTCGTCGAGCCTGCCCATCGCGGAGGCGACGCGGGCGATGTTGACGAGGAGGCGGGGATTGTCCGGGCTCTGCTTGGCGGCCTGCTGGTAGTAGGAGTAGGCGCCCTTGAGGTCGGAGCGGATGAAGGCTATGTTGCCCAGGTTGACGACGGCTGCCAGGAGGCCGTCCTTGGCCGCCGCCTTGAAGTCCTGCTCGGCCTCGGCGTACATGCCGTACTTGCCGTAGACGGTGCCCCGGGCGTTGCGCGACTTGGCGTCCTTGACGGGGCCGAGGCTCGCCAGCCGCATGGACAGCTCGGCCTTGACCACCTTGTCTAGCTCGGCGGCGAAGGACTTCCTGACGACGGACGCGGCGGGCGGCGCGACCGTGGAGCGGTCGGCGGGGAGCCCGACGGGCGGGTAGGACTTCCAGGCCTCGTGCACGGGGTAGACGGCGGCCAGCCCCTTGGCCGAGGCGTCGCGCCATTGGGCGGCGGCCTTGCGCCAGGCGTCGGTGAAGCCCGATTCGCGCATGGTGGTCTCTATGGGGAGCCAGAGCCTGCCGTCGAAGGCGATCAGCTCGCGATCGTCGAATGCCCGGGCGCCCGGGTCGCTCGGCCTGATCCCGAGGTCTACGGCGATGAAGATATGGCCGGGCACGGTGACGAGGGCGGTCTCGATGCCGGCCGCCTCGAAGCAGGAGGCGTAGAGCACCGACAGGTCGGCGCAGTCCCCGGCGCGGTAGCCCAGGGTCTGGCGGGGGAACTTGAGGCTGTCCACGGCGGCCGCGTCGAGGACGGCCCGGGCGAAGGGGCGGTTGGGGCTGAGCACGTAGCTGATGCCGTAGGCGCGCAGTCCCTCGTGGAAGGCGATGGCGGCCTGGAGGTTCTCGTTGACCTCGGGATTGCGGGCGTCCTTGGTAGCGGCGGCTATATTGCCGGACAGGTCGAGCACCCAGGGGTCCTTGCTGGAGACGAAGGCGGCGGCCTTGCGGTCGTCGTCCCAGGTCAGGGCGTTGCGGTCGTAGACGAGCACCGTGGAGGTCTTGGACTGCGTCGAGTCGGTCCCGTACTCGACGACGACCTCCGCGTTGACCTTGGTGGCCTCGGTGACGGACAGGATGCCGTCGTTGAAGAGCCCGTACAGGGGCACGTCGACGACCTGTCCCGGGGCTATCCTCTCGAACGCGGCGCATTCCTTGGGCGCGTCCATGTATTGCCTGATGATGAAGCTGACCCGTACGTTAGTAGCCGTCCTCTTGCCGGTATTGACCAGCTGCACGGCGCCGACGGGGTTCTCGTCGTAGAACGACCGGAATATGGGGAAGACGTTCTTGACGTCCACGGTCCTGAACTCGAAGAGGCGGAGACCCTGCGAGCGCGCCTCCGGGAGGGCGTAGGTCAGGCCGAGGGTCGCCCCGAAGCCGCCGTACAGGCCGAACATGTAGGTGAAGCCGGCGTCGAGCCGGGCGGAGAGCGCGTCGGTGATGCGGAGGTCGAGGCCCGCCCCGGCGCGGGCGGCCGCGTAGGGCACGCTCTCGCCGGCCGTGACGCTGCCTATCGCCACTCCTCCGTCGAGGAAGCCCCTCAGGGTGAGGGGCGGCGCGAGGGCGAAGCCCATGCCGGCTCCCGCCATGATCGACGCCTCGCTCAGCGAGCCCGGCACCGCTACGCCCTGGTACGGTAGGAACCCTCCGGTCGAATAGGCGCCCGCGAGCCTCAGCGCGAGGGGGATGCCCGCGGGCGGGGCGTACTCGAGCCCGATCGAGCCGCCCCAGGCCGCCGCGAAATCCTCGTTGGGGCCGAAGCTCCCGGAGGTGAGCGGCACGGTGAGCATGGGAGCCGCCGTAACGGTCAGCGTCGAGCCGGAACCCGGCTGGGCGGAGGCGCTACCGGCCGCGAGGATCGACGCGGCTACGACTACGGCGAGGCGAGCTCGGGGCGAAAGGGGCGGGCAGGGATTAGGCAAGGCGGTCCTCCGGCATGGTAAGAGATCTCTCCGATCTTCTTATACCGCTTCCCGCCGACGCGGTCGTCCAGATTCAACGAAATCGTACTTCGGGGCAGGAAAAAGTATAGGGCGGCGTTTCCTCAAGCCTTGGTCTCGGAGCCGGGAGAATCTTCGTCAGGGTAGAAGCCTCAGCCCTCGGAGGACAGTACGCGGTACAACGTCCACGCCGGTACCCGCTTCAAGAGCGGAGCGCGGCAGTCGACGAAGAACACCCTGTCTATCCAGCCGCCCCGAGCGCCGTCCCGAGCGCCGCGCCGAGCGCGAGGAAGGCGCCCGCCGATAGGACGGTCTGGGCGTACATGAGCGCTACCGCGCGGCGTATATCGGACGCGACGGCCTCGCGGCCCTGCGGGTTGATCCACGGCTTGTCTATGACGCCCTCGGCGTAGCGCGAGGGTCCGCCGAGGCGGAGGCCCAGGGCGCCCGCGTAGGCGGACTCGGGGTGGCCCGCGTTGGGGCTCTCGTGGGCCAGGCGCCAGGATAGGAACGAGCGGAAGGCGGCCGCGGCGCCGCCGCCCGCCAGGGGCGAAAGGAGGCAGGCGACGATAGACGATAGCCGGGCGGGCAGCCAGTTGGCGACGTCGTCGGCGCGCGCCGGCGCGAGGCCGAAGTCCACGTAGCGCTCGTCCTTATGGCCGAACATGGAGTCCATCGTGTTGACGGCCCGGTAGGCGAAGGCCGCCCAGGGCCCGAGGAGGGCCGCCCAGAACAGCGGGGCAGCCGCGCCGTCCACGGAGCTCTCCGCGACGCTCTCCACGCAGGCGCGCGCGACGGCGGCCCGGTCGAGGGCCGAGACGTCGCGGCCTACGAGCATAGCGACCGCGGCCCTCCCGCGGACGGGCTCGGCCGAGCCCGCGTCGTCGTCGGCCGCGAGCGCGCGGCGGACCCTGGCGGCGTGGGCGGCCAGGTCGGCGGGGGCTATCGAGGCCCATACGACGGCTATATCGGCGGCCGCGCCAAGGAAGGGATGCGCGGCGCGCGCGGCCAGGCAGAGCGCCCAGGCCGAGGCCCCGGCGAGGCCCGCGACGAATAGCCAGGCCGACGCCCCGGCCAGCCGCGCGCGGCGTCGCGCCGAGGCGTCGGCCGGCTGAGGGGG
>Ga0180008_1000287_pt1 | contig 48634 bp, 83 predicted proteins | sample MM_PW_MetaG_FD_121121 | JGI IMG/M metagenome (GOLD analysis project Ga0180008, IMG submission 121121) | Groundwater microbial communities from the Aspo Hard Rock Laboratory (HRL) deep subsurface site, Sweden - MM_PW_MetaG | ecosystem: Environmental > Aquatic > Deep subsurface > Groundwater... | reverse complement strand
TCGGGTTACTCAGGCTATCCGGGATATTCGGGTTACTCAGGCTATCCGGGATATTCGGGTTACTCAGGGTATCCGGGATATTCGGGTTACTCAGGCTATCCGGGATATTCGGGTTACTCAGGGTATCCGGGATATTCGGGTTACTCAGGCTATCCGGGATATTCGGGTTACTCAGGGTACTCGGGGAAATCGGCAATCCTGCGCTTCGCGGACGGAGTGAACCGAGCGCTGTTCTGCACCGAAGCGCCGATGGCGATCTTCGATGATATCATGGAACTCACGGTGATTGCAGATCAAAACTATGCGTGGCTGTCCATCGACCCCCTGTTCATCGAGGCGTGCGAGTCTGACACCATCGTGCCCACGGGGATCGTTGCAGAAACGCCCGTTATGGGCTTGGCGGCCAGCGTGTCCGCTGGCACAGTGCGGGTGGACTTGGCGGAGCATACAACAGAAGATGTGAAGATTCACGTCAGGCTCACGGGCAAGCGGCGGGGGATGACCTGCCGATTCCCTGCTAGGTCGGATGAAATGATGCTGCGCAACAACGCTTTCTGGGCGCAGGCCCATCATACCTAAGGAGACGAACGTGGCCTTGGTGCATTGGGATGGCGAACGCTGGAAGCCGATGACGTTCAAGGGAGCGTTCCACGGGGCGGACGTGTACCTGTGCTGCCCCGGCCCGTCGCTGGCCACGCTCGATCCGTCGCTGTTGCAGAGACCCGGCATTGTCACCATCGCGGTGAACAGCGCCTATCCGAAGGTGCGTCCGACCCTCTGGGTCGGGACCGACCACCCGACGTGCTTTGACCAGAACTTCCTCTGGGAGCCGTTCATCAAGGTGCTGCGAATGTGCTGGCGCGACCAGTGGGTATTCGGCAAGCCCATCAAGGAATGCCCCGGCGTCTACTTCGCAGACGTGGACGACAAAAGCCATGCCTTGGAGATGTGGGATAGGCAAACCGACAACTTGGCGCTCGTGGCCCCGGTGCGGAACAGTTTCGAGGCAGCGCTGCACCTTGCTCTGTGGATAGGAGCGCGTCGCATCCACCTCGTTGGCTGCGACTTTGGCGGCGGGAAGGACTATCATGATGATCGGCAACTCACTGATCAACAGCGAGTCAACAACCAAAGACTGTACCACGAACTCGCCCGACGGCTCATTCACCACCGCGTCGAGGGGGCGCTACGGAAGATTGAGTTGATTAGCTGCACCGAAGGTTCGCCCATCAATTCGATCATGCCCCACGTTCCCGTCGAAGACGCCGTCGCGGCGTCCGCGGCGCGCGTCCCTACCGGTTGGTCGCCCACTCCCGATGCTCGGGACGCAACGAAATGCCGCTGGCAAGGAGAAGTGAAGGCCGAGCAGGGCGTCGTTGTCGGCGTCATCGAGGGCCAGGCGTGGATGCTCGACTGGTGGTACGGCAACTTCAGAAAGCACAACCCCGATCTCACGGTGACCTTTGCAGACTTCGGGCTATCGAAGGCGAACCAGGAATGGTGTGACGACCATGGTGGCCGCGTCGTGGTGGACTGCCCAGAAAAGGTCGAAGGTTGGTTCCGCAAGCCATTCGCAATCCTTCAGGCGCCGTACCGCAAGATTCTGTGGCTCGATCTGGACACGGAGGTGCGTAAGCCGCTGGCCCCGTTCTTCGACGCCATCACAGACGACAGTCTCCTCATCTGCGGCTCTGAAGAGGTCTGTGGGCCGCCATATCCAACAGGTCACGACCTCGGTTGGTTCCTCATGCTTCCAGACTTGAAGAATGACATGTGCAGCGGGATGGTGGGCGTCATGCGGGGTAATCCGCATATCCAGGAATGGGCCACCAACTCCGTTCCCCCCCGCGAGTTCAACTACAGGGGCGATCAGGAAATCCTGGGCGTTCTCATTCGTCGGCGGCAACCCAAGGTTCATCAGGTCAAGGGCACAGAGTACACCCTATCCCTATTCCCTGCGAGTAATGACCCGATAGTTCTTCACCACGGAGGTACCACGCCCAAGAAGCTGTTACGCGAACGAATAGATCGTGATCGCATGACGGGGGGCACGGGCCCCACTGGTCACGCTGACGGACCCATCAAAGATGCGTCTCAGATGTTTGACTGGGTGGAACAGCGCGAGGAAAAGGGCATCGTAACTGGCGTCGTGCCGGAGCAAGCCTTCCTCGTGCCATGGTTCCTCTCGAATCTGAAGCGGCACAATCCGACATTGCCCCTGACGATCATCGATTTCACCAAGTTGTGCGTTCCGGCAGGCGTCGAAGGTTGGTTCCGCAAGCCGTTCGCGGTACTTCAGTCGCCCTACAGGAAGACGCTGTGGCTTGACCTCGATTGCGAAATACGTCGTAGTCTTGATCCGATCTTTGGGCGCATTCAGGCTGGCAGGATGTCTGTGTGTCCGACCAATGTCATGTGCCCGCCTGACTACGCCAAGCTCCGCGACCGAGGGTGGTACGAGACATTGCCTTTGGGTGCGGTCCGCTTCTGTGGCGGACTCATTGGAGTTGAGCATGGGGCGCCGATCATCGCTGAATGGGCGCATGCATCCGTTCCTCCGCGCGAGTTCGACTATAGAGGCGATCAGGAAATCCTAAGCATGGTCGCGCACCAAACCCACGCGACCCTCGACTGCGTTGAAGCTCAGGTCTTTTCCCTATCAAGAGCGCCAGGTTACGCGGATGCCGTCGTTCTGCATCACGCCGGAGTCCCCGCGAAGAAGCGACTCCAGAAATTGGTATGTAACGCGCCGCCAAGCCACAGGAGCATTCAATCGCTTGAGGGCCATACCCTCATGTCCGAGGAGGAACTCGCCCTTATCCTCCGCACCCTCGATGGCATTCGAGCCACCAATCCGAGGCCGGCGCTGCTTGAATTGGGCGTATGCCGGGGGGGCACGGCGCTCGCTATGATGCGCCATCTCGTCTCTCGCGAGTGTCAGTTCGACTACGTTGGGGTGGACGCGATTCCTGAGTGCAAGCGCTTCCTGGACCCGGCCGAGTTCCCGGACTCAAATCTCTCTGTGTTGATAGGCACCACCGAGGCCATGTCATCCGACGTTCGCGGCATTCAACCGTCTGGGTTTGACTTGGTGATCGTTGATGCGTGTCACTGCCGTGACTGCGTTGAACGCGACGTGGATACCTATGGAACGATGGTGAGGGTCGGTGGGTTCTTGGCGCTGCACGATAGCGCCGATGCGCCCCGAAGAAGTGCCGAGGCGCAACCAGGAAGCCCCCATCGGGGTGTGTTCGTGCGAGATGCTTATCTCAAGCTCAGGGATGATCCGCGCTGGGATTGCGTTGCAGAGGTAATCGCTGGCAACGGCCTAGCGGTGTTGCGGAGGGCGCCTGATGCTGTGGCTTGAACTCAGGCGGCCTGTACGGACGAGCGGAGGCATGGATGGAGTACTGGGCATTGGTGGCCCGCCGATCTTCGCCCCGTGCCTGGGCCGAGTACCAAGCGGGGCCAACGGCCTCAAAGCGAATCGGAGTGCCCGGCTTCGGTCGGTCGATCTCAACGGCGATTGTGCCGCTGCCGACGAGGTTTCTGTACGCCTGCCACATGTCGAACGTCAGCATCACGACATAGTTCTGATGCGGCAGATGGCACGTAGCGTACCCGACGATGACCGTGCAATCGGCGTCATTCCGCTTCAACTTGCAGGCGTAGAACTTCAGGCCGGTGATCGTAACGAGTTCGGAGGCGGTGAAGGACGGGCCTGCGACGACCTCTTCGCCGCCAATCGTCTTGGTCGTCACCTTGCTGTTCGCCCCCATCGCCACGGCGCACGCAACAAGCATCATCAGGGCTTTCATGGTTAGCCCTCCTTTCGCTACTAGCATACACGGCCTGACGCCCCTTGTCAAGCAGGAGTTGAAAAATGCTTTCCTTCGCCTCACAGAAAAAGACATACGACCCTATGAATCAGTCTCTCCTGGGCGGACTTGGCCCCCTCCCCAGCATGGCGTCGGGCGCTCCTGGCTCTCAGGTCGCATCCCCAACGACGATCAGGCCCATCGTCAATACAGGGCTAGGCACGTCGAGCGGATGGTCCGTGAGGCAGCCATCGCCCATCTCTTCGCCGGGGTACACGATAGGCGGTGACATTGTGGCCCAGCGCGGGGTAGAGGCGGGACGCGAGGCGAGCCGCTACGAGCTTCTTGCCGGCTCACAGGCAATGGCCATGCCCGGCTCGTGGCAGACGGCGGGCTATCCCGCAGAGCACTGGGACAACGAACGCAAGGCACAGGAGGCGGCCCTGAGCCGACAGATTGCGGCTCGGCGGGCGCAACTTCAGGCGCGCCGCAGGGCCGGTGCCATCGAGGCTGCGGAGTACGACCTTGAGATGTCGAACCTGTCGGCGCAGCACAGTTCTGGCCTGACGAGCATACGCAACTCCATCGCGAGTCAGCGGATGCAGCAGGGACAGGCGGCGGCAACGCAGAGTGCGCAGTTGGGCATTGCGGCAGCGGGTGCCATTCCGAGCGACCGCATGGCGCCGGTGGAGACGACACTGCAAAGCTACAAGATGGGCGATACGATGTCGCATGGGGGCAGGGAGGGCAAACCGACCGGCCTAGCTAGCATTCAACAGGTTGCCGAGCAGTTTGGCGCCACATCGTTCGGCCAGTGGGTGCGGGGCGGCATGCAAGGGAGGAACAACCTGGATGAAGACACGCAGCAAATGGCGATCAGGATGGCCAAGGACAAGGGTTTGTTGACGTAGGAGTTCACCGACTCCATTCATAGGAACATACAATGGAAACCGATACATGGTCCGACGACCAGCTCGCACAGGCACAGGCCGAGTACGAGGCGAAGTTGGCCGGCCTTCAGAACAAACTCAACAGCGCGCAGATCATCGGCGGCAACACGGCGGCCATGGAGGCGCTGAAGTTCCAAGCGAAAATCACCAAGATCAAGCGGGATAGAGAACGCCGAAATGCCGCTGTCGCCAAGTCCACCGAGGGCGATGCCGTCAAGACGATGACCTCGCGCGCGATGACCAATCAGGGACTCAAGGCGGCGGGGCGCGAACCGATAATGGCGTCGCCCGTGTCGGCGCAACGAAGCGGACCCATCATGGCGCAGCCGGGTGTCATGTCACCCCCCGCACCACAGGCGGCCAGCGGTGAGGACTTCTTCGCTGGATTTGACACGGGGCAGGCGGATGTGGGTGTCATGGGTGGGGCGGGGGAGGTGGGGCAGGCGGGGCAGCGGGGCGGGGTCATGCAGCCGCCGCCGGGGTACTACGGCTCTGAGGAAGTGGGCGGCAGGGGGCAGACGCTCTACGACACGCCGGCCCCGTCGCTTCTGAGCAACGCGCCGGGGCCAAGGGCGCGCACGAGCGTGCTGGGCGTCACCCCGCCGTGGCAGCGCTTCGACCAAGTGGCTCCTGAGCCACTGTCGCCAGCGGAGCGGGACATTGACATGGCCGTCTACATCACGAAGATCGGCATCCGTGGTCTTATGGCCGACCCGCACAACCTGCCATTGGCAGATGCCCAGAGGCAATATCAAGACGCCATATTGCAACTCGAATCGTTTAAGAGGCAGGACGTGGTGCCGAGCGGCATCCCCGGAAGTGGAACATCCGCAGCGGGTCAGGGGGCGCCGGCTGCACCCGTGAGCCAGCCGACCTATCAGGACATCCCCTACGGCGGGCAGACGCCCATCCAGATCGGCGCCGGTGGCGTACCCACGTCGAAGCCAACCGAAGTGCCAAGGGGTGGGTGGGTCCCGGCTGCCCCGCCGACTCCTGCTACGATAGGCGCCGTGTCACAGGCTCCCGGTGACACCACGCCGCCCGGCTACACCCCAAGTACGCCGGGCAGGCCCGAGATGTTCATCGCCCCCATGGGTGGCGGCTTCTACGGCACCAAGTTCACGCGCACCGCGCCAGCCGGCCCCGGCACTTATGGCGGTTTCAAGGCAGAGGGCAGCGCAGAGTGGAAGGCGAAGGTGAAGACCTTCAACGAGCACAGGAAGGCGGCGGCAGACCAGGAGCGCGTCGTGCGCGGCCTGGAGCGGCAGGCCAATCCATTTCAGCCGGCGATTGAAGCCGGTCGCAAGAAGGCGGCGGCTATCGCGCGCGTCAAGAATCTGTCAAGAGCACAACAGGCGGCGCTAGAGGGCCAGTTCACCGGTGCGGCAACGGCAAAGCAGGCGGAGCAGCGGGAGCGCAGCCAAACGCGCTGGGAGGAACAGGACGCGCGGGACGAGAAGCGACACGATGCCCGCATTCTCAGTGAAATGGACAAGTTGGAGAAGGCGAAACCCGGCGCTAACAAGGAAGTCTACCGGGTGGAAGCCGAGCGGATTGTAGGCCAGCGCAAGCCCCTCCCGAAGCCGAAGTGGATGCAGGCGGAGGAGCGGCTTGAGGCGGAGCGTGAGAAACTGACGGCGGCGCAGCGGCGGCTAGAGCGGGTGCGGCAGGGCCTTCCGCCGGAGGAAGAGGCCAAGGCTGCGCCGGGCGGCTTTGCCTCGCTCGTCAAGTGGCTTACTACGGGCAGGGCTACGCCGGGGCAGGGCGCGGCGCCCGCAGCGGCGGCGCCCGTGGGGGCGGCAATTGCAGCCACCCCGGAGCAAGTGGAAAGTCTGCGCAAGGCGGCGCAATCCACCAACCCGCAGAAGGCCGCCGCTGCCAAGGCGAAGCTGGCAGAACTGGGGTACTAAGCCATGGCCACGATTGACGACATCCTGAACATGCCCGACGAGCCGCAGACCACACCGAAGCCGGGCGGAATGAGCGTTGACGACATTCTGGCTATGCCAGACGAGCCGACAGACATGGCCCGGCAACCCGCCTACACGCCGCCGATGGGCGGGCTGATGGGCGCGCCGACTGCGGCTGCTGTCCCTGAGCCTATGGCGCAGCCAACGGTCATCGGGCGCAAGACCATGCCCGCGCCGGAACCGGAGATGGGCGCGCTCGACATCGCCGCCCGGACGCTGGCCCATGCCCCCGGCGAGGCCGTGCGAGCGTTTGCCGGCGGCGCGCGAACCTTCATGCGCGGACTCGGTGGCATCGTGACCACGCCCCGGCGCACCGTCGAGGCAGTTCACAGAGCGGCCACCGGTGGACCCCTTGAGCCGTATCCAGAGGCACCCGTATGGCGTAAGCGGGGTGGCAAGGACAAGAAGGCCGTTGACTTGGCGAAGAAGTATGCCGCTGACTACTTCCGATACTCCAATGATCCAGAGAGGCGGTATGAGGCCGTGGAACTGGCGCGCCTTCACGGCGATGGTGACACCTTCCTTGCCGAAGTCGAGCGCCGCGCCGCCATGCGTCCGGTGAGAACGCCCGCTGGCGCGGTTGGGGAGCAGACCTATCGTGGCTTGCGGGGCATGGCGTCCGGAGTCGGCAGCACCATCGCACATCTTGCCACGGGGCCTGAGAACAGGGCACTGAGGGTAGCCATTGACCAGGTAATCGCCGCTGAGGAAGCCGGCGACCCCGGCCTGAGCGGAAGCGCCACCGCCAACGTTCTCGCCAAGACAGGGCGGGTAGCAGCGCCAATGGCTTTGGGCGGCGCAGTTGGGAAAGCCGTCGGCCCGCTGGCGGTAGACGCGCTCTGGGCGGCCCAGGGCTTTGGCCCCGCCGTCGCTGAGGCACGGCAACGCGGCCTGAGCGAAGATGAGGCCATGACCTATGGCCTCATGACCGGCGTCATGGAGGCCGCTACGGAGCACATCGGTGGCGCTGGCACGGGCAACTTGTGGAAGCGCATCGAGAAGGGCACCGATCTGACGAGCCGAATGGCTATCGTCTTCCGCGAGACGTTGGCGGAAAGTTTCGAGGAAGTAGTCAGTGGCGCGGGCGGCGCGGCGATCAAGGAACGCTTCGGGCTGACCCCGGCGGCCACTGGCACGGAACTTGCGGGCAGGATGATCGAGGAAGGCTACAACAGCGGCGTGGATAGCGTGTTGCAGATGATGGCGTCGGTTGGGGTTCCCGGTTCGGCGCGGGCGCTGTACGCCAACAGCTTCAAGCGGGGGCCGACGCATGGGGAAATTCGGAAGGCGCTGGAAGTGGCGAGCAAGCCGGCGGCGGAGGACTTGAAGGGGGCGCTGGCGAAGGCGGCAGAGGCGGAGCATGGGCTTGCGCCGGACGTGGCGAGTTCGCTGGCGGAAGGGCTGGCGGAAGGGCTGGCGGAGAAAGCGGCCGCGCCACCGCAGCAGCGCGTAGTCCCACAGGCAGAGGACTTGGCGCGTCAGACGATACGCGGCGATCTGGAGGCTCAGGGCATTGTCGGCGCCGTGCAAGACTGGGCAATGAACGAGATCAATGCCCGCTCCGCCGAAGAACCGGGCGTGCCGCCGGAGAACTTCGTCGCGCGCGTGCTGCCAGAAGCGCAGCACCGCATGGCGGTTGTGGCAAAGGAAGCAGCGGGCGAACCCGCGCGGTTACTCCGTGGAGAGGCGGCGGAACCAGCAAGGCCGTCACCTGCGCCCGTCCCGACGGCGGTGGAGATTGAGGCGGAAGTGCGGCGGTTGCTTGGTGACAGGGCGACGCCGGCGAAGGTTCAAGAGGTAACGCAGGCGGTGCAGGAAGCCTACGCGCCGACGCTGCGCGAGCCTACGGCGGCGGAAGCAGAGGCGGCGGTGCCTACGCCGGAGCCGCCCGTCGCGGCGGCCCCAAGTGCCCCCCAGATGCCCCCTTCCGAGGCCGGCAGAGCCGCTAAGGAGCCACTGGCTCAGGAAGTGCGGGGGGCGACATGGCTCTACAGGAACAAGGTGCCCAAAGAAGTCACCCCACTGCACCAAATGCTGTTCGATGAGTTCGCCAAGGGCGGCCCTGAGGCTATCGGTTCGGCCTTCAATGAATGGCAGCGCGAGGAAGCAGAGAGTAGGCCAGGCCCAGCAAGCGAGCTGTTCAAGAGCGGCAGAGACTCGCTGAATTGGGAGGCCGTCACCGAGACTTGGAAGGACTACCCGAGCAAGATTCGGAAGGCACATACGGCAGCCGTGGCCCGCGCCCTAGCCGAAGGCAAGCAAGTGCCCCCTTCCGCGGCTCCCGCGCCGCCGGTGGTGCCACCCCCCGCGCCCAAGGGCGAAGGGGCGAAAGATCGCCCCGTGCCCGCATGGTTGAAGACGCAGAGGGTTACCCTTGCCGCACAGGCGGAACGATCGGGTATGGCCGACAAGATCGAGGGGCTTGCCGCCCAGCGCAAAACGGCCAAGGAAATCGCTGCGGCCCTTGGAACTGAGGTGCAGGTCGTAGACGCGGTTAGGTCCACTCGCGGCATCCCATCATGGTCAGAAGACATGCAAGGTCCGTTCGGCGTCGGGAGAGAGGGACCTGCGCGCGAGAATCCGGAGTTTACCAAATGGCTTGCTGGTCGCAAACCCGCCCCTACCCCCGCAGCGGGGGAAGCCCCGGCGAAAGCCGCGCCCAAGGCCGAAGGGGCGAAAGAGCCGAAGGTTCCGAGCGTAGTCTATCATGGCACCCCGAATGAGTTTGAAACATTTGAGCCTGCCTATGAGGCCAATGCTCGCCTCTACAAACAAGAGGGGATCACTGACCCGACATTGCTGGCCTCCAATGAGGAACTTCGCAAGCTAGGGCCTCTGTTCTTCTTCTCTGAAAGCGAGGATGTCGCGCGCGGCTATGCTGACGTGGAGGGCGAGGGGCATGTCAAGCCTGTCTCTCTGAAGGCGAAGCGGACATTCGACGCACCTGATCGAGAGGCCGCAATAGAGGCCGTTCGATCTGGTGAATACGACGCGGCCCGATTCGATGATACCGACGTGATGGGGCATCCAAGCGGAAAGTCATGGGTTATCCGAGACACCGCGCTCATCGCGCCCCCCTCTCCTGGCGGAATCCCCACGCCAGGGGCAGGGGCATTGACCCAGCGCGAGTTCCTTGCCGCGCCTGCGGCTCAGTACAGGCGCCTCTTCTCGAAGATGTTCGATGAACCGCGGCCCGGCGAATCCGTGCGCGACTGGGTTGGCCGCCAGTTCGGCGCAGACAAAGAGATCGACATAGACAACGCCTATCAACGAGCGATCTCCTCCAAGCCCCAGGACACCACCCCCGCCCCCGCGACGCAGCAGGAGCCGCCTGCTGGCCCCACAGAGGCTATTTCTAAGGAGTCCCCCAGTGGTGCAGTTCAAGCTCCCGCCGGCGGCACGGAAACCCCGCATACGCCATCGCGCCCCGGCGGCGAGGCCACCCCAGAGCAACTGAGGGCCGCCGCGGCCCCAAGCGGCCAAGCACTGCCCGTTCCCGTCGTCGCCGCCGCCGTGCGCCATGGCCGCGCCCTCCTCAAGGCGCCCGCAACCGTCGCATACCCCGAATGGGCCGACGCCATGGTGCAAGCCCACGGCGAACCCATTCGCGTCTACCTGTGGCCGATCTATGACGCGCTGCGGGCCACGCCAGACGCCCCGGCGGGCATGACGACGGCTCGACCGCCAGCCGGCGGGCAGCCGCCAGCAGTGACAACGCTCCCGCCCGAAGGTCCAACGGGGCCGCTGTCTGAAGCCGACGCGAATGCCGTCAGCGAGGAATACGGGGCGAAGATCGTCAAGACGAGGAAGTTGCCAAGCGGCGAAGGTTTCAGGGCGCGGGCGGCGCGGACCATCGACCGCTGGGCGCATAGCCTGTGGGATAGCGCCGCACGGCTACGCCGGCTCACATCTGCCGTGGCGAAGCGCGAGAAGATAGAGGTAGGCCAAGACCCGTACAAGGCGCAGGCCGTGCTCATGCGCGCGGCTGGCGGCCTCGCCGCCGACTCCTTCCGAAGCGGACCGCGGTCTATCGTCTCTGGACAACGCATCGGACCTGGCATCGAAGACGCCTTCGCCAAACTGCCAGACCTCAAGCGGCGCGAGATCGGACAACTGACCCGCTACCTCGTCGCGCTGCATGACGCGGAAATGCTCGCCTCTGGCCGCATGACGCTTGTGGACGCCAAGAAGGTGCAGCCCTTCATTGACTTCATGGAGGCCAAGCACCCCGAATGGAAGGACTTCGCACGCTCGTTCACGGAGTACCACAAGAACTTGGTGCGGATGCTGGCGGATGCTGGCGCGCTGGCACCAGAGCAGGCGACAAACATCCTTGCCAGTTTCCCTGCCTACGTGCCATTCATGCGCGTCTTCAACGAGTTGACAATGGTGGAGAAAGCGCCCGGTGCTGGGCGAACGGGGGCGAGGCCACGCCATCTGACCAAGAAGGGCGGCACAAGCCCCATCCTCGACATCTTCCTCACCACAAAGCTCATGACGGAGCAGTTCTATCGTGGAGCCGCGCATGCCGTCATAGGCCAGAAGATCGGTGATCTCATAAACCGGGGCGAGCAGTACAGCATGTTTGGACAACGCGTTGCCGCACCCATAGACGTAATGACACAAGACATTGCAAATCTGCGCGTGTTCCTCAAGGGCGAAGCGACGGCGGAAGCCAAGGAAACCGTCAAAGAGTTGCGCGGTGAGATCAAAAGAACTGCCGAGGAACTTTCTGAGCAGGAATTGACGCTCATGGCCTCGCTCGTGCGGGCGTCACACTTCTATGACGGCAATCAGCCCATCGTGTCCTTCTGGCGCGGGGGCAAGCAGGAATGGTATCGCCTCGACCCGGACCTGTACGCCGTGCTGAAGAATGAGTCGCCCGTGCACCTTCCTGCCAAGATCGACTTCCTCTTGGGCGGTTTCACGAAGATCAAGCGGCTCGGTGCCACGGAGTTGCGGCCATCGTTCGGCCTGATGATGAACTCCTTCCGCGATTTCTTCACCTTCGGTATCCGCACCGAAGGCTTCTCACTCACTGCACCACTCAGGGAACTTGGCGCTATTGTGGCTCAGATGGTGCACGTGGCGAAGAAGGTAGTCACGGGCAAGGGCGATCCTGTTATCGAGATGTTTGAGACATTCGGCGGCGCGCTGCACGGCTTCATTGGGCAGGACATGGCGGCCAACTACCGACAAGCCATTGACCACTTCATCACCTCGCGGCAGGGTGGTTTTCTGGCGCATGTCGGCATTGCCGCGCGCGAAACCTTCCGCCATCCCATCGAGACCCTGCGCGACATCTTCAGCCTCGTATTTGAGCGCGCGCCACGCCTTGCCGAAATGGTCACAGAGTTGAAGCGGCTTGGCTATGCCCCCGCCGACATCCGCGCTGGCAAGATGCCTACGGTAGACGAGATCGTGGAAGCCATGTACGCTGCTGCGCAGGTCACGACCGACTTCAGCCGGGCGGGCATGCTAGGCAAGGTAGCCAACCGATACAAAGCGTACACCAACGCCAAGGTGCAGGACATCGTACAGGATTCGCGCATGCTGCGCGCTCACCCCATCCGCACCTTCATTCGGGGCGGCATGTGGCTCACGCTGCCATCCCTCTTGATCTGGTGGAAGAACAAAGACGAGGATTGGTGGAAAGAACTTCCGGCGTGGCGCAAGTACACGGGGTGGAATCTCACCGAGAATATCTGGCTACCCCTGCCGTTCCTTCTCGGCCAAGTCTTTGCCGCGCTCCCCATTGCCCTCGCGGATACGCTCTACCAGAAGCAGCCGCGGGCGTTCGCCGAGTTCGGGAAGCAATTCGCGTCTGAATACTCGCCAGACATGAAGTCAATCACGCCAGATGCTCTCGCCCCCACCCTAGAGGTGGCTCTCAACGAGGACTTCGCCGGCAGACCCGTCGAGCCGGAGCGGATGAAGCGCTTGCCGATGGCAGAGCGCACTACGGACTACACCACGTTCATGGGCAAGGGCATCTCCCGCTTCGGGGAAAAACTATCGCAATACTTCGGCTGGAAGTTCAATCTCTCGCCTGTGCAACTCGACCACCTGATCAGCCAATACACGGGCGGCCTTGGCCGCGACCTCCTACAGATACCCGATCAAGGGCCGGCGCGCGCCATCGGCTATGGTCGTTTTCAGAAGGGCGTCCCAAAGAAGTCCGTGGACGAGTTCTACAATACGCTGGAGGAGGCGGAACAAGAAGCCAATGCCGTGACGCAGGGGCTTAGGCCAATGTCTGACTTGGCGCGCCGAGCGACGGCATTGAGGCGGGCTGCGTCGGACATGAGCACGGTCAGGCAGATATACGTCCGCTCCGAGCGGACAGAAGCGGATAGAGAACGGCGCGATAGATGGCTCGTGCAGTTAGCGCGTCGGGCATTGGGGAAACCCCCGCTGGCATCGTACCCGCCCCCGCACCCGTAGCCCAGTAGCCCCTTGACCCGTGCATGCACACCCCATCCCTCTAGCCCTCACTGCGCCTCCCTCCCCGCCTCCCAGCATCTCTCCGGCCTCATGAACGACGCCACTGACTTGCGATCCTTGTCATACACCGCAATGGCCCTCGTGCTCCCCACGTCCACCTCGTGGAACGTGATCCGCTTCGACTTGCGGCACACCGGCCTGCTACGCCCCTCCTGAATGGCCCGCACGACGTGGGCCAGCGTAATATCCCCAATCCACATACCGAAGCGCTCGAAGAAGCGTTGGCGAGCGTGCGCCTGCTGAGAGAGGAGCTTGGTCATGGCTTGGCCTTCTCCTTCCCTTGAAACGCAGCGGCTATCTCATCTGCGATCTGCTGTGCTGCCGCCACGTTCGCATTGTTGATGCACTGATGACACAGGCCGTCATTCACCGCCTCATGCTTCCCGCACCAGCGACACGCCTCAACCTCAATGGTGGGACGGCGGCGACGGCGAAGGATGCCAGAGGCGTCGTTGTAGGCGGCGCTCATTGAGGGGACTCCTTGTGTTCGGCCTTGGAGCGCAGCGTGCGGGCCGCCTTGATGAAACCCCGCGTTTCTTTCCACACGGGACCGGTTGCGTTCGCATTGCCTAGCGCGACGGTCAGCGCCCGCTCGTAGCCCGCGATCATGTCCCGAATCACCTTGGGCAGAACGATCCATTCGTGGTGGCACCATCCGCATTCGTAGGATTCGCCTGCAGCGGAAGCAGAGACACTAGTGACCCAGCCCTCGCTCCTCCGACACTTGGGGCAGTTCATTGTCTTTGCTCCTTGCTCCCATGATAGTGAAGGTCGAGCGTCCGCGCGTGGCTTGCAATCGACGCCCGCGAGCGCTTCAGTAGGTCACGCAGCGCCTTCGACGCCCCAGTGACGGGGTAGACGCGGGTCATGATTTCGTCCTCGAATGGCAGCCACTCGCGGGTGCGAGGCGTCGCTTCGGCAAGGATGCGGGCAACCTCAGCCTTCCAAGTCTCGGTCGTGACTGGAGCCTCGCGCATTGTCACTCCTCCCGCGCTAGAGCAAGGGCAGCCATCGCGCCAAGGCCATCGAGCTTGCGATAGCGGACCGGATAGAATGCGTGCGATCTGCACCGCATCGTGACCTCAAGGACATTATCGTCCGCAAGGAATGCCTCAAGCATCGCCCCAGGATTGCGCGACAGCAGTTCGTCGCTAGTGATCTCGGCAGTTTCGCCAAGCACGGTTTCGGATAGTCGCATCATCCTTCCTCCACACGGGGCCTGCTTGCGGACATGCACCAGTGACGCGAGTAGAACTCCTCGTCGCCCTGACGAATGAGGATGCCGCCGAACTGCGGCTCTGTGACGCGCCCGCCAGCAGTCTTGTAGATGAACGGTGTTTTCCACTGCCAGCCCGGCGTGACGATTGCCGCGCACTCGTGGCGCTTTGACGGATTGAGCGTCTTGATGAACCGGTGTCGGTGCGAGCGAATCGAAAAGTCGGGAGCAGCCTCGCCCGCGCGCCCAGACTCGGTCATCTCGGCCATCAACTCAGCCTGCGGAGCACTGCTCTCGTAGTGCGCCCTGCCGGTGACGCCGATGTGATGCAGCAGGTGGCACAGGGGGCCGCCAGGTCCGCCCACGCGCTTCCACAACTCGAAGCGGGCATAGTTCCCATCCTCATTGGGAACGGCGCCTAGCGCCTTTGCCAACTTCTCCTCTTCCTCGCCCGCCGGACCGCTGTGAGCCTCCGTGCCGCGCACTACGTAGAGGCGCTTGCAAGCGTCAACGATGGGGCGCAATAGAACTTCGGCGTGACGCGACTGGTCGCTCAGGTTTTGCGACCACTGCGTAGTGGCGTTGTGGTGCCTACCGTCCATCAGATCACCATTGATGCACACGTCGTAAGGCTCGCCACGGGTGACGCGAGGCACCCACTCGTCCCAGAACGAGCGCCACCACTCCCACGTCTGGCGTTGCAGGCGATTGGGCAGCACGATGCTACCACTGTCAAGGTACGCCCCGCCGGGGTGCATCAGCCCCATCTGGCATCCGATGTGAGGGTCCGAAACAACGATCATATTACGGATCGGTTCTGTGGTCTCATCCTTCGCTTTTCTCATGACACGTACCTTTTCGCTGTGTGAATGTGACGTGCAGCCACAGGGCTTCCACAAGTAACTCGGAGATCGCCTTGCATACCGTCTCCTCTAAGTCGGTGGCCGAGAAACAGGCGTGAACCGCCTCGTGGACAAGCGTGAGCATCTGCCGCTTGAGCGCGATGGGTTTGCTCGGAGAACCTGTGCAGATCGCTATCTCCCGCGTGTCAGGGTCAGTACAGCCCCACGATGCGAAGCCGTTGACCCTGATGCCCGACTTGCGCACTCCACGCGCCCGCCACGCCTTGCGCTTGATCCGCACGTTCACGGGCAGGGCGAGCTTCATTGCGGCCTCCTCGAAAGCGCCCACCACACGGCGATGCCGGCGGCCAGAAATAGGATGCAGCCCCAGGGGTCCATTACTTCCCCTCCTTCAATGCCGCCCCCACACCCTCCGCGACCTCGTGTGGATGCTCCGCCATCGCCCCCAAGTGCCGCTTGTGCCAGCCCGTCGCGGCGTTGACAAGGCACTTGATCTGCTCGTGAGCCTCTTCGGAGCATGGGAAGTAGCCGCGCGTGCCGAAGCAACCAGGCTCCGTGCAGTCGGCCTTGCTCATGCCCTTGCCGTGGGGGCCAACACGCCCAGTGCCCATGCACACGGGGCACGTCTCGTGCTCGACGGGCACCTTCACGGGCTTCTCGCAGATGCCCAACTCGCGGTTAGTCAAGCCGCCGTGGCCGTTCACCGTGTGGGGCATTGTTCGATCTCCTTCGCTTGGGCGGATTGAACAACGCCTTCGCCACGGTACATGTCTGGCCGAAGGAACGAGGCGATGCTCTTGCGGATGGTGTCGTACACAGCAATCACCGTCATTCCATTCACGCGAACCTCGTGGAGCACCACTCGGTTGGACTGGCGCTCAACAAGTCGGCTCTTGCCGTGCTGAATGGCCTGCACCGCTGCGAGCAGATCGTTGTTGCCCGCATGAATGCCGAATCGGTCGAACAGCCGCTCTTTGGCATGGCGCTTCTGTGCGTTGCGCTTCTTCATCACAATGTCTCCTGTGCGGTGGTGAGCGATGCCTTCAGTCTCGCCTTGAACATCTGCGCCGCGCGCGTGCCAATGGCCTTGCGCACCTCCTTGCTGGCCACGATCTCGTCCCCTGCCTCACGCACCACGTCCTCCATCATGGCCTTGATCACGTCGCCAGTGCGCTCGATGCCAACGTCACCGCCCATGGCGTCGAGGACGTGCGACAGGCGCATTTCGGTTGCCCACTCGTCGGCAATAGCCCGTACCTCAGTGAGCACGGTCAACTGGTCGGCGTCCAGCGGGCGCGGCGTCTTTGTCTCGCGGAACGCATCGTTCTTGTGCTTGGCTATTATACGCTCACCGTTGTTCTTGCGAAGTTCGATGAGGGGGCGGAGCACGATGCCCTCGCGCAGCTTCGGCTCAACAATGCCGTTGCGAACGGCCTGCACAGACGGCATCCCCATCACGGCGTCAATGGCCTCTATCGTGGCGGGGATGCGCGCCACGTCCACGAACTCAAGGCCGAACGCCTCCACGAACTCATGTGCCTGCGGAACGGCCAACCAGCAATCCCCGATGTGCACCTCGAAGGCGACAAACTTGAGCGCCTTGCCATAGGTCGCACTCATCCCCTGCATCTTCCCGCCGTAGGCTTCGCCGTAGATGACTGCGGGCGGCGTGGTGCCGGCGAACTTCGCGGCCAGAGCATCAGCGTCGAACAGCTTCACGAAGTCCTCGTGCTTCGCTCCACCGGCAAAGAAACTGACAACCTTGCCGTCCCAGCGAATGTGCGCCGAAGTGCCGTGAATCTTTTCAAGCGCGTAGACCTCCTTGAACAACAGAATCTCCGGGTTGCTGTAGAGGTTGGGAATATGGAGGTAGCTCATCACTTCTTCTCCTGCACTCGCTCCAGTTGTTTGAGAAACGGACCATCGCCCAGAGCCTTGAGGCGGGCACTCAGACGCTCGTTGAGTTCGCTGAGCGCCCTATTCCTCTCCGCAAGGATCAGCGCCGTCTCTACAAGCGTGCGGCGGGTGATTTTGGGCATGGCTAGTCCTCCTTGACGGGAACGCACTGGACGAGATAGAGCGTTATAGGGCACTGCCCACCTACGCACTCATATCCTCGCTTGTGGGGTTGTCCCCCAATACAGTCCGCCACGCATGCCTTACCTCCTGTGTGGTCGCACACGACCAGCCCCTCGTCTGGCGGCTCAGGCTCCATCGTCTCGCGCGGAGTCAAGTACTTTGGCAGGTCGTCCAGTTCGGGAGGCAGCAGCCCCTCAGCGATCATCCGCTGGTTGTGAATGATCACCATGATGTTGAAGGCCATGGCCGACTCGTGGTCCTCATCCGCGCAACCCTGCTTGAACTTGACCAAGTGGCGCTCAAGCGACGCGAGGCAGCGTGAGTTGGGGATGCCCTTCTCCCAGTTGCGCGCGGAGTACTTCTGCGCCCCCTTGCGCAGCCACTCGCCAAGGCGCTCAGAGAAGAACGGGCTGATGAGGTCGGGACGCGGCTTGTTGTCCGCCGTGTCACGCACCGCGCCAGTGTCGAACTGCTGGCGCTTGCCGCTGTCGTGGATGCCCTTCACTTCAGCCATTCGTCTACCTCCTTCACGGGGATGCCAATGAACTCTGCCACCGCCTTCTCGAAGGCGGCACCCTGCGACTTCTGCCATCCAGGTAGCAACGCCACGCCGTCACACCGAGCTATGGCCGTCACGTCGCGCACGGCGAACTCACGGCGCTTGTCAGCGTCCTCGGTGTCAAAGTATACGTTGAACCCGTCGGCCCTGTCCATGTCAACAGGCGAAATGACGTGGTAGCCCCTGATGCGCAGGCAGTCCGCAGCATCATCGAATGCGGCGAAATTGAGCAGGTCGTACCCCCGCATCGGGCCGGCAAGGTAGATCGTCATTCGACCGCTCCTTGAAAGAGGGGGAGGCGGCGCGCCCAGATCGTTTCCTCAAAATCAATCCGTGGGCTACCCTTCGACTCGGCCAAACGGCGAAAGAAGCCCTTCTGGCTCTTGACCGGCGCGCTCCCTCCAAACAAGTCGGGCTGCACGGCCTCGCTGATCTGCCACATCTTCCAGCGCTCGAACACCTCAAACCCGCAGGCTTCGAGCAGCCGGCACCAGTCATTGCAGAACTCGACTCGCTTTTTCGAGCGGACAAAATCTTTGCACACCCATGCCGTAACTGCACCAGGGCGCAGCACTTGGGCGCATTGGAACACGATGTCGCGCGCGGCCTGCCAAAAGGTCTCTCCCCGCCCGTTGCCGAGCTGGCCCGCGTCGGAGCCGTAGTCGCTGCGGAAATTGCCTGTAGTGTCGTGGGGAGGGGCCATGCTTGCGTTATTCAGATTGTCCTCAAACGGCGGGCTAGTGGCGATTCCGTCGAGGTCGCCGGCCTCCATTTCGCCCAGTTGCCCCTCGGCCTTGCCGTAGGCCATGCGCCCGCCCATCTCCTTCATCCGCGCGCTGTTGGCCGTGTCGGGCACGGAGTCCCCGCGCGTGAGGGCGTTGCTGTAGGGGGAGGATGTCACGAGGCCGCCTATCTGTGACGGCCCCTTAGCGCGCCCCGTCTGGTCGTTGCTGCCCTCGCGCGGCGGGAGCGTGTTGAGGCCGCCCTGGCCGGGCGTGATGGCCGCGTAGGGTGGCGACGACACGACGCCCGCCGTGCTCCTGCCGAGCTTGAAGCCTTCGGGTGCGTTGGGCGTGCGCGAGCCGCCGGGGTTTTGTAGGCTCTGGGCGTAGGGCGGCGAGCACGCGATGCCCCGTAACCGACCATCGAAGTCGGGATACGGCATTGAGTCGGTGTTGATCCCCGCGCCCATCGGCAGCGCCGCGAGGTTGCCGGGGGAGTCCTGCGCGATGTAGTCTCGCTTGCAGCGATTCATGGCCTCGTTGGCATCGTAGGAGTGGAACCCCTTGCTCTCGCCAGTCATGACTTCGGTAGAGCCAAAGGGCGGCGAGGACACGGCCCCCTCGACGCTCCCAGGGCGAAGGTTGCCGAGGTTGCCAGAGGTCGCGCCGTAAGCGTCCCACACGCCCTTGCCACGTCCGCACCCAGCGTCTTTCCCCTTCTCGGCCAGCCCCGCCGCGGCCCCGAGCAAGGCGGCCAAGTTCCTCGAATCCCCGCAGAGGATCACCGGCCTCGGGCACTCCGGCCCCCACACGCGCTCGTGAAGCCCCACGTTCCCGCCGTAGCGGTGCGGCTCAGAGCACGGGATGATCCCGCTGTCCCGCTTGTAGGCCAGCCCCCGGCACGTCGGGCATACATCATGGCCGTCGCGGTATGTGAGTTTGTCGGCCTGCCCGCGGGCGTGGTAGCGCACCCAGTGGGCCTTCGTCACTCCCGCGCAGTCGCAGCCGCCGGCCATCTGCCAGAAGTGCCGCTCAAGCTCCACGCCCACCATCTGAAGGCCAGCCCACGCGCCCGCGAGCAGGAAGCCGCCCACCCCCGCGAATACATCGAGAAGTACTTCGCCCTTCTTCCACCAACCCGTCTTCAGGGCATGCTCGAAGATGGCACGGGCCACGGCTGGCCGGCATTTCGCAGGGTGGGCGAAGGCTTCAGGGCACAGGCGGTCGCCCCACCCCTCGCCATAAAGCCCGTAGATTGACCTCCACTTCACGCCCACTTCGCTCATTCCCCCTCCTCCTCAGTCGCGTTCGCGGGTGCCTCGCACTGGATGCAGATGCCGTTGAGGATGTAGCGCCAGCCCGCAGTGTCGCGGGCGGTGAACTCGGAGGCCTGCTCCCAGCGGCGAGTCTTCTGGTCGTATCTGGGCTTACGCATCTGGCACCCCAATACCATTGTGTCATCGTCGGCGCACTGCAACATCTCGCGTAGGCGGTGCAGTACAAAGCCGCCAAGAATGGGAGCCTTCGCGTCCTCAAGCGCCACGCTCACGGCAGCGTCAGCCGTCGAGCGCTCCGCTACGAGCGTCATCACGTCGCCGGCGGTACTGAAATGAATTACGTCGTCCATCTCATCTGATGCGATGCCCACGAGGGCAAGCGCGTCGAGGAACGCACGACGATTCACCGTAGCTGCCCGCTCAAACGGACCTGCGAGGACGTTGTCCCACGGCGGAAAGTGGCCTTCGAGCAAGCGCGTAGCCATGACGCTGCAGCCGAGCGTGAACTTGACCCACGTCATCCGCTGTTCCTCTGGCTTTTCCGCCTCGTTCGCCGTCAGCGCAACGCCCACCTCGTCGCTGGCGGCGAAGGACGCGAGCGTACCAAGCACTGCCACGGGCACGATGACGCTGAACTCAGAGAAGCCCTTGCCCTTGATGAGCACGGTGGACAGTTGGCTTCCGTCCGTGGCCGTGATGTCCAGACCCTTCGACGTGCCTCGGAATTGGACGCCGACGATGGCATAGAAATGTGCGCCCTTACACACCGCGTGCCCGACCTTGCGGATAGCCGTCTCAAGCGCCTTGCGGTCGAGTGTGAAGGTCATCGCAGGCGCGGCGCTGGGGAACTCAGGGAACTCCTCTGCGCTGTCCGTGGACAGACGCAGCTTGGCACTGGGCGACACGATAGTCACCCCGCTCTGTGTCGAGTCGATGGCCACGGCATCCTCGCCCATCTTCGACAGGGCGGTGATGAGCGGCTCGTAGGGGATGGCCTCGACACCCTTCGTGACGATAGTCACTTCGGGCAGCGTCACGCGGACGTAGCGCTCCAGGTCAGTGGCCTGCGCCGTGACCTCATCCCCATCGGCTGTGATGAGGCAGCAGGCGGTGATGGGGCGGGTAGGCCGCTTTGAGACGGCGGAACGCAAGGGCGAGAGGGCGGTGAACAGGGCCTTCGCAGTGCCTTCAATTTTCATCACCAAGCTCCTCAAGAGGGTGAGTGAACGTCACGGGCAGCTTCGCTTCGACAATGAGCGCTTGGAGGGCGAGGACGGGGGAGGCGTGCTTCCCGTTTTCGTCTCCTACCCGTTTGTAGTTGTCACCCTTCCACGCCTCGGCGTAGTAGAACCTGCCCGTAGCATAAAGGGCCACCTCAAATACCCCGTCCACCGCCGTGATGTCGTCCAGCAGTTCACGGAAGGTCTTGTCACGAGCCATCACGATTCTCCTCAATGAGACGCCCCCGGCAGTTGCACACCTCCGCGCGGAATTGGAGGGGGCCGGTGAGGCCGCTGCCGAGGGCGTTGTTTGTTGTGGTCATGGCATGTCTCCGCGCTGTGTGTCGTTCACATTGTAGCGGGTAGGCGGGTAGATGTCAAGGGGATTTTTCATCGTCCTCCTTTCCTTCGCCCTCATCAAGCGGGATGCCCTCTTGGCGAGCAACCTTCCGCTCGTAGGGTCCGAGGTTATTGAGGTAGACCCGCGTGAACTCGTCAGCGCCCATCGGATGCTTGAAGCATTCATGGCGAATCCACAACGCTTGAATCGTGAGCGCCCTGTAGTGAGTGTGCCGGCTCATGGCGCGTCCTCCTTCCCCTCGCCCGCGACCTGGGGGCAGGCGGCGAGATAGTCCTCAATCTCGTTCACTGCGTAAGAAGGCCCACCTCCGGGACCGTTCGCGATTCTCTTCGCCAGTGCAATCGCCGCCTGCGCCCGCTTCGTCGCGGGGAGGGACTCAAGCTCGGCGATCTGCTCGCGGTGGGTCAGGTCGTCGGCGGCAAGCTCGGCCACGCGCGCCCGCAGCGCCTTCATCTTGCCCGCGACAGACGCGCGTCCGAAGCCTTCGATGTATGCCCCCATCCAGCACAGCTTCGTTCCCAGTCGCGTCGTGGCACCGCTTGGCTCAAGGGGGAGGGCATCGCCGTCGCCGTCTGGTGGAAACATTCCCATTAGCGCGCTCTTGAACTTGATCCAGTTCTCCGTGTCGCGGACCTGCGCCCTCAGCGCCGCAAGCTCCTCGCCCGCCTGCGCGGCGGTGGTATCGAGGACGGCGCGGAACTCTGCAACCAACTCGTCGGCGTAGCTCTTGCGGTAGAGGTAGCTCTCGGGGTGGGGCGTCGGGATGTGATTGACCGCCCGACCCAGCGCCTCGGCCAGCTTGCCCACCTGGGCGCGGAGGGCGATGGCGTCGCGGGCTTGGTCGAACAGGTCAGATGCGTCCCTGTGCCGTCCGTCGCCCATCACCAATCCGCTGGACTCGCACTCCAACTTGTCGATCTGTTCGTCACTTAGCATCGGCGGACTCCTTCGATTCGAGGCCACGGAGCGCGTAGCACAAGTCACACTTACCCACGCCGCATTCTGCGCAGACTTCGAAGTGATCGGCCACGGCCTCCGTTGCCGCCTCCGCCACGGTCAGGAGCTTGGGGAGGGCAAGTGTGGCCACCAGGAGCGCAGAGCGTACTGACTTGGCTATGTCGCTCTTATCGAATGATAGGCCGACCAGAATGTCAGCCCATTCCTGGTCTGTGACTGGATCATCGAAGTGGACGGAAACCAGTTCCTCCGCCGCCTTTCGCAGTTCTTTCATGTCCATTCGGGGGACTCCTAGACCTCGCTGCACGCGAGATACCGCCGCTCGTAGTCGTAGATTTCTAGCCACTCGGCGGCGGTGTGGGTGATGTTGAATGTGCCCAAGGTGATGCAGAGGGACTCGTCGCGCGGGAGTTCCCAAGCCGTCCACTGCGCGTCAGGCTCGCAGTCGGGAGAGTTCTCCTTGGCGAGATTGAGGGCGTCGTGGACATCCCGTGCGATGCCCCAATGGATGACATAACCGTCCTGCTCTACGCGGTAGCACCTCATTCGGGGGACTCCTTCTCTGTTACGGCCGGAATACCTTGATTGCCGCGCCCTCGGCTTTGCTGTAGACCTTCGACGCGATGATGTGTCGCACCTGAGAGTCGTCGTGCCACGCCACGCCCGTCAGGGCGTCGAGCACGCAGCGGACGAGCTTGTCGAGGTCGGGGGCCTTCGTGTGATACGCCGGGGCGCCGTCCTTCAGAAGCGCCGCGAACTTACCCGTGCGGAAGTGGTTCTTCGGGCGAGGCATCCCGAACTCGATGTCGATGGAGACGGGGCCGTCCACTGGCCCGCCGTCTATCGCTTCCTTGGCGGTCAGGGCGATCAGTGACGCCCACGGCTTCTGCCGCTCCGCGTTCGTCTCATACAGCACTGAGCGCCCCAGATTCTTGGAGTAGAAGGCGCTCTTGCTACCCTTGGCGACGGGAGTTCCGGGGACAAAGATGTCGAGGATGCAGGCCATCAAGCACTTCCCTTCTCTCGCAACGCCGCGACGGCTTCGGGGAGAGTCGCGATGGTGTAAACGGCGAAGACCTCATGGTCCGCCGTGGCGCCATGCAGCGGCAACTTCACCGTGCAGAGGCCGCGCGTCCATTCAATGATTGCTTCATGCTCCCTACACCACGCGACCGCCTTGGCCACGGCGAGAGCGGACATGGCATCGATCACGTCCATGGATGACAGGTCAGAAGATGGGCTACGCAGCGCGCGCTCGACTCGCTTCCTGAATTCATCCTTCATCTTGCTTCTCCTTCGCGGGCGGCTGCGGCGGCACGGTAGGCTGCCCATGCAGCTCCCCACTCGCAGTCGCCACGGTGCTTCTTGTGCCGCGCGTATGCCCCACATTCGGGGCAGCAGGATGTGTTGCCGTAGTTGGTGGTCTCGCAGTACTCGACAGATGCCGAGAATCCAAGACGAGCGTTCACGATGGCCACCGCCGCCTCGATGCGCGCCACTACGGGGGAGGGGCAAGAGCAGGCAGTCGGAATGTCGCAATGTTTGCAGTCTGCCGGTTCCGGCATGCACTCAGCGGTACACTCGCGGCAATAGCCGGCGAACCACTCCCTCATCGCCGCGCACTCTCCCGTGAGGCGGGCCAATAGCGTGTCTCGCGGTTGGGCTTCCACGGCGATCTTCCCTGGCTCGCGGCGGGGGTGTTGGCACAGAGCGGCGTTGCACTTCAGCACGTCGATTCGGTCAGCCATTGTCCTTCTCCTTCTTGCAGGCGGCACGGTAGACAGTAAATAGCGCCACACCATCCTCTCGGTAGATCGTCCAATAGCCATCGTGGCTCTCCATCCACTCCACCAACGCCACCGCCTTCTCGACGCGCGCCACCTCGGGCGAGAGGGAGGAGAGGGCGGCATCTGTTAGTTGAACTGGTTTGCTCCAATCCCTCGGCTCGTTGGGGTGGCCGACGAATGCTAGGCGAATCTGCCAAGCGGCCAGAACCTTCCTCAGCGCCACATTCTCCTTCGCGAGGATATCGTTGTCGGCCTCCAACTGCTCCACGCGCGTCATCTCGTCGTCGGCGAGGCGCATGGGGTCGAGCGCGAGGAAGCCGGCGTCGTGATCGAGCTTGCTCATGGCACGGACTCCTTCGGGGGCTCGATGGCTTGGGCGGCCATCCTCTCGCACCAGTCCGCGGTGTCCCGGTGCCGTTGCGCCAAATCGCGGTGGCCCTTCAATAGGGCCGCGATAAGTTCCTTCGACTCCCAGAGAGGCAGGCAGATGCGCGCCTTCTCGTTGCCCTTATTCGTCATGGCCTCAATGGTCAGGGAATTATCCCCCGGATGGGTCAAAGTCGTCATCTTCCACAGTCCACAAAACGTCCGCGTCTTGGGTCTCATTTCTTTCCCTTTCTTGGCTTGCGCACCACCACGGGCGCGCCCAGCGGCTTGTCCTTGAACTTGGTGAACTGAATCACATCGTCGTAACAGACGGCGACCCAGTAGAGGCCATGCCCCGGTTCGGGCACCTTCCCACACATGTCGCAGCGCATCGGCTCACGCTTCGGCTTGCGCGGCATAGCTCACCTCCTCAAACATTGTAGCAGATTGGCAGATGATGTCAAGTTCACGTAACGAACACGCGGAACGGTCGATGAGGACGCGCAGGGGAGAGCGGCCAACCTCATCCTCAGACATCCAGTGCCTTTGCTTGGTCTTGCACTTGGGGCAGATGCGATTCCACGGGCCTTCTGAGTCGAACATCCGCCCGCACGCAAGGCACCTGCGCTGGCCTTGGCATGGGGCACGCGCGCAATCAGGCGGCGCGCTCCGCAGGTTGTGCCGCTCGTCCCAGCCCTTGCGATGATACGTACCCGCCTTTTCGTCGGCGCGCTTCTTGACCATCCATGCGGCGCGGTACTTCCGCTTGCACTTAGGCGCGGCGCAGATGTTCTGGCGATGGCCGTGCGTGTCAAACTGGAAGGCTCCTGATTGTAGCTACTTACCGAGAAGGTATTGGAGGGGGGCGATGTGGCGCTCGACACCGTTACACACCCATGCCGAACCGACGATCAAGAAAATGAGGCACAGGCAACCAGCCACTATGCAGAGAATGGCCCGCCCCGACGGCACATCCCAGTAGGTCTTGGAGCCGCCCCCGATGCGCCACGCAGCGACTCCACAGACAATCCCAAGGGCTAGAGCGAGAATGCCTGCTATGATGGATACAAGGCCAAGGCGCTGCACCTGCTCGACCGCCTCCTTGCCGATGGGCGCCAGCTTGTCAAGCGTCTGTGAAAGATCACTTGCGTTCATAGTCAATCTCCTGTGTGAATGTGAAAGGATGGGCGGGGGCCACGGACATCAGAGAGCGACCAGAGACAGCCGCGACCCCCGCCATGTGAAACATCGTGGGACTCCTAACTATGAAAGCCAGGCGCTCATTAGCTCCGTGGCCTTCGCCTCGGGGTCGGTGATTCGACCGTGGATGTTGTGATGGCATGTGACGCATGCCCACACAACGTCAATGGGCTTCGAGTAGTCGTCGTGGTGAGCGTGTAGCACCGTGGTCTCGACGCCGCAGATGGAGCATGAAGCGGGCTTGGTGAGCTTGCCGGACTTGACGGCATATTGGACTATGCTGTGGATGTGTCGCTTGTATGGGTCATACCACGGTGCCCTGCGCGGCCTTGTTCGGTCGTACTCCCTGATGCGCTCGATGTTGCGCAGATAGTTGAGCCTAACGTCCATCTTGGTGCATTCCTTGCACTTGCCGAGATAGCCGTCGCCCATTTCTGGATGGACGTAGAAGTCAGAGAGAGGCTTGACCTCGTGGCACTTCATGCAGCGCTTCATCATCAACATGGCCCTAAAAAGGGATCGAGGAGTCATCATCCGCCTCGTCCGCTTTCGCTTGGCCAGCCTTCGCCTTCGTCGCCCCGGCCTTGTGTCCCCCAAAGAACGCCTTCACGTCGGCCTTGCTCGCCGTCTTGGCGCTCTGTATCGCGCCTTCCTTCAGCGGCTCAACGAACGACGAAATCTTCAGGCGCACCTCATCGTTGTACGTGTCGTTCTTCAAGTGGACGCGCGTCGCGTTGCCGCCGAGCAGCACCGTCTCGCCGATGTCAGACACGGCGGCCATGTCGCCAGCGTACTTGAGGGCGCGCAACTGCTGCTCCGCCATGCTGCTACCCATCGTCCCGTCCTTGCGCTTGCGCGGAGCCATCGTCTTGTCGCTGAACCAGATGTAGCCGGTCATTGCGGCGGTGATGTCCTGCGCGTTGCGCACGTTCACGTCTACTTGAAGGGCGAGGGTGTTGTTCTTCCCAAGCCGCACCCATTCGTGGCCGGCTACCACGGCGTTGTAGTAGCCCTCGAAGAAATCAGCCATGTCACGCCTCCTTCTTGGTCTGTTTCGTGGCGGGTTCGCTCGGCTTCGGCTCGGGGGCCGCGGCCTTGATAGCCCCGGCGTCCACCTTGCCAACCATCGCCGGCACGTTCGTTGCGGCGAACGACTCATCGACCGTCGTGTCACCGTCCTTGATGGCCGTGGCGAGGCCGCGAAGCGTCGCCAAGTCGTCCATCGTCACGTCCTCGCGCGTCTTGCGATTGACGATGGTGAGCAGCCGCTTCTCCTCGACGCCCATTGACTTGAAGTGCTCGACACAAGCCGCCAGACGGGCGCGGAAAGTACGTGCGTCGCCCATTGCCACCTTCTTGATCTCCTCAGACATGCCCGCGAGAAGGGCTTGTGGCACGACCTTGAAGATCGCATTACGGATGGCGATGCTGCACGCCGCATTCGTCGTGACCACGATCATGTCGTCGGCATAGCGTTTCCCGTTCTTGTCGGTGATGCGACGCTTGACCTCGACCTCGATGGCGACGTTGTTCTCCATGTCCCAACACGCGCCCTGCACCGTGACGTACTTGTCGTCAATGCCGATGACGCGCGCCCCTGCACGGAGGTTCTGGTAGCTCGCCGCCAGAATCTCGGCAAGGCGGATGCTGGGGCCTTCGATTACCTTGCCAGCGCGGGGCAGGGAGTACCAGCACGCCTCTGCCACTTCGACAGACTGCGTTGCCAGTTGAATCACGCGGTCGCGGACCTCCCCGATGCTACGGGGATACCGCTTCGCCGTGGCGACCTGGATGTCAACCTGCCCGCGCGTCATTGCCTCCAGTGCGGCGCTCGTGGACACGACCTCGACCTCGAAGGGCTTGCTCTCAGACATGGCTTGGCTCCTCAAACGTAGGGGCAATCGGCATAATAGCCGCAGAAACGCTCCCCACACCACCAGTTCGACGGGTCAGTAGGCGGGAACACTCCCGCCTCAAGCTGACGCATGGCGACCTCCAGCCGTCGCAGGAACAACTCGACGTGACGCTCCGTGCGCGTCGTCTCTAGCGTGACCACCTTGGGCGTCTTGAGGCTCACAAGATGGTCGAGGCACAAACGGGATGGCAGGACGCCGTTGCAATACTTGATTGCCACTGCGTAGGTCGTCAGTTGCAGCGAATCGTCGGCAGCAGTTTTGGCCGGGGACCTGGCCGCCGTCTTTGTGTCGCGGATGGCGTCGGCTTCCTCGATGTCGATCATCCCCGCCAAGTCGTAGGGGTAGCCTTCGAGGTCGAGCTTCCACCTACGCTCCACGCTGATAGGCTCAAGCGACGGGGCGAGATCGCTGTGGTGCAGGGACGCGAGAGACACGGCACGGTCAATCGCGCCGGCCTTGGCCTCGTCGGGCGTGCCGTCCCTGTCCACGTTGACCTCGACTCCACGATCCCACTCAGCCACTACCGCGTCACGGGCGAGATCGGCAACCGCCTCGGCGGCCAGCAACTCGCCGGCCTCGATCTTGTGCGACAGGTCGGCCTCGACCGCGCGGTGAACGCCAGTGCCTGTGATCATCGCCACGCCGGGCAGACGGATTGCGCCCTTGATGTACCGCTGCTCATACTGGTAGGGGCAGCGGTAGAGCATAGCAAGGCTCGACTGGTGGATGGAAGGCTTAGGCATTGGCCGCCTCCGTTCTCCTTTCGTGAATCATCGCCAGTGCCATCCTGCCACGATCACCGCCAAGCAGCGCCACGATGCGCAACTCGCGGAAGTCCATCGCAGCAAGGTCGTCAAAGTCACGGTCGTCATCGTCACGGGACGGCTCAGGGCCGTAGTTGTCGTCGTCGTCGTAAGGCTCGGGGTGGGAGGAGGCATAGCGCATTTCACGCCCCCCGCCTGATGGTGTGGCCCTTGCACGAGTCGCCCTTCGGCCCCTTTTTGTGCTTTTTGCCGCAGTAGGTGCAGACCCCGCTCTTCTTGCTTCGGCGTTTCCCGCGCCGACCCTCGTGTGACATCTCAGGCTCCCTTCTCTGTTGTTTCGGGGCGCAGCGCCTTCGTCAGTCCGTCCACGATGGTCTGAGCCTGCTCGCGGTTGATGTGGATGTTCAGGTGGTCGTGGTCGTGGTCAATGCTGATGCGCAGGGCTTCTGGCTCCCTGTTGTTGAGACCGGCATAAAACACGGCGTCATCGTCCTGGTACGGGTAGAAGCGAATCACGCGCCGCATCCCACCCTTTTGCAGCGTGACGGACGTTTCGAGGGTCATTGTCGTTCTCCTTCAATGTGAGCGATGCGCCAGCCAGCACGCCAAGGGAAGTGCAATAAAGACCCAGATCACCGCCGCGTAGAGCCATGCCACGTCGTGAGGGTTCATGCCTTCGCCCCTTTGTCCTTGACGCTGAACGATGTGTCGAGATCGAGCCGCAGTGCCTCGACCTCGCGCCGAAGATCGTCAATGCGCGCGCCTTGTTCGACAAGCATCCGCATACACAGGATGATCTGCATTGCCTCATCCGTGCCACGGCACCCGCAGGTGCTCGTAACCGACGCTCGACCCACAACTTGGTCCATGTCAGCCCCCTGTTCTGTTGAGAAACTCGCGTTCCTCGTCGGAGGGCAGCGAGCGCCCAATGGCCTGTGTTCCGGGATCAATTACACACACAACCGCCGGCTCCACCCCGCCAAGGCGATTCTTGCGGAAGCGGGCGATAAGCTTGTCGTCCTCGATCTCGCGGTCATCCTTGCACGGCCAGAAGACGTCGATGCTCACGTCATTGTCCTCCCTGATGGCCCTGCTCTCTCGCTCATGACCCTCCCCGCTCAGTTGCGAGATGATCAAACTCGTGTGGCCGCGCTGCCCGCGCAGCCGCGTTATCGCTCCGCATATGCTCTGGACGTGCAGATCGTGCCGTCTCGGATTCGCCGCATTGGGCATCTGCATCGCCGCCGCCTGGAGCGTGTCGTACACACACAGCCACGGGTCGTGCTTCACCACGGCGTTTTCAACACCGCCCAAATCGAGGCCGCGATAGATAAAAAGCTGCGAACGGTACCGTCGCGTCACCCCCGCCAACTCGACCTTGAACCGCTCGACGTCTTGGGGATTGAGGCTCGTAGCACGCCTGGCGACCTCGGCGTAGGGGATACCACTTGTCAGTCCCGCGAGCTTCAGGGCCATGGCCTCAAGCCGCTCCTCCCACCTGAAAAAGCAGACGGTACCTGCCTGCTTGAGTATGCCCAGGGCGATGTTCAACGCGAATGCGGTTTTGCAGTGGCCGCTCTTCCCGCAGATGATCCATCCTTGATTGCGGCCCATTCCCCCCGTGAGCGCATCAAGCCACGGAATCTCTGTGTTCCACCGCATGCCCGCCGAGTGCCCACTCAACTCCGCGAGCGCCCGCTGCCCGATAGCCTCCAGGTCGTCCGCCTCGTCCACCTCGGCGTCGTGGATGCCCGCAAGCCCCTCCTGTGCAAGGACCAGCGTGTCAGGCAGGGGAACCGTGAGGTCGAAGGCGCCGCACGAGACCTCCGTGGCAAGATGTATGAGCCGGCGGCGCTGCGCCCGCTCGATAATGATGGCCGCATAGAACTCAGCGTTGGCAGGCGAAGGTGTCCGCTCAAGTATTGATACCAGTTCCACGGAGCCGCCCACCTGCTCAAACGTGCCAGCCTCGCGCAGGGCGTTGCACAGCGTCACAAGGTCAATCTTCTCCCCGCGCTCCGCTAAGGCGCGCATCCCCTCGTAAATGGCGCGATGATCGGGCGAGTAGAAATCGTCGCCAGTAAGAGCTACGATAGACAGCTTCGCGTTGTCGAGCAGCACGGAGCCGAGCACCGCGCGCTCAGCCTCTAAGTCCTGGGGGGGCAGTCTGTCAGTGTCCACGCCGCGCCCTCCTCGCCTCGATCTCCTCAAGGGTCAGGGCGCCATCCTGCTTCGGACGCGCAGCGACCTGAATGAGGTAGCGGTTGACGCTCGACACGAAGCCGCGGATGGTATACCCCCCATACGTGGCCCGCGATACGTCGTCGAGGAACAACACCGCCGCCGCCTTGAGCGTGTCGAGGCTCGTCGCAGCATCGTCCTTGTCCATTGCGGTGAGCACGGCCTTGAGGCACTGACCGTCAGCCTTGAAGGCGCAGATATACCCCTTGCCGAACCGCTGCTTGTACTCCTCTCCCCACCAATGCTCGAAGTCTTTGACGCGAGCATCTGGACCCGCGCCGCTTGCGGCGGGGGTCACTGTCTCTGTACTGTCACTGTCCATGTCACTGTCAGGGCCGCAATCGTCCAGCAATCGAGCACCCCCGCGCACCAGTGATTCCTTGGTGCCCCAGCCCCTCAACTGGCTGTGCTTACTCCTTACCCCCTTTAGTCTTATGGCTCCGCGTGGTCCATGCACCGCCAAGCCAACAGAAATACACGACTCTACTACACTCGGCACTAACTCGGCGTCAACTCCGAGCATACTCGGCACTAACTCGGCGTCAACTCCGAGCATATCCGCGAACAACTGCGAGCTTACCTCAACCCGATCGAAGAGGTCGCGCCGCAGATGCACGGCAAGCGCCCACCAGTGCAGATAGACCATCCTGGCGAAGTCGGACGGGAGGGCGCGATAGCGAGGATCGAACCTCATAAACTCCCATTCGACAATCGCAAAGGACTTGCGGCGTGGTGCCATCAGGATTGTCCTCCACCATGTTGATCGGTCTGCCTGTTGAGCAACGGACGCAATTTTTTGATCAGGCGGAACTCTGCCATCAGCGCCTCGCCAAGCCCTCGCTCGCAACGCCACTTGACGACACACCGCTTGAACCTAACTGCGCGCTGCTGTTGGCCTTGTCTATGTCCTTTGACGCGGAGAACGAGGGTGCGCGACTCGCCGATATAGATGGGCAGGCCATCCTCAAGGAACACGTACACGCCCGGCGCCGAAGGCAGTAAGGATATTGGCTCACCTGGAGACAGTGTGTGCCACATCTTTTGCTCCTGGGCGGGGCGTCCCGTGCCGTGAGTGTGTCGGCGGTGCCCGGCACGGGCAACATCCCTCTCGCACTTCCGGCAACTGCCCGCCCGTCGGTCGCGCGAGGAACCCTCGTAATTGAATTGACCAAGTGGCTTTGTCTCACCGCACCGGCGGCAGGTTTTCTCGGTTGCGGGCACGTCAAGCCTCCTGCGGGTGTGCGCCGAACAGTGCGTTGCTCTCTGTGCGTTCGCGGAACGCCTTCTCGATGCGGGAGACGGCGATGGCGAAGTAGGCCGGGTCGAGTTCAATGCCCACAAACTTGCGGCCGGTGCGCACGCAGGCCACGCCAGTCGTACCTGCTCCCATGAAGGGGTCGCACACAACCTTGCCATCGGCTGCGGCGAAAGAAACGAGATCGGCCATCAGTTCCACGGGCTTCTCGGTTGGGTGATGTCTGACCTTCGCAGACGGGCGAGGGTAGCGCAGGACGGAAATGAGCGCCCTGCTGGGAACTGGGAGTGTCCCCTTCTCGAAAACGAGGGCAGTCTCGTGGGAATAGCGAATGCGCCACCCAAGGTCGGGCGCACCCTTGTCCCAAACCACCTCACCAAGAAGGCTGAAACCCGCATTGAGCCAGTCACCTTCACTTTCGCGCCGCCTTCGCGCGGAACAAAATGCGATAGCACAAGAGTTCGGGGGGAGGGCCGAGAACGCAAGCTGCGCGGCGTCGGCAACCACTGTCGACTCCCTGTCGTTGGCGATAGTCTCGTGAGAACGGCCATAGCCGTTGCCCATAGCCTGAGTGCCATAGGGAGGATCGGTCGCCATTGAGTCAAACGCAACGCTCGGAATCACAACAAGCGCGTCGCCCAAGTACATCTCCACCCCCTCGGCTTCCCATGTAGGCTTCATGTCTCTACTCCTGCTCGATGTCTTGCGCCGTCACGCCGCACGCGGGTGTCTTGCGGATGGCCTCGGCGACGGCACACCCGACCGCAGCGGCTATGGAGTCAGTCTCGAAATCAGAGCGGAACGTGAACTCACACAATTCCAGGACGTCCTTGCCGAAGTCCACGCCCACGACGATGCGAACGGTGCAGCCGTCTAGCTCGACGGTGATGCGCCCTCGGTCGCCAATGACGAGCTTCGATTTTGCTGCCTTACTCATCACACGTCTCCTGAGTTGAAAGGTGCCGGCCCCCGCCGCCCTCGCGGATAGGGAGAGAAAGCTCGCCAAATGCCTTCTCTCGCCCGCCCGCGAGGGGCCGGTGGGGGAATGTGTGCGGCGGCTGGAAGCCTGCGACGTCGGGAGCGGCTTCCGCGTGGGCGAACAAAGGGGCCACAGGATGATCCCGTGACGCTCCACCACCCGACTTCGCACCTTTTGGCAGCCGTCGCAATGATTGAAGAACCCGCGAACTCCGGCTGGTGATGAGGAGTAGGCAGGACCGGGCGTTCGCGGGTTCAAGTTGTTGGCTCATTGTGAACTCCTCACCTGAATTCTACCACACTTCATGCCGCACGTCAAATGAAATTTTCTCGCCCCTCTCCTCCCCGCCGCGCCTCCACGCGGCGGGGTGGGCAAGGGCGCTAGACTGCGGCCTTGGCGAGAATGGCACGGGCGGCGTCAATTCCTTCCGCGAACTCGTCGGCTCGCGCCACATAGAGAGCCATTGGCGCCGGGATCGCGTCGGGGGGCGATGCAGCGTCCATTCCGTGCTTGGCGCAGAGATCGGCAAGCCGCCTCAGTGCCCCCAGCGTCCCCAGGGGGCAGACCTCGGTGGTTTGGCCTCGCTCGCCCTGCTCGATGGCAGCCGTCAGGCGGTAAGCGAAGCCGCACGCCAAGCGGTGGCTGTCGTCGTCGGTTCCGGCGAGGCGTGCGGCCACGCCGGGCAACGCGCGGTTCAGAACTGCGAGGGCAGCCTTCGCTTCGTCGCATGGCGCGTCGTGCGCCCAGGACAGATAGGGACCGGGGCCTCGCGGCAGTCGTTGACATTTCATGTCTTCTCTCCTTGTTTGTGGGATTCGAGGATTGCCCGTGCCTCGGCCTCTGTGTCTGCACGGAACAGCACGCCCCAGCGTCCCGTAGGGCGCCGCCATTCCGCCTGCCATACGACGAACCGCTCGTCGTCCGGGCCGATGCGACGGATGCGCGTTGCGGCGGGGTATGTGGCTGTCGCTGTCACGGTGCCACTCCTTTCGCAAGTGCCAGCGCCGCGTTGATCGCCGCGATGCGCCGCGTTGCCAGCCGTGTCGTATCCGCGAGGCGGCCTGTGTCCAGCAGGGCTGTGTAGTCGCACAGGGCGGCCAGGGCGAGGTTCACGAAGGCGTCGTGGGCGTTCACGGCACGGACGATGTCGGTCATGTGCTCCTTGCGGCGATGCCTCCACCCCACTTGGCAATCAGCCACCGTGTTGCCTTCGGCGTCTCGCACGGTGAGCGACGAGCAACCAATCCACAGCCCCTGTGTCGCTTCGTTCATTGTCCTTGCTCCTTTGCCCCGAAGGGCGGTTCCTATGCGTCATCGAGGCACTTTTGATACGCGCGCGTTGCGGCGGCCTCTACGGCGTCCCGTGCCGCTTCGATACCGCTGAGCAGCGCGTCGTCATCATAGATCGTGTCGTCCTCCACCCCGCCCAGCAGGTCATTGAGCTTCGCCCATGCGAAGTCAAGGTTCTCCGTGAGCGTAGCTCGTTCAGCCACGGGCACGCGAGCCGCCTTGCACCCCGCACAGTCACAGGTGATGCTCGGTCTGCCCCAGTAGCACTTGATCTGTGTTGCCATGTCATTCCCCCTTCTCGCCTTCGCGGCGTTGCCATTCCCAATGAAGCTCCATGCACTCCTCGGCTATGGCTTGTGGCACGATCTTCGCCACATGCGGCCAATGCTGGGGGGTGAACGTCGCGGCCTCTTTGTTGTGCAACGATTCCGTGCGGACGCGGCCCGTCGGGGTGATGCGCACCACGCGCCGAAGCTCGGGGTAGGGGTAGCGAATGAACAGCACGGCGCCCACCACGATCCCCTCGTCGCCATGAGCTACGTTAGGCAGTGCATAGATCGTATCGCGCTGCCGCTGCGCCTTCGCCTTGAGGTCAAGCATTGATACCTCCTTGCGCATGCCCGCCAAGTCCATGCCGTACCCGCTGCCGAGGTGGTGCCACCAGTAGCCCCCGGCAATCGCCTTGCCCGCGTCTCCCTCTGTGCCGGTGAAGGCGTACTCAATAACGCCAAGCAGGTAGTTCAGATGCTCCCGTAACGCCTCATCGCGCTCGCGCCGGTCGCGTGCCCGTTCCTCGATAGGCGCGAACTTGGCCTTGCTCGAATTGGGCAGTTCCGCGAATGTCTGGACATCGTGCACTTGCCGCTCCAGATTGGCAAGTTCCATGTGTTCGCGCATCAGATCGTCACCGTCTGCCCGTGCAGCAGCGTACCGCTCATTCGTGACCTCGATGTCGGGCGCAAGCCGCTCCAGCGTTGCGACTGCCTCGCGCAGCCGTGGCTTATCGGCCAGGTAGTCGGCCAGCGTGCTCATTGTACGACTCCTTCGTCCTTTGGGTGCGCCCGCAAGGCAGCCACAAGGGCAGACTGCGATTCTTGCGACCTCTCACACTCGCGGATGATCACTGCAACCATCGCGCGCTCTTTCTTGTTACGGGGAAGGCGAAGCGTGGCGGCCACTTCGGGATTGAGCGTGCCCACTTGGGCCGTCGCTCCCCACGTGCCGCCGCCCCAAGCGTGGTGCGGCCCGTGCTCGTCGTGTTCGTCAACCTCAATCACGATTGGATAACCCCGCCCGCAGTCGGGAAGAATCATCCAGGTTCGCTCCGCAAACGGCTTGGCCGACGTGCTCATTGCGAGTCCCTTTCGGTAAGTGTGTTGGGCCGCGTCTCATGCGTCCTGCACCACTCCCTGAATAGGTCGTGCCCCGCCTCCCGCAGCGCCTCCATGCGCTCATTATCCCACGAGCGCAGCCCCGCGTCAAGGCGCCAGTTCATGAGCAGGCTCATGACTGCCCGCGCCTCGGCGTTGTACAGGTCGCGGTAGGTGCGTTCCATGTGATCCCCTTTCACTCGGCTTCAGCCGCGGCGAGGGCGGCCCGGGCGATTTCCGCACACTGCATCGTCCAGGGCGAGGAGCCACCCGAAAACCGGGCGATCTCCTTGCACGCCGCGAGGAGCTTGGGCAGCGCCGCGATAGCCTTGGCGTTGGCGCACGCCTCCTCGTCCTTCGGCCAGTTGTCAATGCGGCTACGCCTGTCGCCATTGCACACAGCCACGACATGCGGCCCGTGATTCCCCGCGCGGCTAAATACCAGACAGCCGCCAGTTTCCCAAGGCGCCTCGGTGATCTGTCCCATCGTCGTTCCCCCAAACAGGTTTCAGGTCGGAGCCGCACGCGGCGGCCCTCTCCCTTCCCCCCGCCAGGCAGGGGGTCGGGGCAGGGTCGCTACTCACTTGCACGCCGCGACGATTGCGGCGGCGTCGTCGCTGGTGATCGCGTTTCTCTCCGCGAGCCGCGCCGAGGCACAGACTGCGCCACGTCGCTCGACCTGGTAGGACTTCGCCATTATGACCGTGGCCGTCTCCCTGTCGTTGCCCACAGTCACGGTCACGTACCCATGATGCTCGCCGCCGCTGACCGGCACGTCGCCATGCATTGTCCTCTCGATTGTGGTGTCCACGAGGGCCTGCCTGCCGCCGCTGATCTCGATTGTTCTCGCCATCGTCTTTCCCCCAAAGGTGTTGCGTCGAGCCGCCCGCGGCGGCCTCCATCGGCCCGGCGCGCCTCAAGCGCCGGGCAGGGGAGGTCGGGTGCTATTCCGGGTGCCTCATGGCCTCCTCGGGATACCCGAACCGCTCGAACTCCGCCCCGCACAGGCGGCACAGGTAGAACCCGCGGTCCGTGCTGCCGTGGCCGCCATAGTGATCCCCATCGCTGGAGAGCATGAGCATACCCCGCTTCGGGCATTCGGCCTCCTCGTGCTGCCGCTCGTGTCCCAACATGTCCTTGTGCGCCATCTTCGTATCCCCCACAATCGCCCCGTGTCGTCCAGCCGCCCGCGGCGGCCTCCAGCCCCGCGCCCCGCCTCAGGAGGCGCGGAGGGGAGGTCGACTCAGGCGAGAAGCCCGCTCAGCAGGTTCGCGCGCGGGTAGCCGCTGTGAATGTTGACCTCCGTGGTCCTGTGCAGCGACCACCACAAGCCGCCGCTCATGTCGATCTTCCACTCATGCTGCGCGGCCAGGTCGCGAGCCGCCCCGCTCGATGTTTCCAGCGCTCGCGTTGCCCGCGAGGTGGCGGGCTCGTTTCCGTCGTTGCCGTTCTCGCGCTCATGGGCCCTGACGTATCGCCGATTGAGCCGGGCGATCTCCAGGACGGCGGCGAACTCGTCTTGAGTCAGTCCCGCCTTGCCGAGCCGGTAAGCCTTCCAGGTCGCTTGCGTTGCCTCGTCCCGTGTCATGGCTCGTCCCTTTCACTTGCCGGGAAGCGCCGGCGCGCCCGCGTCAAGCCTGCGTTGCCGCTCCGAAGTACTCCCGCGCGAACCTCAGGGTCCGCGTGTAGGCGATCCGCCGCCCCGTGTCCCTCTCCACCATTGCGGCCGGGCCGCGGGCGCCCGGCCTTGCCCCAGGTCAGTCTACCCGTACGCAAGCTGCCATCCGAGCGATCCCCGCCAACTCGTCGGCGGCGGGATTGTCGGCCATGGCTTCCGTCGCAAGCCACATGGCCCGCCGCGCGCCTGCCGTCAACGTCACCACGCACGACGGGACGCACGGTGGTTCCCAGCATGCCGCATGATACCGCGCCAGATCGGCGAGCGCCTCGCAGCGCGTCCGATACTGCGGCCCGACGGGCGCCGGATCGCCATCCGCCCGCGCATCCGCGCCGACCGCCGCGAAGCGCCACAGGCCAGCCGCCATGCGACACAGGCCCAGCTCCGGAAACCGCGTCCGCGAGTAGTTCGGCCATTGCGCCATTGTCTGATTCTCCTATTCGTAAAAGCCCGGTTCCAACACGCGCGACATGGCGTCGAGCTCGTCCAGTGCCGCCTGATCGCGCTCGTATTGAGCGCTGGACATGCCAGGCAGATATCGGCCGTTGATGATTGCTTTCCACAACGACACCCACGCCACGGGGCAGTACCCCAGCCAATACGCCGCCCGTTTGCGCACTTTCGCTTCCTGTGTCATTGTCTTTCTCCTTGCCGGGGCCGCCCGGCGGGAAGGGTCAAGCCTGATACTCGCGCCACCGGGCCGGCGGCCACGTCTTCAAGCTGTAATCGCCGCGCACCCCCAGCGCCTCCATGAGCGCCGCAGGGTCTAGCGTCTTGAAGAGGCGGCCCCGCCGCACGAACCCGTCAAGCGTGCTGGCGTACACCCGCACGCATTCCGCCTCGCCCATATCCAGGCCGTCCCATTGCAAGGGGTAGCTCCCGGTTATGGTCAGTGTGCCGATCCGCGTCATGGTCAGACTCCTCAATGGCCGGGGCCGCGGGCGCCCCGGCGGGGAATGGGTCAAGCGCGGCCAGAATACATTACGGGCATGCTGCCACGGCCCTCGCGGTAGCCCTCGCCGAATATCGCCTCGCGCTCTGATATGGATAGTCCTGCGTTGTGCGCCGTCCGCCGCGCGTCCTCGCGGGCGAAGCTCTGGCCCGATTGATCGCCGTGCGCCGCCGCCTCGCCGGCCTGTACGCCGTTGCGGCGGATACGGGCCACGTAGCCTGCCATTGTGTCCGCGTCCATTGTCAGACTCCTACTCGTTGGGGATTGGGATGATTGCTGAGTCGACTCGCGCGATCCGCGCCCGGCAGCGCCGTACCAGCGCCGCGGCGCGGTCCGCCAGGCGAGTCAGGTATTGCGCCGCTGTCATGGTCTTTGCTCCAGCTTGCCGGGTCGCCCGGCGGGGAAGGGGTCAAGCCTGCTGCGCGACTAACTCGCGCTCGCCGTCCAACTCCGCGTTGTCTAGCTCCGCGCCCGTCGCACCGCCGTTGCTCCAGGCGATGATCGCCGCCATGGCCCCGAGCACCACGGCCCGCAGCGCCAGGTAGTCGTTCGCAAGGCCGGGCCGCCGGGCCGCCCGCTTGCTCAAGAGCACGTCGATCTCCGCGCCGCTGTAGTCGTACCAGTCTTCGCGGTACAACTCGCGCGCCAGATTGAGCGCCACGCCCTTGATCTCATTCTCTGTCATGGTCAAGCTCCTGCAAAGGTTTCAAGCTCCCCTATCAGGCCCCCGCGAGGAGTCGAACCTCGCCGCACCGGTGGGGGCCGTCGTGTCAAGCCTTGTCAATCCGCTTCCAGCCGCCCTTGCCGGACTTGCTGGAGTAGCACCGGAAGAGGTTTTTACCGTACTTCATGCGGATGACACCGACGATCCCGAGCGCTTGCTTCTCGTCGCACTCCAGGAGCACCGCGCCACCGTCAACTCACCGATGTTGACCGCGTACTGCATGCTCCGACTCCTGATACGGGTTGCGATGCTTGAAACGATATGACTGCCCCAAGGGGAGTCAGACCCCAAAGGTCAAACGCAAGGCAGCATGTTACCCCATGCCTTGACCTTGCATTGCCCGTCGTGTCCTGACGGGGCAGTGTCCGCTAGACAAGCGGTTCTTAGTTCTGCCGGGGCTGTGCTCCGTTACCGCTCTCCACATGCTGCCAGTGCTAAGGGCGATGTTGGGGGCTTCCTTTGGCACCCTCGTCCTTGCCGTCTGGTAGGGTCAAGCGCTTTCCGGGTCTCGGCTGGTCCGGCGGCCTTCGGTTGTCAAAGAGCGCTTGTCAAGACTCGCAATCGCCATGCCAGAGCGCGGAAATCAGCGACGAATCAACGCAAGTCGTGTGGAGTCAAGGGATTGCGTCAAGAGGCCGCGCAAGGGGCGGCATGCCGACGAATTGACAGATTGTCAGTAGATTCTGACCCGAATTGACGCAAGCGCTAGGATAGCACTGGACTTGCGACGATTGACAGATTGTCAGTGGATTGACAGATTGTCATAGAGTCACCGACTATACTCGACAGCAATCTACACTATCCCGACCAATCTAGTCAAGATGCGAGGGGGTAGGGGGTACTATGGTAAAGAGTCATAATAGGACTGAGTCATATAGTGATTGAGTGTGAGAGAGTATATGTATGTAGGTGAGAGTGGGGTACGGGTAGGTCATTCATCCCTCCCTCGCGTTCAGTCCCCACCGCACGCCAGGGGGCGTGGGGGGCGCTCGGCAGGGCGGGATGTCGCGCCCGTGTCCTGGCGTCGAGCCACCGCTCCCCCTCGACAGCCGCATCGAGGCGACCGAGCTCCTGTTGCGAACCCGCCGCTCGCCCTCGACTAGAGCTGCGAGGCATACCATATCTGGTAATGAGGCGTGATTCGGGCTATTCTGACCCAGATCGTGTCATGCCCATAACGGCTCTGATATGCCATTCTCCGCAGTATACGGGGGCGTAGGGTATGATTCAGGCCCTTATAGCACATGCAACCTAATGCACATTATCGGACGTTGGGGGCGATGGGCAGCATGGGCGCGGGGGCAGCACTGATAGCCTGGGGGCGGGGGTGCCACGTCGAGAGGGGCACCACGCACATAGCAAGCCGGGGGCGTTAGGAAAAAAGGAACATTCGCGTCACGCACTACGTTATACTCGTCTGCCGCGCCAACATAAATCCCTAAGTACGTGCTCCGGCTTGGTCTTATACGAATATCCCCTCGCATGTGCGTTGCGGTTCGGGGTAGGGCTCGTCTCTGGCGATCCACCACTGCCACATGGCTTCGGCGTCGGCGAAGCGGGCCTTGACGGAGTCGGCCATGAGGGACTTATCCCATCGGCGTTGGAAGGCTCGTCGGGCGGCGGCCCATATTTTGGGCCAGCGCAGAAGGGATTGCTGGGTTTCGGCCTTGCCGTGGAAGGGACAGATGGTGCATCCGATGCGGCGATAGCCCTCGTCGTACAGTCGGCAGTAGGGCATTTCGTGTTCGCGGATGTACTGCCACACGTCGGCGCTGGACCAGTTGAAGATGGGGTGAATGAATGACTTGGCGGGGCCTCGCTTCGATTGTTCAAGCGGGCCTCGGTGTCTGCGTGCAACGGATTCCTCTGCCCGAATGCCCGTGACGACACGGCGGCCGATGCCGCCACGTTCCTTGAGCACGTCGCAGCAGAAGCGGAACTGGCGAGACGGCAGTCCCTTTCGCTCGATAAGTGCCCACATGCTCATCTTTGGCCTATCCCACGCCACGTCGGGGTAGTGTTCCTTGGCGAAGGCGAGAAGTTCGGGCGGATCGCATGTGGTGTTGTTGTAGTGAACTTCGTGGGCGCAGCCCGAGCGGCGCACGAGGTCGAGGGCTACGATGGAGTCCTTGCCGAATGAGCAGGCTACCCAGAAACCTTCTGGTGGACAGTGGTCCTGTAGGAATGAAATGCTCACCAAGTCGGGGCGTTCTCCAAAGATGTCGCGGTTCATGCTTGGCGCCTTGGTAATTGAGTATACTTACGAGCTACTCAAACTCAAAATTCCCATAATGGCAGTCATCTGCATCCACGAACTCGCCCGTCTCTAGCCAGTTGGCTCCGTACTGCTCCAGGAAGGCGAGTGCCGCCTCGCCCTCGTCTGTGATCCAGCAGAAGTGCGTGGACACGCCGTGTCCGAGTAGCTCTTCGTGGTTCAGCAGGTCGGACACGATGTAGTCTTCGCCACTCCATGGGTCTGGCAACGGTCGAGCCGATTCGCCTACCTTTGCTGCTCTCAGGTGGTTCAAGACGACTTGCCAGCGCAGTTCCTCTGAGCCGCATCCGCAGAAGACGTTGGCGAGTGCGGCGATGCCGGGTGGCAGTAGGGGGCAGTTCTCGTCTGGCATTGCAGGCTCCTTGGTGTCATGGTTCATTACACTCACCCGCGCCGCTTGCGGCGCAGTACTGTCACTGTCACTGTCAGAAGAGTTCTTCATGAGTCATCCTGTGCGCTAATGTTGGGAATCGCAACGCCGATTGCGAGTCTTGTCAAGCGCTCAAGGAGGCCAAGTGATGGACCCCTGCAAAATTGGCGCGCCTGCGGGGAGATTGAGGTGCGCCTACTCCTTTGCATCGGCTGTAGCCTCGTTCCATGTGAACCCACAGGTTCGGCAGGTCCGCGTGATGTGCTCTGGGCAGTTGGGCTGAAGCTCGCCATGCGTGCCGAAGCATCTGGCCTCTGGCTTCCACGTCGTTCGGATGTCCATGCTCAGGCACTTCGGGCACGTGGCGTCGATGGAGAAGGGCGGAAGTGGCTTCATGGCGGTCTCCTTCGGTGTTTTGGGCGGGTTACGGTCCAGATTGATGGCATTGCAGCCGAGCACGACAGGAGGATGCTCATACATTGCGGTCTCCTGGTTGCTCACAGCGTAAAAAGCGCCCCTCATGGCTACCTTACCCCTACCGGAGGGGTCCGGATCGATCTGGGTGGCTCCCAGGGGCACCCACGGGCATATTTTCGGGCACTGCCTCCTCGCAAAATGCGGGTTGGCGGCTCATCCACGCCCGGAGTCGGTCAAAATATTGCCCCATGAAGCGTCTGACGATGGGTGGAGCGTCGATAATGATACCTTCCGCGTCAGTTTCCACGCCCACGGTCATTCGTGTGGTCGAAAGCCAGTGGAGTGGCATGGTCTACTCCTTGCGCTTCTCGTGCTTCTCGTTGAGGGCGTGAATCGTCTGTGCGAAGTCAACGAGGTCTTCCGTATCTCCGATTTCGGTGACGAAGTATGGCTCCTCGTCGGGGGTTGGGAACTCGCCGTCGTGCCAGACGAGAAGCTCTACCTCTCCGCCGCAGTTGGTGTCGTCGTCAAGCCAGTCCTTCTCGATGATGGTCACGGCCTTGGCGTGGTATCCAGCGATTTGTGGGGTGAACATCGCGTAGGCGATTCGCCCCGACGATTCGGCGACCACCGCTTGCTTTTCGCACTGTTCGCCAGTGGGCATTGGCACCTTGAACTCGCTCACTTGTGATTCTCCTCCCTCGCCCGTAACCAGCGGCAGGCTACTGTGGCGAGTGCTGCTTCGGCGGCGTCAGTTCGTTCGAGGGCTATCGGGCATCCGCCATGTGCGGCGGCGAATAGGCGAGCGCCGCCAAACTCATAGAGAGCCTCGGCGAGTTCGGCGTCGAGGGGGTCGTTATTCGCGGCGGCGATTACATCTGCGGCTTGTCGGGCGGCGTAGTCCCTGTTGGATTGAATCCGCTCCGCTGCTGCGCGGTCGCGTTCTATGTCTCGTCGGAGCAAGGTGGCGACTTCGGCGTACAGGTCGTTCATTTGCTCGGCGCAGGTATTCACGCCGTCTTTGTAGCCTTGGGCGTAATGTGTGTTGCGCATCGGGTCAGGCATTGGATTCTCCTTCATGCCTCAATGACGTCCTTGCTCACGAGTAGGGCCATGCCCACGGCGGTATTGCGATTCTCGTGGGCTGGGAACCAGGTGCCATTTCGCCATGCTTGATAGCATATGCCGTTGGGGCCGGCATTGATTTCGCAGAGGGTGTAGTGCTGGCCCTCCCATCGCGGCAGGGCGTCCCACATCTGGCCGAACTCTGCCCATGAGCCGTTGACGTAAGGGGGAGGCTCGTGCCGAGTCTCGTCGCCGCGTATCCACATCCACGTGTCGCGCTCCCACCCCAGAGCCTCGGCCACGGTGGCATTCTGCTCCTCAACGGGCAGCGCCAGGAACTCGGCTTCGATCACGGCTTAGCCTCCTCAAACACGCGCTCCGTGCGGCAGCGTTTGCAGCGGTAGACGCGGATGGTATAGCCATTGACATCGTTCCGCCCGTAGAAGCAGCGCTCCCACCTGTGGCGGCACTTCGTCACGGCTTGGCCTCCTAGTTCAAGACCCACGGGAAAAAGCTCCCGTTGCCTATTGTATGCCACATCGCCGCGATTGTCAACACGATTTTCTCGAAAATTCACTTGCAAGGCGGCGCGGGGCATGGTAGAATCGTGGACGAAAGGAGACGTGCATGAAAGCCAAGTCCACCCGCCCGCGACCGGGCGACTTCTGCGCCGTCTACTGGAACGACGCCTGCCTGTATAAAGAGGGCGATTCTGAGCACGCCACATTGATACCCTGCGTGACGTGCGGGATTCTCAATCGCATCGACCGACGCACCGTGACTCTCTCGCAGTCCCGGTTCACCCATAGCGACGGGAGCTATGGCTTTCACGAGATTCAGGTCATCCCGCGTTCGCAGGTGACGCGGATCACCATTGGCAGGAGGGCGAAGAAGTGAGTAAATGTGCGGTGTGTGGGAAGAAGGGGTGGGGCACCTGGGGGTTGCCCGACGGCGACTACGCTCTGTGTAGGTCATGCGCCGACATCCTTGAGGACAAGAGCATCATCTACGGCGCATACCCCACGCTGGCTGTCCTGAAAACGATCCGCAGGGCAAGGCCGGCGCTTGGGGACTGGATTGACACTACGCCAGCCCTGCCGCCCGACCCTCCAATGTTCCTGACGCCAGAGGGGCCGATGACCGCCCGTAGCGCGATGATAGGTTCAGGCGCGCGCGACATCCATGGGTATGCGATTGACCCCCGCTTCTGGCCTCCGCCTGCGGACTTCTTGAGTGGCTCGCGGCTCGACGGGCTGCGCCACTTCACACAGACGAACCGTTGCGAAAAGGAGCGACCGATGGTTTACCGTGCAGTTGTGGTGTTGAATCCGACTGAGGCAGAGCGACGCGATGGCATGGGTCAGCGCATCATCTACGAAAGCTCGACTGCGTTCGTGGCCGCTGGCGACGGCGCTGCCCGCGACCTCGTGCTCGTGACGCTCGCCAACGAGGCGGTGAAGGGCCACGATCTGGCTCTCATCGAGGTTCACCTGTTGCCCTTTCGGAGAGCGTGAGGAACGGTACGCAGAGAGCATGATCGAGGTGTTCTTGCGTGACCATATCCATGGTCTCCGGTATGAGCAACTGGTGATGAACCAACGCATCGACAATCTCTTGCGCTTGAGGAGAAGGTAAATGACTGACGACTGCGAACTGTGCCGTCTGCGCGCCGAGGCAGAACTGCTCACCGGCGTTGTGGCAACGAAGGAGGCTCTGCTTCAGATGGTGGAGCGCGCCTTGGCGGGCGAGTACTTCGATAGCGGCCTCGCGGGAGCGGTGAAGAAACTCAAGCGGACGCTGGACCAGACGGATGCGGAACTGGGTCGGATGCGGAAGCGCGCCGAAGGCGCAGAGCGCGCCTATTCTGCCCTTGCCAGCGGGCGCGCCAGATTCGAGGGCGAGACGGAGCTTATCGCCCGTGCCGAGAAGGCCGAGGCGCTGCTTGCCACGGCGGACAAGCAACTCGCCGCGATGCTGGACGACACGACGAAGGGCTGGGCGCGCGTCCGCGAGCTTGAGGTTGATCTGGATGACACCGGCCGAAAACTCGGTCGTGTTCTCGCTGACCTGAGTGCCAGCAACGCTCGATTCCCTGAGCTTCATGCGAGGCTTCATGACCAGGCGAACGCCATCCGCAATGGGACTGCCATCCGCGAGAGCGTAGAGAAGATACTTGACGAGAGCAGGCAGCGCAACCGCGAACTTGAGGCGGAACGCGATCATCTCAATGACGTGATAGGGAACCTGTCGGTCCGGGTTCTCAGGTATGAGGCGGCGATTGATACAGCGCGAGACGTGCTGCGGCCCGATGATTCGCCGGAGCGCAGACGGGCGTGGCATGACACGGTGCAGCACCTCCGCCGTAAGGCGGGGCTGGACGAGCCGAAGGCCAGAAAGGTCACCCTCGCGGAGGCGCGGGAGAGTGCTCTTGCCACGATGCGCGAAGCCGAGGAGCGGCGCGCGAAGTACGCCGAGGATGATGCGCAACTGGCCGACCTGCTGCGGGAGGCGGGGCGCCACTGCCGGGATTGCCGGAACTGCGTGCAGGGCCTTCCAAACGCGCAGTGCGACGGGTGCTCGTTCCCGGAGCGCACGAACTTCGCGGCGAAAGAGGCGGAGCGCGGCCCCAAGGGCGCGATAAGCATGCCTATCGGCACCTGCGAGGGATGCGGTCGCCACGACGTTGAAACCTTCCGCTGTGAGCCAAGGAATGGCGACGCCCGCTACCTGTGTCGGCGCTGCGACTGCGATCCTACGCAGTTCGCCATGGCGGCTGAAATGCTGGCGCATGTGCGGAAGCGGGCGGCGGAGCGCGGCCCCAAGCCAGTCTACGGCTGGAGGATGGATTCTCTCTACGGCACCGGGACGTGGCGTAGGAAATACGGCGATCTCATGGCCTATGTTGGGAAACATCCATTCCCAGCCCTGATGGGCGTCAAGGACTCGGACTACTCCTGGTGCATTCTCGACGGCGAGCCGCGCGTAGTGGGTTCCGGCCTTGCCAAGGACGAGGCGTCGGCCAAGTGCGCGGCGGATGCGAAGCTGGCGGAACTCGTGGCCGACCGCGGCCCCAAGGGCGACAACGCGGAGTGTTCGGTCTGCGGCACCAAGGAGAACGTCTTCGGCGGCATGTGCCAGTGGTGCGCCGCGAAGCAGCGCGCCAAGGACCGCGGCCCCAAGGGCGAGCCGGGGAAGCCGGCGGTGATGTGGAAGTGCCCCCAATGCACCCACTGGTATGAGGACAGGCCAGAGTTCCATGAGTCTGCAATGCACTTCGGGTGCGTAGGCAGAGTCATCCGTCACGTCTGGCGCGAGGGCAAGTGGGTGAAGGAGTCCGCCAAGTGAATTTCCACCAGTGGGGCGCAATGGGAAGTGGCCGTGTGGCAGCGGGAAGAAGCACAAGCGGTGCTGCGCCACAAAGAAGGAGACACGCGATGCCAGTTGACACGTACTTTGTCGTGACTTGGGACGAGGATGGGGCGAGCATCGACGAAATGGATGTGGCCGAATTGGAACGCCAGCTTGCCGACGACTCGCTCAATGGCGGCGAATGTCTGCCGCGCGTCCCGGATGACGCCGACACGAACTACTGGCCGGAGGGCAGGGCGCTCATCATCAAGGGGCGCATCGTTGTGCCCAAGGCCGTGAAGGTGGTCGAACGCTACGAGGTCGATTGACAGGAGAAAGTCGATGCCTAGAGCCAAGCTCTTGCAGTTCGTCGCGCCGAATGACGGGCCGGCCGTGTGGCTCCCCGCCACTGAGGGGCTGTGGGAATGGTACGAAATGTACTGGTTTGAGCGCCTAGAGTCCGACCCTAGTCCGAGCCTGCTTCTCGTTCGCGGCCTCGGCCCGCGCGAGGACAACGCGCTGTGCATGCCCGTTGTAGAGAGTGAAGGCAGGGTGCTTCCCGATCTCTCGCAAGCCCCTGCTGCCCACGTGAAGTCCTGCCGCGAACTTCCCATTGGCTACTGGACGTTCATTCGACCGCTGCAAGATGGCGACCCTGAGATTCCGGGAGCGTAGTGTGTGCCTCGATAGCGTATTCGATACCCCGACGTGTCTCCTCTGCGGCGAGACCTTTGACCCGCTTTATTGCCACGTCGGGGTGCTCTATGGCATCTGCACCGAATGCGGCCCCCCGTCGCATCGCGCGTGGGAGACGCCGAAGTTGGGGAAGAATGAGCCGCATCGTCCGCCGGCGGGCTTTCAACTGTTCAAGACGTGCGCGTGCGGCAGTGTCATAGGGCGCAGAAGCCGCAAGTGCTGTGAGTGTCGAAGGTTAGCACGACTTGAGACTGCGCGAGAGGGGATGCGCAGACTCCGGGAGAGTAGAGTAGATGTTAGCACTTGACGCGCATAGGGTACTAGGGGGCTGTGTTTCAGGGGAGTCTCGTGTTCGAAGAGTCTTACTGCCTGGCTTGCACCAAGCGGGATCGCTGCCACGCCATCTGCCCCGCACTTGAGCGTCACCTGAAAGAAACGTACGGTACGCATCATAGCGTCAAGGCCCGCCCGTTCGCCTGCGTTGCCAAGCGTCTGCGGGTGAGCATCGGTGCTGAGAAGTATGGCAATCCGAACGCCTTGCTCTACAGCAAGGAGCGCGCGGTTGCTGATGACGATTGACATTCGGCGAGAGGTTGCCCTGCTGCTCGTGGCGAGTGATAATTCGCGGCCACCCTCGGCTCAATCTCGCCGTCTACTCTGGCGGTAGCGGGGATGCGTCCTCGCGGGGCGCTGAATGCACACGCCTCAACCGTGCAATGCGGCTCTTTGCTGCCGCCAGACATGACGGGGTAGAGAAGCGGCATCTCACGAGGCCCATAACCTCGTAACCGCCAGTTCGAGTCTGGCCCCCGTCCCCAGCGGGTCGGATCAAGAGTCCTGGCCTGCGCGTCGCTAAACCTCATCGCTGAGAAGCTGAGGCAACTCAGCCCCCGGCTGGCTGCGGCCAGCCGGCTCCATGGCGTCAGAATGTCGCGATAAGTATCACAATGCCGTCCTTCGAGGCGGCGTCTGCATGTAAGGAGCGGTTTGATGCCCAAGAAGTTGCACGATGCACTGGCGCGCGAGGCCCGACAGAAGGGTCTCAAGGGCGAACGACGCGACGCTTACATTTACGGCGGAATGCGCGAGACCGGATGGAAACCGAAGCGAGAGCAGAAGCGCGGGGGCAAGTAGCATGGCCCGTCTCAGCCTTCCAGAGCAAGCGTTTCTACGCAAGCTGGCTCGCATTGACGACCGCGACAGGAAGGCCGTCTATGCTGCCTATCGTGATGCGTTCGGCGTCGGTGAGGATATGGCCGCTGCGAAAATCGCGCAGTGCGTGTCGAAGATTCGCGGGAAGTTCGAGGCGTTTGATTTTCTGGAGAACGAGCGGGGTCGTGCAGAGCAGGCACAGGCGGCTGCGGCGGCGCGGGACGACACGGCTATGTTCGATAGGGACAAGGCCCTGGTGGAGATGGAGCAGGCGGCTATCGAGACGGTGACGG
>Ga0180008_1000285_pt1 | contig 49399 bp, 30 predicted proteins | sample MM_PW_MetaG_FD_121121 | JGI IMG/M metagenome (GOLD analysis project Ga0180008, IMG submission 121121) | Groundwater microbial communities from the Aspo Hard Rock Laboratory (HRL) deep subsurface site, Sweden - MM_PW_MetaG | ecosystem: Environmental > Aquatic > Deep subsurface > Groundwater... | reverse complement strand
TGAATAAAAAATTCCGCTCTAAAGTCCCCACCATGGGCAAAAAAAAGTAATAGGAGGTATTACATGTAGAGGAGGTGGGGGATTAGCGCGGAATCAGGTGGGATTTTCAGCGGAATACGCAATCAACCATCGGAAAACGCGACCGAATGTTAAAGGATCAACAAGAAATCATTAGTTTCGAAAGCAAAATTAAATTCTGAAATGTTGTTTTTCACAAAAAAAAACGTATCACTGCATTTTACCGCATCCGCAGCTACATAACAACTGTACATAAACGCAATATCAATATTTATCAAGCACTGGAATCGTTTGTCAATGTATGCCCAACGCAATGTACAAATTTTTAATTTTTAAATTGTTCATTGAAATTATTGGAACAATGTTTTTTTGTTATGTTTATTAAAAAGCACTATCAATCTTATGAAGGACAGCGCTAAGTTTGACATTCTCTAAAAGCTTCATCGCCGATTTTTTGCACTTCCACTTTGTAAAAAAAATTCGCTTAGACGTTCAAGTTGATGAAAATTATGCGAGAATGTTGGACTAATAGTAAGTTGATTCTTACTATTGAAAATATTTCCAAAAAAGTGATTGCCCTCACCTATACTTATTTCCTTAAGAGGCAAAACAACCTGCATTTGCCAAACATCAGGCTTGATTTTTGCAGTAGTTCGGATATTCAGCGCTACCTTCTTTGCCCCATTTACATCCTTTTCATATAAATATGTTTCATAATTACCCATGGGTCCGATCATGATTTGCCTGTACGGCCGTTCACGGGAAGTGGCAAGAAAAATCTCCCAGGCATCACCAGACCAGATATCTTGTTTATCTATGAGCTTAGTAGTATCACATTTTATTTCCAGCATTAAATATAAAAAATCTTTATCATGCAGCATATAAGCTTGAGCGGGTACTGAACCTTTTGCCCAGTCCAGGCAACGGTACAACGGAATAACCGCGGCGTTTTTCCAGTCAACGGCCGAGGCTTTCCCTTCGTAATATACTCTGCTGCGTGGAACTTGCATAACTGGCGGTGGCTGTTGCCGCAGAATTGCCAGCAGTTCTTCCAAACGGTCATTATTTTGATATTCATTAACTCCGAGCCTGAGATGTTTCAATACCGCTTCTTCAAAGAAAGCTGTTCTTTGTTTTTCTATTTCATTACCACCGGCTGCTTTAGCCGACGCCATTAATTTTCCCCAATGTTCTACTCGCTGAGGAGTACCGAGTTTTCCCCAGGCAATTTCCCTGGTCTGATGAGTAAATTCTCCTACAGGAGGATAATTCAACGGGTCAAGATACGTTTTTTCAATTTCAGTATAAATTATTTTTATAATCTTACCTGCCGGACCATAGAAACGACTAAAAAATTCATCAAGCATGACATCAACATCGAGTGTTGGGTCATCGAGCAATTTATATGCTATGTATAATTCGATTTGGTTCATAATTTCACCCGGACTGCAATTGAAAAATACCCCGCGAATTCCGTCCTGGCTGAAATTTTTAATAGCCTGGGCAGTTGCATGCACCGTAAAACCAGGGAAAAATCTGAACTTTTCTATTGCTGTGGTAATTTCTGGAAAACAAGGGTAGAGCCACACATACATGGGTCGTTTTCCCTTTTCCCGGGAAATCCAGGAATTATATAATTTTTCCCACCCGATATCGTGCTGTCCGACATGAAGGCAAAGCTGAATGGCTACATTTGGTTCCAACTCAAAATTCGGAGGTGTAAAGTAGCTGGCATAGGCAACAACGCTGATATAGTTTGATGGATGTGTTTTTCGAACCTCCCTCGCTACCGCATTAACAAAGCTATATACATACGCGCTGTTTTTTCCGTTGAAAAATCCGTTGTAGGATGGCCAACCATAAGCCGAACGTCCTTCTCCCGATGCTCCGGCCGTCCGGCAGCGAGAACATTGGCAGAAATCGTCATTATCCATGGGAACCACCCCGAAAAAAGACTGGCCGGCATCAAATGCGTTACGCGCTTCTTTCACAGCCATGGCACGAACCTCATGATGAGTATAACACAGTTGCGCAGGGCGCCCCTGGTCTAAAAGTGGTTGGCCTTTTATATCTATCGAAAACCAATCAGGATGCGAAGTTTCGAAAATTTCCGGTTTTTTAGGGTTTTTTTCCCAAAAACGATCATAATAGCTGTAGAAAGAATGATTACAAATAAAATTATCGCGGTTTCCGTAATTCAATCGTTTCCAAAACAAACTCATTTCATCGGTAGACGGTCTACCGAGAAGAATATCACTCATACTGTTTGAAGCAGGCATAAGGGGCCAAAAATGTCGATAAGAAAACACCGGCTGGCGACGAATTTCTTTTCCTTCTATGCGCAATGTGTTGGTTTGCTGATATACGAGCCCAATTTCACCGGGAGCGTAACGTCGTACATCACAGAATGTTTCCAAAAATACTTGTACTCCCCATACTATTGAACTGGATTTACCGCCAGTCAAAATGATATTGCCTGCTTTAAATGTGATAAGACATTCTTCCGATCTCAGCACTGAAGGGTTAATGCCAAGGGATCTCATTTCAATACCATCCCCAATCAAAATGCACGTTCCTGTTACGGCGACCCCTTCAGTAACAATCGGCAGCTCAGCGCCAGTAATACGCTTCACAATTTCACGCAAATCCTCCGCTGCTTTCAGCGTCCAATATTGCCAATCACTATCTCCGGCTACTGTGCGCTGCTTTGGTTGTATTATGGTAGCCATGGGTCTACCCTGAATAACAAGATCAACCGTGTCAGCGAATAAAGAAATAAGTACGATACAAACTATCAGGAAAACGGTATATATTTTCATTTAATTTTTTCGACAATAAAGTTTGCGATATACACAGGAGCTGCTGTTCCTGTATTATTACGCACAACAAAAAAAGTAGACAAAGAATTAACCTCCAGAGTATTGAAAAGAATATCGTTACATAATATTTTTTCTACACCGTCATCCTTAATTTTAAAAGTCAATCGTTTTCTTGTACAGTCGAATTCGAAACTAAGTTCAACCCAATGTTCAGCAGCCAGGGAATATTGCTGGATGGCAAATTTATTCCTCTCCTTGGAACTTTCCTCGACTGACCAGGACGCACCGGAATGGACAAAGTAAAGCATGTTTCTATCATCAACGTCTCTGAAATAAAAAAAAGTCAGTGTTTTTGCTTTTCCAACGCTATACAGAAACCTGATACGGAACTGTCCTTCGATTTTTTCAGGAAATTCGCATTTCGCCGATCCCCAAGGCAGACCGATGGCAAGTGAATTTTCTGCAACAGGTGGAACCACTTCAGATTGAAGTAAGGAGTCCTTGGAGATTTGCCAATTTTCCTTTAAATCGAGCTCATTATCAAATAAACGGCCAAAAATATCACCAAAGACGATAGGAGAAATCGTCAAGGAGAAAAAAATAACTGCGCCTTTAAATTTTTTTTGTAAATTCATAAAAATTATCCTTTTTTAATTTACTGTTATCTTAATCTTCGTAATAATACAGCACCCTATGTCAATGTATTTAGACTGAATTATAATACTAAAATTCTCTTCAGTCAATGCTTATTTTTACGAAAAACTAAAGAAAAATTTCGAATTATTGTATAATACTATACATACAACTTACAGAAAAGATAAACAGTGGTACAAAATGCATATAATATGAGTCTGGTTACGCTTATTAATAACCTATCATTTGTGGTTTCACATATCAGCTATGCGACAGTCCAGCCTGGGTGCTGGTATAACGGTCCCGCCATACCATACAATAAGTTGTATTACATAATCCGAGGTCGCGGCCGGGTGCTGCAAGCAGACCAGGAAGTTGTTTTGTTGCCTGGCCGGGTTTACCTGTTTCGGTTAAATATCGAGTGTAAAAATTATGCTGAACAAGAACTCGAACATGTCTGGGTTCATTTCAAATTTAAATGCGGCACCAACCCGGATTTCTTTGAACTTTTTGAATCATCACGTCCCTGGTATTCCTGTAGTCAGGCAATGCTGAAGTATATCAAAAAAAGCAGTCAAACACCTGATCCTATTAAGGGACTGCACTTTAACACTATTCTCCAGAAAACTATCCAACGTTTTATTGGTGACCCCTGTGCTGATTATGAACATAAATTGCGTATTAACGGCAAATATGCAAAATTATTCGCCTATATCGAAGAGTGCTTACTAACCGGCTTACATCTTCCAGAACTGGCTGCTGTAATGAACGTTACACCAACACACCTATCTTTCATGTTCAGGAAAGATACGGGTCAAACCCTTAAACATTATATCACCCGACAGCTGCTCAGTAGAGCTTCGCACGAGCTACTTTATACGGACCGTCCTATTAAAGAAATCGCCCGGGATCTCGGATTTGACTATGAAATATATTTCTCACGTTTATTTAAGAAATTTATGCACTGTACACCAACAGAGTTTCGTCGACGAACGATAACCTCAAGATCAAGATAGATTTTGATACCCGGCGATGCGGTGCAGTAACGAATTTCGCATACGTGTCATGAGTATTTATCGTACATGCCAATTCGCCCCTTATTGATGACCGTAACGATATGGGCAATAAATCGTAAAATAGTTTCACAAGTTCGTAATTTTTATTATTGACATTGAGGAATTAATTAATTATAATCAACACAATGATCAAAATAAATATTTTTTTAATAATACCAGCTTTTATATCTGCAGAAATAATCAGTAACCCAGATGAAAATACTATGTGGCATGAAACCGGAAATAACATTGACTCTATTGAAGTACAGCAAAGTTGGAACAATGAATTTCATGATTTCTTTTCTGGTGAAGGAGGAGGATTTATAATCAAGCCCAGAACAAATCAAGGTGCCACTGGTTGTTCTTTTGACTATGATCCAGAATTTCCGTATTGGGTAATGAAAATATCGAAAATCAAAACGTTGCCAGGCATGTATGTTGGATTGCTCGCACCATTGTTTCGGGGAATTAATTACTTTTCTTCAACTGGTAAAATATTGCCTGGGGTTTACATTTGCGATTTATATAAAAATTCACAATTCCCTGCGCTCACACGAAATGCATTTACAAGTTTCTACCTATATGGTGCTGAAATTACGATAGATTATATTAAACTGCAAAAAAAACCGGTTGATAACTTCATTTTAGACACACCTGATGAACCAATAAAAAATGGAGATGAAGTACGTTTTCTTGTTGAGCTATCTGAACCGGCAAAAAAAATAAAAGTTAAACTCTATCATTCCGATTGTTTGACACCACTCAAACTAAACGGGAAAAGCGAGATATTACTTGATTCTTTATCAGATAAAAAGTTTGCAATTAAAATGAAAATTGAAAGCATAACTCCAGGACGCTTAAAAAATGGTCAATTATTTAAACGTGGCCAGATATTGTTTGTAGCAGAAATTGATGAAGCTCCAGAAAAATCACTGATTATTCCTAATTATTATGACTGGGAAATTGTGCCTGCAATTTGCACCGATGATCCAGCTGGCAACGCATTGAATCCAGAACCATTTCGTAAACTATGGGCAGAACGTACTAACGACGAAAACCTCGCACTCGGGAAAAAAGTATTATTCTCAATGCCGCCGGGATATCGGTTAACAAAAGATGATAACGATAACGATGAATTAACCGATGGCGTGCTTTCTGATATGCAGAATGATTTAATCTGGTTTGATCGTAAAGCTGTCGGTTGGCACTTCGGTGATGGCGCAGATAATGGCATTAATTTCCTTATTGATCTTGGTGAAAGTAAACCTGTAGATCGGGTAGTTATCCGATGTCTTGGAGGAGCGGTTGATAAAACGCTTCTTTTCCCTACACGTTTTGAAGTACTCGTTTCGAAAGACGGCAAGACTTTTTATAACACTGCATTGATGCAAAAATTGGCTCCTGCAGAAAAGAGTCTGAGTTCTTTTGTTGATGCATATTTTCTAGACGAACCGGGAAAAGCGTATGTATATCCTTTTACATTGCAGGTAAACGCTGAAGCACGCTTTATCGGATTAAGAATTTTCTCATCAACGTCCGGTCTTTTTTCCGACGAACTTGCAGTGATAGCAGGTGATCCAGAAAAACACAATTATAATAAGGCATATAAAAGTTGTGGAGAGCCTTTTTACATGTCCGGCATTATTATTCGTCCTCGTTTAGATCAATTAGATGTACCGGTGAATATTGACGTCCCTAATTTCCTAATGATTAAGGATATGCGCACATCAGAACAACGAAAGTCAGAATTATTTCTGAACATTGAAGCTCCGGAAGGCTTAGTCTTGTCGAAACCCATACCGAGTAATGTAGTTCACTTTGTACGCAAGGATGGTGAAAAATGTATAAAGATAAAAATACCTGTTCAAAGACGCCCATGGAGTAGTCAACAGATACAACCATTATTTCTTCGGGTCGATCAACCGTTTTCAAACATACAAAAAGCAGTATTTTATACAGAGAGCGGCGATCTTGAACCAATTCGAATTTCGTTACCAATTTATTGCATACGTTTCCCTCAATTTCAGCCATTTAAACAACTTCATGTTAGTTTAGCTTGGATGGGAGAACGTGACGAGTTGGAATGGCCAAACTTCCTTTCAATTTGGAATAAGCTGGGATTTAATGCGATCTCCACTTTCCCTCGTTTTTGGGAGCAATTGAAAATGACCCCAACATATACTGCGTTTGTTGAAGAAGCAAGACACCTTGGTTATAAAATAGTAATGAGTGAATCACCGTTGCATCCGATGAAAGATCCACAACCTGCAGATTCTGAGGTTTTTTGTCAAGTTAAAAGTTTAAAGGCACTCTGCCCATCATATCGCGGGGTACTCTACACGAATGAAATAGCGCGTGTTGGTGCCATGGTGAGAATAGTGAAGCCGGATTATGTCTTCATGGATATTGAAACGTGGTACAATTCTCACATCACTGCATCGAGTTGTCCGCGTTGTATTGCTGCGCAAAAAAAAACCGGTCTATCAATGGAAAAATATCCAAGTGCGACGGTTACTGAAATATTGAGAGACTTGCGCGGTTCAATCAGGGAAGCTTCTGATGCGATTAAAATAAACATGCCTATTGTCGGACTCTATGCACAGCACCCATCAGAACCTGATAGATCTCAACCTGTGTTTGACTTCCCGCAATTTTACCCGAAAATTGTTGATATTGCACAACCGAGTTTATATTATGCGGGCAATGTCAATAAAATTCATTCAGTTATCCGGGCGGATTATAAACTTTTGAAAAGCCGTAGATCAATTCCATGGTTAACAGCTGGAACCTATGGTGAATTTGACCCGCATTTTCTAGAGTATATTGTTCTAGAATCCTTCTTAAACGGGGTTGGCGGAATTACCTATTTTCTTTATTCCGACTTTGATACTCCGCTTGATTTTTATTATCACGCCCAAGCTCTGTCGCTATTAGCGCCATATGAATCACTATTGCTTACTGGTACGCCAGTAGAATTGACATCATCTAATCCTGATGTTTTAATTTCATCAATACGGAAGGACAATGTTATGCTCCTTTTGGCAGGAAATTACGCCTTGTCATCGGAAGAACTTAAAATACAACTCCCATTCAAAACAATCACGAAAATCCAAGACCTTCGTCAAAATATGACCATTCCAATTGCTACAAACTTAGCTTTGTGTGTTCCAAAAGGATCAATACGTCTTCTTTTTATTCAGGGAGAAAAAGATTGAAAAATTTAATCTATGTACTTTTGTTATATTGTACAGTTGCATCGGCTACAACCGGTTATTTTTATTTCTTAGATGATTTTACCACATATACTAATAATAGTAGTGCATCACCTAATTGGGTAGTAGAGTCAGGCACTTGGATGACGAAGAATGGAATTTATCGACAAACAAACCTTAATGGCATTGCACGATCACGGTTGCGCATTGCGATGACAAATGATGCATATATAATAGAATTAAAAGTGCGCACGACAATCCCTAAAGACAGTAATACAAAGTATTATGTTGCCGGCATTTCGTGTGGCGATACTGAGAACATCTGTAAGTACTACGTAAGTCTGGGTGGATGCGGCATGCTTTCGGCCCCGGGAATTAATAAATCGATGGCAGGTCCTGATCCGTTAGAATGGCAAAAATGGAAATTGGTAGTAATAAATAAAAAAATAGAAATTTGGCAAAATGGTTCTTTTCGTGGGAAATACAACTTAAGTAACGAAATTACAGGTAATCTGCGCCTCTATACTTTTAATGCTGCTGCTGAATTTGATGATGTTAGTGTGTCTCGTTATTGGGATGATGATTTTTCAATTTCAGTCGAAACCGCCACAAATAGCGTCGATCATCTTTTCTATCCTCATCAATTGCCGATAGTATTTAACATTACCGGAAATAAACAAAGCGATCTGGCACGATCACTTTTTAAATTATCTATTGATTACAACATAGTTGATTATAATGGGAACACTATGTATTCACAAACAGTTCCATTTCTTAATGAACACTTCATGGGGAATGTAGAATTAAATCCTCAATCTCTTGGATTTTATAAACTGAATGTAAACATTAAAGACGGGGATATCCTTATAAAAAATACTTTCCTTACCGTCGGAGTACTTCCAGAAACAAGAATCGATACGACTTTGACTGACTATCATGCCCTTTTTGGTTTAAATGGTACTGGCCCCGCAGGAGTAAAACAAAAAATTATTCCGAATAACAGCGATAAAAACTACTGGCGAATTTCCTGGCGTGAAATGGAACCACTACCAAATAAATTTTGTTATACTATGTATCCGTCTGCGCCCCTCTACAATCCAGTGACCATGATTTGTTGGATAACTCCTGAGTGGAGTGGAATTACCGGAAAACCCGCAGATTGGTCAGCCTGGTATACTTTCATTCAGCATACTGCGCTCGAATGGAAATTAAAATTGCCAAACCGCACCCGTGTATATGAACTTTTCCCAGAAGCAGAATACGATTTCTTGTGGTGGAATAAGAATAAATCGGATTTTGTAGATTTATGCAGAGTAACTGTGGAAGCCATCAAGTCAATTGACAATGATGTAGTCATTTTAGGTGCATGTGGTCATGGTGATGATCAGACTCTTGCCTGGGTGGAAGATGTTCTGTCATTGGGTCTTAATCAATACATTGATTATATTGCGAATCATAGTCGGTTTTCAAGCGTATTACATCCAGAAGCCGGTTATTTTGATTATTTCTTTGATTCATTGAATGAATTGGCTGACACTTATGGTCTACAAAGTGGATTATGGTTGACGGAACATGGATTCGGAGACGCTCTCGTTCCGCGAGGACGTCCTGATGGATATTTGGCAAAACATTTTATAATCAGTCAGTCGAAAGGATTGAAAAAATATCATCTATACTATTTTTCTGATATTGCGATGTGCGATGAATTTCCTTACGATAGTTCAGGAGATCAGGGCATCTTCTACCATCTCGGTCCAACTAATAGCGAGCGTCGTTTCAGTCCTGAGAAAGTTGGTCCAAAAATTCAAACACTTGCATATGCCACATTAGTGCGCAACTATGCAAATGCTCATTTTTTTTATAGAGAAACCAATTCCCAAGAAGGACATACTATTTTTAAGTATTGCTCTCTATCTCTCAATAAGAAAATCACTGCCATTTGGGCATGGCAAAATCCAGTAACTACTGAGTTGTCGTTAACTGGACCATATACGATATCTGATTTAATGGGAAATACCATCGGTAATTCTGATAAAAATGAGCGGATCATTCTTGAGCTTGATAACATTCCGATCTTTATTAATCAATATGATCCTTTTTTATTACGAAAACATTTTAATATAAGTTTCATTGATGGTTTTAATTACTACAATGACGGAAACGCCGTAAAAGCGGTATGGGATTCACAGTCGGGCGGTGAATGGCAAATCGAGAATGGTTGTTTTACTGGTAAGGGTTCGGGTGTGGCTCTGGCAAAAACAGGTGATGAGAGTTGGGATAACTACACTTTTGAAACAAAAGCTCGTGTATTAACATCGGATGCTCCAGATTATTGTACCGCATGGTTATACATTCGTTGGCAGGAGGGTACAGGCGGGTATAAACTTATGATAGGTAAGACTGGTTGGATTGCTTTGTATAAACCGAATGATACATATGTAATGACAGCTGATGGTCGACCAGCCACAACATCGACTGAAATTGATCCCTGTGAATGGCATACGTGGAAAATATCCGCTCTAGACGAGAAATTGTCGGTGTACGTTGATGGGAAGCAAATCATAAGCGGTGTTGACGCTTCGCTTTCACGAGGTAAAATTGCGCTGGCAGCTTACCGCGCCAAAGTTGCTTTTGATGACGTGAAAGTTACCTCACCTTACATATTCAATGACGATTTTTTACAGTACGTTGAAGGTAGCACTGCTGCACCAATATGGGATTCACAGTCGGGCGGTGAATGGCAAATCGAGAATGGATGTTTTACTGGTAAGGGTTCGGGTATGGCTCTGGCAAAAACAGGCGATGAGAGTTGGGATAACTACACTTTTGAAACAAAAGCTCGTGTATTAACGTCGGATGCTCCAGATTATTGTACCGCATGGTTATACATTCGTTGGCAGGAGGGTACAGGCGGGTATAAACTTATGATAGGTAAGACTGGTTGGATTGCTTTGTATAAACCGAATGATATATATGTTATGACAGCTGATGGTCGACCAGCCACAGCATCGACTGAAATCGATCCCTGTGAATGGCATACGTGGAAAATATCCGCTCTTGACGAGAAATTGTCGGTGTACGTTGATGGGAAGTTAATCATAAGCGGTGTTGACGCTTCGCTTTCACGAGGTAAAATTGCGCTGGCAGCTTACCGCGCCAAAGTTGCTTTTGATGAGGTGAAAGTTACCTCACCTTACATATTCAATGACGATTTTTTACAGTACGTTGAAGGTAGCACTGCTGCACCAATATGGGATTCACAGTCGGGCGGTGAATGGAAAGCTGAAAATGGCCTTTTCATCGGAAAAGGTACAGGTGTAGCTCTGGCAAAAACAGGTGATGAGAGTTGGGATAACTACACTTTTGAAACAAAAGCTCGTGTATTAACGTCGGATGCTCCAGATTATTGTACCGCATGGTTATTCATTCGTTGGCAGGAGGGTACAGGCGGGTATAAACTTATGATAAGTAAATCTGGTTGGATTGCTTTGTATAAACCGAATGATACATATGTAATGACAGCTGATGGTCGACCATCCACAGCATCGACTGAAATTGATCCCTGTGAATGGCATACGTGGAAAATATCCGTTCTTGACGAGAAATTTTCGGTGTACGTTGATGGGAAGCAAATCATAAGCGGTGTTGACGCTTCGCTTTCACGAGGTAAAATTGCGCTGGCAGCTTACCGCGCCAAAGTTGCTTTTGATGACGTGAAAATTTACAAATTATAAAACAAATCTTCATTTGAAACCGGCGTAAGGTATTATGATCAATGTCACTGCGTATAATGCTATACCTAGACCAGGATTTGAGTCAATGCATTTCATCGATGCACTCAAACAACCTGTTTTCTTGCAGAACACTTCCGCACCTGCGGGACAATTTACAAGATATGGACTGTCTCTACCCGATGCAATAATTCCCGAGACTGCACGCGCATCGCTAATCAGAGTTTTAAAGGGTCGTCGCATCCCTGTTACTTCTGGCGGGATTCCACTGATTATTAATAATGACATTGCTTTTACACAGGAAGAATTCAAACTCGAAATTCTTGAAAAATCGGTACTGATTACCGCGGCAGAACCTGAAGGAGTGCGCGGCGCGGTGTATCTCTTCGAGGAACAATTGCGAATTCACGAATCGACGGCGGTTTTAACCGGAGAGTTTCATCGCACACCGGCAATCCGATGGCGAGTCTCACGCTGCTTCTTCACGCCAACCTGCCGGCCCCCGTTCTATAAAGACGAGTTGACTGACGATATTGACTATTATCCCGATCCTTACCTTGACCGTCTCGCGCACGAGCGAGTCAACGGTCTCTGGATCACGGTCTATCTGCGCGACATGCCGACCACTGTTTTCCCGACTCACGGCAAGGACGCTGACAAGCGTCTATCCAAGTTGAAGCGGATCGTTGAGCGCTGTGCCCGCTACGGAATAAAGTGCTTTCTATACATGAGCGAGCCTAAAGGATTTGGTGACACTGATTACCAGGCGTTTCCGCGCAGCGAAGCTTTTCCGGACATAATCGGGCATCATACGGGTAACTTCGATTATTTCTGCACCTCATCGGAGGTCGGTCAGCGCTACCTCCGTGAAACGCTCGAATATATATTCAAGAACGTCCCAGGACTTGGAGGTGTGATCAACATAATGAGTCTCGAGAGCTCGTTGCCCTGCGCCACTGCGCATGTGTATGAACACCTCGGCTCTGGGTGCAACTGTCCGCGTTGTAGTAAACGCTCTCCGGAGGAGCTTTACCGCGAGCTGGTTGAATTGATGAGCGGGGCGATTCGAAAGCATCAGCCTGACGCCGAATTCGTCGGCTGGTTCTATGTAGCCTGGTACATCAAGGGTGACCCTGAGGAGCACCACTTCCGGCGCATTGCCGATAACTGGCCCGACGATTCATGTCTGATGTTCAACTATGAGACCGGCGGTGAGAGCTTTCAGCAGGGAAAAAATCGCCCGGTGCTCGACTATTCTCTCTCATTCATCGGACCATCCGAGCTGTGGTTCGACATTGCGCGCCGGGTTCAACAACCCGCCGCCAAGTTACAGGTAGCCTGCTCGCACGAGGATGCTTCGGTGCCGATTATCCCTGTGCCTGGCAACCTCTACGATAAATACAAGACTCTACAGGAGTACCGTACCAGATTTACCATGATGTGCTGGTACTTCGGCAATTATCCTGGACTTATGAACCGCGCTGCCGGCCGCCTCTCTTTCTCCCCATTTCCGGCATCGGAGATCGAGTTCCTGCGCGAACTTGCCAGGCTCGATTGGATGGAAGATACTGACACAGTGGCACAAGCGTGGCAGTTCTTCGGACAGGGTTACCGCGAATTTCCAGAAAACATTAACTTCAAGTGGTTTGGACCGCTGCATCACGGCATCACTTTTCCGTGGTACCTTTTTCCGACCGATACTTCGATGCCCGAATCATATATTTTCGGCTCAATCTCCGTAGGTGGTGACCACATTGGCGAATGCTCGGATTTCTGGCATACCCCTCGTGAAATTATTTCTCAGCTTCGCATGATGGATAGGTTTTGGAGTCGTGGATGGAAACTCCTATCCAAACTCGGCGAGAAATATATTAGCAACCCTGAACGAATGAATGATCTGTACGTAGCTGAAGCAATTGGTCTTCAGATCAAGAGTGCACTCAACCTGTATATTTTTTATGATCTGCGCGAACGCATGATTTTCGAGCGTTGCGATCTGCGTGAAAAAATGATACCGCTTGTTAAAGATGAAATTGACAACACACTGCGCATGCGCGAACTCTGCGAAAAAGATTCTCGCCTGGGTTATCATTCAGAGTGCTGTGGCTACCACTTCTGGCCGGAAAAACTAACCGCACGTTTCACACTCTTAAAACAGCTCCTTGAAAATGATTTTCCACGTTTCAACCATGATCTCCCTGAAGTTCGCGCCTACGCCGGTGATTCGCCCGGGACTAATTTTTTACTTGCGACCCATGGCTTTGACAACGCCCCATTTACGGCTCTTGGTCAGGCCGGGTTTCGCTTCTATTTTGACAATTCGACGCTTTTTCTGGAAATAAAAAACGTCGATACCAACACTGTCATCGTCGATCTCGAACCATACCGTACTGGCGCGACATTTACAATGTCAGAAAAAAGAATCGCCGATATCCCGCCGTACTGGGATGTCGAACATATCGGGAGCGATCTGCTTTTCAAAGTCGATTTGTCGTTTCTTGCCGGGTTCCGTATCAATTCTCAAACGCCAATGCGCTTCAACCTCTCGATAGGAGATCATTCTTTTAAGGTACGCCATCCGCTCCCCGATCGGCTCATGGTTAGTAACGTCAATCCAAAAGATCTTACATTTCTGCGATTTGAGAAATAGGGAGTAAGATAAATGATTATTAAAATATTTCATTTTTATGCGATAACTACATTATTAATTTTTTTTGCCGGTTGGAATTGTTTCTGCAATCCGCAGCCACATCTAACTCGTACCGGGGTAAATCTTGTCCATAATTATTCATTCGTCAGTAATACCGGTTGGACTTTTCAATCAAGCGCCATTTATGATTCTGTCGTCACTCACATTGCTGGTTCAGGATCGGTAAAGTTAATGGGAGTAAATAACGCCAGTGTAATTACCGCCTGGTCAAAGCTCATTCCCATTACCCCAGGTAAAACATACACTTTAGCCGCTTATATGCGATCTGATATATTACCTGCGGATATCTGTCTATTTGGAAAATTCCTTGACAGCTCAAAAAATTATATCGGTGACAGCACCGGATCTTCCCGACAAGCAGTGACCCGAATAAACGAATGGCAAGAAGTAGTCTCAATTTTCTCCTCTACGCTGCAAACTGCTGCCTATATTGAGATTCGCATAGTAAGAGTCCCATCGACTTATAACGACGGCATCGTCTGGGTCGATGATATTTATTTTGGAGAAGAAATTGGTTTCGAACAAGCGCCTTCTTCTAAAAATAATTTCGTTGGAAAGTATGTCCGAGTGGATGAACTGGGCAACATCGAATTGTGGCGGAGTAACACGTGGAAACCATTTTTTCCATTATGCATCTACGGCATCAGTCATGAATACCGGGACTGGAAATTATATTCATCGAATGGATTTAATGTCTGTATTTGGAACTGCAACTTCCCCGACGGTATACTGGCTGCAAAAAATGCCACTTCGGTTTTCAATCCTGACGGCATGATGGCCGGATTCGATATAGCAGGATATTGCGGAAACAAAGGAACAAACAATCCGGAATATAATAAACTTGCACATCTTTCTTTACGACTAAACAACATTATCGATGCAGGATTAATGGAAAATTTATTATTCTATTATTGGGACAATGAAAACGCTCACACCGAATGGTCTGTTCCAAATGCTGTGATAAACACTGTGCGGAACATTCAATCGAACAGTTTCGGCGAAATTTGTCAACCGGTCTATCAGTTACAGGGAAATGAAGGCGTATCTCGCAAGTATAATTCCATTTCGGATTGTATTGGTGACTATATAACACTTGGAGCCGCATCAGACGTTTTAGCACCATTGGCTAATTACGGATTAATCGTTCAGGGCAATCTTGAAAAACAAACCCAACCCGTTATAATGGGACAAATCAATGCCATTGCTGATAAAGGCAGAATGAGAGCAGCGGTATTTCTCACTTTGATCGCCGGTGGAAAAGGAATCGGATATTGGTTAGACGAATATCCAACAAAACCAATAGAAACTCTCGAATGGTGGACGGATTTTCCAAACCTTCGGCGCCAGGTAGATGCATTGGTACCGATCCTCCGCGAGCCGCATTGGACAGAATGGGAAGCGGTCTCCTCAGAACCTTCGGTCGTTCTTGGAACACGCAATCTGCGTAATGAAATGTATCTTCTAGTTGTAAACAATGCCGATGAAACCGCTGTTACTCATATAACTCTTTCTGGAATTGCGTACTCACCAACGATTGTTTATAATTATTTTTCAAATATTCCGGTTGCAGATGTGGTCGGAGCGGATTTCTCCGTTATACTGCCTTCTTTCGCTACCGCAGTATATTATTTACCTACCCCTTTCCCCGCTACGCCTTCAAATCTGATCGTTTCTCTAACAAATTTACAGAATTTAACGCTATCTTGGCAGGATCTTTCGATAAACGAAGAGGGATTTAGGATTGAACGAAGTGTTAATGGCGCACCCTACATATTTGCAGGATCGACTACATCAAATGTAACGGTCTTTACAGATAACGCAATCTGTGGAAATATTCCCTATTTTTATCGGGTACGGGCAACCAACAGTACAGGCTCTTCTTCATATGTCGGTCCAATAGTTATTAATGTGCCTTCGCCAGTCCCACCTAGCGATCTCATTGTGACGGATACAAACTCATACTCCCTTGCGTTTGCCTGGAAAAATAACGCTACAAATGCATCAGGGATAAAACTATACCGGAGTACATCCGGTGGACCATTCGCTTTACTCGACGTACTATCTGCCCAAATTGATGTGTATACTAATACCGGGCTTACGCCAGCGACATCCTATGTTTATCTAATAACCGCAACAAATACCTTCGGTGAGTCCGGATGTGCGCAGATAGCGGCATCGACTATAGAAATTTCTCCGCCTAAAACACCATCAAACCTTATCGTCACGAGGACAAATCTTCAGGCTCTCAGACTTTCTTGGCAAGACCTTTCGATAAACGAAGAAGGATTTCATATTGAGCGAAGTATAAATGGCGCACCTTACGTGCTTGCAGGAGTTACTACATCAAATGTAACGGTGTTTACAGATAACTCAATCATTGGTAATATTCCCTACTTCTATCGTGTTATGGCAACTAACAGTGCCGGCTTTTCTTCATATTGTGATCCGATTGTTATCATAGTGCCCTCACCAGCAAAGCCAACCAGCCTCGTCGTGACGGAAACAAACATGAAGTCAATAATACTCGCTTGGCAGGATAATGCAACCAATACGACAGGCTTTAAATTATATCGAAGTGTTTCTGGTGAATCATTTATTTTACTTTCCTCTTTGGTATCCAATGCAAGAACATTTTCGAATATAGGGCTTGCGTCAGCGACACTTTATATATACCGGATTACTGCAACAAATACTTTTGGTGAGTCCGGATGTGCGGAGACTTCGGTGACAACAGTTGGTTTTGAGCAGCAACCAATTGCACCAAATAATTTAACTGCAACAGGAAGCAATGGAATTCTGCATCTTTCCTGGACGGATAATTCTGAAAATGAAGAAGGTTTTCGAATTTTCATGAGTGCGGACGGAATTACTTATTCTGTCTTTGCCGAAGTAGAGAAAAATATATGTAGCTGGACAACAAATCTTTTAACAAGAATTAACAACTTCTTCACAGTCTGTGCCTATAATCAAAATGGAGAATCTGCATCAACTCATGCATTCTCCTACCGAATTCCTGCTGTACTATTCATCACTGAGTTTACCGCCATTCCTAATCCGCTTAAAAACAATATTAATCTCAATTACACTCTGGAAAAAAAGTGTTCTGATTCAGTGAATATCCGTTTATGGTATTCAGAATCTGCAAAAAACGAATGGTTCGACATTCCCGAAAGTCAACTTCATTCCCATTTAGTCGCTGTCACTAACGGATCATACAAAAATACCTGGATTTTTTCATCATCATCTGCACTTAAAAAAAAGATTGATATCAAAATCGTCGCAGTACTTGATCAATATGATGAAAGTCCCGCAGTGGTTGTGCAGAACGTTGACCTAAGCCGGTTTTTCCGTTTAAGTACTGATCTGTCCCGGGCCACAGTTGTGAATTCTCCCTGGCATCACGAGTTGGGACCTGTAGTGTTTGTAAATTTACCGAAAGTTGTTCAAATAAAAATATATACAATTTCCGGTAAAATAATACAGATAATTAACTCCAAACAATCAGAAGAGTATATGGGTAGGTTGGAGTGGAATGTAACAGACAGCCTGGGTAAAAAAGTTGCACCTGGAATATATATATGTAATCTTTTGTCCGAAAGAGAGACAAAGATTATCAGAGTTATGGTTAAACAGTAATATTTTTTATCAGGATAGACGAAATAGATTTAATATATCATTGAAGTCTATTAAATACGGAAATGTAAACCTTGAAATCTGTAATTTACTATCTAAGCATACTTTTCCTTTTTTCTTTGCACGGAATTGCTTTAAATTTCATAGACTCTCGGAGGAGCAGTGTATCCGGAGGTATGGGTAATATTTCAGCTTGTTGTATTGGGAACGGGGATAGTGTGGATCAAAATCCTGCAGCAATAACTGGTCAGAATATGATGATTCATTTTTCCGGAAGCGTTAATTCAAATCCTGATATTATGACCATTTTAGGCGGATCAATAGGATTTAAACCACTATCATTTATTGCCATGGGTTTTTCGCTGAATGGAGTAAACTACGGGATTATGACCGGTAATATTACTTACGATGGTGATGAAGGACAGAGGATTCAAACCGGTGATACGGCAATACGGACCGTTGTTGGGTTTGCCAAACAAGGTCTTTTTTCAAAGACTGTGAATATTCATGTTGGCATATCAGAAAAATATTCTGCAAGCAGGCTGGATGAAGTACTATTGAGTTGTTATGCCACAGATGCAGGAATAATTATTACACTGAATAATCTTCTACCCGGCGGCAGCGGCAGGCGTATATTTAAAACCCCTGTGGCACCAAATACAATATACACAGGTTTATTATTGCGGAATTTTTTTTTTTCAGTAAATGGAAACAGTATGAATATTGGCAACAATGAAAAATATGCACAATTTAAAGCTATTCCGGGTATCGGTTATTCGTATTCAATTAGAAAATTAATTTCAACAAAAATATTTTTTGATTTTGAAGTAATCGATAAAATTGCTCATATAGGATCTGAAATTGGCTTTGTTGATTTTTTTTATTTGCGCGGAGGGACAGAAATATCTGCCGAAAATGAGAAATTTACCTTCGGCCTTGGTCTTTGTAAAACAATTGGCTTGGGTTTGGAATTGGCACTAAATTATACTATCGTTCCGTCTGATTTTGTCGGTACTGTTCAAACTGTTGGTATCAGCATCGGATTGGAACAACCAAGACAACTACGATAACTTAGGCCTTATATACTTTCTGCAATTAGATATAATCGCAAATTGTCATGTTCAATTTAATAATATATCTATAAAATGCGAACTGTTACATTTTCACTATACTATTGCACATTCATTAGGGATTTTTTCTTCAATCAATGTAGCTATTTCCGATACAGCAGTTTTTCCCGCACCCATAATGCGGCGCCCCGCGCCGACGCGAACTCATCATGTAATGAACAGGTAATTTTTGTACGCGCAAGAGTCTGAGCCGGGCAATAGTCTCCGAGGTGATGCAAGAGCAGAGAAATGAGTTTATCCTGAAGTTGTGCAATCATTCCGTCAATTACTATTTTTTCCGGATTGATCATCTGAATTACATACGATAACGATTTTGCAAGAAGATGCGCACTTTCCCGTATAGTGTCAAGCGCGGTTGAATCGCCTTCCTGTGCGGCGAGTATTATTGTTTCAGCCGTTACCGGGAGTCCGCGCAGACTGCTTTGCGCACCGTCAGCGAGCCTGGCTTTAAATTTTCTTTCAATAGCGCCGCTGCCGACTTCAGCTTCAAGACATCCGCGTTTACCGCATACGCACTGTGCACCGGATTCCGCTGCCATGGTGTGGCCGAATTCCATGCCTGTATAGGTACTGCCGAAATAGACTTCACCGTGGTAAATCCACGCCGCACCGACACCTTTCCCCATATCGGCGACAAAAAGCGACTGTGACTCTTTTGATTCTGTATATGATTCCAGCAGCCCTTTTGCCTGAGAAGCGCTTATTAAGGCCGCAGGAAGATTATATTTTTCTGAAAATATTTTTTCTACAGGAACATTTTTCCAGTTCAGGATATTATTAGCCTGGAGGGAAATGCCTTCAAGCGGGTTAACCGGTCCCGGATCGGAAAAACCGATTCCTGTGGTTTTTCCCCAAAGTTCAGGGTGCTCCTGTTGTACCTGGTTAATTATAGAAAAAATTTCTTCAAGCCCTGCGCTTTTTTCTTTTATACCTCCGTACGCACCTTTGTACTGTGCAATACACTTTCCGTTGAAATCGGACAGAATGACCCGCGTCTGTGTTGCGCCAAAATCAATTCCAATAAGATTTCCGCAGGACGGATTAATTGACAGCTCGTGAGCTTTCGCGCCCGTGCGTGCGGAATGTCTGCCCGGTTCCGCAATAACGCCTTCGCTTATCAGACCGTTAATTATGTGCTGTAGGGTGGAGACTCTGATACGGAGGTGCTGGTTCAGCTGCTGCCGGGTGAGGTTTGCGCGGCTGAGAAGCCGGAGGATTTTTTTTGTTTCTTCTGATTTGTTTATCATTTATTTGAGTGCTATATTACCATTAATTAATACCCAGCAGTATATTGCAATGAAACCGTCAGCTCCTTATGGGAATATACTAAGAAAGAAAATCAAAGAGGTAACAGAGATTACTGAGATATTCGCGTGCATTAGCGTTTATTGGCGGTTAAAACTAAAGCAAAACCGCTAATGGACGCGAATTAACGCTAATGGGAAAGAATTCCAAAAACTTAAAAGTTGTTTTGAGTATCTGCGGTTTTCTCATTTTGCTGTGAAAATATTTAAAATTCGAACTTTCAGCACTAAAAAATTTCGCAGGTTAATTCCCCGAAAATTCAGTGATGGGCGATATTAAACGGACTCCCATACGATGCTCAGACGGCTTTCCCATGCTTCTTGCAGCTGAACGGCAGAAAAAATTATCAGCGCGAAAACTGCCGCCCCGGCACGCATACTCCCATTGTGCCTCCGACGGAAGCAAAAAAATCTTCCCGGTAGTTTTGCTCATTACAGAAGCAAAATTAGTCGCCTCAAACCAATTAGCGCTGTCGGCAGGTTTTTTAAGCCCTGAGTTGCTGAAAGAGGTGTTTCCCATAACTGCAATCCATAATTCCTGAGTCACTTCTGTTTCCATCATCCAGAACCCAGCGGTAAATGTAACACGGTGGGGAACTTCTCCTCCGCCTCTTGGGACTTCATTAGTCGGACTGCCCATGGTAAAACTGCCTGCAGGAATTTCTTTCATGATAAAGCTGATGTTTTTTACCGTAACTGTCTGACTTCGGCCGCGGAAGGAATAATTGCTCTCGAAATTGTTTTCATTTTGACTAAAAAGAAAAGGCGTTTTAGCCGGGAGATAATAAGAGAAATATAGCATACAAGAAAAGATAATAATTATTGAAAAAGTGATATGAAATGGCTTATTTTGACTTTTTTTCATTTGAATTAATTAAAACATCTTTTTAAAAATGAAATTTATTGTGTTAAAAATGATAAATGTGGAGTGGTTATAAATCCGATAATTCAGCTCGGCTGGTTTGTAGGCGTATTGCTTTCTATAAGATAAGTGGGATGGTGTCGTAAAAAGTTAATCAGTTGGCGTAAAGAATGAAAAAACGGCAGGATGCCGAAGTTTTTTCATTCTTTCCGAGTGAAGACGCCGCCACGAGGGCGGCGGCAAACGTCCAACTGATTAACTTTTTACGACACCAGCCCACTATGCCTATAGAATAAGGTAACCGGCAAACCTCCGCCTGAATTACCGGATTTATAACCTCAGTGCCCTTCCCTGAGCACTTCTTTGAAGCACAGTTTTAAAATTGAGACCAAGTATTTTTTCTTTATCTGTCTGTGAGAGACGGGTATAGACGCACCAACCCAGCTGCGGTCTCGGATCCCGCATAGGCGCATCGGTGCCGAATAAAATACGGTCGGATCCGGTTTGCGCGCACAGCCATTCGATGATGCCGTTTGGCACAGGAGTGAGAGTGAGTTCCGCCATAACATTAGGATAGGTATTTACCGCATGCGCAACCTGACGCGCAAAAGCCCACCGCCCGCCGCTGTGCGCGATGATAATGGTCATTCCCGGATATTTCTGCGCAAGGGTATGGATCGCATCCATGCCGCCGGATGCAGGCGCGACATGAAATAAACCATATAGGTTTTCTGTATCGGCGAATTTGAAATACGGTTCATAAAGCGGGTGCGCATAGGATAAATTGTTTGTGTAGTATGGCTTAAGACCGCAAAATAATTTTTTTTTGTGAAGGTGCATACACACTTCATTTATTTCCTCAGCGGACTGATGTGTGGGGTCACACGAGGACAAGCCGATTACTTGCCCGGGAAATCTATCCGTTATATTTTCGATTAAGGCATTTCCTGCACTCACATCCATACACACTGTTCCTGACCAGCTCATCATTGCCGCAGCGGTAATGCCCATCCGCTTATTGAGAGTAATCATATTCTCAATATCGCCGCGAATCATTACGTAACCTTTACCGCCGCAATTCAGGCCGTCATCGAGCACATGACAATGCGCATCCAGAATCAGACCTGAAAGCGGTTTCTGCATTGAAGCGGCGGATATATACGAATCCGGTGTGGAAGGAGACTGCGCAGGGATAGTGTGCGGGGATTGCAGAAGACGCATTATATTCCCGCCGGAAAATTGTGCCGTTTCTTTTTCATTTAGGAGTGTCCAGTCGATAAAACCGCGGGCGGCTCCGGGAGAATGATGCATGAGACCTGTGCCGAATAAGAGACGATTAATTCCGAATTTTTCCGCAAAATGTTCAACTGCTCTGTTTGCCTGGAGCAGATGGAATTCAATATGCACATTGGGACAAGAATTCATAACCGCAGTTACCAGACGCTGTTCCCCCCAGCTGACCTGACCGATAAGTATGGGGCATTTATGAAATATTTTACAGAATGAAATAATCGAATTGTAATTTGAACCCAATTGTTCGAACGTCGTCAGAATGAGTGTACGTCCTGGATTAAGCACCCGGGCAAGCGGCGAAAGAAGTTCTTTCACAACCGGGTACGCATTCGCAGCGGGCTGAAAATAAACCGCCCGGACATCATTTCTTTTCATTTGAGAGATCAGTTCCTTTGGAGCGGGAAAATCGCCGAAATGATGCGGCAGCACCGTCCAGCATGGAAATAATTTATTCCGGTGAGGCGCAATTTCCTGAATCAGTCGCAGATTTACATGCATTACATCGTACTGGGCCATTTGGGTATGGCGCACGAGTGCGGCTGATATGCCTGCCCACTCCATGTCCTCAAGTAAATGCTGCAGAGTAAACCGTTCCTCCGGATCTTTATCCGGACGCGGACCATACGAAGCCCAGCTGTCAATAAGTGCGGTACTTGTCATAATTGCTCCTTAGCCGGCTTTACCGGAGACCGGTCCGACTGCGATAGGCAGTTGTCTGCAGAAACGGTTTGTGTCAGCAGGCAGGTACTGTTTTCGGGGGGAAAAAAAAGAATATTTCAGATTACACATTCCCCTCTTCCCACCGCTCTATATTCCTTGATACCGGGTCAAACACTATACCAATCTCCCGCACAGGCAGAACCTTGCCATCCGATCCCGGCGTGCCGAAATATTTTTGCGAATAGCCGCACTCCCGCAGCTGCGCAAGCGGACTTGCACAGCCGCCGGTGCCATGCCCCTTTACTTTGAATTCGAAAATCCAGATACCCTGTTTCGTCTTCACCGTCATGTCGATACGGCCATGATTGGTTGTGTCTTCGGGGATGACATCGCAGCCCAACCCGGCAAAGAGGGTGTAAATCACCGTGGACCAGTACCCTTCGAACCTGGCGATATTGTTTTTGCGGTGCCAATCGTGAGGAATGCTTGCGAGGAACGCGGTGATCGCTGCGCGGAGAGCCACAGGGTTATCGGAGAGAATTGCGTCGTAAACCCGGTCACCATACTGGGGTTGATCGCGGAGGCCGGTCACCTCATCACGGAAGAGGCCGGTCAGTGCGAACAGGACTTCGTGATTCGGAAAACCAAGGGTAAATCGGGACCCGCGAACCGCATCGTTGGTATGCTTTTTTATAGTCAGGTAACCGGACTGAAAAAGAAGAGTGATGGGAGAAAGCTTCTCGATCTCGAACGAACCGATGATCTCCTCCCCTACGATCATACCGTCGTATTCGGCCGGGTTGCGCGGAGTATCCTTCCAAAGCTTCACCAGGAAAGTGGGCGTGCCGGTCTCGAACCAGTGTGGGCGAAACTGCCCCTTGTCAAAAAGCAGCAGAATATCGAAAGGGTTGTACACCGCCTCGCCTGTCCAACTGTAGCCGTTGTACCATTCTCGTACCTCTTCCACGTTATAGCCGGCCAGGTACGCGGCGAAGACGGTTTCCAATTCAATCTGGGTGTAGCCGCACAGTGCGGAGTAGCGTCGGTCGATAGTGATGTCGTTGGGGTTATTGAGTCCGCTGAAAATACCGGTCTTGGACTGTCGCCCTGATGGCGACAAGGCTGACACCATGCCAGGAGGGCAGGATAAGGTGTCAGCCCCAAACTTGCTGACCCCGGCAAGAAAAACAAACCGCAAATGCTCATCAATCGGCTTGAGTGCGCTGTAAAAATCTTTGAGGATGTCGCGCATCGCCTTGGCGGTTTCAGGATCCTCGAGGGTATCAAGGATAGGTTTGTCGTATTCGTCCACGAGCACGACGACGGTACTGCCGGTAGCCTTTGTAATGAGCGGTATAAGAGTGCACAGCTGTTCGCCTGGTGTACCGGCAGATACAGGCAACGAGTATTCAGTACACCACCCGGCAATTATTCGTCCTATTCGATCGCGAAGATTCTGGGGTGTTGTCATGGTGCCCCCGGCAAAGTCCACCCGCAGTACCGGGTTGGTCTTCGACCAGTCCCATTCGCTTTCGGGTGTGTCGAGGTATAGCCCCTTGAAAAGTTCACGTCTTCCGCTGAAGGCGCATGCCATGGTATCAATGAGAAGACTTTTGCCGAAGCGTCTCGGGCGGGATAGAAAATATACTTTCCCTGAGTTGACAAGATTGGCAATGAAAGGTGTTTTGTCTACGTAGGTGTAACCGCCTTCGCGTAAGGAGGCAAAGCTTTGTATGCCGACAGGAAGTTTTAAACGAGGCATATGGTATTATACCATTTTTAACGAATGTTTTGCAGGAAAAAGCGCACAGTTTAAGGGGTATTTCTTGTTTTTTGAGCGATTCCGTCCAGCAGTTTGCGGGGCCGAAGGCGGGTGCCCGCAAATTGCGAGCAAGGTAAGACACGATAGTGTCTTACCGCCACGGCCGTAATAGTCAAAATATATACAAACCAGTTCATTGTCCGACGGCCGTCGGCTTATCCGTCATCGTGACAGCCGAACCGGTTTGCGTACATGCCTGGCCGCTGCTTCGCAGCTGCTCGGCTATGCATCCGACCTGTACGCGGCTAAGCGAAAAAAAAGAGAAATACCCCTTAAACTACAAGTGACGTTTGCCCTGAGATTGAATATACAACATACGGCTGATAATGGTATACTTATTCCACGTCGCTATGCTGCAATTAATTAAAGGTATTATCAGGCGGGTTGATAAGGATTTTGTCTTTACCGTACCGCAGAGCCGCCTGTTAAACTGTACTTTTGTCATACAGGGTTCTTTGTGCGCCCGCATCGCAGACCGTGAAGTAAAATGTCCTCCCGGGCGTTTTTTTCTCTACGGCCCCGGTTACCCGGTTCATTACGCGGCCGGCCCGCTCGGATTTACTGCGGTACATACTTCAGCTTCCGTGGATGAGCGGATAAACGATATCCAACCGTGCGTACTTACTTTTGATGGACGTCTTTCCCGTCTCGTTCGTCTGGTATATGCGGAACTCAAAGAGCTTGATCACGGCAGGTTCAGTCTGCACCAAAATCTGTGCATACTTTTACTTTATCAGGCACTCAATGTGCATGCGCGAAGCACGGCGTTGACGCCTGGCCATGTATGCGATCTTCCCTTCGCCGCAAAAGAAATCATTGACCGTAACATTCGTTCTTCAATGCCGCTTGAAAAACTATTCGTCTGTCTTCCCGTAAGTTATCGTACCCTGTCCACGCAGTTTAACCGAAGCGAGGGAATGAGTCTGAAAGCCTGGCAGTTACGTCAGAAAATTGCTGAGGCACGCCGTCTGCTTGAAACCGGCGATACTATAGTCGAAGCAACAGCATGGGAATTGGGATTCTCGTCTCCTCATCATTTTTCTAAAGTTTTTCTGCAGATAACCGGTACGCGTCCGGGAATCTATATTCGTGGCCAAAATGATAAAAAAATGCGGAAATAATGCCGCAATGCTTTTCCGAAAAGTATACATTTGATTTTCCGTTTTTTAGATTGACATTATGATAATATGTGTGTATACTTCTTTATAAATGAATTGCATACAGCAGGAGGAATTTTAATCTATGCAAAACCGACCGAATGTTCTTATTTTTTTTGCAGACCAGATGCGTGCCGACAGTTTGGGGTGCGCCGGGCACCCTGTAGTAAAGACACCGAACATCGACCGTCTTGCGGCTGAGGGAGCACGTTTTATTAATGCGGGCACGCCTACCCCTGTCTGTATACCGGCCCGGGCATGTCTTGCCACCGGGATTTTACCGCACCGCTCCTGTGCGAGCAAGGCAAACAGCGGCACGGTCGCTTCCGGTATTGCTACTCTTGCCGGGACGTTCACGGCCGCCGGTTACCGAACCTACGCGTCAGGCAAACTGCATTATAGTCCGTATGCGCCGCCGGGTAAACCGCGTCTGCTCTATGGATTTGAAAAAGCCTCTCTCGCCGAATCAGGACGGATTTTAGGCCTGTACGACCCGCAGGGAAAACAGCGCGGCCTCGAAGAATACCATGACTATTTAACAAATGCGGGCTGGGGCGGTTATTCCCGTGCCCACGGCGTTGGCAATAATGACATTCACCCGGCTCCTTCGCCGCTTCCCGCAGAACACTACGTCGACAGCTGGGTTGCCACACGTGCCCTTGAGTATTTGGACGAACACAAAAAAAACAGTCACAACGATCCTTTCCTTTTATACCTTGGTTTCCCGAAACCGCACGCTCCTTACGATCCGCCCCGGCCATGGGATACTCTGTATGACCCGCGGACAGTTCCCCCGCCGCTTGCTGATGCCGACGGTACCCCCCGTGTTCCTGAAAAAGAAACCGAGCGTATTACGCATGGATGGAATTTTGTGTCGCCGGAAACCATAAGGGTAATCCGCAGCTATTATTATGCGCAGATTGCTTTTCAAGATTTTCAGATCGGCCGTGTACTTACACAACTTGAGAAAGACGGCCAGCTGGATAACACAATTATCCTTTACGGCGCAGACCATGGCGAAATGCTCGGGGATTTCGGATTTTTCGCAAAAAGCTGCTTCTATCGAGCAAGTGTAAATGTGCCGTTCATTATGCGCTGGCCCGCTGGTATCAAAGCGGGGCTGACGAGTGATGCACTGGCAGGGATAGAGGATATTATGCCGACGCTTTGCGGACTTACCGAAATCAAACTGAAGAACGCGGTTGATGGCCTTGATCTTTCGCCTGTGCTCGCCGGCACCAATAAGGAGCTGCGCTCATATTACGTTTCTTACTATGCGGCCAACGATCTTTCATATATGATTTCGAACCGTGAATTCAAATATATTTACGGCGCTGCGGGCGCGCGGGAAGAACTCTACAATCTGCAAAAGGATCCTCACGAGCTGAAGAACTGTGCCGCTGAACCGGCTTGTGCTGCAGTTATTACAGAACTGCGCGGGGCACTCGCCGGCTGGGCAAAAAAATATGATGATGATGATTTTGCGGACGGCAAATTTCCGGTAAGACCTGCGCTTGACGCAGATAAATCCGCTTTTCAGGCGGAGAGCATGGGGTGGAGATGGTATTAAAAAAATCCAGTATGAATATGTTTCATGTAAAACGAATGACTCAATGTGCGGTTATTTTTTTGTTATTTGGTTTTTTTTCAGTCCGTGCGCAATCAGTAATTGCTGAACAGGCGGAGATTGCCTCAAAAAATTCAAGGACATTTTCATTTATGTTGCATACAATACGTCCGGAAGTAGTTCTTGAATTCAAGGCACGGATTCATAATGAAACAATAGCCGGAGTCCGGCACGTAATGACGGTTATTCTTAACGGTAAAAAACTTGATATGGCATACCTTCTTTCCAGGGAAGCAACCTTCACATTGCCGCGCCGGGAATCAACGCCTTCAATCAAGAACGACATGCATATGCTGCTGTATACACCGGATTTTTCACCTTTGCTGCAAAACAATAAGTATGCTCCGGAAAACATAAAAGATCCTTTTCTATTCAGATTTAATATTACCGGACTTGCGCAAAAAGGAGAAAACATTTTAACTATTTCTCATTCCGCAGATATTTCAAATCCCGTTTTAATCGAAGGTGTGAAAGTATACGATGATGCTGATGCGGAACCTACCGAGACGATGCTTCGTATGCGTAAATTTACAAACTACGGCATAATAAGTCCGTCTGCCCGGCCCCGGGGTGTAGTTGCAACACAAGACGCAAAAGGCAAAAACATCATTATCGCCTGGCTAATGACTCACACCAAAAATAACATGCTTTCTATCGATCCGCAGACCGGCGCATCTTCCGAAGTTTCGATTATCGACGGCCTGAACGGACAGCCGTTTGGTTTTATTTTTACAGAAAACAGATACTTTAATACCGTTGGGCGGAATGGTCATTTTATACGATATGATGTGCATAATCCATCCAATACTTATATTCACAAAATAGGCGGCGATGCGCAGGGTTTTGTGATGCGTCCGGCAATGGACAAAAAAGGTATTCTCTATTTCGCACTTTATCCGAACTGCACTCTGGTGAGTTTTAATCCCGTTTCAAAGGAATTTATTAATTACGGAAGTCTGAATACAGAAGCATGGAATCAGTATCCGCGCACTACTATTTTCGGAGAAGACAACTGGGTCTATATCGGTATCGGAGATTTTCTTGAGCAGATAATCGCCTTTAATCCGGAAACACGCGAGATTGTTAAGGTTGTACAAACCACGGAAAGAAAAAAAGGATATGGCACTGTAACTGCAGGTAAAGACGGCTTTGTATACGGCACAGTTACGGGTTCCGGTACTTGGTACCAATTCTCGAAAGGAAAATTTAAGATAATTCCAGACCAACCTGATGTTGAATGGAAAACACTGCCGATAGGGCGGGATTCGGCAGTGTTGGCTGATTTCCCGGACGGAAAAAAAATTGCTGAAATCAATATTTCTTCAGGAAACGCACGTATATTTGATCCGAAAACGGGTGAAACGAATACTATCAGGTTTACATATTCAGCCGAATCAGGCCCGCGAATATATTCCATGCTCTCAGCGCCTAACGGGTATATTTACGGATCCACAGGACAGCCGATTAAGTTTTTCAGATTTGACCCGAAAACATCGGAAATTACACATACCGGGTATGCGGAAGCGCAGGGACACATTAACGTAATGACATGGCTTGACGGGAAACTTTACGGCGGGATATACGGCGATGGTATTTTCTTTTCCGTTGACTTAACCAAAGCATGGGAGACGATTAACTGGAACGTCATGAGTGAGACCCATGAAAACCCAAAAGTGCATCACCGGAGCCCGCAGAATGTGTACAGGCCCACCGCGCTTGTTACTGCATCTGATTCAAAAACTGTAATAATGTCCGGTCTTCCGCCGTATTCAACTACCGGCTCCGGGCTGATGTTTTTTGACATCTGCAATAATAAAATTTACGAAACTGACAAGCAGATGATACCTCACAATTCGACCAGATGCATGGTGGTGCTCCCCGGAGGTATCCTCGCCGGAGGAACAACGGTTATACCGGGTACGGGAGCAAAACCCGCTTCAACACAGTCATTTCTGTATCTTATGGATATTGCTACGCGCAAAATACTCTATACCGGGGAGCCGTATAAAAATGCATACGATGTGCGTGATATGCTCTATAATCCTGATACCGGCTTAATCTACGGACTTTTATCAACAGGCGACAATAATTTAAAAGAACCGGATAATAAGCAGGTGTTTTTTGTTTTTGATCCCGGAAAGAAAAAATTTATTCACACAGAAATCCTTACCGGCTACGGTCTGATCGCGGGCGCATCACAGGGTCCGCGTAGTCTGACATTCGGACCCGGAAAATTAATATATGCCCTTTTTTCTACTGCAATTGTACAAATCAATCCGCGGGATTTCACGCATGAAACATTTGCAGAACTTCCCGAGGAACCATGGGCAGGACTTCTTTTTCATAAGGGCGTTTTTTATTATGGTGTATACGATACATTCTGGAGTTACACGCCGTAAAAAGGGTTAAAGTCATCTTCATTTCATATTTACTATGCATTCCCCCATCTCCCACCGTTCAATATTCCTCGTCGCCGGGTCAAATACAATTCCAACCTCACGTACGGGGATCGTCTTGCTGTCCGCATCCACGGAGCCTGCATATTTCAGCGCATAGCCACGTTCCCGCAGCTGAGCTAGCGGGCTCGCGCAGCTGGAGGTGTCCTGTCCCTTGACTTTGAATTCGAAAATCCAGATGCCCTGCTTCGTCTTAACTGTCATGTCAATGCGACCCTTGTTGGTCGTGTCTTCAGGAATAACATCATACCCCAATCCCGCGAAAAGGGTGTAAATTACTGTTGACCAATAGCCTTCGAACTTGGCGATATTGTTTCTACGGTGCCAATCGTGAGGAATGCTTGCGAGAAAGGCGGTAACTGTGTCACGGAGGATGGCAGAGTTACCGGATAGAATGGTGTCGCTGATCTGAGCCTGGTAGAAGTTGGCTTTATCAGAGGGAGTTGCCTCGGTGAGAAGCAACTGTGAGAGAGCGCTGCGCACCTCGAGGTTCGGCACACCCAGCACATACCGACAGGTGGACCCGACCAGTTCTGATTCCTTGATAGTCAGCTAGCCGGACTGAAAAAGAAGAGTGATGGGCGAAGGTCTCGAACCAATGTGGACGAAATTGCCCCTTGTCGAAAAGCAGTAGAATATCGAAAGGATTATAGACCGACTCACCTGTCCAGGAATAACCGTTATACCATTCACGCACTTTTTCCTCGTCATAGTCAGACAAGTACCCGGCATGCACAGACTGTCTTTCAGCATCAGTAACACCTATAGAAAGACCGATAGCGGCATCAATTATATTGAGATCGAAGCTCCAGAAAATATTTCATGGAAACCGGACAATCTGATCAGTCTTGTCTTTTATGCAGATAAAGGCCAAAGACTTTTCAGAATAACTGCTGAATCATTTAAAGGAATTTATCCAAACACCCGGAACAAAGCGGTATATTCAGTCAAAGACCAAAGACTTATTATAGTTCTTGAAACATTTTTAAAAGGTTCTGATAATAACCTGCGCGATCAGATATCTATGACTGTTCCGGTTTACGCGGCATCTGAGTTCAACAACGGATTGTTCAGAATTCATGTTGAAGGAAGACAATTCCAGGATATGCAATATACCTGGAATAACAGCGCTACATGCGGTCTCCAGCGCAGCCGGGGAAGTTTTTATTTGCACCGCGCCGACTTGATAACAGCGAATAATAATTAACGACATACACACTATTCCAGCAGCTTGTGTGTCTCTCCTTTTTTGACGATAAGACTATTCATCGAAAACAAAAATAAAAAAATCATCATGTAAAAAATTACTATCTGAAGTGAATGTTCTGCGGTTATATTATCGTACCCAAACCGCAGGATAAAATAGCCGAAATCAAGTATGGGTATAAAACCAAGCAGGATGCTGAATTTTTTAAAAAATGGGGGGAAGTAGACATCGGTTATGCCGGAGAAGTAAAAATCGCTCTCACCGAGACTGTTCCCGAGCAACCGTACATAAATCAGCGTGCAAAATAAATCTAAAAGAATACCCGCGAAATACATCGAATGCCACCATGTACTTACAAAACAGTTATAAACAGCGTGCAAGGAATCAGCCAGAAAAAAATAACAAGGAATATTCCACCATGCCCGTTTTTTGTATTTAACAAGCATAATTCCATACGCCGCGATCGCACTGTAAGACATATGCCCGAATACACAAAGAAGACTTCGTATACTCAATAATCCATAAACTGCAGACCCATCTATGTAATTGATGTTTTCAATAACCGCAAAGGCAAGACCGGATACTGAACCATATACGATGAAGTCAACCGGCTCGTTAATTTCATTGGTACGGTATAAAATAACAAGAACAGGCAGGATTTTAACCAGTTCTTCGAAAAAAGCAACCTTGCAAAACATTGACACAATATGATGAAAAAAACTTTCATCACTATCAAATCCGATTACCATGTAAATCCAATCATTCTTAAAATGCAGTAGATGTATTGCTGGTATCATAATTGCCATAGTGAGGAGCAGGTACTTGATTTTTTCCGGTTCAAAGATGTCTATTTTGTGAAGAAAGTACAACCATAGCAGCGCAGTTAATAAAAGAGGTATCAAGGCCGGCGTGAACCAATCCTTTGCGTAGGAAATTATCCGATACATCACGTACAGAAACGGGCGGCCCATAATCCAGGCCGAAAAAGGCCACTGTGCAAAACAGCCGCCATGGCGTTCAAGAAATTCGCGCGCATCAATGGGACTCCGTTTCCGATAAAGCTCTGATGCCGCCCAGGAAATTATACTTTCAATATAATTTGAATAATATTGGGCTTGACGTCCTGCGACAATTTCTTCTTCACAGGTTTTGATAACGAGGTGGAGAAGGTGTTCTTCCAACTCATAGTCGGGAGGGTCTTTCAGCAACACAAACGTACCGTCAATTGGGTCTTTCGGTACCTCAGGCACTTTTTTTTCAAAAGGAAAATAGATATTCCAAAGAACATTTTGGTCGCCATTTTCCCAGGCTTTTTTTACCGTATCAGCCTTGATGGTTTCCCTGTAGGGAGAAGGTAGAAAAGCTGCGGTTTTCCATGCATACTCGTAATTGTTTTCCTGAAGTTGAAAAAGGGCAACACCGTAGTTTCCGACGAGCCTTTCTTCTGCACGGGGTGCTTCCGCTGATTGGCAGTAATTTTTATACTCAGGGTCATTACCATACCCGTTTTTTGTTTGCGGAATTACCTTGAAATAAGTGTGAAGATACTTATGATGAAAAAAAACGTCGTTATTGGTTTGTTCCCGTAAATATACCAGCGCCCTGGGGTAATTATGTGCCTGAAGCGCCTGTTCTGCTATTTGTCCGGTGGTGAGATTGTCATTTATAAAATCATGTAATGCACCAAAAATGGCGATTATTGCCGTGGAGGCGAAGCACACTATCAGTATATAGCGAAGGATATATTTTTGCAAATTACGCCCTCCGAGACGATTTACTGTGGCGGTGCCTCAAAATATTTGTCACCGGGTAATGACCAAATAATAGTATTGTAAAATCCTGTCATAAAAGATTTTTTTGCATCTGCAAGCGTACAATAAAATAATTTATTATCTTTAAGAGCCTTAGTTATTTGTTCCAATCCATCGGCAATTTTTTCAGCGCCTGGTACCATTGATTTTTTTGCCATGATCACTCGGATCAGGAACTGGTTGCCGTAAAGAATGCTCAGTCCCCTCGTGCTTGATGCAATATTACAGAGCTTTTTAAGGAACTCAGTATAAAGTTTTGGCCTTTCAGTACGCCATGCGGATACAGACGCATTATGTTTATCATCCAATTGCGCCGCCATCAGCCTGCCGGCCTCCTGATACGGTAGCAAAAAGTTATTCATTAAAAGAAATTCACCTCTGTGTGAGAGGATCAAGCGGTCTGCCTTCCATTGTTCCAGTACTTTTTGCATAACCGAGGTATTAAAATCTATAAGTCCATCTGCCGAATTCGACCAGTATTGGGACTCGTGCATGAATGTAAAACGGTTCTCATCATCGCGGAAATGTTCCTGGAGTTTGGGCGGCAGTAACCGGTAAAAATCAGCGGGCGAGTGCCCGGCGGGGAAATATAATTCATATCCGCCATTTTCCTGACTTGATTTAAGCGCAAGCATGAAAGCACTGAGAAGTTCTTTGATGTTTTTACCCAGCGCAATCCAGGCATAGATTACCCGGGTTAGATCTTTACGGTCGAGTTGCTCTGCAAAGTCAAAAAAAAGCATCCACTGCGGCTGGAACTCTATGGACTGCGAAATTTCAGGCAGAATGACGGGTTGATTCGGCATGGATTGAAAAACCCAACTGCTCTCACTGAAATCTTTCACAGAAACAGCCTTTACGTCAAAAGAGGGGACGCCGTGTTTACGGAAGAGAAGACGATTCGCCGACAACAGTGAAAGCAGCAGGTTGCGGTTATTAAAAGACAAAAAACCAATATCCTCCGGCCGGCAGAGACGGTCATGCAGCAAAACGAGCAGATGTTCAGGAATTGCCGCGCTGACACTGCAGTCAAATGCACTCATTCTGCAGGACCCACAGATAATAATCCATGTCTTGTTTTCCATGTCCTGCATTGGAATTTTCTGCGCTTTCCCGGCCCGCAGCGCTTTATACTCGATTCCGCAAAGTTTTTTGAAACTTGCCTGCAGATGCGAAATGTATGCTTTGGCATAACTTGCGATTACCGTATAATCTGGTTGTTTTTCTGCATCTGCAGCCATTCCGGTGAAATTAAAAGAAAGATAATGTGTAAAATCAGTGCCGCTGAGCGCGGCTTCAATAAAAATTCGGTGGCGCAAATCACAGGTATCCTGTTCCGCACAGGTACTCATGCGGATTTTCTCTGCTTTTGTAAGGAATTTTTTTCCGTCCGCTGCGAGATTTTTCGGCAGTAGCAACTCTACCACTGGATAATCCGGAGAATTTTTTACCTTGATTTCGACATCTATTCCCCCGTAATTAGATTTTTCAGGATCATATAATTCGCGCAGTCTGGTGTGTATGCCGCCATACACCGAAGCATCCTGGTATAATGACTTTATACGATCGTGCATTTCATCTTCGATCAGTACATAAAAGGGCGGTACGGCCTCTGACGGTGTAATCTGATAACATACTCCCGAAACCAGCAGCCATTCCAGTTCACGGCTGTTTTCTGTGTGATATTGGGTGAACACGGTCTGAATTGGAGGAATGTCCGGAGTAGGCTGGAAAAGACATGCCGCGTTTCCGATAAAATACTCCAGCATATGCCGGCTGCTTTCCTGTGGATCTGTTTCTTTATGAAAGGCGTTCCAGCTCTTTCGGAGAAAGTTGAAAAAAGGTTCAGGCAGCAGTATGAGCATAAGATACAGGTGCTCCGGTCCGGTGAGTGTGACTACCCCGACGCCTTTACCTTTAAGCTCATTTGATAATTTTATTAAACTTTTTTTTTGAGCGGTGCAGCGCAGTTGTTTGCCGCTCACCAGTTCCAGATTTCTGTTGAAAAGAATTCGCAGCAGCGGCATTATCCCCGGCTGCTCAGCAACTGGTTTTTTTTCGGTCAGGCCGAGAAAAGAAAGAATAGTATCTATAAGCGACATTAAGACCTCGTATTTTACTTAATCATCTCATCTTCGCCGGCCCTCGCTACAATGATTTCACCCTGTTCCTCGAGTTTGCGGATGATAGCGAGAATTCTTTCCTGCGCTCTTTCCACATCACGGAGCTGCACCGGCCCAATATACTCCATGTCTTCCTTGACCAGCTCTACGGCACGTTTAGACATATTGCGATACACTTTTTCAAGCACCGTTTCATTCGCGACTTTTAACGCTATAATCAGGTCAGTGGTATCCACCTCACGGAGCACTTTCTGCACATTTCTGTCATCGAGCAGCACAATGTCTTCAAAAACAAACATGCGCTTTTTCAACTCCTCCGCAAGCTCGGGATTTTTTTCTTTAATCGCTTCGATAATAGCTTTCTCTGTTGCGCGATCTGTCTGATTTAAGATATTTACCGCCGCGTCTATGCCGCCGGATTTAATAACATCCATATAGTTCCCTTCGGAAAATTGTTTTTCGAGTACGCGCTCTATCGTTCGTAAAGTTTCCGGCATCACTGTATCCATACATGCGATTTTCTGCGTTACCTCTTCCTGCAGTTCTGCCGGCAGGCAGGAAAGTATCTTCGCCGCCTGTGCGGGTTCAAAATGAGAAAGTACCAGCGCGATAGCCTGCGGATGCTCATATACCAGCAGCTGCAGCACCGCTTGCGGATCAGCACGACGGATGAAATCAAACGGCTGTGTCTTAAGGGACGCGGTCATCCGGTTAACCAGAGCGGTTGCTTTTTCCGCGCGCTTCAGAGCCTCTTCAGTTTTTTCATGACACTTTTCCGCGGATTGTCCTGTGTTGTTTTTGTCTTCCGGCGCCGCGGATGAAAATTCAGGCAAGTCGCGGAGCACCCGGCCGGGAATAATGCCTTTTTTACTTTCCTGCCAGGTAAACTCAGCAAGCACATTATTTGCGCTTATGAGTTGTATACTGTTGGCTGCATCACAATCGAGTTCAATCAGCGAGCCCTTTTTCAGGGAGCGGATGTCGCCCAGACTGATACGACTGCCGGGAATAACCGCCGCGCAGTCAATCCGGGAATCGCGCAAATGATTAATAACGGGTAATGCTGTGCTGGTTCTGCTGTAGCCCGTGCCGCTGTCCGACTGATACCAGTTTTTCGGTTTGAGCCTTGGCATGATCGGTCTGATCAGTTCCCAAGGCAGGCAGAAATTCATCATGCCCTCTTCATCGCCGACCATAGTTTCAAGAGTGACGAGCACAACCATTTCTGAAGGTGGAATTATTTGAGCGTACTGCACGTTGGTTTCGATCTGATCAAGACGGGACCGAAGATCAAGTATTGGCAACCAAGCTTCCCGCAGACATCCCAAAAAGCGTATAATAACTAATTCCATAATACTCGTTTCGACTTCTGTGAGTTCCCGGTTGTATTTGAGTGTTTTTCCGCTTCCTCCATAGAGCTTGTCGAGCAGGGCAAAAGAGATGCCGGGATCAACTTCAATAATCGCCTTACCTTTCAGAGGATCCATGGTGAGGAGACCCAGTGTTGTCGGATTAGGAATACTCCGGGTAAACTCCTCATATGTTAACTGATCGACCGAGGCGACACGAATATTTACCAGAGTACGCAGATCTGCAGACAGCGATGAAGTCAAAAGCCGCGCGCATGATTCATGCAGCATCTGAATGGTGCGCATCTGATCCCGCGAAAATCTGTCCGGCCGTTTGAAGTCATGCATTTTTACCCGTGGTTTTTGATGGATATTGCTGTGTGCAGGATTAGCAGTATCATCATTGCCGTCACCGACTGCGATGCCAGACAAAGGATTGCCGCTTTCATTTTCTTCAGTTACGGATGAGAGCAGATTATTGATTTCATTTTGCGAAAGTATTTCATTTTTCACTGGCTGTCTCCGCGATTTTTTCGTGCAGGCGCATTTCCGTAATACGGACACCGAAACTCTCATCAATGACCACCACTTCGCCCGAGGCCGCGACCGTACCGTTTACTTCAATCTCCACCGGTTCACCGGCAAGTTTTTCTAGTTCGATAATCGAACCTTCGCCCCATACCGCCACATCCGATGTCCGGCATTTCTTTTTACCGAGCACCACCTTCACCTCACAGGCGAGATCAAGGATTTTACCGGTTGATAATTTGTTCATAATTCCTCCTTAAACGAAACGCATTTAAAATACCACTTGTTATTCTTGCGTATAATATTTCCTTTCGCCGCAGGAACGCCTGCGATTCGCAGGACCGCGCTGCCCTTGATATTCTTGCGTATCACCCGATCGCCCGAAAGTATTTCTCCGAGTGCGGTAGCGTTGGTTTTGCCCTGCCAGAGTACCGCTTCGCAGGGATACGTCAGGCCGTCAAGCGTGCCGGATTCAATTTTTGCCCTCAGAACAGGTTGCGTGCGTAAACAATCTGTTTCATCATCTGCAGCGGGGTCATTATGATGTTCTTCCGATGTATGCTCTGAAAGTGAAGAGGCAGCTCCTTCGTTTTGGGAATGTACATCGTTTGTCATTTTACTTCTCCTGATTACTTTACCAACAAGTATAATTGTACTATAATTACAATATACCGACGTGCGGGAATAATTGATAAATATTTACAATTAATGGTAGTATTATTGTCATGAGTGCATAGTAGAATAATATATTTTAAAGTTTTTTACAACTGCATACATCATACATATTTTTTATATCGGAGGAAAAAAATGAAACAACCGAAAGTAACTACCGATTCTGAAATTTCCATTACCAGCAATTCTCCGGGCGACCCGCGTTCAGGTAAGCGGTGGGGTTACATCTCCGCGCTTCCGAGCGAGTACCTTGTTCATTTCAGGGCAGGAAAACTACGTCAGGCAACCTCCGGTCAGGGAAAAACATGCTTTAAATATCCCAGCGACACCGTGTTTATTATCCCTACCAGTCTTAAGGAACTGCTCTTTGAAGCGAGCCAGCTCACCTGTGACAATGTTGATGTGGCCATTAAAGGCATGGCGGTATACCGCATATCATGCCCGGAACGCATTTATGAACTTATAAATTTCTCCAACAGGCCGGCAGGAGAGCAGAAACTGGCGCAGATGATCGGCGACATGTGCCGTTCAACTGCAAAATGGCTTGTTTCTAATATGAAGGTGGATGATTGCCTCCGCAAACGCAAGGAAGAAATAGCCGAGACGCTTAAAAAAGAAATATCACTTGTAGTAGCAGGCGAAAAAGGATGGGGTGTCGAAGTAGTTACGGTTGATATTCAGGATGTATTCATTCAGGACGATGAAATTTTTCAGGCAATGCAGATGACATTCAAATCTGAGAAACTCCGCGAGTCGCAGCTTGCGCAGCTTGAAGTGGAACGTAATCTTGAAATGCGGCGCATTGAAAATGAGCGTGCGCTGATGGAAAACCGCAAGCAGAATGATCTGGATAAGGCCCGAATTGAATCAGAAATCAAGGAAGCTCAGCTTCGGTTAAGCCAGCAAAACGAACAGAAACAGTTTGAAGTTGACAGTCTGCGTGTTCGGGAAAACGAAAAAATTGTTTCTTTCAAACAGGAGCAGGAGCAGCTCCGGCTCCGCCAAAAATCAGAGATGGAATTTGAAAATGCAAAGCGCAAAACGGAAGCCCGTGAGCTTGAAAGCAAGTCAGAAATTGCGATGCTCCGGGCCCGGATCGAAGCCCAGAATACCGCAAGTCCCGCTTCAATGGAAAAAGAATTCATTGAAAAAGCGCTGCCTGCAATTGCAAAAGTAATGGCAGAGAACATGAGCGGAGTTAAAATGAACATTTTCCGGCAGGATCCGGGCGCGGGTACTCCGCTTACCTACATCCTGGAAGAAGTAATGGCAATGCTGAAACCGCGTAAACAAAAGTAAATGTGTTTATTTTGCGCAACGAAAATCCTTCTCTCTGGCGCAGGCAGTATCACGAAAATCTGTATTTCTGTTTTATAAAATTAATTCAGATTGTAATTTCCAATCGGCAATACCGCCTTCATCGAGTAAAATACTCCGGGCAAATGCTGTTTTACTGAAATGATCACTCCAGGGTGCATAAAATAACCCCGTTGTGGTAAAACCCGCACTAATAATAAAGCCTGCTTTTAATTCTTCCAGGTAAATCAGAAAATCTGTATCATTCATAAGGTTGAGGTTTCCTGTTTTCTTTACGATATTTCCGATCTTTTTTTTATATACAATGTACTCAAGAAATTTTTTATAAGATATATTTATTATTTTTTCTCCAAAAAGCACAGTCTCAGTGTCTCTGGTCCATATGTGGTATAATTTATTATCTGCATTGTAATAAAAAGCCATTTCGCGTGTATAATATTCATAGGTAGTTGAGATAAAGCCATCATTATTTTTTAATACACGGTACTCTTCCCCTAACTTACTGATCAATAGCTGCGGGTTGCTGCCGTATGGTATTTCCTGTAAACCAGAGCTAATATCGATATGCTGCAAATTACATTCTGACATAGAATAAATTGTTAATGACAATTAAAACCGTTACTGAAATGCCATTCCAGAAACCTACTTCATTATACATACCTCTGGTCCGTACGGATATTTGTTTTCTGAGATCGACGACCGCAAAAGCCGGATCCATGATCGCGAAAACGCTTCCGAAATGTCTACACCATTTCCGGAGCAGCTGAATGGAAAAGACTGCCTGGTTTTGAGTTCCATATGTGCGTAATAATAATAACTTTCTGTTTATGGGATGATAACTGCTATTTGCTAGCTGACTTTGATTTTCGTTATTAACTAATTTGAATTCAACGCGGACCGGTTCTCCATCTCTTTGATCTTCTGGATTTTTTTCATCACGATAGTAATAATTCTGTGTCATCTCTTTATTAATAATCTGACGCAGCTTTGCCCAGAAAAATATTTGGATGACAATTGTTTGAATGACACTAAAGAATATTAACACAATTTTCCCATTTTACCTGTTTCACACAGCTGTTTGCCCGAAGATATGGATAGATTTTTCAATTTCTTCTTCTATTATAGTTTATTTTAATCGAATAATCAAGAACATCTATTTCAGCACAGTTCACATGTAAAAACAAGGATTAGTCCGTCTGCAATCCGGAATTACCAGTAATACATCCGATGTACATAAAAAATACTGATGGAAAAGTTGTATTTATCAAATTGATATAAATATTTGATTTTTATATGTAAACAAGATATGATTTTCTTCAACGTAAATGAAAAATTATTTCCTTCGGGCTCTGTAAAGGTTTTTATATGCAAAATATCGAAATTATCTTCATAATACTGTTCTATCTGATGATGGCAGCATTTCCAATTGTAATTATCTTCAGTACAAAAAAATTAATACGTAAAACCGTCAAAAAACAACTTGAAGATCCCCGCTTTTCAGAACTGCAGGAGAGCAATTATGTTCACAGAACGACTGCATCACCTGAGAAGTTAATCGACTTTCATTTGTTTTTAAGTGAGCACCTGGAAGGGACGGTGTTACACAAATGGCTGAATAAAAACGATTTATGGAAAAAGATGGGTGCATATTCATCAGCTAAAATATTTTATATTTTTTTATTGTTAATTATGTTTTCTCTTATTTCCCCATTCGCAGAATTTATAAATAACATCAGATCGAATACTACTGGTGCGGTGTTTCTTGTTTTGTTTTTTTGTGTGTACGCAATCCTGGGTTATAGGGGGTACTCAATAATATTAATGCTTTTTTCACTTTCCAGGAAGGTTCAAAACTATGCAGTACTTATCCTGAGGGTGTATAATAATTCTTTAAGCGGAACTTTGTTTAATTCTTTCACCCGAAAATGGAAACTTATTGGCAACCGTATCTTCATTTCAGACCAGACATATATAAATGCTTCCGCACAGGACGAAGTGCAGATTAACCCCTTTCTGACTGCTCTGGATCCGCTTTCTGCCAGTCAAACAGATCAAAATGTTGTCTCGTATACAAAAGGAATTTTACTCACAATTTTTGTTTTTCTTCTTACTTCGATAGTTTTTTATTTGCTGCTGCTTGATTACGAGAAAATTGGCTTTTATGTCAGATGGATAACTTTTTTCGTTATAGAATTTGCTTTTGCGGTTTTACTTTTAAAGATTATTCATAAGATAGTGAAGCGGAAAGTTATGAGAGTATTCGATAATACTGAATTTGAGCTTGAGAAATTTACACAATCCTGCATCCGTAATCACAAAACACTTTTCCATGTATATAAAGATGTATCCTTTTACTGCCGCTCCCATGTCTGGAAAAAGGTATTTGACCGTTTACTACAGAAATCCCGTTTTGTATTAATGGATTTACGATCCTTCACAAAAGAGAGGAAAGGCTGTCTTTATGAAATTAGTAAACTTGTGCAGGACTTTGATCCAAACCGTACACTGTATATTATTGACGAAAATACAGATTCCGATTTTCTCAGATCTGTCATTAGCAGCTTCTATGCATATAAAAATACCGGACCGGTAAAAATATATATGTTTAAAAGCGAAGCAAATTCCTATATCCGCTCATCAATCAGAACAGCCGGTGATTCAATTTTGAAACTTATGTGCTGTATGATTAGCGGGTACGATCTTAAATTACTGCACGAAGAACCGAAATATTTGGTGTAGACATCAGGAAGGGTTTTGCCCCATAACTGACGGTGCGGCCGGTCTGTTTCCTTTTCATTAATCAAAATATATTTAAAGACATTATTCTCCGGAATCAACAAGTGCCTGTCTGTTTTCTTCTCTGAAGTAATTTTTCGACATTAAAAATATATTGATCAATTTCATACGTTCTTTAAATTTGTCTACATCATTTTTCACTTCAATGATCGAATTAATTTTAGATAAAACAAATTCTTCAGTTTTGCTGTGATTATATGTTTTGCTTTTTTCAAAATCAGAAATTATATCGCTATATTTAGTAATCATGTAACAGAGGTAATTTTTTTAAACCATGATATCATTAATTATGCCGCGATTTTTTAATATCACCGGGCCGTGTAATCCGGCAAGACAATTTTTCTTCAATCGTGAATACGCGAAATAAATTCCTCCGATAAAGCCGTAGCCTGTTATGTCAGCGTGGAAAGATGCCAGGATTTTCCTGATGCTGATTCTTACCTTGTTGTTTTTGACCGGACACCTGCCGGCCGGCAGCTGATTTGAGAATATTATTTAATCTGTTGAGAATTTATCAGAAAACATCTTAAGATTCTCAATAACATTATCAATTTTTGCTAAAATATTAATAATAATTTTGCTCAGTTCAGGATAGGAAGTTATCTTAAACAAAATTTTACGTAGCTTTTTTTGCACTTTAACAAATGGTGATGATGCATTTTTAAAAATAGAAAGTATTTTACCAGCTTTATTTGCAACAATATCTGTATACAATAGTATCGAAGCTTCGTAGAGCAATATTAATGCCTGTGTTTTTATAGATTGAGTTGGAGCACTTGACAACAGTTTTTTTCTTTGCACAAACAAATCAAGAAGTCTTTCTTTTAACTCTGCTTTTCTCTTACCAAAATCTTCTTCATCTCTTTCATGAATAATTAAAACATCCTCACTATCAACTTTATCAAACAAATCAAAATATTTAAGAGCCTTCGTATCCTTCCCGTGCAATATGCAATATTCACCAAGATGAAAATAAATTAACTCTGGATGAGCAATCTTACTGTTTTTAAGATCTTCTTTTGCATAGAAAACAACTTTCTTAAAGAAATCATCAGCCTGCGTTCTATTTTTGTCTGCCAGAGCTGCTTTTGCCAGCAGTAGATTAGCATAAACCAGTCGTTCTCTAGCGGCACTTTTATACTCGGGGCAACCTGTTTTATATATATCTTCTGCATAATTAATAATCTCATTTGGATCGTCCAAAAAATGAGTGAGCATCAGCTGAAAAGAAGCAAAACTTATCAGCAACAACTCTTCGTTTTATTGAAACTTTCTTTTTATACATTATTTTACGCTTTTATCTGTTATCGTATGATTTTTACACTCATCTCAATTATAAAGGTATCCATATACGCACCAAATCTTGAAGCGTCTACTGCAAATCATCGGGTAATATCATCTGGATAGTTTTTCCGCCAGTCTTCCTTTCAGATTATTTTGCATTAATATCATTTATTTCGTGTCAAAAAGGGAGAGTAAAATTCATTCCTGCCTTCTCGCCCCCTTCTCTACCATCTCTTTCGCCTGAGCCAGCTCGTTTTTAAAATACTCCACATAATCACGCCCGCCATTCGGGAAAATGGCTATCTTCCCCTTTTTACCGGCTGCAAGTTTTGCTTCTGCAAACTCGACAGGGTCTTTGGGGATGAGCGCGCCATTCACATCCATAGTATACGGGAGTACATAGTTTACATACCCCTCCACTCTCGTCAGAATATCATCATACGACATAAAATCTGCAGTTGGCCACAATTTTATAGTATTATCCCATGACCCGGAAGCCAGAGTGCTCCCGTCCGGGGAGATGGCTACGGAAAAGACGGAACTTGAGTGCCCCGTAAAGGTGCGCAGGAGTTGCCCTGTTTTGGCGTTCCACAGTTTTATAGTCTCATCCTGTGACCCGGAAGCAAGAGTACTCCCGTCCGGGGAGAAGGCAACGAAAAAGACATCACTTGAGTGCCCCGTAAAGGTGCGCAGGAGTTGCCCTGTTTTGGCGTTCCACAGTTTTATAGTATTATCCGATGACCCGAAAGCCAGAGTGCTCCCGTCCGGGGAGAAGGCTACGGAATCGATATAATCTGAATGCCCCGTAAAGGTGCGCAGAAGCGTTCCTGTTTTTACGTTCCACAGTTTTATAGTCTCATCCCGTGACTCGGAAGCAAGAGTGCTCCCGTCCGGGGAGAAGGCTACGGAATTGACATCACTTGAGTGCCCCGTAAAGGTGCGCACAATTTCCCCTGTTTTTACATTCCACAGTTTTATAGTCTCATCCCGTGACCCGGAAGCAAGAGTGCTCCCGTCCGGGGAGAAGGCTACGGAATTGACATCACTTGAGTGCCCCGTAAAGGTGCGCACAATTTCCCCTGTTTTTACATTCCATAGTTTTATAGTCTCATCACTTGACCCGGAAGCAATAGTGCTCCCGTCCGGGGAGAAGGCTACGGAAAGGACGGAACTTGATTGCCCCGTAAAGGTGCGCAGAAGCGTTCCTGTTTTTACGTTCCACAGTTTTATAGTATCATCCGATGACCCGGAAGCGAGAGTGCTCCCGTCCGGGGAGAAGGCTACGGAATTGACAGAACCTGAGTGCCCCGTAAAGGTGCGCAGAAGCGTTCCTGTTTTTACGTTCCACAGTTTTATAGTATCATCCGATGACCCGGAAGCGAGAGTGCTCCCGTCCGGGGAGAAGGCTACGGAAGTGACAGCATCTGAGTGCCCCGTAAAGGTGCGTAAAAGTTCCCCTGTTTTAGCGTTCCACAGTTTTATAGTCATATCATCTGACCCGGAAGCAAGAGTGCTCCCGTCCGGGGAGAAGGCTACGGAAAGGATAAAACCTGAGTGCCCCGTAAAGGTGCGTAAAAGTTCCCCTGTTTTGGCGTTCCACAGTTTTATAGTCTCATCCTGTGACCCGGAAGCAAGAGTGCTCCCGTCCGGGGAGAGGGCTACGGAAGTGACACCATCTGAGGGCCCCGTAAAGGAACGTAAAAGTTCCCCTGTTTTTACGTTCCACAGTTTTATAGTATCATCCCATGACCCGGAAGCAATAGTGCTCCCGTCCGGGGAGAAGGCAACGGACCTGACAGAACTTGAGTGCCCCGTAAAGGTGCGCAGGAGTTCCCCTGTTTTTACATTCCACAATTTAATAATATTATCACATGACCCGGAAGCGAGAGTGCTCCCGTCCGGGGAGAAGGCTACGGAAGTGACACCATCTGAGGGCCCCGTAAAGGTGCGTAAAAGTTCCCCTGTTTTTACGTTCCACAGTTTTATAGTATCATCCCATGACCCGGAAGCGAGAGTGCTCCCGTCCGGGGAGAAGGCTACGGAAGTGACAGCATCTGAGTGCCCCATAAAGGTGCGTAAAAGTTCCCCTGTTTTAGCGTTCCACAGTTTTATAGTCATATCACCTGACCCGGAAGCCAGAGTGCTCCCGTCCGGGGAGTAGGCTACGGAATATACATCATCTGAATGCCCCTGAATCGTAGAGATCAGAGGGGACAAAAAATGCAGTGCTTCCATTCCGATCATGCGCCCGGCTACTGTATCTTTTATCTCAAGTGATTTAGCGGCATAGATAGCGGCTCCACAGTAGCGACGCTCTCTGCAGGCAGTGTCTCCTTCACGGTTGTAAATAGAAACAAGGGTGTTATCAGCTCGGTCTTTTTCTACCATTACGTTCCTGTAGCTTATACCTACCACCACTACAATGACCAAAAGCATCGCAGCTACGGCCCCTCCGATAAAAAAGCGCAGTCGCTTTCGCTGCCTGGTCAGCAATCGGTGGCTCTCCTCAATCAGCGCTTTATATTCAGGATTGCGTGACAATCGTCTCTGATACGGTTCCAGTACACTCAGGAAACTTGCATCGAGAAATACTTTCCTGTTTTGATAATCTCGCACACGCAGCCGCAGAGAGGCCTCGACCTCCAGAAACTCCTTCTCCTGTGCGGTCAGCCACTCGGCTACTTTTGCGGCCAGGGAGTCATGGCGCAGTTCATACGAGCTGCCGTTTTCGGTCTCCCGGAGGATTCGCGCATTAACAAAGCGGGCTGCCATGGCGGCTATCTCATTTTCACTTAAAGCTCCTTCCAGGCCGGCAAAAGCAGCAGCCATTTCCTTGATACTAAGCTGTCGTTTGGTTCCTTCCGGGGTAATGGTCGTTTTCAGGAGAGTCCTGTAGTGTTCCGGCTGCGGAGTAGCCAGAAGCTGTTCTTCGAGAAAAGCTGCCAGGACATCATCAAAGGAGCCGGCTTTTTTAAGGAGAGTTTCATTAATAACCGGTTTCTGCGGGCTTTCCTTTAAAGCAAATCGGCATAGTTTGTCCATATATACCTGCAGATAGGAGAGCTCTGTTTCTCCCTGCAGACTAAGACCATTACTTATGGCTGCCGCCAGTTCCGGGGGAATGTTGATGAGCCCTTTCTCGCAGGAGAGCCTGATTATTTCGACTGTGCGGTTGACATGCATTTTTTCTATACGCAGACGGTTATCAAAAAGCCCGGGTATGACGGTCTCGAGCTCGGTAAGTCTGGCCAGGTATTCTTCACGGATGGAGAATATAAAGCGGACATCTTTGCCCATGTGCAAAAGTATTTTTAACTGTTTATAAAAAGCCAGCCGTTCTTCTTTGCCGGTCATGATGTATATCTCTTCAAATTGATCAAATACGAGAACAACTTGTTTATGCAGGGAGCTGCCGAGCTTTGCTGCCAGCCCGGCGGGAGATGTTTCAGGAGACTTTTCATTCTCTATAATTCCCAACTCCAGACATTTCTTTTGCAGGTCGCGCGTTAATCCTTCTAACGGTGTTGCCCCGCAGCGTATTCTGGTAAAACAGGCATCCGAGGATGGTACAATACCGGGTAAACCACAGTCGAGAATGGAGCTCTTGCCGGAACCGGAGGCTCCGTAAACTAGTAAAGTTGGTGATTGGTAAAGGCGGCGTAATAACTCTTTCGTTTCTTCATCGCGTCCAAAAAAAATGTCGAGGTCATCTGGTCCGTAGGCATCGAGAAACTTAAAAGGGTTGTGAGGTACCGCAGCACCGGCGTCTTCCTCTTTGTTCAGGTTCCCAAAAAGGTTATCGAGTGACGGGGTGTTTTCTTCGAAAGAGTCTGCATTATCGCTGAAAAGATCCATTGGTGTATCACTCATTACAATACCCCCTCAAGTAGTGAGTTTTTCTGATCTTTGCCGCTTATCCCGGCTATTAACTGACCGGCTTCCTTTTCCGGCAAAAAAGGTTTGAGCATATATATGAATCCCTGGATTAGCTCAGTATATTTTTCACTACTACTCAGTGAGAAAGCTCCCCCCTTATCGCAAGGCTTATAAGAAACATCGCATTTTTTTAAATCAATATCCTGATAGAGAAAGATATCCTTGATTTTTCCACTGCCTTCAGAGCTGCGCAAAATAAGAGGTTCTATACTGAGAGCGTTTGTCTGCGTACCGGAAACCGCGGTGTCATTACTACGACGACTGATAAAAGCTGAGGGGGTGTACATAAGCTCGTTAAATTGAATCGCCAGCTCTTTAAAGGCACTGTTATGTCCGGCAGCATCAGCCACACTGTGATTCCATACCGGTGGGGACCAGCGGTGATATTCAACCGATACATCCTCGATATGCAGCATATGATAGCCGGTAATAAAATGCAGTTCCTTTAGGATTACTTCGAGGAGTTCCTCAGCCTTGTTACAAGCCTGCAGATAGTCATGGGTAGTCAGCTCCTGGGTGGGATGAGCCAGGTTATTGCGCAGACTGGTAAGTTTATTGAATGCTTCCTGAGCCGGCGCCGGAGCATTACTCTTTTTTAGAAAAAATTCGGGTAATTCACGGACAAAGGTCTCTTGACCAGAGGCCTGAACAAGGGCCAGGCTATCCCGCAGCAGGGCGATCCACTTCCCCATACTTGTGCGTGTTATTCGACCCGGAAATTCTTTACTATAAGCATCAGAAATAGTGAGCTGTTTGCGCTCTACCAGCTCCCGTAGTTCACAGACAGTAAGTAGAGCCAAAAAATGAGCCGTATTTTCCGTAACTTCCAGGATCTTATGCAGTCGCATAGTCCCCGGTTTGCTGTACTCCGGTGTGAGTAAGCGACGGAACTCCACTGCTATGGGGTACGGATACTGATTTTCTATGATGTTTGATAATTCTTGATTCATGACAACTCCTGGTTTACTACAAAAGATGAATAGACCACTTCCAGGCGGAAATGATGCGGATGGTTTTTTATCAAGGTTGAACTACTGCCGCACCGCTGAAAAAAGAGTTTACTCTATACCCGTTTTTGTTTAGAAATTCCCGCATAAGGCGCGCATCATTTTCCGCTGCTACCAAACCTTTGAGGTAATCGTACTGGTTGACTCCCACGATAACCGCCTATCTGCTTTCCGCCGGTCCCGGCATAGTGAGTTTGCAGCTCATATACACTGCATACAGCACTCGGTTTCGGATGTTACGTACCTGCATAACCAGTTTATCCTATTTTGTTATATCGGTACATTCGCATGTTTTACAATAAATTTCAATCTTCCAGGTTAAAAGTGACATATCTGCACAGGGCTGACGCCTCCCGATGCAATAAGTCTGTCGGCAAGTACCATTAGTGAAATAAAAACATGGATTTATATACTACACAATCGTGTCCACCCTGTACGCTCATTACAATGAGCGCGTAGAAATTTGACTTTCCATTAAAAACAGGGTAATGTAATAATATGTTTTAGCGCCTCGTTATTAACTGTTTTCTACAGTATCGCCATTATTCTTCTTGTGCCGATTCCCCGCCTTGCCCGGCTGCGTCATGCCGCCGCAGGAAGTCCCGGTTATGACAACACGTCGGTTTCATAAATTGCTTCCCATAGTATACTATCACCTTTAAGCAGTTCACCTAATTCAAAGTCATGGCAGGAGTAGACCAATGAAAAAAATTTTCCGATTTCTTACCGTAGTCTTTTTTGCGGCCCAGCTCGCTCAGGCTGGCGAGGCCGAGTGGAATGAGATGAATAACAAAGTGGTGGCGAGTTACCAAAGTGGGGATTATGGTAATGCTGTCCGGTATGCAGAGCAGGCCTTGGCTGTGGCAAGACGCGCCTTTTCGAAGGAGCATGAAAACTACTCCACCAGCCTGAACAACCTTGCTTTTTTGTATGTCACGATAGGCAAGTACCGTGAAGCGGAGCCGCTGTATCAGGAAGCAATGGCGATATATAAAGAGCTTGAACCGAAGGGCCGCCATCCGGACTATGCCTCGAGCCTGAACAACCTTGCTTTTTTGTATGTCACGATAGGCAAGTACCGTGAAGCGGAGCCGCTGTATCAGGAAGCAATGGCGATATATAAGGAGCTTGAACCGAAGGGCCGCCATCCGTACTATGCCACCAGCCTTAACAACCTTGGCCTGTTGTACCAAACCATAGGCAAGTACCGTGAAGCGGAGCCGCTGTATCAGGAAGCAATGGCGATA
>Ga0180008_1000284_pt1 | contig 49439 bp, 36 predicted proteins | sample MM_PW_MetaG_FD_121121 | JGI IMG/M metagenome (GOLD analysis project Ga0180008, IMG submission 121121) | Groundwater microbial communities from the Aspo Hard Rock Laboratory (HRL) deep subsurface site, Sweden - MM_PW_MetaG | ecosystem: Environmental > Aquatic > Deep subsurface > Groundwater... | reverse complement strand
TTTAGCCTGAGTTTGAGTGATGGTTTGAATGTTTGCAGCCATGGTGTCCTCCATATTATCTTAATTTTATTTGTTTTTTTCTCTCTTTACCCTTTTAATTGCATATTGAATGCCAGTTCTCTTCTTCGCCATGAAACAAAGAGCAAAAATGCCGTATCCTGCTGCAATAACGTCTGATTACCCACCACCAGGCAACAACTTCGCCACACCACACTTCTGCGGTATGGCCAGCCAACAGCGATCACTTATGTGGTATGTGATCAAAAAAGTGTAGTTTTGGCCCTACAGAAGTGTAGTTGCCTTTGTGGATAGCTATGGAATTGTGAGCATTGCAGGACTTTTTTGTTGCAAGTAGCGAAAAAGGGCAACAAAAAAATCAACTGGGCAAAATATGGGTGCAACTGGAGCAACGGCTTGACAAGTCAAGACAGAATTTTCGAACGTCTGATAAAGCACCACGGTGGAAAAGCCGAATGTCTTTGCATCCACCGGGCAAATACGCTAGAAATGCTGAGCTCATAGTTCCTTAAAAGGGGCACCGCCAATTTTCAAGGTACCCCCACCCCAGATAAAGAGTTATTACCACCCTCTCCATCACCACTTTTGCGGGAAGAGTGCTTCCGGATCTGGGAAAAACGCAATATATCGAAACAACATTAATAAATAAGCACCATGACCACCTTACCTGCCCAGTACGATTCCTTTCTAGCATTCTCGGCGATATTTTTCTGCATGGGCTTTGCCATGTTTTTTTTGCGGAAGGCAGCCAAAGGAGAGATCGGGCCAGGATATTGGACCACGAGTTTCTTCCTCAACAGTGCTGGCTTTCTGTTCTGGGCAGCTACAGTCACATCGCAACCCTGGTTGTTCTACGTTATCGGCGAGGCGTTGCACATGCTTGGTTTTATAACATTGCTCTGTGGTGCCTATCGATTTACAGGGAACGATTTTCGGCGTAGCCATTTTCTTGTTTTGGGTGGATTTGTCATTGCCTGGTCAGGGGCCATATGTTTGCTGCCGCAGCATCGTCTAGAATCATTTTTACTGCTTATGGTTCTTCGGGCTGTTCTTTTTTTGGGAGCCAGCCGACTGATATTCACCCACACAACAGAAAAGCCCCTGGCTGGCCGCAGGCTGACCGCGGGGGGCCTGCTCGCCTGGGGTATCTATGTCCTTGCCTTCCCCTTTATCTGGAAGTTTCCATTTCTGGTTCCCATGGCCTTAGGCTTCCTTGTCGGTTTTCACGTTCTGGTGGTCTTGGGCCTGGTTGTCATGATTGTTGATCGCATGCGACTCCGTGCCGAGGTCAGCGAGCAACAGGTCAAGATCCTTGAAGGCTGTCTCCCCATCTGCTCTTACTGTAAAAAAATACGAGACGAGGATGATCATTGGAACCAAATAGAAATGTATATCCGGGACCATTCTGAAGCGGAATTCACTCATAGTATTTGCCCCAATTGCGCCAAAGAACATTTTCCAGAGTTAACTCTTCAGCCTCATTGAAGTGCAGCTATGTCTGCCACCGTTTCCGCAACAAGCCCTTATTATTAAATGTAATATCAGAGAACAGCCCACCACTTTACTCGTCCCTCAATAAAAAACCAGAGATGTCCCTTAAGTAGTTAAGGTGGTATCCTCCACTGTGGAAACACCATTCATTCTACAGCCGAAATCCATCTAAGTTACTGAAATGAATCATGCAGGTTGTGTCCAAACAGGCAGAGCAAGAAACGCCATCACCGATCGCTGAGTTTTGTCTAAATCCGACCGACTCCTATGGAAAAGATTTGTGGTCACACATGGAGGGAAAAACATTTTCCCTCTCCCCAAACTCTGGTTCGTTCAAAGCACGCAGTTTTGTCGTAAAAAACAAGGTCCCTTTACAGAAAAGGGTGTACGAGTTATCACTTTGAAATGAGTATTCTAGTCAGTCAACAGAAAGAGCGGGAAAAAATCGGAAAAAACTCAGGGAGTGAAAAATGGAACGACTTTTTTTTAGTCTGGGCGCATTAATGGCAGGCCTGGCTGTTATAGCCGGAGCCTATGGTGCTCACGGTGGAGAAACCGCACTGGGCCTTGATCAGGCCCGTCTGATATCTAAAGCAGCACGTTACCAGATGTATCATGGCCTGGCTTTGCTGGCCCTCGCCTGGGCCTGCTCCCAGTGGCCTGAACAGATTCGCTTATTTCAGGTTGCCGGTGCGCTGTTTTTATTTGGTATCCTTTGCTTTTCGGGCAGCCTCTATCTGATGGCCTTCACCGGTGCCAAGCTCGGTTATGTCACGCCCTTGGGAGGTCTGGCCTTCATAACTGCCTGGCTGGTCATGGTCATCGCTTCCTGGCGCTGACGGACGTCGTTGTCATTTTTTATGGGGAGAGCATTCATGAAAAAAAGGACCATTGACAAAACCTGTATCCTGGCTCTTGCACTCGCCGGGATGTTTGTCACCGTACGCTTTGTTTTTACGGAAAAGCCATCATGGGCCGGAAACGAGGGGAAGAGCTGGAAACACGAGCAGAAGAAGAAACACGAGAGCAATAAAGACCGTGATCATGGCTATTCACAGGACCAGCAAGGGTATGATTTTAGCGTAAGCATCTTCTTTGGCGACCAGCAGAGGAATGCCATCCGTACGTATTACAAGGAGCAGTACCGCTCCGGTCATTGCCCGCCGGGTCTGGCCAAAAAGAACAACGGTTGCATGCCCCCCGGTCAAGCCAGAAAATGGCAGATGGGGCGGCCGCTGCCCCGGGACCTTCTCTTCCATGATCTGCCGTCTGCACTTGTTGTCCAAATCGGGCCGCCGCCTGCCGGACATCGTTTCGTGCGCGTGGCATCCGATATCCTCTTGATTACCATAGGGACCGGGATGATTGTTGATGCAATTCAGGATTTGGGCGACATCAGATAAGAAGCCAGATTGCGATGAAACGGCTGACAAACGCGGAGAACACTGCTCCCGGACTGAACTGATATTTTTGCCAACAGACCTGATCGTTATCATGATTTTTCTTGTAATATATTGAAATGATATAATATAGTACAATCATATTACAAGAAAGATGTCGACTCCCAACTTGCTGTATTGTGGTTTTTTTTAGGCTGGGAGAAAGACGATACACTCGGGCCACAACAGGTCAGACGGCTGACCAGAGAACACACAGCTCCCCACAACAGCGACAGAAAAGATCGATACTTGGTATTTCTTAGCGTCCCGAATGTTCTTTTGTGCCGCTGCATTATCGGTAGAGAAAAGCCACCGCCCTACACCAACTGCCGACAAACCCTTGAGGGAGAATGCTCTTGCCACATTCCGGACCACAAACAAATCAACTCAAACAGTTTGAAACCATTCGCAGAAAGCTGAAGACGATTGTTCTCGACCAGGTTGACGCCATCGATGAGGTGGTTGATGCCTTTATCCACATCGCCTTTCGCCCACCCAAGAAGGCCGAGCCCAAGGCGATATTCACCTTTCTGGGTCCGCCGGATGTAGGCAAGATCTATCTGGCCCGGGTTCTCTGCAGTATGCTCAAAGAGTATAACGGCTTCAAGCATTTTGACCTGGAACGTTACAGCGATCCGGAAAGCGGGGACCAGCTCCTTGTTTCCCAGGTGATCGGCCAGGAAATCCAGGAAGGCGAACTGATTCGTTTTCTTCGTGCCAATCCCCGCGCCATCATTCTCTTTGAGGCCATTGAAATGGCGAGCAAGCAGCTGCAGATGGCGCTCCTCGACCTGATCACCAAAGAGGAGCCGGAGAACGGTATCAACTGCAGCGATGCGATCTTCATCTTTACCTCCACCCTGGGCACCGCTCTGTACCAGGGAAAGGAATTTCAGGCTACCTTCCGCCACAACAAGGCCCGGGCCCAAGGCCTGATCATGGATGCCATTGCCAAGGAAAAGCAGGTGGGCGAGCAACTCGTTCAGGAGGCTATCACCCCCAAGCTCCTGGCCACCCTGGCCCAGAATTATATCATTCTCTTCAATCGGCTGGGCATAAGCGCCATGGTCGGCATCGGCACCGATTCCCTCTTACAGTTGGCCGAACATTTCCGGGCCAAGAATATCCTCCTTGATTTTCCCGATCGTCAAGACCTGGTCGCCCTCCTCGTTCTTTCTCTTGGTCCGGCGATCACCGCTAAAAAAGTGAAGAAGAAGCTACCCGACGAGCTCCTTTTCAAGATCATCCGCAGTCTGGGCCAATTACCCATCACACCAGCCCGGATTATCTTCAAAATAACCAAAAAGGCCGAAACCTCGCTGCATAAACTCTCTGAAGCCGGAGACCAGCTCCTGGCCAGGCTGTATAAGAACAACCAGACCGTGGAATTGACGTGGAAGGAGTATCAGAAAGGGAGCGACCTCATCTTCAGCCTGGCCGGGGCAGAACCCCGGACACTGCCCATGACCAAATGGATGTTGCGCAGTGAACGACCGGCCATCGAATTTTCCGAAACAGGATTTGAGGATATCGCCGGAAACCGTCAGACTAAAACTACCCTCAAGCAGATCATCAATACCCTGAAAAATCCGGAGCTGGTGAAGAAGTTTTCCATCAATATGCCTAAAGGCATGTTGATGTATGGGCCACCCGGAGTCGGAAAAACCCTGCTCGGAAAGGCCTTTGCCAGAGAGGCCGGACGCCCCTACATCTATGTCTCCCGTATCGAACTGTTTGACCCCGAATATCTCCGCCAGGTCTATCTCAAAGCGCGTGAATATGCGCCCAGCATTGTTTTTCTGGACGGTATCGACATCAAGGGTCTGGTGGAAGGGATGCTGACTGCTGTACCTGCCGACCAGCTTGCCCTGGAGATCGACGCCCTGTCCGACGATCCTGAGGAATCGGTATTCACCGTAGTTACCGCGATCAGCCGTGAAGATGTACCGGAAATACTTATTGAACCTGAACGTGTTGACACCTTTGTCGAAATGCCGAAGCTTGACCGTGAGGCACGGCGCTTCTTCATCGACCAGATTCTGAAGAAACCCAACGACGGCAAGATTGATGTGGAGAAGGTAGTCCGTTATATCTCCGGCTTGAACGGCTACGAGCTGCAGCGTATCGGCAAGGAGGCCTCCCTCCATGCAATCCGCCACGGTCTCCCCTGTATCAGCGAAGAGATCCTCATCGAGCAGATCAACATCATCAAATACGGTTCCAAGCTTGAGAAAAAGCTTATGCGCAACCTGGAGGAAGACCTGCGCCGGACCGCCTTCCACGAGGCCGGGCATGCAGTCCTCTCCTATCTCCTGCTTCCCGATATTAAAATCGAACAGGTCACCATTGCCCCGCGCCTGCGAAGCCTGGGCTTTATCTCATACACCTTCGAAGATTTTCCCAGCAACCTCTCCAAGGAAGAGGTATTCAACAACATCTGTGTGTTTCTGGCCGGAAGAATCGCCAGTATAAAAAAATTTGGTGCCAAAGGCATGGAAACCGGGGCCGCCAACGATCTTGAGGAGGCAACCTGCCTGGCCTACACCGCCATTGCCAGCATGGGCATGGACGAGGAGTTGGGTTTTGTCCACACCGACACCCTGGCCCACAACGTCAACCCCCAGTATTTCCGGGAGGCGGTGGAACGTCAGCTCCGCCTCTGGATCGACAAGTCCGAAAAAATCACCACCGAACTGGTGGAAAGCAACTGGCAGAAGATAGAGATCCTGGCTGAGATCCTCATCCGGCAGGAAATTGTCGATGGCAGCGAGTTAGAACGGATCATGGACGAAAAACATCAGGAACGAAACAAAAAGAAAGTGTAAGATTGACGGAACTATTCAACAGCACGCCATCTTCGTCCATTGAAGTCTTCTTGAATAGCCCGAATATGTTGCGAAATCCTCAATGAACGAAGATACCACACTGCTGACCAGTTACAGAGCGACTGTTTGCTCATGATTGGCCATTACATGAAGCGTTAGCGATTGACATCCGTTGAGATGGATAAGGAAACCCCGTATTATTTTCCTGTCACCGACGCAGCAGCTAAGATCGACACGGAAATCGGTAACGACCAGGCGTGATGGCCTGCGAAAGCGTTGGGGCAGAGAAGAGGCAGTATATGGCAAAAACACTGATCACCATCGGCATGGTCCTCGTCGTCCTTGGCCTTTGCTGGCCATTGATCCAGAAATTGAATCTCGGCCGGCTGCCTGGTGATTTTTCCTTCAAGTCCGGGAATTTCAAGTTTTACTTTCCCCTGACCACCAGCATTGTCATTTCCGTGCTCCTGTCGATCCTGTTCTGGATTTTTAAGAAATGACCTGTTCTCTCTTTTCCCCCTTATGAAGCCTGCAAAAATCCATCGGGAGCCAGACTTGTGGCCTGCATTACCATATTGATGTCACGATGCAGGAGCCAGGTCTCTGCCTCTCTGTTGGCCTCCTCTTGCCAGAATTTCTCAATTTGTTCGCCCACCGACTGGTAATACATGAGCTCCTCGATACGTGCGTGGAGCGCAGCGCTCTCTGTAAAGGAGTCTGCCTCCTTCTCCAGCAAGCCCTTCAGCCTTTCAACTGCATAGAGACCAATGGACAGACCAAACTCCCGGAAGGCAAGACGGTACTGGCCAGGAAGCTGCAAGGTGTTCATTTTGAGATAGGATTCCAGCCCGACAAGGGAGTCATCGAGCAAGGCCAACAGCAGCTTATCCTGCCCGGACCTGTCTCTGGTCATCAGCTGTGCCAGCTGGAGGCTATTACACAACAGGCCGCCAACGCCCAGAGAGTCTTCAGTCACCCAGCTCATGCCTGTGCAGATGGCGGCCAACTCTTTTATCTCACGGGAGAGATCCGGCTGGGGAGAGTCTTTCGCGTTCTCACTCTTGCCTGCCTGTAACTGGCTGTAGACGATGAGTCCTTCAAGGGGATCGTGAAGGCCCATGGATGGGACCAGAGGACGAGAAAGGTCTATGCTCATCTTCCAGTGGATATATTTGGGCCCGCCTCCATCCGAGGGAAAGACAAAACCGGCATGTACCTTTTTGGCAAGCTCCCTTGCCCATCTCCAGTACACCTTTTCAGCGGTGACTGTGCCCACGCATTGGAGAGCATACATCCACTTAGTGAGATAATGATAATACTGTCCGTCACGATCCCATTCCATTTCCTGGTCAAAGGGATCGTCAGGTCCACGTTCGTTCATCTTCTTACCGATGCGCAGGCCACCTGCGGTTGGATGCAATCTCCCTTCGCTCTCACTGAGAGCGCTGATCCATCCTCTCCTGGTGTCATCCTGACGATAACGACCAAGACACTCATGGACCTGACCCACCAGTGCCAGGGCAAGAGACTTGAAGCTGTCATCACCTGTTTGCTGATAAAGACCGAGAAAGTTGCAGACAGCAAAGGCGTCGGTCCACAGGTAACGGCGTGGCGGCATACTCAGTGACGAAAGCCCGGTTTGTTGGGCAAACTCCGTCATAATCTGCCGCACCAGAGGGTATGATCTGTCTTGTTTCATTTTCCGTCTCTTTGTCCCCTGCCCATACACTCACTTTGGGCAGCAGACGACACCTTTTTTGGGCAACCTTGATAGCAAGAGTTTTGCTGGCTAGCCAGTGCCATTTCCCATGCGGTATTTTCTATCTTATCCATATAAATCATTTTTAAAAGATATATTCCAGGGATAATTCCCGACCAGCTTAACCTGGGAATTGACCTGCGATCAAGGCCAAAATTCTCCAATCCCGCCAATCCGCTTAAAACCTGGCAACAGTTTCTTATATGGAGGAGGAGACTCGAAGTTTTTGTGTTATACTAAGAGCCATAGAGCAGATCAAAGAGAAACCCATTCGAAGCGATACGCTGGGTAGAGGACAGGGCCTGGGGTCCTCCTTTATGGTACCGATTCATGCGAGGCCAATCATGGGCAATCAAATCATCATTGATGGCAGTATTGGCGAGGGAGGCGGCCAGGTTCTGCGTACCTCTCTTGCCCTTTCCGCCCTCCTAGAACGCCCTCTTGTAATTTCAAACATCCGTGTGGGTCGGAGAAGGCCGGGGCTGCGACCACAGCATCTGGCTGCGGTACGAGCCCTGGCCCGGATCACGGCTGCTGAGCTTAGAGGCGACGCAGAGAACTCAACCTCCCTTGTCTTTATGCCTCGACGTATCAGCGGCGGTAATTACCGATTCAGTATCGGCACGGCCGGCTCCGTATGCCTGCTGGCCGCAGCCATTCTGCCGCCCCTGCTTTTCGCCCCTCATCCGTCAGTAGTAGTTCTCGAAGGTGGTACGCATGTGCCCTTCAGCCCGGTTTTTCACTATCTGGAGAAGGTCTTTCTCCCGATTCTGCGCCGCATGGGGGCAGAGATCAACGTTACTCTTGACAGTTGGGGCTGGTATCCAAGGGGGGACGGCAGCTGTACCCTTCGCATCACCCCCTGTCAGGGGCTTCAGGCCCTCCATCTGCCATATCGTGGCAGGCTGTGCAATCTTACCCTGATGCTGGGGTTAGCCGGTCTCCCTCTCCATATCATTGACCGGGAAGAATCTCGTGTCCGAATGTGCCTTGAAGAGAGCGGTTATGTGCTCGAAAGACAGTTTGAAGCGGCTCCTTCACCTGGGCAGGGTAACGTTCTTTTTCTCAGAGGGGAGTATGAAGAAGGAGTGGCCGGTTTCAGTACCCTGGGCAAAAAAGGATGGCCTGCCGAAGAGGTAGCCGATGATCTCTGTCGCCAGTTCCTTGATTTCGACCACAGCAATGGTTCGGTGGATCAGCATCTGGCCGACCAGGTTCTCCTTTATCTGGCCCTTGCCAAGGGCGATTCCCTGTTTACAGCGGAGAAGGTGACCAGTCACCTCATGACCAATATCGAGATAATCGAAAAATTCCTGCCCGTCCGCTTTATGGTGGATCCAGCCGTCCATTCCGTTATGGTAACCGGGACAGCCTTTACCGTGCAAAACAAGGAACATCAATGATGATCCCCATCAATGAATTACTCAGCCGCATACGATGGGACAAGAAGTTCGGCCACGGTTCGTTTGAAATCGGCTACTATGATCGCCTGCTCGACAGGATCAGGAGGATACCCTTCAGCAAGATTGTCTTCGATCAGGAGGACGGCAGTACAATTCAGATCATTGACCGGGATGGGGTGATCCATCGCCTGCCCCTGCACAGGATCTATCAGGTCTTCAGAGATAATGTCCTACTCTGGGACCGTAAACGAGAAAAATAACTTTTAGCAGCCGGGTAAAACACGGGGTCTGACCGAGCTAACCGCCAGAGCTATCATATCAAATATTTCCTTAAATAATAACCAGTTACTCTTAAGAGTACCTTTTGGAGATCATAATGCGCAACAGAAGAAATCAACCCCTTGCTGTCATAATGCTGGTAGGTATGCTTGTTTGGAGCTTCATGATCGCTGCTGTCGAAGTAGATGCTGCAGTCAACCCAATCGAACTTGGTCGGTCTTCCAATATATTTGGGGTGCTCCAGACTAACCAGAACCAGGTGGTAGCAAGCGATGCTTTACATATGGTTGCTTTTCTTCACCAGCAAGATGTCACGATCTGGGGAGGCGGAAGTACAGACAATTCTAAACTGCGGTATGACCTGTCAATCGATAGCGGAAATATATTTTCCCATGATATCGGATCGTTGAATACATCTTTCAGGTACCGGAATGCCTATCCGAACCTGTCTTTGTCTAATGGACCAGGAAATATTAATCCCTTCAATAGCAAGCTGGTATGGGCCGCTTCCACCAATAGTTCGTTCCCTTTTGACCCAAATCTTCCTGTTACCTGGGTAGGGCATGTGACCGGCGCATCAGAGCTGACGACAACATCCCCGCCTTCCAGCACCGAAATATATCGTTTTGACGCTGAACTGACCACCATCGCCAGCAGTCTCTGCAACGGAAAGCAGGGGGAGTTCTGGTATACTGAATTCCAAGGTTCCGGTATCAGCAGCACCGATTCTGTTGTTATCTACAGGGGAACCTATAATGCATCGACAACGGATATTGACTGGGTTTCGCATCATTCTGTCAGTCCCGCTTATAACACAGCGGTTGATGCCACGAAACATTACCTCTCGCCAAACATTGCTTTTTCTCCTGCGGGAACCACTGGGTGGGCAGCATGGCTTGGAGATTTGGCTGGCGGTCAGGATGGGACCCTGAACCCGATTCTCATGAAATCCACCGATGGGGGCGCCACATGGGGTAGGCCTGTGGAGGTCGATTTTTCCACCATTGTCTATGAGGGAAGTCAGGCAACGCTCACGGATTTTCTCAAACATCGCAATCTCTTATTTAGCTCGGGAATAGCGACATCTACCTATGAAGCCGACCTCACTGTAGACGCGAACGGTGCTCCCCATTTTGTAATGGTTGTGGGCAATGTCAGAACAGGAAGGCTAGGAAAATCATACGAAATTTTCGAGAGTCAGGAAAAAGTACTCCTCGACGTTACCACAAACGATGGCGGAGCAACCTGGATTGCCAAGGAAATTGCTGAAATCCGAACATTGAAAGGTGAATTCGGGACCATGGATTCTAATGGAAACCTCATCAGTCAGTACAATTACAGCCAGGTGTCACGATCTGAAGATGGCATGCGTATTTTTTACAGCTGGGTTGACTCTGATACGATCGACTACGGGGGGATCAACTCTGCCCCAAACCTTTTTATAGCCGGCCTGAGAATAAGTGACGGCGTCATGGCTGCCCCCAAGAACATTACAGGAGGAGATCCGAGATGGGACGGCAAGGCGCTCTATCCGACCATGGCCCCCACGGTTTTGACCAGTGGAACAAGCTACACACTCCCTGTCGTCAGCGCGGAGATGGTCTACAATGATCAGTGGCAACCCACCAGATATTGGTATTTTGGCAATGATGCCGTTATCAGTGAAAGCGATTTCTGCACAGGAGATGGGTGCAATGCGAAGAAAAACCTTTTGTTAATGATTGTGCCGGTGATTAACGCAACGAACAACAAATGATGGGTTACAAAATATTCATGTCTGCAAAACTATCCGGAATTACAATTGGTGTCCGTTGTCAAACATTGGCAGACAATATCGGTTGAGGTCAGGTGAAGAAGAAACTCTTAAAACGCTTCCTCCTTGGAACGCTGGTGCTCACGGTGGGAATACCTTCAGGTCTCGTCTATAGACAATACCGGGAAGATATGTCTCTGGCCTACCAGCGGCTCTCAAGTGGTGCTCAGTATATTGAAACGGCCTGCGGACCGCTTCAATATACCGAGTTTGGTGATGGGGCCCCAATGCTGATCGTCCATGGAGCCGGCGGCGGGTACGACCAGGGTGAATACTTTGCCAGATTAATTGGCGGCAATTACCGCTGGATTTCTCCATCTCGTTTTGGGTTTCTGGCTACTCCAGCACCAGACGAGGCCAATTCATCGCTACAAGCCGATGCATATGCCTGCCTGCTGGACACATTGGGAATCGATCGTGTTGGTGTGGTTGGGGTTTCAATGGGCGGCCCATCCGCCTTGTTGTTTGCTCTCCAGTATCAGCAACGAACCAAATCCTTAGTAATGATCAGTGCTGCCAGCCATGCCATACCCTCCCGACCGGCCGTCCTTGCCGCCCTTTTCAAGGTCTTTCTTAATGATTTTATCTACTGGGCGATGGTGAAATTGAGCCCTTCAGGACTTCTTGTGGCGCTGGGAGTTCCAATGGAAGTTCAGAAGCAACTCTCAGCCGAAGACGTGACCCAATTACATGCCTTTTTAGAATCGATAAAGCCGATGGGCGCCCGTCGGAATGGACAGCTTCTTGAGCAGCAGATGTCAGAATATGATGCCGGGCAGATCCCTAAAATCCAGGCGCCGACTCTCGTCATGCATGCTCCTGATGATACCCTGATCTCCATTGAGCAAGGAGAGTTTACGGCCAAGAATATCCCAGGGGCCCAGTTCATTACCATGGAAAAAGGGGGTCATCTCGCCTTGCTGTTTACCATGAACGCAGGGGCAAGAGAAAAGCTTCGGGAGTTTTTAGAACGGTACAACATTCGATAACGTGAGGCCGAGTTGGCCAGCAAGGACAACACCATGCCTTTTGCTCCATTGCGGCTGGTTTGAGCCAGTTATTTGGCGTGCCACATATCGTCAGCGAGGATGATTGGAATCTGGCAGATATGATCCGCCTGGATAGACTGCCAGGTACAGAACAGCTCCAGACACCTACCAATTACAAGCAGGCATGACAACCACCCCGTTGGCGAGAACCATGACATGATCAAGAGGGCTGGGAAACCGATAAATAATGTTTGTTGTGCTCCCTGCCCCTTTCCCTGAAACTTCCAGACTATTTTCCGTTTAGTGACCAGTCGTAATCCAGGTATTTTAGCTTTAGCTGATCTGTTCGGGCAGCGAGTTCCTTTTGAAGATCTCCCTCGGCGTATTTTTCGAAAAAACCGACCGGGTCATAGGCAAAATCTTCTTTAAACCATTTAAAGATGGCGCTGACAGAGAGAGTATCACCCTCCAGCCGATTTTCCTGGGAATTGGCAATAAATGCTCTGGTATTGGCATCTAATTGCTGATCCAGATTTTCTCCGGAGTAGGGCTCAGAAAGAAGGGGCGGACAACTCTTGGAGGCACAGTTGACAGCAAAATGGACTCTTGGGTCCTTGAAAGTCGGCCGGAGGATATCGTGCTCAATATTATCCAGGGTATAGGTCCTGCCCCCAATCTTGACAAACTGGATTGACCAGGGTTTTTTGAAAAAACTGCCGATATCATTGATTGAGGCAGGCGGCTGACCGTTTTCAAAATTTGTCAGGATCAGCTTGATGGTATAGGCATTATAGGCGTTAATAAAAAAGGCAAAACGGTCCTTTTCTGATAGTTGTGCTGGATCTGTAGTAGCCAGATATCCCAGATAGACATCCAGCTGAGCCTCTTTTTTTTTGAGGCCGGTATAGTCCACCTGTCCATCTTTGACGTATTGCTGCAGGAGTTCGTCATACAGTGGAGTTTGATCCTCTGCCGGGGTTGCCCCGGCAAGTATGGCGCTCAACGTTAACAGGCTGACAACAAAAACGAGTTTAGCAATACGTTTCATTTTTTTCTTCCTTGGATAGAGGTGACCAGTTTTTTGACAGCCAAGGGGAAAAGACCAAGGAGAACAAAGGAGCCAATGAGGCCTGGAGAAAAGATTCCCGACAAAGAATCTATTTTGCCAATCTCCTTACCGGCGTTCACAAAGACAATTGTTCCCGCCAACATGCCAAGCTGAGAGACCCAGTAAAAGGTGAAAAGCGACATCTGGGTCAGGCCCATCACCAGATTGATGACAAAAAAAGGAAATACCGGGATCAGACGCAGGGTAAAGAGGTAAAAGGCACCTTCTCTGGCGATCCCTTCATTGATGGTGGTCAGCCTGTCCCCAAACTTATTCTGCACCCAGTCGCGCAGGACAAAACGGGCCACAAAACAGGCCAGAGTGGCCCCGATGGAGGAAGCAAAGGAGACAACAACCAACCCCGTGACAAGACCAAACAGGGCCCCTCCGGCAAGAGTGAGGATAGCGGCACCTGGGAGAGAAAGGGCCGTCACCAGGATATAGATCGCCATATAACTGCCAATCACCATGGCTGGTTTTTCGTCATACAAATCTGCAAAACGGGCCTGGGATTCTTTAAGATACTCCAGAGTCAGGTATTGCTGGAGATCAAGACCAAAAAAGAGTGCTACCAGGACAGCTCCTGCAACAACAATTGCCAGTTTGTTAATGAGATTCTTATTCATCAGTGTTGTCCTCTTTTTCAGCGAATCTCAGATGATGGATCACAGGCGGCCCCTTTGAGATTAAAGAAAAACTTCAATCCCTTTTTGACGGTGGGGGAAAAAATCTTGGGAGAGAAGAAAGAGCCTGCAACCCGCTTATTGATCTCCACCAGGGTCGGATAGGGGTGGACGGCACCAGCCAGAGTGGAGAGCTTCACCTTGCCGTTTAAGATGGCAATCCATTCACCGAGCAGGTCTCCGGCTCTGGGGCCGATCAGTTGTACCCCCAATGGTTTTTCGGAACTGTCGAGGATCATTTTGATTTTGCCGCGGCCTTCATCTTCTGCCAGGGCCCGGTCATTGTCGGCAAATTTTTCCGTCCAGATCTGGTAATCAAGGCCAGCTGCCTTGGCCGCCTTTTCATTCATGCCGATGGAAGCCAGTTCCGGGTCGCAATAGGTAGCCCAGGGCATCCAAGTGTAATCGGCCTTTCGGGGGAGATGAAAAATGGCATTGCTCACCACAATTCCTCCTTCATAGCCTGCGGCATGGGTGAACTGATAGGCGCCGTTGACATCACCGGGGGCATAGATATGGGAGTGATTGGTCCGCAGACGGTTATCGACAATAATCCCTTTGTTGGTCATCTTGACGCCGATACCGTCCAGCCCCAGACCTTCAATATTTGCTTGCCGCCCAAGGGCCACCAGCAGCGTTGATGCCCTAAGAGTAACATCTTCTCCCTGGGCGTCAGTAATTTCAACCTGCCGTTCATTGCCCAGATCTTTAATCTGTTTGATCCCTGCTCCAAGGTAAAAACGAACTCCCTCAGATTCCATGACTCCCATGGCAATATCTGCCATGTCCTTATCCTCTTTACTGAGAATCTGGTTGGAGCGCTGGATTATGGTGACCTTACTTCCTAACCGGGCAAAGGCCTGGCCCATCTCCACCGCAATAGGGCCTGCACCTAAAATAATGAGCGATCTGGGCAGGGAACCTAGAGAAAAGATTTCTTTGTTCGTGATGTAGGGTGTCTTGTCAAGACCGGGAAAAGGGGGAGTTGAAGACGATGAGCCCGTGGCCACCACCCAGTTTTTGGCAGAAACAATTTTTCCGTTTAGCTCCACCGCATGCTCATCAACAAATCTGGGCGACCCAAATTCCACCCTGGCGCCAAGTTTACAAAACCTCTCCACCGAATCATGAATCTGAATCTTTTCAATAACGGATTTTATGCGGGCTGCGACCTCACTGAAATCAACTGGAGGCAGTTCAATCCCCGGCAGACCAAAATCTGTGGCCCGCTGCATGGTGTGATAAACATGGGCCGACTTGATTAAGGTTTTGGAAGGCACGCAGCCGTAATGGAGGCAATCGCCACCAAGGGCCGGTTCTTTTTCAATGACAAGTGTTTTCGCGCCAAGCTGAGCTGCACCTGCACTAACGGTAAGTCCTGCTGCTCCACCGCCAATCACCGCAATGTCATAATCAAAATGTGCCATTTTGTATCCTTATAAGTGAGTAATTATCCAGCAGCACCGATTGTGCCCTGTAACAACATCAATATGTTATGATATCAACAACCGTCCTTACAAAACAAGTCATTATGAAGAAACAAAACCTTAGAGATTATTTTTGTTTTTCTTTATTTCGATATCTCTACACGAACATTCCATTCAGTAAACGGCCAGGTGTTAGGTAAACGAAGCCTCCAGGTTCAAACCTCAAACCTCTCCCTCAGCGAAGCACCCAGATGAAGACTTTTTACCCCGGCATCACGTCTAGGTGCCCGGATTTGCCCTGTCAGCTTTGACGAGCAGGTGCGAACACACCTAACATACAAAAGAGTTTCTTTCAGTCGTCTTCTGGAACCAGACGGTGGAGATTACCACTGGCTATTTTCTTGCTCAACCTGCTATTCTTTATTAATCTGTGCAAATGCAAGATTTAGGAAACATTTTTACTTGCCGTTTTTCTTAAATGGTTGACCTTGCCACCGAGCATTTCTCACCGCAATTAATTGTTGAAATGTGGTCGTTGGTAGATTGGATTTCAAGAAGAGCACTACTTCCTCTATTGATTTGACGATGATATTAGGTCCTTTAAGGAGATCAACTCACTAGTTGAGCCCTGACAGCCGACGTCCCAAACAGGCTTGTAAAAAATGTCCCATTCCTCAGTTCAAAGAAGATTAACTAACATCTGAATGAACTACAAAATCAGGAACAAAGGTTGAGACTATGAAACGGTATTTGCTTTTCCCTGTCCTTATGCTAGTTCTGCTTACCACTTTCATCTCTTCGGGGGCTTTGGACCGTAGTAGTTGGGCGGGCCATGAAACTGAGCTTCCAGCCTTCTCTTCCCCTAAAGAACGGACTCTCGCTATTCTGCCTAGCATTTTCATTTTATTTGCTGGATCAGGTGAACCAGAGTTAATTACTGCCATCGCCGATGCTTCTCCTACCAAGGGAACTATTCCGCTGACTGTTCAATTTATAACAGACAGCAGCGGGCCAGTAGAAACCTGGAGGTGGGATTTTAATGGAGATTCAACATGGGACTGGGAGGGGCAGATTCGGGAAAATCCTTCCTATGCGTTTACCAGTCCGGGGACATATAATGCCATTTTACAGGTTGAAGATACAGAAGGAAATGTGGCAGATGACCAGGTTGTCATTTCTGTAACGGCCCCGGTCGATCCTCCGGTTGTGACATTCCAGACAGATCCAGAGCACCTGTTCAACGGGCAGTCAGCGACTCTTTCCTGGTCGGTTATCGGTGCCGACACCATAAACATTAATCAGGGAATCGGTACCATTGATGCTTCAGGCAGCCGGCTGGTCACCCCAGATGTTACAACGAAATATATCCTCAGCGCCAACAGTCTCGGTGGAACAACTACTGCTGAAGTTGAGGTCCGTGTCGTAGATCCTGAAGTTGATGACTTTGTGATCTACATCAATGATCCTACAGACGGGCAGCTTGTTTCTGGGGAGACGATAACCGTTTCAGGCATAGTGAACCTGGTGACGGCCCGGGTCTGGGTAAACAGTGTCGAAGCAGTTGTAACAGGTCAGACATTCTCCGCCGATCTCAGCCTTGTTCCCGGCTATAATGCCATACAAGCAACAGCTTCAAACAACAACCACACTGTGAGCGATTCCTCCTGGGTTGTTCGTGACTACACCTACACACCCCAGCCTGAAGGCAGTTTTGGGGTACAGTATGAAGACCTTATGCCTGACGACTCCGTAATAGCATCCTACGATAAAGACCGTTTTTCCGTTATCTCCGGCCTGGTGGAGAATGAGCAGTCAAGCTCGCTTCAAGGGGTTACCATTACCATTAAAAACCATCCTGAATATGGAACGGCCCATACTGACAGTACGGGACATTTTTCTATCCCTGTCGAGGGTGGCACCACCCATATTGTAATGTATCAGCATGATAGTTACCTGACGTCACATCGGAAAATTGATGTCCCGATTAATGATATTGCCATTGTGGATATGGTCCGTCTCGTTGTTCAGGATAGTGCAGTAACAAACATTTCTTTTGATGGAAACCCTGATACTGTTGTAACCCATATCAGCAGTGAAACTACAGATACTTTCGGCAGCAGGGCCATGACCATGGTCTTTCAGGGGGACAACCGTGCATGGGAAGTGGATGAACAGGGGCAGCGGATTCGTGAGCTGAGCATCATGGCGACCCGAGCCACCGAATTTACAACACCAGAAGCCATGCCCTCTGTCCTGCCACCGAATTCCGCCTTTACCTACTGTGCGGAATTGTCCGTCGACGGTGTCAAGCGGGTGCAGTTCGAGAAGCCTGTAGTAACCTATATTGACAATTTTATCGGTTTTGACGTGGGTATGGCGGTTCCTGTTGGCTATTACGACAGGGATAAAGGCGATTGGGTTTCTTCAGATAACGGAATTGTGGTTCTTCTGCTGGATACAAACAGCGACGGTGTTGTGGATGCTCTGGATGCTGACGGTGACGGCCTCGCCGATGATCTAAACAGTAATGGTACCTTCGAAGATGAGGTCACCGGGCTAGAGAACCCGGCAAGATATGTTCCGGGCAAAACCTTCTGGCGGGTTGAGATAACTCACTTCACACCCTGGGATTGCAACTGGCCTTACGGCCCCCCGGAAGATGCTATCATCCCAAATCCGGAAGACGACCCTAAGGTAGATAAACGTAAAAGAAAACCGGATGCTGATTGTGATGAGGATTTTGCTTCTTCCATCGAGGCCCGGAGCAGGGTTTACCGCGATGATATACCAGTTCCCGGTACCAATCTCCAGTTACATTATACCTCCAGCCGTGTGTCCGGCTATAAAACAGTAATCAACATTCCTGTCAGTGGAGCCAGTGTACCTGCAAGCCTGAAGCGTATCTCCCTACGTATAAGAGTTGCAGGTCATAGTTTCAGTTATACCCTGCCAGCTTTACCATATCAGAAATATACCTTCGTCTGGGATGGCCTGGATTACCGTGGAGATGAGGTGAGAGGCCCTTGGATGGTGTCAGCTGAAATCGGTTTTGTCTACGATGCTGTCTATTATGCACCTGGCGATTTTAGCAGGGCTTTTGGACAAGCAGGTTCTGATACCACCGCTATCGAGGGTCGTAAAGAAGTAGTTATTTGGAGACGGTGGCATGACATCGTTCATCTGGAAGTAAGTCCCAATGGCGCCCTTGCCGAAGGCTGGACGCTCTCTTCTCACCATACCACATCGGATCCCACCACCCTGCTAAAGGGAGACGGGGACATCATGCAGAACTCCGGTAACATTATCGACACCATTGCGGGAAATGGGAGTCAGGGGTTTAGTGGTGATAGCGGGCCGGCGATAAACGCATCATTTGATCATATGGAGGGTGTCACTATAGATGCGGAAGGGAATATTTTTCTGGTCGATAAATCTAATTATCGAATACGTAAAATCGATGAGGATGGTATTATTTCCACAATAATCGGCAATGGTGTACGTGCCTACAGTGGCGATGGCGGGCTAGCAGTCAATGCGCGTATAGGTTTTGCTAGTCACATCACCACTGACAGGAAGGGGAATATCTATTTTAACGATTACTATTATAATGTTGTTCGAAAGATCGACACGAATGGTATCGTCACGACTATTGCTGGAAATGGCACCTCTGGTTTCAGCGGGGATAATGGTTCCGCCACTGATGCTCAGCTTAATGCTCCGAGGTCTTTAGCCATAGATACAGGTGGGAATGTCTACATCAGCGACATCAATAATCGTCGTTTAAGAAAAGTCGATTCCAATGGCATTATCACGACAATTGCAGCGGCAAGCGATTACGGTCTCATCGGGTACGGTCTTGCGGTGGATTCAGAGGGGAATATTTATAGTACCAGTGCCAACGGCATTTATATCAAAAAGATAGATACATCCGGTATCATAACCACAATTGCTGGAAATGGAAATCAGGGATTTAGTGGTGATGGCGGACCTGCGACAAGCGCTGAAATAAATCCTTATGCCATCGCTGTAGATACAATCGGTAATATTTATTTCAGCAATGATGACTACTCTGGCACTGGAACTTCACGCATTCGAGTTATCGACACCAATGGGATTATCTCCTCATTCGCGGGCACCGGGATCGGTTTTGGAGGTGATGGCGGGCCAGCCACCAAAGCACTTTTTGGGTTTATATACTCTGTAGTTATCGATGCCGAAGGAAATCTCCTGGTTTCCGATACTCTCAACAACAGCATCAGTCGATTAAGGAAAATTACCGTCAAAGAAACAGATTACAAAAATGTCGGTGATATTTTCTTCCCGGATGGAAATGGGTTAGGCTATCGCTTTACAGCAGGTGGGCAACACCTGGAAACCATGGATCTAGACACTGGTGTTACCCTGCAGACTTTTGGCTATGACACTGAAGAGCGTCTGGCCTCCATCACCGACCAGTTCGGCAATGCGACCACCATCCAGTACGATAGCGGCGGTCACCCCGTCTCCATCACCTCACCCGATGGCCTGCTGACCGGACTGAACCTGGATGCGAACAATCACCTGACCGGGATTAGCTATCCCGATGGCGGTAACTACAGCTTTACCTACGATGCAAACGGTCTGCTCCAGACCAAGACAGAGCCGGCCGGCAATGGATACAGCTATGCCTTTGATGCGAACGGCAGACTGGGAACAGCATCGGATGAGGAAGGCGGCCAGTGGGATTACACCAGGACATCCGCGGCCAGTGGAGTTGTCACCACCCTGATGACTAGCGCGGAAAATAATATCACCACCTACACGGATCGTTCTCTGGCCTCCGGCGGCAGTGAGTCAACCATTAGCTATCCTTCTGGAAATGCTTCCACCATAACATGGTCAACTGATGGCTTAACCCAGACCTCTGATCTCTCCTGTGGTATGAGCCAAACTATTCACTATACCACTGACTCGCTATATAAGAGCCTTTATGCAGAGCAGATAGAATCCATTACTCCTGCAGGTCTAATCAAAAATACGACAGTGTCCCGAATTTATCAGGATACGAATAGCGACAATGTTGCTGATTTGATAACCAGTGAATTGAGCACAAATGGAAAAACAACAACTGAAACCCATAACACTCTCCTCGCCCAGGAGTTGACCACCTCTCCTGAGGGCAGAGTAATAACTATCAGTTATGATCCCGTGTCCTTGTTTCCTACCCAAAAAAGCATGTCTGGTCTTCTTGACGAGACGTATGCACATGACAGTCTTGGCCGGGTCACATCGTTAAGCCAGGGGGCGAGAACTGCCTCAGTCACCTATGACAACAATGGCTTTATGGAGTCGTTGATAATGCCTGGAGGTCAGACAACCACCTACAGTCATGATTCAGTTGGCAGGGTGACAGGAGTGAATCAAGCGGACAACAATCATACCGGTTTTTCCTATGATGCGAATGGCAACCTGAGCACTGTCACGACTGCAAAAGGTGTGACCCACAGCTTTACTACCAATAAGGTAAATAAAACTGCAGGATACACCCTTCCAGATGCTGGTGGCAGCTATAGCTTTATGTATGATAATGACCGACGGGTGACAAACATTACTTTTCCCTCAGGCGGTCAGTTCACCCACTCCTATACGGACAACAGGCTGACTTCCAGCCAGACATCCGACGGGGTCGCGGTCACTTTTGACTATTTGTCCGGGAACAAGATCCAGACTGCCACGCGGGGTGGTGAGTCTGTCGACTATACCTATGACGGTTCACTCTTATTAAACACTGCCTTTGCAGGGACGTTGGATCAGTCTCTGGCTATGCTGTATGACAATGATCACCTGTTGACCAGTTTGAATTACGCCGGAGGCAGTCAGAGTTACAGCTATGACCTTGACGGCCTTCTGACCAGCGCAGGAACGACGACCATAAGCAGAAATAGTGCCAATGGGTTACCGGAACAGGTCAGTGATGGCGTCTTGATCCTGGATCGGCTGTTTAATACCTATGGAGAATTGGATGTTGAAAGCAGCAAAGTCAATACCATTGCTGTAGCAGGCTGGACTGTTGTCACACGAGATCTGAATGGACGCATTACTGCAAAAGATGAAACCATTAATAATGTGCCTCATACCTTTACCTATTCCTATGATGACCTTGGACGGCTACTTACTGTCAGTCGGGACAGCTCGCAGATAGAAGGGTACCAGTACGATGCCAACGGAAACCGTATCACGGACTATGGTGGAGTAACCTATGTCTATGACAGTCAGGACAGATTACTTAGCCGTGGAAGTATAACCTATAGCACTGATGCTGATGGTTTTCTCCAATCTAAAACAGAAGAAAGCAACGTAACAACATATGATTATTCTCTTCGTGGGGAGTTACTTGAGGTTGTTTTACCCGACAACAGGAAAATCCAATATACCTACGATCCTTTTGGTAGGCGCATCGCCAAGAGTATAGATGATGTCATTGTTGAGAAGTATTTGTGGGCAGGAAATACTACTTTGCTTGCTGTGTTCGATGGTAGCGATAATCTCTTGATACGGTTTGAGTATGCGGGGAGCAGGACGCCCATCTCCATGACTAAAGGAGGAGTGCTTTATTATTTGATCTATGACAGTACCGGCTCATTACGATTAATTACTGCGGTTGATGGTTCACCTGTAAAGAGCTTGGAGTATGCTTCTTTCGGTCAGATCACCAGTGATACTGATCCAGACTTCTCAGTCCCCCTGGGTTTTGCCGGTGGGCTGTTTGATAAAGATACCGGTTTGCTACACTTTGGGGCACGTGATTACGATTCGCTAATTGGACGTTGGATTGCCAAAGATCCAATTCTATTTGCCGGTGGGGACAGTAATGTTTACGCCTATGTCAATAATGACCCGATTAATTTTGTTGATCCCTTTGGGTTTGCAAAATTTCCAATTGATGCGGGGATAAAACCAAGCGATGCCTTTTCGCCTGTCAATGCATTAATGACAATGATGAAAAATATAGTCTTTGGGACGAATAACACTGTCAGTAAGGTGATGAACAATACACTGCAGCAGGCGAAAAAAGAAAGCCTTAAGGCAAAGAGACACAGAGATGTTTGTGAGGAAAAGCTCAGATTAAAAGAAAAATACAGGGAACGGTTAAGAGAAATCGAAAAAGAACGCTTACGTATTAATGATCAGATAGACAAACAACATCAGCAGGGTGAGTGGTTGTCTAATCTGTGGGGATTACTGGGAGCAGGCCTTTCAGGCAGCGTCGATGAGTTGGCTGGAAACGGCCTGGCAGGATTGTCATCTCTGCCAGGTCAACTGGAAAGTGTTATTAATGAGGTCTTCGACGCTACATCACAAGCAACTGGAGAGAATTAGTTTGTTTGCCGAAGAAGAAGCTGAAGCAGGTAGGGTTGTGTCAAGAATAAAGGGGACAGAACGAGTTCGTGGGACACCATACTCAATTCTGTGACAAAGATTGGCTCAACGAAGGTCCCATGTTCTATCAATTAGCAAAATTTGCTCTTTCTACTGTTCATCGCCGAAATAAAGCCCATTATTATTTCCCGAGCCCAGCTGTCTGGGTAATTCGGCAGTGTTCAGGGCGCATACGCAACAAGTCCAGTTTTTTCTTTTTAAATTAGTCTGTTATCTGCCTGCAGCTTTCTCTCATCTTACTCAAAAGTCAAGAGCTTTCTAGCAAGATAGCCTCGTTAATGATCAGTTCCGAGAATGGGCAGCAACTGCACGCTCGTCGGAGGAACTCCGATCATTAACGAGGCGGATCATCACCTCCAGCCCCTGTTACATTGAACCCACTCTCCTCCATTATCAGGAAAACAGCTATGAAATAATCCCGCTGGGGAGCAGGAGCAGATCCATTTGACCCTTCGTTTTATCGGTGAGGTTGACGGCGGCCTTTTTCGTGAAATCCGTTCCGTGCTTGAAAATGTCGAGGCCTCTTCCTTTCCTCTTCTGATGAAAGGGTTGGGCTATTTCCCCCCCAGGAAGAAACCGCATGTGCTCTGGGTCGGTCTAAAAAAATCTGATCCGCTCATTCAGTTGCGCAAAAAGGTGGACGCCCAGCTTGTCTTTCTCGAAATCCCACCTGAAAAACGGAAATATTCTCCCCATATCACCCTGGCCCGTCTTAAGGAGACCCCGTTGACTCGGTTGACCAATTTTCTTTCCGGTAATGCCCTTTTTTCACTGCCTGAATTTCAAGTTACAGGCTTTCATCTTTATTCCAGCACATTGACTCCCAAGGGGGCGATTCATCAGATTGAGACCTCCTATCCTCTGGAATGAAAGCGTGCCCTTGTTTTGTCAGTAAAAAAGACGGCGATTCCAATGGCAGAACGGAGTAAATTGAAATTCCTCTTTACAGAAGCAAAAAGCAGTGGAATAATGAAATGATATTGAAATAATCCGCTTATTTTTATCCTTCACCCAAACATTTCTCCCTCACCCAAATAAAAAAAAATCCCGATATACAATGATTCACATGATGCTTTCTGCAAGGAGCAGAAAATATAATGAAAAGGTCCAGGGTAACTCGTTGCTTGTCTTTCTTGTTTGTCTTTGCAGTTCTTTGTCTTTGTACGATCTCAGCTGGATTTCTCCCTTCCGCAATGGCGGCGGAAGATGTTCCTGCCATTGATTACGATCTTCTCGATATTTATGGAAAAATTGTTAATCTCCATGGGAGTGGTGTTGCCGATGCCCTGGTTGAGGTGTCTGTCAACGGCCACCCGGTTGAGGTGGCAAGACATGGCAATGGTCACGGCGAAGAACTAAAGACAAAGCAGGACGGGACTTTCCAGGCCCGGGTCAAGGTTCCCCATGGCGAAATGGAAGGGGCGTCAGTTGCTATAACCGCCTACAAGACAAGTTATACCAGAGAAAGCCTGGTGATTTCCCATGATGATATTGCCAGAACGAGCAATGGATATGTGGCCAAGGCAGATCTCGCCATCAAGCGCTCGACAAGTCCTGCTTTCTGGATCGCGGCAACCGTTTTTGTTCTTGCCTACATTCTCATCTCCTTTGAACTCCTGCACCGGACTCTTGCCGCCATGCTCGGCGCGTCGATCATGCTGGTGGTGAGCTATACTCTGGGTACGATCAATCCGGAATACCATATTCTTTCCTATGAAAGCGCCATCGCCGCGATCGACATGAATGTCATTTTTCTCCTCATGGGGATGATGATCATTGTCGGCATTCTCAAGCATACCGGGGTATTCCAGTGGTGCGCCTACAAAAGTTATCAACTGTCCCGGGGCAATGTCCTTGTCCTGGCGATAATTCTGATGCTGTTTACTGCCGTTGCCTCCGCGTTTCTCGACAATGTCACCACCATGCTCCTGCTGACACCTGTGTCCATTGAAATAGCCCTGTCTCTGGGGATTTCTCCCATTGCCCTGCTGATTCCTGAGATCCTTGCCTCCAACATCGGCGGCACAGCAACGCTTATCGGCGATCCGCCGAACATCATGATCGGTTCCTATGCGGGGCTTACCTTTACTGATTTTGTCGTGAATCTTGCCCCTGTCTGTGGCCTCGGCATTATTGTTCTTTTTGTCTATTCCAAATTTGTTTACGGCAGGGAGTACGGAAAGGCAAAGATTGATGATGTCCCTCTGTTTCTAGCCCAACTGCGGGAAGAGTATCGGATCACCGATTCCACCCTGCTTTCTGTCGGTCTGATTGTCATGACTATTGTCGTCGCCCTCTTTCTCTCCCATGGCTACTGGCACATGGAGGTGTGTATTGCCGCTCTTTTTGGCGCGGCTTTGCTTTTTACCTACGGACTGCTCACCAAGAGGATTGATCTGCTGCAGTTAATTGAAAAGGACATCGAATGGACAACCCTTCTTTTTTTCATGTTTCTCTTTATGCTGGTTGGCGCAGTGGAGGAGACGGGACTTCTCGATATCGTTGCCGACGGTGTTCTTCGGTTGTCCGGCGGGGACCTGACCAAGTCGATATGTCTTATCCTCTGGGTGGCCGCCATCATGAGCGCTTTTGTCGACAATATCCCATTTACCGCCACAATGTTGCCCATTGTCGCCTATCTCACCGAAGTCATTCCGGGAGCTGATTCTCAGGTGCTCTGGTGGGCCCTTGCCTTCGGCGCCTGTTTCGGCGGCAATGGAACGATGATCGGCGCCAGCGCTAATGTGGTGACCCTTGGTATCGCGGAATCAGCCGGCCATCCGATCAAGTTTGTCGGATACATGAAGGTGGGTTTCCCCTATATGCTGATCAGCGTTGCCCTGGCAAATGTCTGGCTGCTGCTGTTTTATTGATATATCCTTCTCTCATACGCAGGAGTTTCCTTATGACGACTTATCCGCAACCCTTGACCAGATTTTTGCTGCCCATGGATATTCCCTCCTCATATGAGAGAGCGGCGTGGTTTATGGGGACGTTGACCACAGCCCTCGAGGATCGCATTGAAAAAATTTCCATTCTGCATGTCATGGCGGGTCGCTATCTCAGCAGCCATATGGAAAATGTGGATGTACGCACCCGCCATATCGTGAATTCGGATGTTTTTCGCAAATTGAAAGAACAACATATCCACGGGAATCTTGCACCAAAGCTTGATGAAGTGAAGGATTTTCTCGGTCAGTCAGGAGTTAGGCCGCCGGTTGATATCATCATTGAGGATGGCGATCCGGTGCAGCGTATCAGTGAAATCGCCGGCCAAGGCTATTCAACCATTGTCATGGAGCGGCGGGGGCTTTCGCCCATTCACGGAATCATGGTGGGAAGCGTTGCGGCAGGCCTCCTTTGCCGAAGGCTTCGGGCAACCGTTTATCTGGTCGGCCAGCCCAAAAAAAACAAAGTGTGCCCTGCCTCCTGTTGCCTGATTCCGGTGGACGGCTCGGTTCATTCGCTTGAGGCGGTAAAAGAAGCGGCGATTCTGGCCAGCCACTGTAGCGAGGTGGTGAAGAAACTCATTCTTGTCCACGTGCTGGATCTTGCCCGTTTTGCAGAAGAGAGCGGGATCGGAGTTACACCGGCGGATGACGTTTTGTCGGAATCATGGCAGGTGCTCCGTGATAGCGGGGTGCCCGAGGAAGTAATTTCCCGAGTGGTTCGTTCTGGTGATCCTGGGGAGGTCATCTCAGAGGAGATTGATAAAAGACCTTCATGCATGATTTTCATGGGAAGGCGGGGCCGCAACAGGCTCGGCGAGCTTTTCATGGGAAGCGTCAGCCGGAAGATCATCCATCGTTATCCGGATAACTTCGTCGCCCTTGTTTCTGAAAAATAGCACACCTTTTAAAGGGATTGCAGAAACACAACGGCGTGGGCCACAATCCTTTCCTTTCTTTTGGTGAATCCTGAAGAAAGGGGTCGACCTTTAAGAGTCTGCATTGGCCAAAAATAAACTTGCCCCCTTTCTTTTTCACCTCGGTGGCAAACACACTTATCATCCTCAGTAGTTCGTCGATGTTTGCAGCCCTCTCTTCCCGATTGTTTCTTCATGAACAATACACCTGCGAGCCATGCTCACCATGGTTGTTGTCATCGGGGCCAGAGGCTATATAGTTGCCGATGGACTGGGCGGTGGATCCTTTAAGGGCGACACCGGGCCATCCTCGCATCGATGGCCATGGCCGGGGCCTTTTCCGTCACCCGACGAGCACGATGCAGCAACATGGTCCCCGCCACAACAATCAGCGGACTTCTCACGGCTCTCTTCGCTTGTTTTCAAGCCGATTTCGGCCCCCTAACAGAAGAAAAGGTGATAGTACTCGGCCTGCTTGGGCTCTGCCTCCCCGTTGCCTTTGGTATACTGACCGTTTGCCCCCGGTATATCTCTCAGCCCCGGAAGTCAGCCTGCTGCTCCCCATTGAAACTGTGCTGGTCCCCCTGCTCATCTGGCTGGTCTTGGGAGAACAGCCCGCCCATGCTGCCCTTCCTTCTCGGCGGTGCTGTGGTCATCGTTGCACCGACAATCCATTCGCTCCTCAGCCTGGGCCACAGAGCGAGGAGCCTCAACTGACTGGGGTCATTATTCAGAATCCAGGCCTGCAGTCATTCAGAGATCCAGTTACATGCAACGCCCCTAGATTCCCGCGGGAATGACGCAGAAAGTGACTGAGCTTCATATGTAATCATATTTTTTAATCAATCGATACGATTAGCAGGTTAGACCTCTTGCGACCCTTTCTCTCTATGAGGAAAAGTCATTACGATACCCAGTGAGTGATATTTCAATTAACAAATCAGTTTGTTATGAGTTGAGACACAAAATGTCCATGAACAATTCAGGCTGGCGGGCCAGGTGATGAAAAGGCGGGAGAGGGGAACAGGGTCATTGGCATAAGCGGTTTATTTCCCGGAGGAGGATGGTGGCTGACGGGGGATGTGCACGGTAAAGGTGGCGCCGGCGCCCGGCCTGCTCTCAACCGTGATCCTGCCGCCGAGGGCCTGGACAACGCCGTAAGAGACGGAGAGCCCCAGGCCGGTCCCCTGGTTCCTGGTGGTAAAGAACGGGTTGAATATTTTCTCGCGGGTGGCCCTGTCCATCCCCGGACCGCTGTCGACGATGGTCAGGCGAATCTCCTGCTCGTCGTAGCGCGAGCGGACAGTCAACCGGCCGTTCCCCTCCATTGCCTGCAATCCGTTAAGCACAATGTTGGTCAGCACCTGACGTAGCCGGGGACCGTCGCTGAAGATGGCAGGCAGATCGGGAGCGAAATCGGTGATCACCTCGATGCTGCCGAGTTCAACCTGGTGGTTGACCTGGGCGAGGATGTCGGCGAGCTCGCCGTTGACTTGAACGTTGTCGAACTTGAAGGACTGCTCACGGGCGAAGTTCAGCATGTTCTGGGTGATCATGGAGATCCGCTCGGTCTGCTTGAGGATCTCCTCGGCCTCTTCGCGCCCGGAATGCGTGGCGGGCAGGTCCATCATCAGGATCTCGACGTTGCCCCGGATAATGGCGGCAGGATTGTTGATCTCATGGGCCACCCCGGCGGCAAGTGTGCCGATGGCGGCCAGCTTTTCGCTGCGCACCAGCTCCTGCTGGGTTTCAATCAGTTCAAGGCTCTTCTTCGCCAGTAGTTCAGTCCTTTCGGCAACTTTCCCTTCCAGTTCGCGGTTGAGCCGGTTGAGATCGCTCTCCCGTTCCTTCAGGGCGGTCGCCATCCGGTTGAAGGTGGTGGTCAGGTGGCCGATTTCGTCGCGGGTGGTCGGCACGATTTCGATGTTGCGCTCGCCAGCGGCAACCTGCATCGCCATGGCGTCGAGTTCGAGTACTGGACGGCAAAGAGCTTTGGAGATGTAGCGGGCAATCAGGTAACCGAAGGCGCAGCCGAGCAGCAGCAGGCCAAGCAGCAGCAAGCCGGAGCGGACCTTGAGCGCCGTGAACGGCTTTTCGAGGAGGCCGACGTAGAGGGCGCCGATCGCCTCACCGGAGGAGTCAAGGATCGGTTCATAGGCGGTCAGATACCACTGGTCGACGACCTTGGCCCGACCAAGCCAGATCTGCTTCTGGTTGAGAACCGCCTGGGCAACCTCCGGGGAGACCCGGGTGCCCATGGCTCGCTCGCCGCTGGGCAGGCTGATAGTGGTCGCCGCCCGGAGGTCTTTCAAAAAGATGGTGGCGCTGCCGGACCCGTTTCCATCCCCGCTCTGGGAACCGAAGACAATCTCCTGAATGCGGTCGACCAGGGGCATGTTGCCGTTCAGCAGAGTTCCGCCGTAGAGGCAGCCGACCACCTGGCCTTTGTGGTCAACAACCGGGCTGGCGCCGACCAGGAACATGCCCCGTTCTTCGAGGACGGCCGGGACTACCCCATGTTTCGCCGGTGCCAGGATGGCGGCACGCCTGGCCAGACCGTCCCCTTCGAGCTGCAGTTGCTGCGGTTCCAAAAGCACGACGCCGGAGTAGTGTACGCCGGCCAGCGCCCGGCGTACGAAGGGGAGGGGGTGCGCGTCATCGCCCTGGGGGCGCGGCAGCAGGATCCTGCCATGGTGGTCAGTCAAGGTCAGAATGTCGAGCCCTTCCATCCGGCGGGTGGCTGCCAGCTCGCTGGCAAGGGGGATCAGGCTGTCTGCGGTCAGGTGTTCGGCCAGGTCGGAGACGTTAGCGGTCAGCCGGACAATATCGGCGACCCGGATCTTTTCATATTCGAGGACCGCCCGGCTGGCGTTCAGGTCGTTACGGACCTTCTTCTGCGCTTCGTCGACGATCCCGGCGTGGATCAGGTTGAAGGTGGCGATGGAGACCAGCAGCAGGATGAAGGTCAGGGGGGTGACCGCCGCCAGGGTCAGTTTTCCCTGAATGGAGAGGGGAGGCCGGCGGAAGACGGTCATTCCGCAGTCTCCGTGTCTTCGGGACTGAGGTCGAAATCCTTGATCTTACGGTCGAGGGTTTTACGGGTAACGCCGAGAAGTTCGGCAGTACGACTTTTGTGCCAGCGGGTCTGTTTGAGGGCCCGGATTACCTGGATCCGCTCCGCTTCGCGCAGACTGAGCACCGGGCCGTTTACACCGCCGGGCGAGCTCTTGTTCGGCTCGAGTATCTTCAGTGGCAGGGACTCGAGGCCGATCTCATCGCCGTGGGAGAGGATGACCCCGCGCTCGACGGCGTTCTCCAGTTCGCGCACGTTGCCGGGCCATTGGTACGTACGCATCACCGCCAGTGCCTGCGGGGAAAACCGGCTGACCCGGTGGCCAGTCTTGGCGGCGCTTTTGACGAGAAAATGGTTGGCCAACGGTTCGATATCCTCGGGACGCTCCCGCAGGGGGGGCAGGGTAAGGGGGATGACGTTCAGGCGGTAATAGAGGTCTTCGCGAAAATTGCCGGCGGCGACCTCTTTCTCCAGGTTCTTGTTGGTGGCGGCGATGAAGCGCACGTCAACGCTACAGGTGCGGGTGGCACCGACCGGGAGAAAATCCCCTTCCTGTAAAACCCGCAGCAGCTTGACCTGCAGGGCGACGCTGATGTCGCCAATCTCGTCGAGGAAGAGGGTACCGCCGTCCGCTTCGTCGAGAAGCCCCTTCTGCGCCTGGACCGCCCCGGTAAAGGCGCCTTTGACATGGCCAAACAACTGACTCTCCAGCAGAGTTTCGGACAGGGCGGCGCAGTTGATGGCGACCAGCCGGTTCTGCGCCCGCGGGCTGTTGTAATGGATCGCCCCGGCGATCAGCTCCTTACCGGTGCCACTCTCACCGAGGACCAGGACGCTGGAATGGCTCTCAGCCACCCGCAGGGCAAGCCGATAGACCTCGCCGAAGGTCTTGCTGACAAAAACCGGGGCGTTGGGGAGCTGTCGTTCCTGCAGGGCTTTTTTCAACTGGGTATTCTCCTCCCTCAGCTGCTTCTGCTTGAGGGCGTTCTTGGTCAGGGCGGAGAGTTTTTCCTGGGGGAAGGGCTTGATCAGGTAGTCGTAAGCGCCCAGCTTCATCGCTTCAACCGCCAATTCGATGGTGCCATGCCCGCTCATCATGATCACCGGCATCTCAGGTTGAAGTTCCTTGACCCGGCGCAGGGTCTCGATCCCATCCAGTTCCGGCATCTTGATATCGAGCAGCAGCAGATCTCCGGACGTTTCACTCTCGCTGAGGGCCCGCAGCATCTTGAGCGGGCTCACGTAGGTCGCGACCTGGTAGCCCCAGCTTCCAAGCATTTTGGCAAGGTACTTGCACATTCCCTCCTCGTCGTCACAGACGATGATCCGGTATCTCATAATGTTCCTCTTCTAAAATATATGGGCCCCCGTCATTGTAATCAGAAAAACGGTCTAGAGAAAAGCGCTTTCGGCAATACATTCCCCATATACTACGATACCTATATAGAAACATTACATATAGTAATGGGTAGGGGATCTCTCCTGCGGACTTTGGGATCAAAATGGCCGATTGGGTCATCGGTATCCACATTGTGACATAGTATACACTTTGTACGATTAAACCAAGGAGGAAAAGTGCCGTTTTATACAGCCGTTCTCTCCACCTTCCATTTGATCCCAGTCAGTTGCGCGTCCCCCCTAACCTCTTGGCACAGCGTTTGCTAGGCGTAAAGTTCATCGGTTACGCCATGACCTTGCGGTCAAATTCAATATGAGGAGAGAATAAATGGGAGTTTCACGTAGAGATTTTCTCAAGGGCAGTGGAGCCGCAGCCGTCGGTCTAGCCCTTTCGGACAAGCCAGCCAGTGCCACAGACAAAATCCCCGGTCTGCGGACCAAGGGGTCAACCACCACAACCAGTGTCTGTCCATACTGTGCCGTGGGCTGCGGCATGCTCGTCCAGAGCAGGAACGGCAAGGTCATCAATATCGAGGGTGACCCCGAGCATCCGATCAACCAGGGTTCACTCTGTTCCAAGGGGAGCGCCCTCTTCCAGGTGGCCAACAACGAGCGCCGCCTGACCAAGGTGCAGTACCGGGCCCCCGGCAGCACCAAGTGGGAAGAAAAGTCCTGGGACTGGACGATGAAACGGATCGCCATGTTGATGAAGGAGAGTCGCGACCGCAACTTCGTCAAGACCGAGAAAATCGACGGTAAGGAATACACCGTCAACCGCAACGAGGGGATGGCCATGATCGGCGCCGCCGCCCTCGACAACGAGGAGTGCTACCTGCTCGGCAAATTCGCCCGGGCCATGGGGGTGGGGTACCTCGAACATCAGGCACGAATCTGACACAGTGCCACAGTCGCCGGTCTGGCGGCTTCCTTCGGTCGTGGAGCCATGACCAACCACTGGATCGATATCCAACATGCCGATGTCATCCTGGCAATCGGCTCGAACCCTGCCGAGAACCATCCCATCAGCTTTAAGTATATCGAAAAGGCGATGGACAACGGCGGCCGACTGATCTCCGTCGATCCCCGCTATACCAGGACTTCCTCAAAGGCCGATACCTACGCCCAACTGCGGCCCGGGACCGACATTGCCTTCATGGGCGGCCTGATAAACTACGTGCTGCAGAACGACCTGATGCACAGGGAATACGTGCTCAACTACACCAACGCAGCCTTCATCATCAGTGATGAATTCGATTTCGACGACGGCATCTTCTCTGGCTACAATGCCCAGAACTTCAATTACGAAAAGGACTCGTGGAAATATCAGCTCGACTCGGAGGGCAACGCCCTTCGCGACGAGACCCTGCAGCACCCGCGCAGTGTCTACCAACTGATGAAGAAGCACTACATCCGCTACACCCCCGAGAAAGTCTGCGAGATTACCGGCACCGCCATTCAGGACTACATGGAAGTGGCCCGAACCTTCTGCAGCACCGGCAAGGCAGGCAAGGCGGCGACCATCATGTATGCCATGGGAACCACCCAGCATACCCACGGAACTCAGAACGTGCGTTCCTACGCCATGCTGCAGCTCCTTCTCGGCAACATCGGCATCGCCGGCGGCGGCATCAACGCCCTGCGCGGCGAAGCGAATGTCCAGGGCTCGACCGACTACGCCATCCTCTACCATATTCTTCCCGGCTACCTGAAGTCCCCGACCTATGACAACGTCTCTCTTTCTGACTACAATACGATGTGGACGCCGAAGAACAACGATCCTAAGAGCGCCAACTGGTGGGGCAACACCCCAAAGTACATGGCCAGTCTGCTCAAGGCCTATTGGGGCGATACGGCGACCGAGAAGAACGACTTCTGCTACGACTACCTGCCCAAGCGCAGCGGCAACTACTCCTTCATCAAGCTGATGGAGCGTCTGCAGGGCGGCGGCTTCGAAGGACTGGTCTGCATGGGCACCAATCCCATCGTCGGCGGCCCCGATGCCGGAGCCATCGCCAATGGCCTTGATAACCTCAAGTGGATGGTCGCTGCCGACCTGTGGGAGACCGAAACCTCAGTCTTCTGGAGGCGTCCCGGCGTCGATCCCAAGAAAATCAATACCGAGGTCTTCCTCCTGCCTGCTGCCTCCTCGGTAGAAAAGGAAGGCAGCATCTCCAACTCGGGACGTTGGGTCCAGTGGCGCTACAAGGCGGTCAACCCGCCCGGGCACGCCGAGAGCGATGCCTTTATAGTCGATCAGTGGGTCAAAAACCTCAAAGCCCTGTACAAGAATGACAAGGGCGTTTTCCCCGAGCCGATCACCGATCTGGCCTGGAACTACGGCGACGGCCACGAGCCCGACATCAGCATGATCGCCAGAGAGTGCAACGGCCGGTTCACCCGCGATGTGGTGATCAAGGACAAGTCGTTCAAGAAAGGGCAACAGGTGCCCAGCTTCGCCTATCTGCAGGCCGACGGTTCGACCGCCTGCGGCAACTGGCTCTACTGCAACTCCTACACTGAGGAGGGCAACATGATGCAACGCCGCGGCAGCGATGATCCCACGGGCATGGGTTTTTACCACGAGTGGTCCTGGTGTTGGCCGCTCAACCGCCGCGTCCTCTACAACCGCGCTTCAGTCGATATGAACGGCAAGCCCTGGAACCCGAAGAAGCCGATTATCAGCTGGAACGCCATGACCCGCAAGTGGGAAGGGGATGTCCCCGACGGCGGCTGGCCGCCGATGAGCGAGGACGGCAGCAAGCACCCCTTTATCATGGTTTCCGAAGGCCTCGGCCGCCTCTTCGCCGCCAGCCTCGCCGACGGGCCTCTGCCCGAGCACTACGAGCCGATGGAAAGCCCGGTGGCCAACGCCATGACCAGCCAGCAGTCCAACCCGGCCGTCACTGTCCCCGGCAAGATCGACAACAGCGGCAAGTATCCCTACATCGGCACCACCTACAGGGTTTCCGAACACTGGCAGGCCGGCGCCATGACCCGAAACCTACCCTGGCTTGTGGAACTGGTACCCGACATGTTCATCGAGATCAGCGAGGAGCTGGCCGAGTGGAAGGGCCTCAAAAATGGCGACATGGTCACTATCAGCTCCGAGCGCGGCAGCATTGAGGCAAAAACCCTGGTCACCTCGCGTATCAAACCGCTGCGAGTCGGCGGCAAGATGGTCGAACAGGTTGGTCTGCCCTGGCACTTCGGCTTCAACGGCCTGGCGACCGGCGGCAGCGCCAACATGCTGACCGCTGCGGTCGGCTGCGCCAACACCACTATTCCGGAGTACAAGGCCTTCCTCTGCAATGTTGAGAAAGGAGGTAAGACGTCATGAGTAAAGCGAATCTAACCCAAAACAATTCATTCCTGATCGATATGACCAAGTGCACCGGTTGCCGCGGCTGCCAGGTCGCCTGTAAGCAGTGGAACCAGCTGAAGGCAGAGGAAACGGAATTTTTCAGTGGCGAGGGCTATCAGAACCCGCCGGCGATGTCGGAATACACCTTTACCCGGATCAAGTTCCGGGACTACCAGAAGAACGGCCAGAACGAGTTCGCCTTTTACAAGGAAATGTGCATGCACTGCAACGATCCGGCATGCGCTTCGGCCTGCCCGGTCGGCGCCTTTGTCAAGACCGAGGAAGGCCCAGTCATCTACAAGGCCGAACGCTGCATCGGCTGTCGCTTCTGCATGATCGCCTGCCCCTTCGGCGTACCCAAGTACGAGTGGAGCAAGGGGTTGCCGCTGGTCAAGAAGTGCACCGGCTGCTACGACCGCATCATGGAGGGACTGAAGCCGGCCTGCGTTACCGCCTGCCCGACAGCGATCAGCTACGGGCCACGCGACGAGATGATCAAGGAGGCCGAACAGCGTATCTCCCGCTACCCCGACCGCTATATCAACAAGGTCTACGGCAAGGAAGAGGCGGGCGGTACCGCGGTCCTCTACCTGACCTCGCTCCCCTTCGACGAGCTAGGCTTTAAACCGGTCACCATGCGGGCGCTTCCCTCCTACACCTGGTCGGCTCTGCGCCTGGTACCGACCATCTTTCTGACGGTCGGTGCCGGTCTGTCGGCCCTGTCCTGGATTAACCACCGCAAGGATCGCCTGAAAGCCGAGCAAGAGCAGCTGGCCATCGAAGAGAGCGTTAATCCGAAGGAGGAGAACTAAATGACTACCACACAATTGGTTGTTAATGAAATAAAAGGCTACCACCGCTTTGTCAAATTCCTGATTTTTCTGGTCCTGGTGGCGGCGGTGGCCTCCATGGCCCGCTTCATATTCGGCCTGGGTGCCACTACGAACCTGAACGATACCTATCCCTGGGGATTGTGGGTCTCCTTCGACGTGGTGACCGCCGTGCCGCTGGCGGCCGGCGCCTTCACCCTGGGGGCGATCGTCCACTGTTTCAACATCAAGAAACTCGAACCGCTGGTCCGTCCGGCCATCGTCACCGGTTTCCTTGGCTATTCGCTGGTTGCCATCGGCCTGCTACTTGACCTCGGTCAGCCGCACAAGGGATGGCAGGTCCTGCGTTACTGGAACCTGCATTCGCCGATGTTCGAGGTTTCCATGTGCGTCATGGCCTACACCACGGTCCTCTTTCTCGAATTCCTCTCGCCGGTGGCGGAGAAGTTCGGCTGGCACCTGCCACTGCGAGTGCTGCGCTGGCTTGAGATGCCCCTGGTCGTCGCCGCTGCTGCCATATCGACCCTACATCAGTCGACCCTTGGAACCTTCTTCCTGATTGCCGTCGACAAGCTTCATAACCTCTGGTACAACCCGTTGCTGCCGCTCCTCTTCTGGGTCAGCGCCATCTCCACCGGGATGTGCATTATCATCGTCGAGGCAACCTCCTGCCACAAGTGGATGGGACAGCCGAACGAGGGAGTGCTGCTGCGCACCCTGGCGAAGGTTCTCCCCTGGACCCTCGGCCTCTATATCACCATTCGCGTTTACAGCCTGCTGGCGCTGTCAAACGGTCCTTTCTTCGACCAGCCGGTGCTGACCCTGCTCTTCTTCCTCGAGCTTGGAATTGGCTTCATACTGCCGTTCATCATGTTCACCCAAAAATCGGTGCGCAATGATGACCGCCGCCGGGTCACCGCCGCCCTACTGGTGATTTTCGGCGTGGTGCTCAACCGCTTCAACGTCTCGATGTTCGGAATGATGGATCCCAACCAGATCTACTATCCCTCAATTATCGAGTCGCTGGTCACCATTGGGATCATCGCGGGACACATCCTCTTTTTTGTCCTTATTGCTCGCTACTTCCCGATCTTCGAACACCATCCGGAAACGGTCGATTACAGCATTCCCGACCGGCTGCAAAAACTGGACGGAAGATCGAAGCCCGTGGTTCGAGGGATCAAGGCCCAACCGCTGAAGGCTGGAAGCTGATTGCCGGTTCAGCGCTACGTGTTTGAGATAGAATAGAACTTTTCCGATATTCCGGGCAAAGCGGGGTCCTCCCCCGCTTTGCTCGGAGCGCAATGAACGGAAACGACTCGCCGAAAACATCGCTGACCACCATGGCGATGGTCACCAGCCATAACCATTGTCGAAAAGACCAGGCGACTCCAATTGTCGATCAGGTAGCCGCTGTTTTCCTTCTTTTGCCCACAGGTTCAGGTGCTCCGGGATTTTTGGGATTACCGCTCACTCGCTGCTGAAGCTGCTTTTCTTCATCTCTGCTGTATCGTATAAAAACTGAGGAATTCGTAATGGAATAATGAGGTAGTTATTCTTGTCTACCGCGTGATCAATATGGACACCTGACAACCTCGGAGTATCAGATAGATGCCTGTGGTAATTTTTTTTCCGGCCTCGATTTTGAACGAAAATTCTAATTTTTCAAGATACCCATAAACATTTTGAAAACAAACCAACAATTTTTTTGTTTTTCCTCTATATCTCATCGCGATAGCGAATATATCCCTTTTATAAGGACAACAGCAAATTACCTTGTGTTGCTTTGCCGTTCATCTGCATTGAGTGCAGGAGACAGGTGTAACGGCTTCGGGGTAAGGAATAACCAACCGTTCCCTCCCTGAGTGGTTTACTGGTTCTAAGATCTCTCAGACACGGACATTCTAATCAATCATCTCTCCGCACTCTTCCTTCCGATCCTCTTTCTCCTGGAATCAATTCATACGTAATTGCAGAGTCTAATCCCTCTTCTTTCTTGTGCGAAACATAACGAATTGTTGTTTGGCTTTCTTCTCCGATTTTGTTAACCAAGGCGGTTAACACAGATACCTGATAGTCGTCGAGACCAGGCGCTGGTTCATCCAGTATTAGCAATGGAGGATGTTTTATCATCAGGCGGGCAATCCAATTAAATCAATCCAGCGGTCAGCCAAATCTTTTTCCAGACAGGTAGACTTGATAATCATATAAAAGACACCTCCGGGAGGCCAGTCCATCTGGACCTCCAGATACCGCCATGAATGGTGGTATAATGAAATAGGAGCAAAACAATAAGGGAGGTGCCTCATGAGACAATTAGACACTGAAACTTGAATCGATCTTCACTCAAACAACTGTTACCTTCGGCTAATTGATCAGGAAGATAAGCGTATTTTCGATAAGTGCTTACCAAAGCAGGCAGATGTTCTTCTTGCTGAATTGGAACATTTTAGAAGGTAACTTATCAGTATCACGATTGAATCAACCTTTAACTGGTATTGGATTGTGGATTGTCTCAAAGATGTTGGCTATACAGTTCATTTAGCCAATCCAGCCCTATTTTTGCCAGCTGTGAACGCCCGGATTGAATGATACCGTAATGGACAAACATATTTTGTCACTGATTTTGATCTCCTGGAAAATAGTAGGAACGAAACCAGGGAGTTCACTTTGTGAGAGGACGGTGTTTAAAAATAACGGCAATCAACGTGTCGTAGAGTAACCCCAAACAACACCGTGCCTCCAAGGTGGGTGTAATCCTTAATGGAGAGGTAGAAGCTAGTGTTATAACTGGAAGCATTCAAGGCAGTTCGACTAAGTACTGGTCAAATAATACTGAACAATTTTATACCATCAACGATCTTGTGCCAGGCTACAAAAGTGCAATTGATATTTCGTTAGCCAATTATTATTCAAAATCAATTGCAGCAACTCTCGTGTACGGGTTATCTTTACATGGTGGCCCAATCAAAATAGTTGGGGCTACGCAATTGGATCTTATAACAGGCGGCACGTTTGCTGTCTATAAAACTGCGCTTATAACAGCGGTTGATACTCCACTCGCATTAAAAGGCGATTTAGTTGTTGTTCTATACGATAGTGCCAATCAAGTTTTGGATACTTTTAATACAAAAGTTGATAGTTGGAGTGAGAGGATGGGCTTTGCAATGATGCCGGTACTGATGCTTCTACTAAGGCCTCCTGTTGATCCCCTATTGAACATCAACTAACATTACGAAATAGCACAAGAGTTACCTATTAACCCTTTATAAGACGTCGAAGGTTATCTTTGGAATGGAATTGCTCCCTACAAATCAAATGAGAGTAATGGGTTAAGTCTTTGCATGGCTCAACCTGCAAGGGTCAAGTAGCGACTTGCCCCCCCTTCCTTTCTTTAGTTCTATCACCTCACCAGGTTTAGCGGAAGATGACAGATCAGTTAGAGGAGTATTGCGGCAAGATTCTTAACGACGGGTTTTCGACGAAGCTCTCTCGACGGCTTCTGGAGTACCTACCTACTTTGGTGGCCTTGGATAAAATGTGCTCGCCCATCATTCCTTACATCGCTGCCTGGCGTGGGGATGAAAAAAATATTTGGTATGAATATATCGGGAAACGGCTTTTGGCCATCCTTAATTGTCAACCATCGGAAGTCGCCGAGGTCTTCCGGCAGAGTCTTGTCGATCGCCGATTATATCGCTATGTGGGACAGGAAGCCAAGGTAGAGGAAGAGATTGTCACAAGGGACGAACTACGAGGCCATGAAAGCGGTCTACGGGATGAGGTGAAAAATGAGGGTATGGTTGAATGTATTTACCAATTGGCCCTGCCCGGGCAGAAAACGATTTGGTTGAAGGATCAGGCCATGATCGAAATATTTTCCGACGACGAGATCTGTCTCTCCATTGGCTGCCTGACCAATGTCACAAAAGAGATGGAACAAAAGGATTTACTGGAAAAATTCGGCTATTTTGATGAACTGACCAAATTACCGAAACGTTCCATCATGCAACGCATTATCGAAATGCATATCGGCAACCTTCATCGGGGCCACATCAAGGACTTTGTTTTTTTGCTGCTGGATATTGATCTTTTTAAAACAGTGAACGACACCTACGGCCATCAGGCAGGAGATCAGGTACTGGCGAGTTTGGCGGAAGTAATGTGTTCCACAAAACGGCAGGAGGATGAGATCGGCCGCTATGGTGGAGAGGAATTTTATGCTATCTCCATTGGTGATTTGAAGAATGGATTACAATTTGCCGAGCGCTTACGATTGGCGGTAAAGGCTGCCGATTTTGTTTACGACAAGCAGCGGATTCCAGTGACGGTATCCATCGGTTTAGTGGCTGCCAGCCAGCTAGCGTGGGGCGGTAAAGTAACCGTTGAGGAACTGGTCAAGGTCGCGGATCGGCGGTTATATCTGGCCAAGCAAGGCGGACGAGACCGGGTGGTAGGCGAAGATCCTCAGTACCCCCCTCCCCACCATGGACATCAATGAGCTTACCTCAGTCCAGTAACACTCCCAATACAACCTGTTCTGGTTCAGACTCACAACGTTACGATTCCCAGAACGAACCTGAACCAAGTTGACAGTAGTCGTAACTATTAGCTCACTACTGTGAATGTCATGTTTTGTCCAACTCAGGTTGTTTAGAAATGATCAGGAAATATTTTAAGGTTCTATTTTTATACTGCCTGTAAACATTATCTATGCCAACCTTACTTGACTTGCTAAAGCCCTTTTCGTAAAATGAATATGATATATACATGAAAAGCCAAACCTGCTGGAAAGCAGGGACGGAACGCCACGGGTCTTTAACAGATAACCGAGCTACCTTGGGGCAAGGTGGTTCGGCTTTTTTATTTGCAAAGGGAGCTGGACATGAAATGGTCTGTTATTTTAGGTGTTTTTAGCCTTCTATTTTTGCAGGAGTCATCAGAGAGTCTTGCTGGATTTACTGTGGATCATACATCGTCAAATCTGCATGATATTCCAGCGGAGTGGATTGCCAGGGCAAAGCAGGATCTCCATATTGCTTATAATCATACTTCTCATGGCAGTCAGTTAATCACAGGTATGAATGCGCTTGAAGAGTTCCCATATTACGGCAGCACCTATTCTTGGACTGACACCTCAACGGGAGACCGCTCCAGCCTAAGTCTGGATGATATGGGCATCCCAGGTATTGATGACCTTAGCCAGGGAGATTATTCCGTAGATCATAATGGGATTTCAATCGCTAAGTGGGCTGAAGATACTTTTAACTACTTAAATGACCCCAGTAATAATCACATCAATGTCATTATGTGGTCTTGGTGTGATATAGGTGGACATGATATTGATAGGTACCTCTCAAGTATGCAATGGCTCATTGATCAATTTTCCATAGGAGGCTCTCATATTCGTGCTGCTGAGCATCCCGTACAGTTTGTTTACATAACCGGTCATGCTAATGGCGGTGGAGAGGGTGACAGTTCTGACATCCCCAACAGACAGATCCGGACATATTGTGCGTCCCATGACTGCATTCTTTTCGATTTTTCAGATATGGAAAATTATGATCCTGACAACAATTATTTCCTTGATAAATTGCTCCAGGATGATCTTGATTATGACTCGAACAGCAGTGGTTCTGTAGACCGTAACTGGGCTTCGGAATATTTACTGCGACATCCGGACAGCGAACTCTATAAGCTTACTAAAGGAGAGGGAACATACCCAGGGGCTGAAACGTGTGCGCATTCAGATGGACCGAATAATGACGCCAGACTCAACTGCGTGATTAAAGGGCGATCCATTTGGTACCTGTTTGCAAGGCTGTCCGGTTGGAATCCAGATCCTCCAGACACCGATCCTCCAGATACACCGCACAAGGTTACTGCTATGCCTGCTATAAATTATATTCTGTTGCGACAATAAAAGGTGAGTGACTGATGGTATGCTTATGGTTTATCAACCTGCATACCTGTGGATAGTCAGAATACCTTTGAACATCAGAAGATGATTAAAAGTTGTTTTCTCTATTCGACAAAAAAGCTGACGCATAACAGTTGAGATTCGTCCCGCCATTCCTAATCTTTTACCCACCTTTGCCGTTAAGATTGGGTACTGTTTCTCGCAACTACACGCTTTGATGATGAATTGAAAAGTAACAATTGCAGGTGGACAGTGGCCATCTTAACCACTTCCGAGAGAGATACGGGGTGAGATTTTTTATACGCCACGTCAAGTAGCCGAAGGCAGTCTCTTGGTGGAGATTCCTCCCGAATCTGTCAGATCTCATGCAAACTGGAAACAAAAACTATCAGATTTAGTCTGAGTTATCTCATAGCAATCATTCAGCCAGTTATGGCGCCGTGGCCGCACTGGCAAAGTTGGCGAGTACATTTTGTACTTTCTTTATAACCTCAAGACAGCCTTGGGTATTATGGCGCTTCGCTAAATATTCCGGTTCGTTATAAGAGAACCAGACCTGGCCCGTTTCATCTTCCCAGATTAGCGCTTTTTGAGGAAGATCGATGGCCATGGTTTGACTACATTGCATCAATGGGGCTCCCACTTTGGGATTGCCAAAGATGATGAGTTCTGTCGGACGAAGCTCTTTGCCAACCTTCTCTGCCCCTGCGCTATGATTAATTCTCGTAAAGAGGGTCATTCCTTTTTTCTGGAGTATGTTTTCCAGACGATCCGCTGTCTCCTTGACAGGATGACTGCTTTTGACACTGACAAGGCCATTGTCAGCAACAGCCATCGAAGAGAATAGAAACATTGAGATAATGCTGAGAATGAGTGTACGCATGCTTGTTCTCCTTTACAAAATGGTTTGAAATCATACCGTATACGTGGTTGAGGATACATTGCCGCCGCTGCCGATCCAATCGGTGTGGAAAAACTCACCGCGCGGTTTGTCCAGGCGTTCATAGGTATGCGCCCCAAAATAGTCCCGTTGGGCCTGGAGCAGGTTCGCCGGCAGACGTTCACTGCGATAGCCATCATAATAGGCGAGGCCGGAGGTAATCGCCGGGGTCGGGATGCCGAGTTTGATTGCCTGGACGGCAATCCTGCGCCATCCAGCCTGAGCAGAATTGATGGCAGAACGGAAAAAGTCATCTAGCAACAGGTTTTCCAGTTTCGGATTTGTGTCAAAGGCCTCCTTGATATTGGCCAGAAAGGCGCTGCGGATAATACAGCCGCCTCTCCACATGAGGGCGATACTGCCATACTGCAAATTCCAGCCATATTCTTTGCCGGCTTCCCGCAGCAGCATGTAGCCCTGGGCATAAGAAATAATCTTGGCAGCATACAGGGCATCATGCAAATCATTGACCAATTCGTTCGGATCGCCGGCAAAATTGGAAACGGGTCCTTGAAGCTTGGCAGCCGCCTTCACACGTTCCGGTTTCATGGCCGAGAGACAGCGGGAAAACACGGCTTCGCTGATCAGTGTCAGGGGGATACCAAGATCCAGGGCCGTGACCCCTGTCCATTTACCGGTACCTTTCTGGCCGGCAGTATCAAGGATCTTTTCCGTTAAGGGCCGACCATCTTCATCCTTGAATCCCAGGATATGGGAGGTGATCTCTATCAGATAGGAATCGAGCACCCCCTTGTTCCAGCCGCCAAACACCTCCTGCATACCATCCTCGTTCATGCCAAGGCCCCGGCGCATGAAATCATAGGCCTCGCAGATGAGCTGCATGTCACCATATTCGATGCCGTTATGGACCATCTTCACAAAATGCCCGGCTCCTCCTTCACCGACCCAGTCACAACAGGGCTGGCCATCGACTTTGGCGGCAATGGCCTGAAAAATATCTTTCACATGGGGCCAGGCCTCAGGGTTTCCACCCGGCATGATGGATGGCCCCTTCCTCGCCCCCTCTTCGCCACCTGAAATACCGGTGCCGATATAGAGGATGCCCTGTTCAGCCAGAGAACTGGTGCGCCGATTGGTGTCACTATAGAGAGAGTTTCCGCCATCAATGATGATGTCACCTCTATCCAGGTGCGGCAGCAACTGCTCAATAAACCCATCAACCACCGACCCGGCCTTGACCATCAGCATCACCCGACGCGGTTTTTTTAATGTGGCCACCAGCTCTTCGATGGAGTGAGTACCAATGATATTCGTTCCCTGGGCACGGTCTGCCATAAAAGAATCAACCTTCGATGTCGTACGGTTAAACACGGCAACCGTGTAGTCGTGATCGTTGATGTTCAGTACCAGATTCTGGCCCATGACAGCCAAACCGATTAAACCGATATCCGCTTCAGACATTATTTTCTCCTTGTTTACGATAATCCGTCCAACTTGCCTTGATTACCCGATAATCCATTTCCTGCCATCCTCTTCAATAAAACGAGTGCCTGCTTCCGGCCCCCAGCCTCCGGCACGATATCGTTCCAGCTGTCTTTCATTGTCTTTCTGACTTCCACTTTCCCATTGTCTAAGAACAGGACTGAGCAACTTCCATGACGTTTCCACACCGTCTTTTCGCCAGTACAAGGTCTGATCCCCAAGCATGCAGTCGAGGATGAGAGTGGAATAATCTTCATCCATTTTGGCACCGAATGTCTGCCTGTAATCCAATTCCATCTTCAAGGGGGCCAGGCACATTTTCGATCCCGGCACCTTGGCCTGAAAAAATAAAGAGGTTCCCTGCTGCGGCTGGAGATCGAAAATAAGACTGTTGGGGGAAGGTGCCGGCCCCTGCCAATTGTGGGAAAACATGCTGTGGGGAACCTTTTTGAAGACCACAGCAATCCGGGTCAGCTTCTTTTGCAGCCGTTTTCCGGCCTGCAGGTAAAACGGCACATCTTTCCAACGTGGATTATCCACTGACAATTTCAGGGCAAAATATGTCTCGGTGCAGGATGCAGTAAACACCCCTTCTTCTTCCCTGTAGGCTTTCAGCGCCTGGATGTCATTTTTCCCGCTTCCATATTGGCCCCGGACCAGCTGCCTGTCGAGAGTGTCCATGGCAAAGGGACGAATTGCGTTCATAAACTTGACCTTTTCATCCCGCACATTGTCAGCGGAGAGGTCGAACGGCGGCTCCATACCGACCAGCGAAGCCAGTTGCAGCATGTGATTTTGAAACATATCCCGGAGCAGACCTGCCTGTTCAAAATATCCGGCTCGATTCCCGACCCCGAGTTTCTCGGCAACGGTGATCTGGACATGGTCAATATATTCCCGGTTCCAGGCCGGCTCAAAGAGCTGATTGGCAAATCTGAACATCAGAATGTTCTGCACGGTCTCTTTACCAAGATAATGGTCTATCCGGTAAATCTGTTCATCAGTCAGATATTCCAGCATGCTTTTATTCAGTTGGTGCGCACTCTCAAGATCTCGGCCAAAGGGTTTTTCAACAATTACGCGTTGAAACGGTGCCCTGTTCTGACCCCGTTGGACCAGGCCATTTTCCCCCAGAAAGGAGACAATGGCGGCATAAAGTATTGGAGGGGTTGCAATGTGAAAGACGAGGTTACCGCCCGTGCCAAGCCTGCTGCCAAGCTCGTCCAGCTTGCTTTTCAGCTGTAAATAGCCGTCATCCTGATCATAGCTGCCTGCAACATAGGAGCAGCGCCTGGCAAAATCTTCAATTTCAGGTTCACGGATATCTCCATACACCTGCCTGATCGAAGCCATCACCTTTATCCTGAAGAGCTCATCGTCCATTGGGGAACGGGCAAAGCCAACGACAAAAAATGAATCAGGAACCCTTTTGCTCTTAACCAGCGAAAAAACTGCCGGTATCAACTTGCGCTGGCTCAGGTCGCCTGAGGCACCAAAGATCACATATCCACAGGGGCCACCCGCCACAATTTCGCATGACTCAGCGGTGCTTGCAGAACCTGACGTGATTTCCATAAAAAACCTCCTTCTCCTGAATCGCTATTTCTTCAGCTTCCCGATCTCTGTTCCTGCCTGGGCCTGTAAATCGTAGTGCCGCTTAATAAGATTTGCCACCAGACCTGTCCAGCCCGTCTGATGGCAAGCCCCCAACCCCACACCGCTTTCTCCATGGAAATACTCGTAAAAGAGGCGCAGGTTCCGCCAATGGGGGTCGTCCTGGAAAGGACTGTCTGCGGGCAGAGATGCCACCCTGCCATTCTCGTCGCGGCGAAAGATATTGATCAAGCGTTCGCCAATAAGATTAGAGACTTCTCTTAAATTGACCTCCCGGGAATCTTTTCCCGACGTGTACACAGTGAAGTTCGGGCCAAGAAATCGGTGAAATTTTGTCAAGGCCTGTATGATAGAGTAATTGATCGGCATCCATACCGGGCCGCGCCAGTTGGAATTGCCTCCAAAGAGAAACGATTGTGATTCTCCAGGTTCATATTCAATGAGCGCTTCCCCCACTCCGGGAAGCACCCCCAGTTCTCTTTTTTCAGCATGGATCCGGCTGAGACCTCGGACGCCGTGTTCCGAGAGGAACTCGTGCTCGTTGAGCAGTCGCTTGAGGATATGGGGAATCATGGTGTGATCCACCAGAGACAGGAGTCGTTCACCGCAATCATTGGTATGAAAGGGACAGGCACAGATGGTATGTCCATCAAACATGCCCCCCATATAGCTATCGAGCATAGCCTTGAATCGCGGCACGCTGTCAAGGATTTCTGCGGTTACAATCTCACAGGCAAAGAGGGGGATCAGTCCCACATAGGAATAGACATCGATGTGATGATATTTGCTATCCGGGGTAATGAGAAGGTCCTTGAAAAAACCTTCCTCTGCATCCCAAAGGGAGAGTTTATTCTTCGTATGCCCGGCAATGGAGTTGGCGATGGCCAGAAACTGCTGGTAACACTGAATGGCCATATCCTCATATTCACAATCTTCCTGGGCCAATTCCAAGGCCATGGATGTCATGTTCAGAGCAAACATGGCCATCCAGCCGGTGGCATCCGCCTGTTTCAGGCTATATCCCACGGGCAGCCGTTTGGAGCGGTCATAGATGGATATATTGTCCAGTCCCATGAATCCACCCTCAAAGACGTTCAGGCCATCGCTGTCTTTCTGGTTTAACCACCAGCCATAATTCATGATCAGTTTGTTGAAGACACGACGGAGATAGTGCAGGTCGCCCTTGCCTTTCTGCTTGCGGTCAGCACGAAAAACCTTCAAAGCCGCCACCGCATGCACGGGCGGATTAACATCATCAAAATCCCACTCATAGGCCGGTATCTGCCCCTTGGGATGCAGATACCGATGACTCAGGAGGAGCTCAATCTGGTCTTTGGCAAAATCCACATCCAGTTGGGCCAGGACCATGCTGTGATAGGCAAGATCCCAGGCGGCAAACCAAGGATATTCCCAACTGTCTGGCATTGAAATAATATCTGCTGCCTCCATATGACGCCAGTTGCGATTCCGTCCCTCGTGTCGTTCTTGAGACGATTGCTGCTGGTCACCATCCAGCCAGCGCCCCACATCATAGTTAAAAAACTGTTTACACCAGACCATACCGGCCATGGCCTGACGGAAAATTGAGGCGTCCTCTCCACTTGCCCGCGGCACCAGTTCCGCATAGAAGTGATCTGCCTCCTGCTTGCGGGTTGAAAAACATCTATTCAACGGTGCAAAGGGTGTCTTGTTCATATGATCCTGAAGAACAAGTTCCACCACTGCCTCCCCCCCTGGTTCGCAGGTAAGGACATGCTGCGCCGCAAATTTGGTCCCTTCTTGGCCCGGGTTTACAGCATGCTCTTCTCCGTTGACAATCAGGCGGTGAAATCCATCTTTGACGTAGGGACCGGAGTTGGCAGTGTTGAAAAGCCGCTGCAGATTGGTGTCGTTTTCCGTGAACAGGCTTTTTGCCTCCTGTCTGCCATAGAGGTAATAGCTGCCAAGTGTTGGATGCTTCGCTTCTACGGCCCAGGCAGCATCGCCGCAATTGGCTGCCTGCAGCAGTGGCTTGGGCCCGTCTTGCTTGCCCCAGGACCAGGTATTGCGAAACCAGAGGCTGGGGAGGAGGTGGAGGGTGGCTTTCTCCGGACCCCGGTTGACCACCCGTATACGGGAAAAAATGGTCTCCGGGTTTTCCTTGGCATAGGTGACTTCCACATCCCAGTAACGGCTGTCCTGAAAGACACCTGTATCCAGCAAACTGAAAGGTGCTTGACTGCGCGATCGGCGCTGATTCTCTTCGGTCAGCAGGGCATAAGGAAATTCTGCCTGCGGGTATTTATAGAGGTATTTTAAAAAACTGTGACTCGGTGTCGCATCCTCATAAAAGAAGTACTCCTTGACATCTTCACCATGATTCCCCTGATTACTGGTCAACCCAAACATCCGTTCCTTGAGCATGGAATCCCGTCCATTCCAAAGCCCCAGGGCGAGACACAAGCGCTGCTCTGCATCACAGATGCCGCCCATACCATCTTCATTCCAACGATAGGCACGCGACCGGGCCTGATCGTGGTCAAAATGTTCCCAGGCTCTGCCATCCGGGCTATAGTCTTCCCGAACCGTTCCCCAGGCCCGTTCACTGAGATAGGGTCCCCACAGACGCCAGTTTTCAGTGCCCAGACGCTGCGCTTCAAGACGTTTTTTCTCTTGATTCATTGGTATCTTGCTCCTTACAAACCATTTGAGGGCAGAGAGAGACGCTTCTTTTAAAAGAAAAGGAACACGTGAGACATATCCGAACCTGATCAGAAAAGAGTTCTTTTGCCAAAAAGCGAACCAACCATTTTCCTCTCAATTCGTGGCACCGCCAGCCTTATTTTTCATCGAGAATCTGCTGTCCATGAAAAGCAGCCCCCCAGAGACCGCTGTCCTGATTTTCAATAAGAAACACTGGAATTTCTGCCAGCAATTTGCCCATGGTCGGGGAATCCAGAAACTCGGCTCGAAAATTTTCGTGGGTGAGCAATTCGGGATTGTTAGCGGCAACACCTCCTGCGATGTACAGTCCACCACGGGTCACTGCTTCAAGGGCAAAGTCCCGACAAATACGGCCATAGAATCTCGCTGCCCAGGCCAGAGTCTCTGATTCTGCTGTAAATCCTGCGCTAACCTCTTTGGCCTCAAGCTCCTCACCAGTGAGAAACCAGTGTATGTAGCGTAACCCCTTGCCAGAGACCACCAGGTTACCAGTAATTTGCTGAAGACCACTTTTTTCCCGGTAAAATTCCTGAAAAGAGAACTCTCTTTGGGAAATGAAAGGAAAGGTTGCGTGTCCACCTTCAGAGGGCAGAGCCAGAAAATTAGCACCTGCTATCGGGATGAGAATAGCCTTGCCAAGTGCCGTGCCGGCTCCCAAGACACCGACTGTCTGCCTGGCAAGCACCGGACCGTCAAGGATTCTGCGTGCTGCCTTCCCCACCGGAGATCGACAAGCATAGGCCTGGGCCACAAAATCGTCAATCAAAACGGACCGTTGAAAGGAGTTACTGCCTAAATCTGCAGTCAAATCTATATCCCACGGAATATAGGGCGGGGCACAGTAGCTCTCGTCTTCCACTGGTCCGGCTGCACCAATAATTGCAATATCCGCCTGGCCAAGTTGAAGTGTGAAAGTGCTCCTCCTGAGTTGATCAAGGAGCTGCGGGAACGATTCTGCCCCGGCAGTGGGTAACCATTCTGTCTTTATCAGAGTGAGGGTTTTATGCGGGTTGATCTCAAAATGGGCAAACCGACTGTTTGTGCCGCCAATATCTGCGGCAAGAATTGCTTTCGTCATCGTCGCACTCCTCTTTGCACTGTTTTGTGCACTCCCAGCTTCAATCCTGTTACGGCCATGACGCCATATTCAAGAGTGGCTTTTACTCCCTTAGAGAATGCTTTTCTGTTATTTCGAAGAAACGTTCCAACTGGCCGTATCGGGGTTGCCAACCGATGGGTTCGATTTGAACAAACACCGGTGATGTACAGTAAGCCGGCACTCAGTACAGCCCCCCCTTGAGGGGTGAAAGTACCTTCACGAAAGTCTTTGCAAAAAAACACGAAAAAAAGTTTATAACGTACTGATGAGAAAGACATAGCGTTTGGGAGGAAGTCCCCAGGCTGCCAATTCATTGGCAGCCTGGTCAGGGACACACAGAGTGTCCTCTTTCCATTCTCCTTATGCTACTCAACCCATATGGGCCATGACAAGTTTTTTCAGCTCGTTCGCTCAAAAGCTTCACTCCACCTGGAAAACCAAAATTGCTTGGCGCAGATGCCTCTCATGCCTGGATCTCTGTTTTTGTGGCAGATGTTGGCTGGATGCATCTGTGCCTCACCAACAACGGTATTGTGAATG
>Ga0180008_1000282_pt1 | contig 49597 bp, 39 predicted proteins | sample MM_PW_MetaG_FD_121121 | JGI IMG/M metagenome (GOLD analysis project Ga0180008, IMG submission 121121) | Groundwater microbial communities from the Aspo Hard Rock Laboratory (HRL) deep subsurface site, Sweden - MM_PW_MetaG | ecosystem: Environmental > Aquatic > Deep subsurface > Groundwater... | reverse complement strand
GGGCGCCCGGGCGATAGCCTGACCTGGGCGGAGGCGGCCGCGCTCGCCGTATTGCCTAACAGCCCGGGGCTCATCCATCCCGGGCGCTCTCGCGAGGAGCTCGGCCGCAAGCGTGACCGCCTCCTGGCGCGGCTGGCCCGCGAAGGCGAGATGACCGAGGGCGAGTACCTGTCCGCGCTCGCTGAGCCCTTGCCGGACTCGCCCGTTCCCATGCCTAGGCTCGCGCCCCTCCTGCTAGCCAAGGCCGGCCCGGGCCGCGTCGAGACGAGCCTCGACTACGCGCTGCAGCTCCGCGCCGAGGAATCGGCCGCGCGGCACGCGGCCCGCATGGGGCGGAACGGGGTACGGAACCTCGCCGCCGTCATCGTCCGCGTGGCCGACGGCTCCATAGCCGCGTACGTGGGCAACGTTCCCGTAGCCGAGGGGCGCGAGCCGGACGGCCGCTCCGCGTCTTGGGTCGACTGCGCGGCCGCCCCGAGGAGCTCGGGGAGCATACTCAAGCCCTTCCTGTACGCGGCCATGGTCGACTCGGGAGAGTTGTCGCCTTCCCGCCTGGTCCCCGATATACCCACGCGCGTCGGCTCCTATAGCCCCGAGAATAACCTCAAGACCTACGCCGGGGCGGTGCGCGCCGACGAGGCGCTCGCGAGGTCGCTTAACGTGCCCTTCGTGAGGCTCCTGCGCGGCTACGGCGTGGAGCGGTTCGCGGCCCTGCTCAAGCGGCTCGGCTTCTCGACCCTATCCCGGGCCCCGGCCGACTACGGCCTGACCCTGATCCTGGGCGGCGCGGAGACGAGCCTCGTGGAGACGGCCTCGGCTTACGCGGCCCTCGCCCGCGCCGCCTCGCCGCCGAGCGAAGGACCTGAGCCGTTCATCGGGGCCTCGTGGCGACGGGACGCGCCCGCGACTGATACGCGCTTCGAGCCGCCCTTCTCCAGGGGAGCGGCGTGGCTGACGCTCGAGGCCCTGGTGGAGGTGGGCAGGCCGGGCGACGAGGCCTCGTGGCAGCAGTACGCCAGTTCCAGGCGCGTCGCCTGGAAGACCGGCACGAGCTTCGGCTCCCGCGACGCCTGGGCCGTGGGCGTCACGTCGGAGTACGTCGCGGCGGTCTGGGTAGGAAACGCGGACGGCGAGGGCAGGCCGGAGCTCAAGGGCACGGACGCCGCGGCGCCGCTCCTTTTCGACCTGTTCCAATCGCTCCCGCGTTCCCGTTGGTTCGAGGAGCCCGTCAGGGATCTACGCTACGAGACCGTCTGCGCCGACTCGGGCTTCGCCGCCGGTCCCGATTGCGCGTCGACGCGCCGAGCGGCGCTGCCTATCGGCTCCGGGACGGACCGCGGCTGTCCGTATTGCCGCGTCGTGCACCTGAGCGCCGACGGCCGCTACCGCGTCAGGGCCGAGCTGTCGGCCGGGCTCGATATAGTGGCCCAGAGGCGATTCGTCCTGCCGCCCGCCATCGAGTGGTACTACTCGCGGTCGACGCTCGGGTACCGTCCGCTCCCGCCCTGGGCGCCGGGCATGGCGGGGCCCGGGGACGACGCGGTCGAATTCCTAGCTCCCGAGGAAGGCGCCTCGATTTTCGTGCCCATAGAGCTGGACGGAAGCCTGGGCATGACCGTGTTCCGCGCCGCCCACCGGGACCCGCGCGCCCGCCTGTTCTGGCACCTCGACGGCGACTATCTCGCCGAGACGACGGGCGACCATCGCGTCCAGGCGCGGCCGGCCCCGGGCGTCCACGAGCTCGTAGTCGTAGACCAGGACGGCTCGGGCGCGAGCCGGCGCTTCGAGGTCTATTCCAGGGAATGACGGCCGACGGCCGATGGCCCAACGCGCTCCCGTTTAGATAGGCAGCTCTGATCCCGCCTCAGCGTGCGCCGTCGCCAGGCCAGCGAGCTAATGGCGCATCGCACGGACCCGCCCATCCGCGGGGCTGGCAAATAGTTCCGACGGCTCGCAAAATTTGCGAGCCGCGCGTTCCGAAGAGACCAGTTCCTATGGATACTACGCTCGGTAGCACCTATCGCGATGTTCTATCGAAATCATGCGATCGCCGTAGGCATGGCTGCCGGCGCGAAAAATTCGTAGTATTTCTCGCTGCCGCGGTGACTGCGAAAAACCGTAAGGTGATAGCGAGCGGCAATTGACCTAAGATGATGGAATATTCCTTGTTGATTAAAAAATGCCGCGTTGCGGGATCTTGGTATGGATACTGCTTATATAACGATGAACTAAATACCAAGGAGGAAATATGAAGCGATTTGCACGCGCCGTCACTCTGTTGCTGGGCGTAGGAATGACTCTGTCATTGCTGTCATGCGGAAAGTCCGCGAACGGGCAGGCTGGCGGTACCAAGGGCTCGGGCCAATACCAGGAGAAGATAGTCATCGGTACGCCGCTCGACGTCACCACTACCGACCCGCAGGGCTCGAACACCGATTCCAATATGATCCTGTTCTGCATGACGCATGAGACCCTGGTAGAGCTCGATCCGAAGAGCGGCAACGTGATCCCGGGTCTGGCCGAATTCGAGATAGTCGACGGCTATACCTTCAAATTCAAGCTTCCCGCGAAGGCTACCTTCACCAACGGAACGCCCTGTACCGCCAATGACGTCAAGTTCACCCTCGATCGCGCGATGAAGTCGTCGTTCACGAAACCGAAGCTCAAGCTGATCACCGCCATCGAAGTGCTGAACGACCAGGAGCTCATCATCAGGATATCCCAGCCGAGCCAGGAATTCCTTACGAGCCTGGCCCATCGCAGCCTGAGCATACTCTCCGAGGCTTCCTTGACCGCCAACGAGAAGGGCTACGATATCGGCACCGGAATGTACTACCTCAAGGAGTGGATACCCGGCGACCACCTGACGGTCGAGCGCTACGAGGAATACCGCAACGGACCGGCCAAGACCAAGAATATCGAGCTTCGCCTGATGAAGGAGGACTCGGCCCGCGTCATCGCCCTCCAGACCGGGGAGATCGACGTCTGCATCGATCCGCCGAGCGTCGAGCTGAACTATATCGCCAACGACAAGAAGCTGGCCCTCGTCCAGGTCCCGAACGTGATCATGCTCTACATCGCCATGAACAACACCAAGGCGCCGTTCGACAACCCCAAGGTCCGCCAGGCCCTGGCCAGCGCCGTCAATAAGGAGAAGCTGATCCAGGCCGGCTACAACGGGCAGGGCACGGTGCATAACAACTACATCAACCGCGGCCAGTTCGGCCTCGACGACAAGCTGACCGGCTACGACAACGACATCGAGAAGGCCAAGGCCCTGCTGGCCGAGGCGGGCTACCCGAACGGATTCGAGTTCGAGCTCGCCTACAACGGCTCCGCCAAGGTACTGATCGCCACCGTCCTGCAGGAGGACTTCGCCAAGATAGGCGTCAAGGTCAAGCTGTCCGAGATGGAGAGCGCTGCGCTCAAGGCCATGCTGAACGAGAAGAAGCATTCCGCGGCGCTCTACCAGTGGACCGACGCCGACGGTACAGACTTCACCGTCCGCAGCATGTACTACTCGGGCAGCGGCTCCAACCGCTCCCTGATAGCGGATAAGGCCCTCGACAAGATGATAGACGAGGCTCTGGTCGAGGCCGACGCCGCCAAGCGGGCGCAGAAATACAACCTGATAGAGAAATACCTCAAGGACGCCTGCCCGATCATCCCAATATGCACCTCGATCATAAACGTCGGAACCAGGGCCAGCGTCACCGGCGTTAACTGGATGAGCACCGCCAAGCACGACTATCGCCAGATATATATTTCTAAATGACCGTGCGCCGGGCGGCGAGCGATCCCCGCCCGGGAGAATATACCTGGAGGAACGATGCATCGCTATATCATTAATCGGCTGCTCATGCTTATCCCCGTATTGCTCGGCGTGGTCTTCATCGTTTTTTTCATCATGGACCTCGCTCCAGGCGATCCCGTATACCAGGTAGCAGGCGAACAGGCTACCCAACAGGAACTTCAGGAACTGCGCGTCAAGATGGGCCTGGACGGCAATATCTTTACCCGGTATATCCGCTACATCGGGAATATGCTCCGAGGGGACCTCGGCGTTTCCTACATCTCCAAGCGTAGCGTCATGAGGACCTATATGGAGCGTCTTCCCAACACGCTGGTATTGGCCTCGGTCACGATGCTCGTCGCCATCCTGATTTCCATCCCGCTCGGGATCATAGCGGCCATCCACCAGAACTCCATGAAGGATACGGTATCGATGATCCTGTCACTGCTGGGCCTTTCGATGCCTAACTTCTGGCTCGGCCTGCTGCTCATCATGCTCTTCTCGCTCAAGCTCAAATGGGTGCCGTCGGGGGGCATCGACGGAGTCAAGAGCATCATACTGCCCGCCCTGACCGTCGGAATGGGCCTCGCGGCTCTGATGACGCGCACGACCCGATCATCGATGCTCGACGTCATCCGCCAGGACTACCTGCGGACCGCCCGCTCCAAGGGCGTCACCGAGAAGAAGGTCATAAACAAGCACGCGCTCAAGAACGCGCTGATACCCATCATCACCGTATTCGGCATCCAGTTTAGCAACGTCCTGGGCGGGTCCGTCCTCGCCGAGACCGTGTTCTCCTGGCCGGGGGTCGGCCGACTGGTGGTAGACGCGATCAACCAGCGCGACATTCCGATGGTTACCGGAGCCCTGGTCATGACTACGATGCTCGTCAGCGTCGTCAACCTGCTGGTCGACATCGTCTACGCCTATGTCGACCCGCGAATCAAAGCCCAGTATACCAAGTAGGAGACGATATGAATAACACAGAGGCCGGTTCCGGGCAGTACGCGAAGCGCTCCGCGTTCAAGGCGATGTGGAAGCAGCTGCAGAAGAATAAAGGCGCGATGATAGGCCTGGTCATTATCGGCGTCATCGTGGTCGTCGCGGTAGTCTCGCAGTTCGCCTTCGACTACGAGCGCGACATCATCGCCCAGAACGTGGCGAACAAGCTTCAGCATCCCTCCTTGGAGCATCCGTTCGGTACCGACGCCCTGGGTCGAGACGTCCTGGGCCGCGTCGCGTACGGCGCGCGCTATTCCCTGGCGATCGGCGTCGTATCCGTCTTGATAGCGCTGGTCGTCGGCGTCGTGCTCGGCGCGGCCGCCGGCTACATAGGCGGCCGATTCGAAGACGTCGTCATGCGCATCACGGATATCTTCTCCGCCATTCCGAGCGTCCTGCTGGCGATCGCCATAGTATCGTCGCTGGGCAAGAGCACGTTCAACCTGATGGTGGCGGTCGGAGTGGCCAGCGCGCCGTCCTTCGTCCGCGTCGCCCGGGCCAGCGTGCTTACCGTGCGCGGCGAGGAGTACATAGAGTCGGCCAGGGCCATCGGCATGCATGACTGGAAGATCGTCCTGGTCCATATACTCCCTAACTGCCTGTCGCAGATCATCGTCCAGACTACCCTCCGCGTGGCGTCGGCCATCATATCGGCGGCCAGCCTCAGCTTCCTGGGCCTGGGCGTCCCCGCGCCCGCTCCCGAATGGGGCAGCATGCTCAGCGAGGGGCGGGCCTATATCCGCGACTATAACTACCTCATGATCTTCCCCGGTGTCGCCATCATGCTCACCGTCTTATCATTCAACCTCATCGGCGACGGCCTGCGCGACGCGCTCGACCCGAAGCTGAAGCGTTGACCAGGAGATACCATGCCTGCAAACGACCTTATACTGGACGTGAAGAACCTCGCTATCCGCTACGAGACCGAAGACGGCAACGTCCACGCGGTCAACGGCGTCGACCTGCAGCTCGGCTATCGCAAGACCCTCGGCCTAGTCGGCGAGACCGGGGCGGGGAAGACCACGACGGCCCTGTCGCTGCTGCGGCTCATTCCCAATCCGCCCGGAGTCGTAGAATGCGAGCGGATGATGGTCGCAGGCAACGATATGCTGAGGCTTCCCATCGACAAGCTGGAGGAGATACGCGGTAACGACATCTCGATGATTTTCCAGGACCCGATGACCGCGTTGAACCCCGTGTTCACCGTCGGGGAGCAGATAGCCGAGAGCCTGGAGATCCACGAGCGCCTCAGCAAGGCGGACGCCTACGAAAAGGCCATGCAGATGCTGGAGACCGTGGGCATATCGCGGTCGCGCGGCGCCGAGTACCCCCATCAGTTCTCCGGAGGCATGAAGCAGCGCGTCGTCATAGCGATAGCCCTCGCCTGCAACCCCAAGCTGCTCATAGCCGACGAGCCGACGACGGCGCTGGACGTAACCATACAGGCGCAGGTCCTGGCGCTCATGAAGGCGCTGAAGAACAAGTACGATACCTCGATGATCATTATTACCCACGACCTCGGCATCGTGGCGGAAGTGTGCGACGAGGTGGCGGTGATGTACGCCGGCCGCATCATCGAGAAAGGCAGCCTCGAGGAGATATTCAACGAGACGCTTCATCCCTATACCGAGGGGCTGTTCAACTCCCTGCCCAACATCAACGACCGTATGTCCAAGCTGAGGCCCATCCCCGGCCTGATGCCCGATCCTACCAACCTGCCGGTCGGGTGCACGTTCGCCCCGCGATGCGGCTACGCCTCCGCGGCCTGCCTCGAGCGCCAGCCCCGGCTGACGCTCATGTCCGGGACTCACTACGTTTCATGCATGGCCTATGACGATCCCGGTTTCGCTATTAACAGGAGGAAGCAGTAATGGCCCTGCTCGAAGTCAATAACCTCAGGAAATACTTCAAGACCTCTCGCGGCATGCTCCACGCGGTCGACGATATCAGCTTCACGCTGGAGAAGGGCAAGACGCTCGGACTGGTAGGCGAATCCGGCTGCGGGAAATCCACGACTGGCCGGGCTATCCTGCGCCTGATAGAGCCGACCTCAGGCGCGGTCGTATTCGACGGCGTCGACGTCACGGGGCTCAATAGCCGCGGCATGCGCAGGATGCGACAGGACATGCAGATCATCTTCCAGGATCCCTTCTCCTCGCTGGATCCCAAGAAGTCGATAAGCCACCTGATATCGGAACCCATACGGGAAAGCGGCATCATCAGGGACGGGGCCAGGATAGAGGCCCGCGTCCAGGAGCTGATGGACACTGTGGGGCTGTCGAGGCGACTGATCAACAGCTATCCGCACGAGCTGGACGGCGGGCGGCGCCAGCGCATAGGCATAGCCAGGGCCCTGTCCATGGAGCCGAGGCTCATCATCTGCGACGAGCCCGTATCCGCGCTCGACGTCTCCATCCAGGCCCAGATCCTCAACCTGCTGGAGGAGCTGCAGGAGAGCCAAGGCATCACCTACATCTTCATCACGCACGACTTGTCCGTCGTAAACCATATATCGGACGAGATCGCCGTCATGTACCTCGGACAAATCGTGGAGAAGGCTACGGCCGACGAGCTCTTCAGGAATCCGCTCCACCCCTATACCAAGGCCCTCCTCTCGGCCATACCGGTCCCGAGCCTGGGCGATAGGCCGGAGCGCATAACCCTGAAGGGCGAGATCACGAGCCCGGTCAACCTTCCCGAGGAGTGCCGCTTCCGAAAGAGGTGCCGCGAGGCCGGCCAGGAGTGCTCTAGCGGGATACCGCCTCAGGTAGAAGTCGAGCCGGGCCATTTCGTGGCATGCTTCCATTGCGCCGCGAGGGCCGGATGAGACCGTCTTGAGCGGGCGCGCGGGCGGCCCCGGCGGGCCTCCCGCGCGCTAGGCATCCCTATCCCGGCCGATAAGGCCGTACTCCTTCAGCTTGTTCCATAGTCCGCGCTCGCTGATGCCCAGTTCCCTGGCAATCTCCGATCGGCGGCCGTCGTGCTTGCTGTAGGCGGCCTCTATCACCTCGCGCTCCGCTTCCCTCAGGGACTTGCCCCTCGGATCCGGGGCGTCGGGACCGCGGCAGGCCGCCGCCTTGGTCATGCGATCGGGAAGGTCCCCGCATCCTATCCACTCTCCGTCGCATACGATCGACGCGTATTCCAGGGCGTTGGCTAGCTCCCGCACGTTGCCCGGATAATCGTAGTCGCGGAGCAGGTCGTCGGCCTTCCTCGTCAGGCCCTTGACCTGCTTGCTCTGCTGGACGTTATTCTTCTTTATGAAATACTCGCACAGGGCCGGTATGTCCGCCTTCCTGTCCCGGAGCGGAGACATCTTTATCTCTACGACGTTTATCCTGTAGTAGAGATCCTCTCTGAACTGCCCGCCGGCGATGAGGGCCGGTATATTCCTGTTAGTCGCAGCGATGACCCTGGCCTCGAGGCTTCTGGCCTTGTTGCTGCCGATAGGGGTGAAGTTCTTTTCCTGCAGGACGCGCAGCAGCTTGCCCTGGAACCCCAGGGGCAGGTCGCCTATCTCGTCGAGCATGATGGTACCGCCGCCGACCGATTCAAGTTTCCCTACCTGATTGCTTATGGCGCCGGTGAACGACCCCCTCATGTGCCCGAAGAACTCGCCCTCGAACAATCCCTCCGGGATGGCGGAGCAGTTGATCGCGACGAACGGCTCGGTCTTGCGCTTGCCTGAATAGTGTATCGCCTTCGCGACCAGCTCCTTGCCGGTACCGCTCTCCCCGGTGATGGCGACCGGGCTATCAACGTCCTTCAGCTTGTCTATCAGCTCGTAGACGCGCCGTATTGACGGGGACCCGCCCACTATCCCGTGCTGGTAGCGCTCCGTCAGCTGATGGCTCAGATAATCCACCTTGGCGTTGAGGCGGCGCATCTCCAGGGCCTGCCTGATATGGATCTGGAGTTCCTCGATGTCGAGCGGCTTGGGGAGGTAGTTGAAGGCTCCCAGCTTCATCGCGCTGACCGAGGACCGAATATCGCCGAAGGCCGTCATCATGATGACGGCGATATCCCGGTTGTACTCCTTGATAGCCTTCAGGACCTCTATGCCGTCGGTCTCCCCGATGACCATATCCAGGAGCACGAGAGCGACATGATGGCCGCGAATATAGTCCATGGCCGCCAGTGGGCTGGATTCCCAGCTAACGTCGAACTCGACCTGCAGAGCGAGGGATAGGGATACGCAGATGCTCTTCTCGTCATCGATTATCAATATCGGCGGTTTCACGGCTGCTCCTAGGGAATGCGACGCTTATCCTCGTATACTGGTTCTCTTCGCTCTGTATCGATAGCCTCGCCGAGTTCTCGCTGAGGTACTGCTTGCAGAGGGCCAGGCCCAGGCCCGTGCCCGTCGCCTTCGTGGTGTAGAACGGGTCGAGGCAACGCGCGAGCTCCTGCTCCGACATGCCCGCGCCGTCGTCCTGGATCTCGATGACGACCGATTCGGGACGGGTCCGAGCCGTGACGGCCAAGCGTAGCTCGGCGGCCTCCCCGGTCTGGGAAAGCTTCTTCTCGATGGCCTCGACGCCGTTGATCAGCAGGTTTATAAGCACCTGCTTGATCTGGTCCCGGTCCACGAAGATCGACGCGTCGTCGTCGGCGCTGACCGAGAGACTTACGCTCTTCGCGCGTATGGACGGGCTGAGGAGCCCTACGCACTCCCTGATGATCTCGCCGGCGTCGCACGGCCGGGCCTGGCGCCTGACCGGCTTGGCGTATTGTATCATGTTCTCGATGAGGCGGTTTATACGGTCGACCTCGTCGGGGACGTACTTGGAGAACGAGCGCTGGACTTCCTTGTCGTCGCCCTGGCTGCCCATGACCGTGGCGAAGGTGCGTATGCTCATCAACGGGTTGCGGATCTCGTGGGCTATGCCGGCGACCAGGCGGTTCAGGGTCCGGTTCTTCTCTATCTCGAATTCGGCCTGGGCCTTCTGCTCTTCCTTCGTGACGTCCTGGACCGTTATCAGGACGCCGACGACGTCGCCGAAGTGTATAATCTGATGCATCGTACAGCGATAGCTCCTGGCGCCTATCATCAGGCGCTCGTTCTCTATGGTCGTCCCCGGCTCGAACGGCCTCGGCGCTATCCTCTCGATGATCTCCTTGAAGATAGGCAAGTCCCGGACGCCCAGGCTGCCGCCCGGGCCGTCGACGCCCGTCAGGAGCTGCGCGCTCCTGTTCATCAGGCTGACGCGGCCGTCCTTGTCGATCATGGCCATCGCGCTGGGCGAGTACTTGATTATCCTGTTCCGTAGCTCGTTCTCGTCGTTGATCTGGGTTATCTGCCTCTCCAGCTTCCTGTTGGCTTCCTGTATTTCCCTCGTCTGCATGTCGACGTTGCGCTTCATGGCCTTGCGTATGCGCAGGCTGAGGTAGACATAGACGCCCGCCAGCACCGAGGCCAGCGCCGCTACCAGCCCGACCCACGCGAGGATCGCGCGCGCGTCGCCGCCGTCGTCGGCGACGATCCACTTCCTCATGATGGCCTCGTAGCCGCTTCCGGCCCGTATGGCCGAGATCCCGTCGTTCAGAATGCGCAGCAGCTCCGCGTCGTCGGCCCGGACGGCCAAGCCGTAGCTGACGTAGCCGAGGTAGTTATGGGTCATCGTGAATCGCTTGTCCCCGCCCGCCCGTTCGATCTGGTAGACTATGCTGTCCTTGACGGCCACGGCCGCGTCGACGGTACTGCCTTCGAGCGACTCGAAAACGCTCCGCTGATCCCCGTGTACACGGTAGTGGGCGATCCCCAGGTTGGCGATCATCGAGTACGGCGTGGTGCCCAGCTCCATGGCTGCCGACAGGGGGAACGGTACGCCCTCCAGCTGGTGCTTCACCATTCGGTCCGTCCGAACCACCATGCACAGCGAGGACGAGGTCATGATGTCGGAGAAGTAGAATCCGCGGTCCCCCGCCTCGTTACTCGTAATCCCGACGATAGCGTCTACCTCGCCCTTCGCCAAGGCCGCCAGGCATCCGTGGTCGTCGTTCTTCGCGAAGTACTTGACCTGGTAACCCTTGTCCAACGCTATCCGGTCGAGGATGGCTATATGGATTCCGGCTATACTATCGCCATCCAGGTACTGGTAGGGAGGCAGGTTGATGTTGACGGCTATGTTAAGCACGCGCTCGACGCCCACGTTCCTGCTCGCCGGGAAGCAGATGCTCGCCTGGATGATGAATACGGCGAGTAGTAGTCGCTTCCCCATATCCGCCTTCTTCTTTGATAGCGCGTAGCGTTGACGGCCCGTGCGGCGGGGCGTGCTACGAACGGCTTTAGCGACGCGCGAATAGCCAGCCCCTAGAAGGGCGTTTGTCGTTATCCTACCCATTCAGCAGCCGACATACCCGCCCTGGCGAAGCGAGTCGATTGAGGGAAAACGATACCTGACTCTAGCATGACCTTGAGTAATCTGTTAAGCGGTATCGCTTAGGCGAGGATAGGGCGACGCGCACCTGGGCGACGATCGCCTTTACCGCGTCCGGGATTCCACGAGCCTGCCGTCGTAGGCCGGGCTGGCTCGGGCGCGAGCCGCCGCCTCGAGGCCTATTCCAGGGAACGGGGGCCGACGGCCCTACGCCTTGCGCCCCTCGGGGCTTTCGGGGTATAACCCGCTATGCACCCCGATCACCGCACGAAACGCTCGCCGCACGTATCCCTCAAGAGGGCCCGTCCGCGCGCGTCCCGGCGGATAGCGAGGGGATTACGGCCGTGGGGTGACGGCATCACGTAGCGGACTTAATCCGCCGCGCTCCGCGCGGCGCGTTCGGGTCCGCGGGCGATCGTCGGCGGACGCCGATCCGATCGACCGCGGCCCGGCTGGAGCGCGCTCCGCCGGGATGCCGCGGGCTAGACAGCCGATTTTCGGCGAGGAGGCCCCATGGATATACCCGAGACCCTTTCCTACGACGACGTGCTCCTGCTCCCAGGCTACTCCGAGATGCTCCCCAAGGACGCCGACGTGCGCTCCAGGCTAGCCGGGGACGTCTACCTGAACGCGCCCGTCCTCTCCGCCGCCATGGATACCGTCACCGAGGACAGGCTGGCCATAGCGCTCGCGCTCCAGGGCGGCGCCGGGGTGATACACCGCAACCTGTCGCCGGAAGCCCAGGCGGAGCAGGTAGCCAACGTGAAGCGGTACCTCAACTGGATAATCGAGTCGCCCGTCACCGTCGAGGAGGACAGGACGATACGGGACGTCCGCTCCATCATGGACCGGCATAGGGTGACCGGGCTCCCCGTCCTGGGGCCGGGAGGCAAGCTCGTAGGCATCATAACGGCCCGCGACCTACGCTTCAGGCGCGAGGACGACGCCCTCGTGCGCGACGCCATGACCCGGGACCTCGTCGTCGAGTCGGGCGAGCCCACGCCCAGGAGCGCCAGGGAGAAATTCGACCGGCACCGCATCGAGAAGTTGCCCGTCGTGGACGGGGGCGGCAGGCTTCGAGGCCTCATCACCGTCAAGGACATGGAGAAGCACGAGCTGTACCCCGACGCCGCCACAGACAAGTCGGGGCGCCTCGTCGTCGGGGCCGCCGTGTCGCCCCAGGACTTCGAGGCGCGGCTACCGCTCCTCGCGCGCGCCAAGTGCGATTTCGTCGTGCTCGACACGGCCCACGGGGACACGAAGGGCGTCGTCGAGGCGGTCACCGCTATCAAGAGGCGCTTCGGCGTGCTCGTCGTCGGCGGCAACGTCGCGACCGCCGCGGGCACGAGGCGGCTCGTCGACGCCGGCGCGGACGCCGTTAAGGTAGGCATAGGCCCGGGTTCGATATGCACGACGCGCATCGTCGCGGGCATAGGCGTGCCGCAGTTCAGCGCGGTGCTCGAGTGCGCCCTCGAGGCCGATAAGTCGGGCGTTCCCGTTATAGCCGACGGAGGCATTAAGTTCTCCGGCGACATCGCCAAGGCCATCGGTGCGGGCGCCTCGACCGTGATGGTCGGCAACCTGTTCGCGGGCCTCCGCGAGGCGCCGGGGGCGGAGATAATCTACGACGGCAGGATCTACAAGGAGTACCGGGGCATGGGGTCGATGGGCGCCATCCGCTCGGGCTCGGGCGACCGCTACCAGATAGCCAAGGACGAGACGCCCGTTCCAGAGGGCATAGAAGGCCGCGTCCCGTACAAGGGGGAGCTCAAGGACTACCTGCACCAGCTTATAGCCGGCCTCAAGAAGGGCATGGGCTACACGGGCTGCAAGGACATCGAGACGCTAAGGCACTACAAGAAATTCGTCAAGATCACGGGCGCAGGGCTCCGGGAGAGCCACGCGCACGACGTATCGATAACGCAGGAAGCACCCAACTATTCGCGTCAGTAACGCAAGGAGAACGGCATGAACGTAGCGGTAATAGGCGCCCAGTGGGGCGACGAGGGCAAGGGCAAGATAGTCGATTACCTGGCGACCGACGCCCAGATCATAGTCCGCTTCTCCGGCGGCGCTAACGCGGGCCATACCATAGTCAGGGGGGACGAGCAGTTCGCCCTGCACCTCGTGCCTTCCGGCGTCCTGTATCCCGATAAGCGCGTCATACTAGGCACGGGCATGGTCATCGACCCCGAGGCCCTGTTCGCCGAGCTGGGCATGCTGGCCGAGCGCGGCATAGACTGGGAGGGCAGGGTCTTCATCTCCGACCGGGCGCATATCGTCCTCCCGCGGTACCGCGAGCTCGATAAGTCCATGGAGGCGGGGCGGCGCCGCCCTATCGGCACGACCGGCCGGGGCATTGGCGTCGCCTACGCGATGAAGTCGTCCCGCGACGGCATGCGCCTCGCGGACCTCTACGACGACGAGCGGATGGAGAACCTGGAGCCGGGGGACGTCGAGTTCATCAAGGCCTGGCGCGACAGGCTCTCCCCGCTATCGGTCGACCTGACGAGCTTCCTCGCCGCCCACCGCAATACCTACTCCCTCTTCGAGGGCGCCCAGGGAGCCCTCCTGGACCTGGATTCCGGCACCTATCCCTTCGTATCGAGCGGCATGTCGGGAGCGGGAGGGGCGGCGTCGCAGGGCGGCATCGGCCCGCGGAGGCTCGACAAGGTGCTCGGCGTCTTCAAGGCCTACTCGACGAGGGTCGGCAACGGTCCGTTCCCGACGGAGTTCGATCCCGACAGCCAGTCGGGCCTGTGCCAGTTCATACGCGACACCGGCCGGGAGTACGGCGTCACGACGGGCCGCCCGCGCCGCTGCGGCTACCTGGACCTCGTCGCGCTGCGCTACGCGTGCCTCGCCAACTCCATCGACTCGCTCGTGCTGACTCACCTGGACGTGTACGACACGCTCGAGACCTTCGAGGCCTGCGTCGCGTATAAGATCCGCGGCAAGCTGGTCGAGCATTTCCCCGCGTCGGTGCGCGACCTGTCCGACGCCGAGCCCGTGCTCCGTACCTTCCGGGGATGGAAGCGTTCCCTCAAGGAGGTGCGCGAGTACGACGAGCTCCCGAGGGAGGCCCGAGACTACGTCAACTTCATAGAGGAATATACCGAGACCGCGATAGACATAGTCTCGGTCGGCTACGATCGCCGCGACACCATCGTGAGGAAGAGCCCGTGGACACGATACTGATACTAGACTACGGCAGCCAGTATACCCAGCTCATAGCGCGGCGAGTGCGCGAGCTCGGCGTCTATACCGACATCGCCCCCGGGGAGGCAGCCTTGACTCCCGAGCGACTCGCGGGCGTCAAGGGAATCGTGATGGCCGGGTCCCCCTCGAGCGTATACGACGAGGGCGCGCCGGTCCCCGACCAGTCGGTCTATACCCTGGGGCTGCCGGTGCTTGGCATATGCTACGGCGCCCAGCGCATGACCCGCGACCACGGCGGGTCGGTCGCCACGCTCCCGGACAGGGAATACGGGCGAAGGCCGGTCAAGGTCACCGCCTGCGACCCCCTCTTCGAGGGAGTGCCCCCCGAGTTCACGAGCTGGATGAGCCACGGCGACTCCATAGAGGCGCTGGCCCCCGGCTTCGTCGCGGTGGCGATGACCGATAACGGCATCCCGGCCGCTATAGCCCACGAGAGCCTGCCCCTCCGCGGCGTGCAGTTCCATCCCGAGGTGACGCACTGCGAGCACGGCTCGCGCATCCTGGCCAACTTCGCGCTGGGCATATGCGGCTGCGACAGGTCGTGGACCATGGAGCGGTATATCGACGAGGAGCGGGAGGCCCTGCGCGCCCGCGTCGGCTCCGCTCCTGTCCTCCTCCTCATCTCCGGGGGAGTGGACTCGACAGTCGCCGCCGCCCTGCTCCTCAAGACCCTGGGGCCCGAGCGGGTGCACCTCCTCTATATAGACACGGGCCTGATGCGCAAGGACGAGAGCGCCGAGGTGATGCGCACCCTGAACGCGCTCGGCGCCGCCCACGTCCACCGCGCCGACGCGGAGCCCGATTTCCTGGCCGCCCTGTCCGGCGTCTCGGAGCCCGAGGAGAAGCGGCGCATCATAGGCGACATGTTCATAACGGTTCAGCAGCGCGAGGTGGAGCGCCTGGGCCTGGGCGAAGGCTACTTCCTCGCCCAGGGAACCCTGTACACCGACCTCATCGAGTCGGGCAAGGGCGTCGGTAAGAAGGCCCACGTCATAAAGAGCCACCATAACGTCCGTTCGCCGCTCGTGGAGAAGAAGCGCGCGGAGGGGCGCGTCGTCGAGCCGCTGGACCGCCTCTACAAGGACGAGGTCCGAGCCCTCGGGCGAGTGCTGGGCGTCGACGAGGCCGTCGTCTCCAGGCACCCCTTCCCGGGCCCCGGGCTCGGCGTGCGCGTGCTAGGGGAGGTCACCAAGGAGAAGTGCGACACGCTACGGGCCGCCGACGACATCTACCTCGCCGAGCTCCGGGCCCGCGGCCTCTACGACAGGATCTGGCAGGCCTTCGCGGTGCTGCTCCCGGTACGCTCGGTGGGCGTGGCCGGCGACGTACGCCGCTACGGCTGGACCGTCGCGCTCCGCGCCGTCGCCTCCACCGACGGCATGACCGCGGACGTCTTCGAATTCCCCATGAAGGACCTCCTCGCCATCTCGGCCATCATAACGAATCGCGTGCCGGCCGTGGGCAGGGTCGTCTACGACGTGTCGTCGAAGCCGCCGGCTACGATAGAGTGGGAGTGAATCATGCTACGTAACCAGACCCTCGACGCCATGATGAACCGCAGGTCCGTGCGCAAGTACAAGGCCGAGGTCCCCGACGACGAGACCGTCGAGACGATAGTCCGCGCCGGCCAGCAGGCGCCCTTCGCCTCTCAGCTGTATAGCGTGCTAAGGTACACGAAGAGGAAGGCGCCGTTCGGCGCTCCCCTGTGGTTCATAGTCTGCGTGGACGCGCATAAGCTGGAGCGCTTCATGCGCATCCGGGGCTGGGACATCGTGACCAACGACCTGACGCTGCTCCTGCTCGGCATGCAGGACGCTTCGTACGCCGCCGAGAACATGGTGATAGCCGCCGAGAGCCTAGGGATGGGCTCGTGCTTCCTGGGGGAGGGCAGCCTCTCAGGCGCGCGCGTCGCCAAGATTGCCAAGGACTTCTCCCTGCCGCCGCGCGTACTTCCCATGGTGGAGCTCGTGATGGGCTATCCGGACGAGGAATACCCGGCCAGGCCGCGCTACCCGACGGACTACGCCCTCTTCGAGGACGAGTACCCCGAGCTGTCCGACGACGACGTGAGGGCCATGATGAGGCCCATGGACGAAGGCTACCTGGCCCAGGGCTACTACGCCAAGCAGAAGGCCAAGATACCCATAGAGGGCGACAGGGAAGACGTCTTCACCTTCGACGACTACTCGTGGACCGAGCATATCTCCAGGAAATGGGGCCAGTGGGCCGCCTCCCCGCAGGACATGCTGAAGGCGCTCAAGGAACGAGGCTTCGACCTGGGACGCAGATGACGGCCAGGGCCTCGGTCCCGCTGGACAAGATACTCCAGTCCCAGGGCTTCGGTTCCCGCAAGGGCTGCCGGGCCCTCGTGGAAGGCGGGTACGTCGAGATAGGCGGCTCCGCCGCGACCGATTACTCGCTGCCGTACGAGACGGGCGGCCTCGCGTTCAGCGTCAACGGCGAGCCCTGGCAGTATAGGGAGAAGCTGTACCTGGCTCTCAATAAGCCCGTCGGCATAGAGTGCTCACGCAAGCCCAGCCACCATCCCTCGGTGCTCACGCTCTTCCCCGGGCAGTTCGCCGAGCGCGGCCTCCAGCCGGTGGGCCGCCTCGACCACGACACGACCGGGCTGCTCCTTTTATCGGACGACGGAGCCTTCATACACGCCCAGTCGTCGCCTAAGCGGCACGTGCCCAAGCTGTACCGAGCGACGACCGCACGGCCGGTGACGCCGTCGCTGATCGAGTCGTTACTATCGGGCGTCATGCTCGTCGACGAGCCGGAGCCGCTCCGGGCCGTCTCGTGCGAGGCCCTGGACGAGTTCATGCTCGAGATCGTGCTGGAGCAGGGCAAGTACCACCAGGTCAAGCGCATGCTCGCCGCGGCCGGCAACCACTGCGCCGCCCTCTCGCGGGTCGCCGTAGGAAGACTCAGGCTCGAGGACCTAGGGCTGGCTCCCGGAGCCTGGACCTATCTGGACGAGGGGCGTCTATCGATGCTGGCTCCGGCGTAGGGGCCCGGGCGCTAGCGGGGCGCCGCGCGGGCGCGCGGGGCCGGCGGGCCAAGGAAAGCCGTCCGGGCGCTAGGCTCCGGACGGCATCGTAATAATCCTAGGCTACTGGCTCTGCGTCGCTCCTAGCGCCTGGCGCCCGGCATGGCCAGGCCCCAGTACCCGAGCTTGCTCGAGTTGGCGGCGGAGTAGGTCGAGGGCATCGACTCGCAGGTCGCCTTCACGTAGAAGTACCCGGTCCTGTCGGCGTAGTAGCCCGAGTCGAGGTTGTTGATCAGGTTCGAGAAGGACGGGGTCGAGAGGTTCATCGTCGCCTGGGTGGCGGTACCGCTGATCGTGGCGTAGACGAGCCCGTAGATGTCCACGATCTCGACCTTCACGTCCGCGAGGTTCTCGTAAGAGGATAGCCCCGAGGAGTTCTTGTCGAGCAGGTATACCTTGTCGCTGAGCCACTGGATGTTGTTCCTCTGGCTATCCGTATCGTTCGTGGCCGTGACCTCGTTGGCGCTTACGAGCAGCCACCTGACCTCGCCCGCGGCGCTGAATAAATAGCTGCTATTGGTGGGATAATAATAATAGAAGTCGCTCAGCGTGAAACTGCTCGTAGGGAAGCCGTCGGCGTTATTGAACGCGCCTATGCTGAAGTTGGCGTCGTAGCTCGGGGCGGTATAGGTCGTGCCGGTGATCCAGGGGCCGCCTATGAACCTGACGCTTTCGGTTGTGTCGCTCGTCGAGAGGTCCTCGAAGGCGCCCGCGGCGTACTGCGCCTCGACGTACAGGCCTACCGATCCGCCCGGAAGGATGCCGGTGAAGGTGTGGCTCGTTGCGGCGACGCCGAGCGTCGCCGTCTGGGTAGCCGTCGATCCTTCCATCATGTAGACCTTCAATCCCGTGAAAGCGGCGCTGGCCTTATCGTTGGCTTTAATCAGCTCCGTATCCCATTCAATCGTGACGTCGTAGCTAATGGGCGGCGTCGTCGCGGTGCTCATGACCTGCTTCTTCTCGACGCTGGCGACGCTGAGGCCGCCTACGCTCTCCGGAGTAGGCGCGGCGCAGCCCGAAAGCGAGGCGGTGAGGGCGGCGAGGACGGCGGCGGCAAGGACAAACCTGATACTCTTCAAAGGAACCTCCTATGTTGCAGAGCAGATACTGATGGACGTTCCTTAAATCAAGTTTAAAAGGCCGGGGAAAAATCAGTACCGTCTAGCCCCTTAGTGTATGGCTTATGGCGACAAGCGCGCTAAAGTAGTACCAGTATGCGTAGTCGTTCCAGTCGCTATCCGCGAGGCGCGGTCGCGCCCGTTTGGCTCTATGTAGGCCTCGCGTTCTCCTCGTTCATCCTCTCCTCGTGCGCCGGCCAGCGCCCGGCCGCCCGCGACGCCTACGATTCGCCGGGGCCCTGCGCCACGCGCTATCCCGTCGTCCTCGTCCACGGGATAGCCCTACGGTCAGACAACGGCCTCGCTCCCTATTTCCCGGGGATTCAGGAGCGCTTGGAGGCGGGCGGGTGCAGGGTCGCGGTGGCCGACGTCGACGCCTGGGGGACGATAGAAGCCAACGCCGCCCAGCTCGTCTCGGCGGTTCGTGAGGCCTGCCTCGATTTCGGCGCGGATAAGGTCAACATCATCGCGCATTCCAAGGGAGGCCTCGACGCGAGGTACGCGATTTCAGTATTAGGGCTGGCCGATAGCGTCGCCAGCCTGACGACATTGGCGACGCCGCATCGGGGCAGCTTCTGGGCGGGGTTCCTGCTAAGCGAGGCGCGGTGGCCTAAGGAGCTAGCAGGTAGCCTGGCGGACGCGTTCGGTACCTTGGCCGGGGATGAGCGGGCGCGGGCGCTCGAGGCCGGGAGCCAGCTGTCCATCGAGGCGATGGAGGCCTTTAACGCCGCCGTCCCGGACGCGCCGGGAGTATTGTACCAGAGCTACGCGGGCGTCGTCGCGCCCGGCCATCCTAATCCGCTATGGCTAGCCTTGGCGGAGGCTCTCGCGGAGGAGGAAGGCCCCAACGACTCGGCCGTGTCCCTGGGCTCGGCCGAGTGGGGCGATTTCAGGGGCGTCGTCGGCGAGGGCGAGCCGGGAGGCGTCGGTCACCTGGACATGACGTTCCGCCAGAGACCTATAGCCGGCGGCGAATTCTGCGCCCCGGAATTCTTCGCGGGGATAGTCGCCGAGCTCAAGGAGAGGTCGTTCTAGCGGCGCTGGGCAACCACTGCCGGCCGGGCGCCGCGGCTGCTTCCGCGAGCGGCGCGGAAACCCCCGCGGAAGCTCTTATTAAAGCCTCTGTTCAAGACCTCATGGAGGCCGCGGCACGCAACACTTTTCCTGCGCGCGCTCCGGGTACTCGCCGGCTTCCGCGTATCGCCTCCGTCCCGTTAACCCACACCGACTCGATGCCCAGGGGCGGCTTGCCCTCGCCGGAGCGGTCCGCCACGGCCGCGGCGTCGAATACGACCAGGTCCGCGTAGTATCCGGCCTTGACGTAGCCACGGCCCTCGAGACGCGCCCGGTCCGCGTTGGCCCCGCTCATCTTGCGTACTGCCTCCTCGAGCGGGATGACGCCCTCCCGCGCCCGCTCCAGGAACCGCGGGAAGCAGCCGAGGGCGGCCGGGTTCTGGAGGCCGGCCGGCTCTATCCAGGAATCGGTCATGAAATGGGACGCGGGATGCCGCATAAGGGCCGCGACGAGCTCCGGGCTCGAGTACTTGTCTATGAGCAGCCTGGCGCTGCCGCCGCTCTTTCGGGCGATATCGATATAGTTCTCGAAGCCTCCGAGGCCGCGTGCCTTGGCTATCTGGCTGAGGTAGAGCCCGTCGTACGGGCTTATCTCCGGATGGTTGCCCGCGGCGAGGCGCATGTCGCCGAAGCCGAAGCCGAGGAGCGCGAAGGAGGCGGCCATCAGTAGCCTGACTTTTCGGAGTATCCTGGGGTCGTCGTAGCCCTCCGGAAGCGAAGCCATGAACCAGTCGGGCAAGATGCCGGTGATGACCGTCGCCCCGGAGTGATGCGCGTAGGTGTCGAAGGCGACGTCGACGCCGTCGGCCCGCGCCTCGTCTACGAGGGCCAACGCCGGCTCGAGGGTTGGCCAGCTACGCTTCCCTACGAAGATGAGGTGCGATACCTGGAGCCTGGCCCCGGTGTCCCTCGCCAGCGCCAGGCACTCCTTGAGGGCGATCAGGTTATGCGCCTCGCCGAACGGCTTCAACGGGTAGGCTCCCGAGACCCTCGAGAAGGCACGCGCGTGGATGGTGACGAGCCCGCCGCGCTCCGCCGCGAGGGAGGCCCCCCGCTTCAGGTCGTCGTAAGCCAGGAATATATCGGGAGCGTAGCCCATGCCGAACGATAGCCCCGCCGCTCCGTCGTCGAGCGCCGACCGGACGAGGCCGTCGTACTCCGCGGCCTGGTCCCGCGTGAACGGCTCGGCCGAATGGCCCTTGATGGACGCGCGTAGCGTGCCGGAGCCCGCGAGGCACGCGAGGTTGACGCCGAGGCCTCGGCGCTCCAGGAGCCCGAAGTAGTCGGCGAAGCTATCCCAGGCGAGGCCTTCGACGCCGGCCTTGAAGAGACCTCCCTCGATGAGCCCGCGGTACTCGCTCCCTTTCTTAAGGCCCGCTATCCCGAAGCCGCAGTTTCCGCCGACGAACGTCGTAATGCCCTGGCGCAGGAAGGGCTCGATGTACGTCTCCTCCTTGGCGGGGTCGGGCAGGAACCAGTCGTTATGCGAGTGGAGGTCTATGAAGCCCGGCGCCACCGTCTTGCCCGCGCATTCGACTACCGCCGCTCCGGGGGCCGAGATAGGGCGCTGAGAGGCCTCGAGGATACGGTCGCCGTCGACGAGGATGTCGCCGACATAGCCGCGCGCCCCCGTGCCGTCTACAATGAACCCGTTCTTGAAAATCGTCATTGTTCCACCGCCTTGGTTCTTTTGTTACTATTAATAAATAGAGCGAACGCTCGATCGCGTTCAGCCATGGTCGAGGCGAATAGTCTTTTTGTCAAGGGAAAGTTAGGGGCAAGCGCCGCCGCCGGTTCAACGCGGCCGCCGGTTCAACGCCGCCGCCGGTCGAACGCCGCCGGGCCAGCGCTAGTGCTCGACGACTATCTTGTTGGCGACCCTGTCAAGCCTGAACCTTGTCTTCTTAAGCGGTTCGTCTATGCTGACGCGAATATGGCAGATAGTGATGACGACGCCCGGGTAGACGGTGTTCCTCACCTCCACGGCGGCGCCCTCGTCGATGTCCACGCGCTTCGACAGCTCGGCGATATTCGCCGCGAGGGCCTTTACCTTCGCGTCGGTATCGGCGCAGGCCTTCCTAACCGACGGGTCGTCGGGCCGAGCCTTCAGCAGGTTATGGAATCGGGCCAGGCGCACGGAAAGCTCTCGGAGCGCGACGCCGGCCTGGTCAAGCTTCTGCTGGACGGTGAAGTCGACGCCGACGTTGACGACCGTGACGGGCTTTGTGCCTCCGCCCAGGAAGCCGCAGGTCACGCCGTGGGTGGCGAAGATCTCGCCCCCGACGATCCTTCCCTTGTCGCCCATCGAGAGACGGCCCAGGGTGAACAGCTTCGAGCCGACTATAGAGCCCGGTACCTCGACGTCGCCGCGGACGGCGACGCGGGCGTTCTCTATGAATTTCGCCTTGAGGGCGCCTCCGACCCTGACCTGGCCCTGATCCTTGCCTATGATGCCCTGCGCGCATAAGAGGTCGCGCTTCGCGCTCACGTCGAAGGCGTCCATGGTCTCTTTTATGGATATGGACCCGCCCGCGTATACCTTGAAGCCGGCGGCGACGCCGCCCTCGATGACGACGTCGCCGGGGAAGAGGATGTGGCCGACGCGATAGTCGACGTCGCCCTTGATAACGAGCACTTCCTCGACGCTGATGCGCTGCGACTCTATTATCACCCGCCCTTCGCCGACGGAGACGATATCGTCGCCCGAGCGCTCGACGTTCTTTCCTAGCGTGAAGCTCGGGACGGTATCCTTCGCGTAGGGGATGGCCCGGCCGGATACGTCGCTGCCGTTCACGCCGTCCCTGCGGGCGATGACGCTCCCTATCCGCTCGCCCTTCTTTACGACGAGGACCGGGCTGATAGCCTTCCAGTCGACTGAATGCTCGTCGTCGGACACGGGCCTGAAACCGGGCATGAAGCGGTCCTCGACGACGATATGCTCGGGATGCTCCGAGACGGGCGGCGCGCCGCGGGCGACTACGATATCGCGCAATATATGGCGGTCGGTATTGACGTCTAGTATTCGCTCCGTAAGCTCGTCCCAGAGGAGCCCGTACGAGACGCCGAGCCTCGCTAGCAGCTCGGACGCGTATTCCGGGGTCAACGGGGCGCCGTCGCCAATGGGAGGGTAGAGGGTGGCGGTCGCGCTCATCGCGTCGGCGGAGATGCTGAGCTCTATATTGCCGTCGTTCTTGCGGACGTCGGCGGAGTAGGATAGTCCGGAGCCTTCGCCCGCCGAGTCGGGGCTTCGTAGGAAGCGAGTCACAATGGCGTTCCTCCCTCCTCCTAGTATCGGCCGGGAGCGTATCGATCTTGCCAAAAAACGTTCCCGCCGGCATACTATGGCTCGATATGCGCGACGCTTCAACAATCTCTACCAGGCGTGAACGCCTCAAGATCATCCTCAAGCTCCTGCGGGAGAACCGCGTCGAGTCCCAGGAGGAGATGCTCGTGCTCTTGGAATCGCAGGGCATCTTCATTACCCAGGCCACCCTGTCCCGAGACCTGAAGCTCCTCAAGGCGAGCAAGGTCGGAGCGGGTTCCGAGGGCTACTTCTACGCGGTGCCCTCGGACGACGAGCTGAGGCGGCGGGAGGAGATCCACGGCCAGGATTTCGTGCGCGGCTACGTCTCCATCGAATGGAACGAGCAGTTCGTCGTGATCAAGACGTTCTCCGGGCATTCGGCCCCGGTGGCGCTCGCCCTGGACAACCTGGGGATGGAAGGGGTGCTAGGCACAATCGCGGGCCAGGATAACGTCGTGTTCGCCGCGCTGCGTACCGGCTATTCCGGGGACGACTTCCTGCGGGACCTCAAGGCCAGGTTCCCGGAGCTCGACGAGGACTAGGCGTCGCCTACGGGCCCCGGCGGATCGCCGTCCGTAAGGGCGGACTCCGGCTCGGTCCCGGCGAGCTATTTCTTGCCGGTCATCATCTCGTGCTCCTCGAGCACGTGCTCCACGAGCTCGGCGAGCTTCCAGCCCAGGTTCGCCTCGGTACTGGTCGCGAACGCTATCTCGTCCTGTACTCCTAGCGACGCCTTCACGGCGCGCATCGCCTTAACGGCCTCGTCCTGGGTCAGGCCGTGCATGACCACCACTTTTCCTTTTCGATTCAGCATGCTTGCACTGTATACGTTGTAGGGCTAACGCGCAAGACGCGATCGCCGCTTGCCTGGCGGCCGCGCGAGGCGGTATTTTACAGGCGATACGGAGAAAACAGATGGATTACGATAGGTTCACGCTCAAGGCCCAAGAGGCTATCCAGTCCGCCCATTCGGCCGCCCAGAAATCCGACCATTCCCAGATAGAGCTGGAGCACCTGCTCTCGGCCCTCATAGACTCCGAGGGCTCCGCCGTGAGGCCGCTGCTAGAACGGCTCGGCGCTAGGGTGGACGTCATCCGGGACGCCCTGGAGGACTCGCTCGCCAAGAAGCCCAAGGTCTTCGGCCACGCCGCCCAGGTGTACCTGTCTCCGGGCGCGGGCAAGGCGCTGTCCAAGGCCGAGTCTGAGGCGGCGGCGCTCAAGGACGACTACGTCGCGGGGGAGCACATTCTCATCGCGATGCTCGACGACGACGGCTCCGTAGGACCCCTCCTCAAGGGATCCGGCGTCACTAAGACGGGAGTGCTCGAGGCCCTCAAGTCGGTCAGGGGCAATAGGAGCGTAAAGGACCAGGCCGCCGAGGAAAAATACCGTGTCCTGGAGAAGTACTGCCGCGACCTTACCGAGCTCGCGTATCGGGAGAGGCTCGACCCGGTGATAGGCCGAGACGAGGAGATACGCCGCGTCATGCAGGTGCTCTCGAGGCGCACGAAGAACAATCCCGTGCTGATAGGAGAGCCGGGAGTCGGCAAGACGGCCGTCGTCGAGGGGCTCGCGAGGCGCATCGTCTCCGGCGACGTTCCCGATTCCCTCAAGCGAAAGAAGCTCCTGGCCCTGGATCTCGGGGCCCTCGTCGCGGGCGCCAAGTTCCGAGGCGAGTTCGAGGAACGGCTCAAGGCGGTGATCGAGGAGGTGCAGAAGTCGGACGGCTCCGTCATCCTCTTTATAGACGAGCTGCATACCCTGGTGGGCGCGGGTGCCGCCGAGGGCTCCATGGACGCCTCAAACCTGCTCAAGCCGGCCCTGGCGCGGGGCGAGCTCAGGTGCATCGGAGCCACCACCCTTGACGAGTATCGCAAGCATATAGAGAAGGACGCCGCCCTGGAACGCCGGTTCCAGCCCGTGCTCTGCCCCGAGCCGTCGGTCGAGGATACGATAGCCATACTGCGGGGATTGAAAGAGCGCTACGAGGTGCACCACGGCGTCAGGATCATGGACGAGGCCTTGATATCCGCCGCTACGCTGTCGAGCCGCTATATCACGAGCCGCTTCCTGCCGGACAAGGCGATAGACCTCGTGGACGAGGCGGCGAGCAGAATCAAGATGGAGATAGAGAGCCAGCCGACCGACTTGGATCAGATCGAGCGCCGTATTCTGCAATTGACTATAGAGAAGCAGGCGCTGTCTAGGGAAACGGACGGCGCGAGCCTCGATCGCCTCGCAAAGCTAGACGCGGAGCTTTCCGGGCTCACGGAACGGCGCGACGCGATGCGCCTCCGGTGGAGCAACGAGAAGGATCGCATCGGGGTCGTGCGCAAGCTCAAGGAGGACATAGAGAGCCTCAAGGCCGAGGAGCAGCGCTACGAGCGCGACGGCGACCTGGCGAAGGCCGCGGAGATCAAGTACGGTAGGCTCCTCGAGGCCCAGAGGCGATTGGACGAGTCGGCCGAGGACGCGCGGGCCAAGTCGCCCGAGGGCCGGCTCCTCCGCGAGGAAGTGTCGGAGGAGGACATCGCCCGCGTCGTGTCCACCTGGACCGGCATTCCAGTATCCAAGATGATGTCGAGCGAGATCCAGAAGTATCTCGAGCTCGAGAGCATACTCGAGCGCCGCGTGGTGGGCCAGAACCGGGCGATCGAGGCTATATCCGACGCTATCAGGCGTAATCGCGCCGGGCTATCCGATCCTAATAAGCCGCTCGGGAGCTTCCTCTTCGTGGGCCCGACCGGCGTCGGCAAGACGGAGCTAGCCAAGACGCTCGCGGAGTTCCTCTTCAACGACGAGAAATCGTTGACTCGCATAGACATGAGCGAGTATATGGAGAAGCACACGGTCAGCAGGCTCATCGGCGCCCCCCCGGGGTACGTGGGCTACGACGAGGGCGGCCAGCTGACCGAGGCCGTCAGGAGGAGGCCCTATTGCGTCGTGCTCTTCGACGAGGTGGAGAAGGCCCATCCCGACGTGTTCAACGTGCTCCTGCAGTTGCTCGACGACGGCAGGCTAACCGACGGCCAAGGCCGTACGGTAGACTTCAAGAACGCCATCGTCATCATGACCAGCAACCTTGGCTCCGAGCTCATCCTCGAGGCCAAGGATATGGACGAGCTCCGGGGACGCGTAGCCGAGCTGCTCAAGACAGCGTTCAAGCCTGAGTTCCTTAATCGCATCGACGAGACGGTGATTTTCGAGCGCCTGAAGCCCGAGGATATGGGCGCCATCGTGGATATCCAGCTGGCCTCCCTGGCCAAGCGCCTCGCCGAACGTTCCTTGACGATTGAGATGACGGGGGCGGCCAAGGAGCTCGTAGCATCCCGGGGCTACGATCCACGCTACGGCGCGCGCCCGCTTAAGCGAGTCATGCAAGGAGACGTTCAGAACCCGCTCTCCCGCCTGGTGCTAAGAGGCGAGGCTCTAGAAGGCGACGCGATCGTAGTGGACGCCGTAAAGGGAAAAGAGAGCCCGGACGGGGCGTTCTCGTTCTCCGTAAGGCGCCCGGCCAAGCATGGCTAGCGTCGCGGGCGCGGACCCTGAGCTCGGGTTGTGCGATACCCACGCGCACCTGTCGTACGTCGAGGAGCGCGAAGGCGCCGCGCGCATCCAGGAGATAACGGAGGCGTACGCTGGGGGCTCGGCGATAATCCTCGACCCAGGCGTCGATTTCGACGATTTCCCCGCGAGGAAAGCCGCGTTCGGAAGCCTTCCGTTCGTACGGCTCGCCGCGGGTATATGGCCCGATTCCGCGTCCATGAAAGCCGCGCCGGAGCGCGCGTTTACCCTCGAGGAGTATGTCCGCGATCCTGCCTGCGTGGCGGTAGGGGAGTGCGGCCTCGATTATCATTGGATGAACGGCACGCGAGAGGAACAGGAGCGTCTTTTCAGGGCGCAAGCCGAGCTCGCGGTGAAGTATTCTAAGCCCCTCATCGTGCATTCCAGGAACGCGCACGACGAAACGCTCTCTATCGTCGCCGCTTACGCTTCAAAGGTCCCGGTGATCATCCATTGTTTCGGATACGGTCGGGACGAGGCCGAGGCGTACCTTTCTGCCGGTTGCTGGATATCGTTCGCCGGGAACGTGACGTATAAGAAGTCCGCCGACTTAATGGCCGCGTGCGCCATGGTTCCGGCTGGGAGGCTCTTGCTCGAGACCGACTCGCCGTACATGTGCCCCGAGCCGAGGCGGGGCAGGAATTCCACCCCGCTCGATATCGGGAGGACCTACGCAGCAGTCGCCGCCCTCCGGGGCTCGACGGTCCAGGCGCTTTCCGAGTCGGTCGCCGCCGCCTCCCGCGCGCTGTTCGGCTAGCCCCGGAGCCTCGTTACGGCATCAGGACGAGGGCGGTCTTCCGAGCGTGGATCGACCTGAAATCATCCTTGTTCCCGTACGCCGCGATCGTCGGCAGCTTGCCGTCCTTCACGAACGACGCAGCGGGGAAGGACGCCTCGAGGGTCGTTACGCCGTCGACCTCGGTAAGCGCCGCTTTCGCCCCCGGGGCGGGAGCGGGCGAGTGAGAGTGGCCCTTGCCTCGCTCGAAGGACACTGACTGCGCGCCGTCGATAGAATATCCAAGGATCATGTAGGAACCGTCCATCCTCGTAGAGCCTACCCCTATAGCCACCCAGCCCTTAGTCGGCGCGCTTACGGCTACGTACAGGGTCGAGCCGTCATCGGATAGATGCGCTGCCACGGTTATCCCGCCTTGTTCCTGGACGTCCGCGTACTCGGAGGCGGACAGCTTGCCGTCCAGCGTAGGAACCGAGGCTGACTGGGCCCAGGCCGCTACCGTAGTCGTGATCGTCAGTACGAATATCGCTAATCCACGCATTTCGATCCTCCCTAGCAATGATAAATAGTAAAATACTAATATAAGCTACGGTAGGGAATAAAAAAAACGGCCCCGGGAACCGGGGCCGCCGTTAGAGTCGCCAGGACGGCTTACCAGCCGTCGTTCATGTCGTCCTTGTCGCGGCTATCCTCGGCGAACAGGTCCGTGACGGCCCTGAGGTCGTCGAAATAGACGTAATAGGTGCCGTAGGCTTCCATCGGGTCGCACTCGATCTTGAAACCGACGACCTTGAGGCCCATCTGATTATTGTAATGGTAGTTACGCTGGATGATACCGGTCATGCCGTCGGGGTTCTGCGGCGGGATCGCTACCGACATCTTCTTCCAGCCCTGGAAGTTGAGCTTGCCGAGCGTCAGCTCGAACTGGTTATTGAAGAAGTCGGATAGGATGATCTTAAGCGTATGGTTATAGTTCCTGCCTACTACCCAGACGGATATGGTCTTGGATATGCCCTCTATAGGAATGGGCTTCTGCGCTAGGACGTAGACGGTGTTGAACCCGCGCTTGAAGAACTCGACCCTGGCGCCGAAGGTCTGGACGTCGGCGATCTTGGGGTCGATGCCCACGTATCGTTCCTCGGGCTTGGGCTCGTCCGCCTTGGCGGCCGGACCGCCCGTGAACAGCCTGCCGCTGGCCACGCCTTCGTCCGCCGAGATATAGACGTTCCAGAAGCCGGCCGCCTCGAACTTGTCTACGGTGACGACCTGCAGCTTCTGCTGGGCCGTGTCGATGCCTATCGCGTTAGGATCGGGGCTCCCGACCGTCTCCTGCGCGCCCGCCAGCGCGAGCGCGGAGAACGCCAAAAATACGGCGAATATCTTTTTCATGGTCTCCCCTTACTTGGATGAATCGGAACTGCCCCAGATGTCTTCGATCACCTTGGGGTCCATGAGGCTGTCGCCGTCGAACAGGGTCTCGAAGGTATCCGTCAGGACCTTGAGCTGGTCGAAATAGAAGTATATGGACTTCTCCTGCATGCTGGCGTCGGCCTTGGCGGGAGCGGCGACGATTTCCGTGGGCCTCGTCCAGATGCGGAACTTGACTAACGTCAGGTTCTCGCGCTTGGGCAGGTACTTCTTCGACTGGGGAACGTTGTCGGGGATGTTGACCCTGAAGTTCTTCCAGCCGGCGTGGCCGAGGTCGCCCATCGGCAAGGTGTGCACGATGCCCTTATAGTCGCGGATGTACGCCTCGATGTAGTAGTCGTAGTTTCCCGACCAAATCCACATGTCGAGCATCCTGACGCGGCCGGGAAGGGGAAGCTCTATCGGCTCATAGGACGCTTCCTCGCCCGATCCCGTTTTCTTCCCGGGAATCACGTCGACCCAGTTATATTCCTTGCGGTCGAACAGCATCGAGATGCCGAGGCTCCGTAAGTCCTTGCCGCCCCCGGAGGTCCCGAAGAGCGCTACCGGCCACGACTTGGCGTACGCGAGCTTAGGGAAGCCCTTCGTCGCGAACTTGCTGCCGATGAGGAACCACGGTTGCGCCTCGGGCTCGTCGAAGCTCTGTACGACGATCGACTCGAGGTTAACGGTTTCATCGTCGGCGAAGGCCCCCGTCGCCGAGAGCATGAAGACAATGACGAAGGACAGGCAGATCGCCTTTACGACGCGCTGTTTCATCAGGACTACTCCTTAATTTTGCACCATCTGAACGAATCACCATCTGCGGATGGAATTATATTTTTAAGCCCTACCTTTGTCAAACAAATAAGGACTAAGCGTACGTATATTCATATATCGGCACGTTCCCGGTCATTTATTACCGTCGGACCGGCCTTTATAGGCCGTTTTCCAGAGGCCGGGGAAGGAACCCGCCGATTCTTCCTCGAGGCGAGAGGCGATCGCCGCGAGCGTCTCCTCGACGTCCCAGGAGACTACCGATGACGCGGAGCTATCCGTCCCTTCGGGCGGGAGGGAGAATTCCGCCGCGACGAAGGCGTATTCGTCGAAGGCCTGCCTGATCCAACGCTCAGTATCGGGAGGGGCGGCGGATACGTAGCCCACCCGGATATCGAGGGCCTTCAGCCTGTCGGCGACGGCCTGGGAGTAGCCCTGCGGGCTCGTCTCGATTATAGGCTCGCCGCGTCCTCCCGACTCCCGGAACGATGACAGGAAGGCCTCGGAAGCGGCCCCATGATCGACCGTTCCGGAGAAGACGGCAGCCACGAGGGGCGCGTCCCCGTGCTTCAGCGACTCGGAGGCGGCTATCGCGCCCGCGGCCGCGGCCGCGTCGGACGACGAGAAGACGGCGGCGTATAGCCTGGGGTCGTCCTTGGGACGATTGGCTCCGAGGAAGGCTACCCTCGTCGTCGCGTTCCTGGAGAGTACGGAATCGATCTCGGAAGCGAGAAGAGGGGAAAGGTAGACCGTTTCGGGAGCCGCCGCGTCGATAGCCGCGTATAGGGCCGCCGACGCGCCTTCGTCTGGCAAGACTACTACCTCCCGGGCGGCGCCCGAGTACGCGCGTACGGCCTCGGGCGAGAGGTACGCGAATACCGGGTCTAGGACGGCCAGGCCGCTGGCACCGCGCCCGCAGGCCGCCGCGAGGAGCGCCGCGAGGAGCGCCGCGAGGAGCGCCGCGCCGCAGGCGGAGAGGAAGGGAAGGCCGCCTTTTTTTTGTATCGTTATCACGCCTCGATACTATCCGAGCCTTACGCGAGGGACAAGGGAGCTAGCCCCTAACCCTTGACGACAGTCGGGTTGGGCCATAGACTCGAGCTGTTACCCTACGTTAAGGAGAGAACCGATGACGAGCTACAAAGAACTGGGACTATGCAATACGGTGGATCTATTCAAGAAGGCGGTAGCCGGCGGCTACGCCATACCCGCTTATAACTTCAATAACATGGAGCAGATGCAGGCGATTATCCAGGCCTGCGTAGAGACGAGGAGCCCCGTCATCATGCAGGTGTCCTCGGGCGCGCGCAAGTACGCTAACTCCAACCTCCTCCGCAATATGGCCAGAGGCGCCGTGGAGTACGCGGCCGAGCTAGGCTATAAGATCCCCGTAGTCCTGCACCTCGACCACGGCGATACCTTCGAGCTATGCGTCGACTGCATCGAGAACGGCTTCTCCAGCGTCATGATCGACGGCTCGCACCTGCCGTACGACGAGAACGTGGCCCTGACCAAGAAGGTCTGCGACTACGCGCACTCCCGCAAGGATTACGTATCGGTAGAAGGCGAGCTCGGCGTGCTCGCGGGCGTCGAGGACGACGTCTCGTCTGAGCACTCCAATTACACTCAGCCGGACGAGGTCGAGGACTTCGTCAAGAAGACGGGCGTAGACTCCCTGGCCATCTCGATCGGTACCAGCCACGGCGCCATGAAGTTCAAGCCGGAGCAGTGCACCCGCACCGCCGATGGAATCCTAGTCCCTCCGCCCCTCCGCTTCGACATCCTCAAGGAGATCGAGAAGCGTATCCCCGGCTTCCCGATAGTGCTCCACGGCTCGTCATCGGTGCCGGTCGAGTACACCAAGATGATCCTGCAGTACGGCGGCAAGCTCAAGGATACCGTCGGCATTCCCGAGGAGCAGCTGCGCACGGCTTCCAAGAGCGCGGTATGCAAGATCAACATCGATTCCGACGGCCGCCTCGCGATGACCGCCGTGATACGCAAGGTATTCGCCGAGAAGCCCGAGGAATTCGACCCGCGCAAGTACCTGGGGCCGGCCCGGGACGAGCTCAAGAAGCTCTATATGCATAAGAACAAGGAAGTCCTCGGCTCGGCCGGGCAAGCATAATATCCAGGAGAAAAAGATGGGCTTTAGAAAAACGGTAGCCGTCGCGATCGCCGCCATCGCGTTCATCTCGCCGTCGTTCGCCGACGACGTACTTGATTTCGGCTTCGAGGGCGTGCGCTTCTTCGATAGCGTGATACCCGGCGGATTAGACCTATCCTTGACCTACCTCGGCCTCGGGCTTTCGGACGCGGCCGACACCAAGCTGTTCCTCAAGGCAGGGGGCGGCTACGAGAACGCCTCCCTGGTCAGAGACCCGTTAACGGGAGACCCTTCGGCCGCCATCGCGGGGAACGAGTACTATTCCCCCAACTTCCAGTGGGAGCTCGCCTTTATCCAGGGCTTCTCCCGCCGTGACGACGGAGACAACCTCCTCGAGGCGTTCGCCTTCTATCGCGGGCGCTACGACATCTACCTGAACGAGCTCTCCGAGTCTGTGTTCTCCGACGCGCGCGGCATGTTCGGGACCTCGGTAATGGCCGGCGTCTCGTACGATTCGCGCGTCCTGTCGAGGCACCGTTCCAAGGAGGGCGTCTACGCCGAGGCTACGGCGGAGTGGGGCCCCGGCTTCATTAACGAGAAGACGGATTTCTGGCGCGTCTCCGGGCAGCTCAGGGGCTTCCTCCCCGTGTACGACCTGCCCAGCGACGGCGGGAACCTGTTCAACGTCTACCTCGCCGGCTTCCTCGGCGCCGATTACGCCGCGGGGACCTCGGTTCCGATCTACGTCAACGAGTCGTTCGGCGGGCGTAGCCTCCGCGACTCGATAGGCAACTGCGTCCGCGGATACGGCTGGAACAAGTACGACACCTCGTTCAAGTCGGCCGCCACCGCGGAAGTCCGGCTCGTAGGCCCGGCGATCGTGCTGGATCCGATAGTGCCGTACCTGTTCGGGTTCGTGGACGCGGGCTACTACGCCGGGTTCGCCGATTCGGCTAATTACTCCGAGGCCTCCGGCTTCCTCGCTTCCGCCGGCGGCGGCGTGGCCCTCGACCTGGTAGGGTTCGCCCAGGCGAGCTTCATCGTCGGCTTAAGGCTCGTGGACGATGCCGCCGTGCCCTACGCGTACGACGCCGACTCGTTCTTCACCGGCGTCAAGTTCTTCCTGCACTTCTGAGGAAGCCGCCGTTATTCGGGATTCTTATTACCGAGTAGACGAGAAGATGCGCAGCTTAGAGAAGGCGAGGAATGAGGCCGCGGAGGCTCTTAGACACGGAGCAAGAGCAAGATAGAGGAGAGAGATGCGAAAGGAGCGGGAAGGCATAGCTCTTTCCTTCTCGATTCCTTTTGCCTCTCCTCCGCGCCTTCGCGCCTCCGCGGCAAGGCCGTACCTAAAAGGTTAGCGGTTCTCGGCGACGCCGCGGCGGGCGAGCTCGTCGCAGCGCTCGTTCCAGGCCTCTCCCGAGTGCCCCTCTACCCAGGTCCAGCGGGCGCGCAGTTCCGTAGACAGCGCGTCGAGGCGCTCCCATAGGTCCTTGTTCTTGACGGGGGCCTTGCTCGCCGTTCGCCAGCCGTTGCGCTTCCAGGCGGCTATCCAGCTAGTGACGCCGTTCTTGACGTACTGAGAATCGGTGCGAACCTCGACGAGGCCGGGTTTCAGGTCTCCAGTCTCGATGCGCGCCTTGATGGCCGCCAAGCCCTCCGTCGCGCCGATTATCTCCATCCTGTTATTCGTAGTCACGGCCTCTCCGCCGTAGCCCTCGCGGATCTCGCCGTTAGCGAGCGAGACCCAGGCCCATCCGCCCGGCCCGGGATTCCCCGAGCAGGCGCCGTCGCTATACACGATATACGTAGCGTTCATTCGTTAATCCACTCCTATATGATTTGGGCGCCGTAAAGCCCCGCTTCCGCCGGCGAGAGGAAGCGGGCGCGCGTTCTTGATCGCGCGGCTACGGTATCGCGGGTTTTACCGCATGAGGACCAGCGAGAACCACGGCACCCAGGTCACGATCGCGAGCACTGCGAGCTGGACCACGAAGAACGGCAGCACGTCCTTGTAGATGCGCATGACTGGCTTCCCGAACGCGTAGCTGGCGAGGAACAGGTTCATGCCTATGGGGGGCGTCAGGAAGCCTATAGAGAGGTTCATGATGAAGATGACGCCGAGGTGCACGGGATGGACGCCGTAGGCGGCCCCGAGCGGTATGACCAGCGGGGAAATTACAAGCACCGCGGAGAAGATATCCATGAAGCAGCCCACGAGGAGCAGGGCGAGGTTGAGGAGCAGGAGGAATACCAGGCGCGACGACACGACCGAAGTCATCCATGCGGAGAAAAGCTCGGGAAGACCGGCCTGCATGGTGTAGAACGAAAGGCCGCGCGCGGCGGCGATTATTATAAGCGCCCCCCCAGCGACGGGGAGGGCCTTGCCGAGCGCGGCGGCCATGGCCTTGAGGTCGAGGTCCTTGCGTATCGGCCCCTCCACGACGACGACGTAGACGAGGATGATCGCGCCTATCTCGGCTATGCCCGCGAAGCCCGAGAGGTACATGACGAGTATGAAGAGCGGTATCAGGATCTCGGGCAGCGCCTTCCAGGTGGCGGAAGCAGCGGCCTTAGAGTCGAATTTCCGCCTCGATGACCTGGTCTTGAGGCTCTTGAAGACGCCCATGGCGCCCATCGCCAGCACGAGCAGGGCTCCGGGTATGATGCCGCCGAGGAACATGTCCCCTATCGTGAAGGCGGCCTCGCCCTGGACCACGAACGTCGCGTTGACGGCGTAGACTATGACGGCCATGCTCGGAGGGAACAATAGGCCTACCGACGAGGAGGCGGTCAGGTATCCGTGGGCGAAGCTCTCGTCGTAGGAGCCGGAGCCTATGAGCACCGTGGCCAGTATGCCGCCGAGCGCGAGTATGGCTACGCCGTTGGCCCCCGTGAAGGTCGTGAAGAAGGCGCAGACGAGCACCGCGGCGAACGCCTCCCCGCCCGGCAGCCATCCGAATAGCTCCCTGAATACGTCGACGAGCCTCCTGCCCGCTCCTGACTCGGAGAGGACGAAGCCCGCGAGCGTGAACAAGGGTATGGCGGGCATGCTGTCGTTCATGAGGAGGCTGTAGGCTTCGCTCGGTATAAGCTCCACCGCTGAACCCGAGCCGAGATACAGGAGCATGGCGGCGCCCGAGATGACGGCGTACAAGGGGAGGCCCATGAAGGCTAGGGCTACGAGCAAGGCAATGAGCGGCGCCGCCGCCGCGTGGGAGAAGGAGCCCGCGGCCATGGAGACAGTCGAGACGAGCTCGGAATAGACGCCGAAGGAAGACAGGATATTCGAGACCGCGGCGGAGGAGAGGAAGAGCCCCGCGGCGAGCCCGAGGATCGAGGCCGCCCGGAGCCTTCCCTTGGACCTCCAGACGTCGGATACGGTCATGATCAGAAGCCCGATCGCCATTGGCGAGGCGAAAAACGCCATCGGGATGCCGAAGGCGGTGTCGCCGGGCTCGAAGCCTATGAGGAGTAGCGACGCCGACGCGCACAGCAATACCACGTCGACGGCCGCGGCCGCGCCCGATCGGAGGTAGGCTACTATGCGGGTAAAGGCGTTGGCGGCCTCGGGCGCCGCCCCGAGCGCGAGGTGCTTCCCCTGCATGCCGGCTGCCGCGGCCGCGAGGAAGGTCAGCGCGATGAGAGCGTGCTCGGTCAGCGGGCCGGCCTCGGGGAAGCCGCTCCAGAGGAGCCTCGCCATGGCGAGGTCCAGCACGGGGACGAGCGCGAGGACCGCGGCCGCTACGGCCGCGCCCCAGACGGCGACGGCCAGGAGCGGCCTCGCTTCTATACGTTCGGACATGCTATCTCCCCATCGACGCGTAGATCGCGGCCGTGAATTCCGGGGAATACCACTCGACGACGACGTTCTTTATCTTGTCCGCGTAGAGGGCGTCCCAAGCCGCGGCGTCCTCGGCGGAGTAGGGCGGGACCACGAGGCCCCCGCCCTTCATGGCGGCTATCGCCTCCTCCTCGAGCCTGACCGCCTCGGCGCCTATCTCCTTGCAGACGCGCTCGGCGGATTCGCGGAGCGCGGGCCTAAGGGACTCGGGGACCTTATCCCAGGAGCGCTTGTTGACGAGGATAGCCCCGAAGAACGGGGAGACGGAGAACGGCGTCATGTGGCTTACCACCCGCTTGTACTGTGACCAGAGGGCCCCGACGAAGAGCGGGCTCGAGTACATCGCGTCGAGGGCGCCGGAGTTGAACTGGAGGAGGGTAGAGGACGAGTCGGCCTTGACCGTCCTTACGCCTATCGACTGCATCAGCTTGGTCATCGACTCCATATTCCTGTTGACGCCCATCCTGACCTTGCGGAGGTCTTCGGGGGTCCTGATCTGCTGGTTGGAGAAGAAGCGTATCCATCCGCCCTTGGCCGTCGCGACCAGCTCGTAGCGGTCGGCGAGCTTGCGGCGGATAAGGGGCTCGGCGGCGGCCATGGCCTTGTCGTACTCGGCGTCGTTCCTGATGACCGAAGGCATCGAGAGGAAGTAGACGTCGTTCTCGATGAAACCCAGCCCGGTGGTGTCGAGGACCGCGCCGTCGAGCGTGAATTTCATCTTCTGGATGAGGTCTTCCTGGCTGGCGCTCGAGACGCTCTTAGGGAAGACCATCCTCACGCGGCCGCCCGATACGCGCGACCATTCGGCGGCAAGCTTCTTAAGGCCGAGGTCCCACGGGCTGTTGACGGGGGCTGTAGACCCTATCTGGAGGATTATCTGCTGGGCGGAGGCCGACTGCGCCCCGGCCAAGGATAAAAGCGCCGCGGCGATAAGGGCCGTTCGTGCGAATTTCATGCGTTGCTCCCGTAATACAAGTATAGTGCGAAATACTAGAAGTATAGCGCTGTATCGGCGAGTAATCTCCTCGCCTTGCGCCTCGCGAGCGAATCCATAAGCGCCGAGCCGGGCCTGTCTTCGAGGCTCAGGGCTTTCTTCAAGGACGATTCGAAGCCCTCGGCGTCGCCGAGCGCGACGCAGACCGACGAGGCGTAGGATACGTAGGGCCCGGGCGAGGCGCCGCCCGTCGCCGCCACCGCCGCATCGAACTCGGCCTTGGCCTTTTCCTTGCTGCCGCCTAGGTCGGCGGGTAGCGAGCCGTATACGGTGATCCCGAGCTCGTGGAGGCTTCCGCCGTTCCAATCGGGATCGAGGGCGAGCGCTCGCTCGAAGAGCGCTAGGGCGCCCGCCATCAGGCCGGCGGTCTCGAAGTCCATAGGATCGCTGGCGAACGCCGAGAGTATGGCCGCCGCGCTCCAGTAGAGGAAGCCCGCGTCCTTCTTGGAGAATTTCGCGAGCGCCGGCGCGGCCTTGCCCGGGTCGCCGAAGTCTACGGCGAAGAAGCCGGGATAGCGGCGCTCTACGGCCGGGACTAGCAGGGCGGTAGCCCTGAGGTAGAGCGCCTTGGCCCTGAGCGACAGCTCTCGCTTTCGCTCGTATTCCTCGTCGGGCAGGATGAAGGCCTCGCCGTCGAGGAAGGCGTTGGCGTACATGACGTACAAGGTGGCCGTGGTGAGCGCCTTCCCCTCGTTCTGGGGATCCGCGAGCTGGAGGGCCTCGGACGCTTTCATCATGGTTGGAAGGGCGGCCTGGGCGAGCGCGGGGTCGCCTTCCCTCATGAAGACCTCGGTGGCGTAGCTGCCGGCCCTTAGGACGGCGCAAGATCCTAGCGTCGCCGCCGCGACGACCGCCAAGGCTAACGCGTTCTGTATTCTGTGCATCATGCCACAACTATTTATTAAACCGAGACTAGTGTCAACTGTGGTAGGCTAAAGCCGGGACCGTTGATAAACAAGGCGCGGCGGTATAGGATTCAGCGATGCTTAAAGAATTCAAGACGCTCGTGCCGTACCTAAGACGCTATCGATGGCGATACGCGCTAGGCCTCCTCTGCCTGGTCGCCGTCGACGCGGCCCAATTGCTCTTGCCGCAGTACCTGCGGCGCGCCGTCGACTCCATCGCCGCCGGGGGGCCCGTACGGGCGATAGTCATGATCGGGCTCTCGATGGCGCTCACCGCCGGGGCGATTGCGTCCGGCCGCTTCCTCTGGCGCTTCTTCATCCACGGCGCGTCGAGGCGTATCGAGACGGCCCTGCGCGACAGGCTGTTCGCGAGGCTGATGACCTTGCCTACGTCGTACTTCCACGGCAACTCGGCCGGCGACATAATGGCCCGCGCCACTAACGATATGCAGGCCATCAGGATGGCGACGGGCATGGCCTTCGTCGCCTTCGTCGACGGCGCGTTCATGTCCGTCGCGATCCTCGCCGTCATGTTCGTCCAGAACCCCGGGACGACGTTGCTCACCATCGCGCCGTTGCCTTTGATAACCGTCCTGATCGTGGCCTTCGGCCGCATCGTCGGGAAGCGGTTCAAGCGCGTACAGGAGCTGTATTCCGAGATGAGCTCCGTCGCGCAGGAGACCCTGCAGGGGATACGCGTGGTTCAGTCGTTCGTGAAGGAGGACGAGTTCGCGCGTAGGTTCTCGGTCGCGAACGACGGCTATAAGAAGGCCTCCATGGGGCTCGTCAAGGTCAACGGCCTATTCTTTCCCCTTATATCCTTCCTGGCGGGGCTTACGACGCTGGTACTCGTCGTCGCCGGCGGCGCCGCCGTTATAGAGAATAGGATGACGCCGGGCTCGCTCGCGGCCATGCTCGCGTACCTCGAGATGCTCATCTGGCCGATGCTCGGCGCCGGGTTCACCGTGAACATGATACAGCGGGGGGCCGCCAGCCTGAAACGCGTCAACGAGGTGCTCGATACCGAGGCCGAGCCGCGGTTCGCCCAAGGAGCCGCCGGCGCGGAGGCTCGGCCGGAGGGCGGCGTCAGCTTCCGCGGCCTCTCCCTAAGCTATCCCGGGGCGCGGGCGCCGGCCCTCGACGGCATTACCATAGACCTGCCCGCCGGGAAGACCCTCGGGGTGCTCGGCAAGGTAGGAAGCGGCAAGAGCAGCCTATGCAAGACGCTCGCCCGTATAGTCGAGCCGCCGCGCGGGGCCGTCTTATGGGGAGGCGTGGACGTCGGCTCGTATCCGCTGGAAGAGCTACGGTCGGCCATAGGCTTCGTGCCGCAGGACAGCTTCCTCTTCTCGGCCTCGATACGGGAGAACGTCCTGTTCTCGGATCCCGACCTTCCCGAGGAACGCTTCGAGCGGGCCGTGGCTATAAGCGCCCTCGATAGGGATAAGCGCCTCTTCTCCCACGGCTGGGATACGGTGGTAGGCGAGCGCGGCCTGACTCTGTCCGGCGGCCAGAAGCAGCGAGTCGCCATAGCCCGCGCGGTGGTCAGGGATCCAGAGCTCCTCGTGCTCGACGACGCGCTGTCCGCCGTCGATACCGAGACCGAAGAATCCATCATCGAGGCGCTGATCGCCGATAGGGCCGGAAAGACGACCATCATCGTATCCAATCGCGTATCGACCCTTCGCAGGGCCGATATCGTCGCCGTGCTCGACTCGGGCAGGCTCTCCCAATTAGGCGCGCCCGCCTCGCTCGCCGCGGCCGACGGCTTCTACGCCGAGATCGCGGCGCTCCAGGCCCTGAGCGCCGAGCCTGTCACGGGCGGGGAGGGTAGGTAGGTGCCCGATTTCTTCGACGCCGACGATATCGTCAAGAGCTACGACGGGACTATAGTCAGGCGGATTTTCTCGTACGTGAAGCCGTACCGGAGGCTCCTCGCCGTCGCTACGCTGACCCTAGCGCTGTCCACGGCGGGCGAGCTCGTCCTTCCGGTCCTCGTCCAGAGGACGGTGGACGACGCGCTGGTCGTCTCGTGGGCCTCGGTAGCCGCCGACTCGCTCGCCGACCCGAGGCTCGCCGGGCTCGACATCCCCGGCGACGCGCCCCGCGCTGGCGGGCGGGCGTTCGTTCGCGAGAGCGGGCTCGCGTCCCTGACCCAGCCGGATAAGCGGAGCCTCGAAGCGGACGGTATCCTCGATCCCGGGCCGTACTACCTGTGCGCGAAGGGCTCTCCCGGCGACCTGCCCGAGGCCGTGGCCCGCGACCTCGGCGCTGACGGCGGCCCGCGACTGGTCGACGGCTGGCTCATCGCGCCTTCCGCGTACGCGCGCGCCTTGTCGCCGGGCGACGCGAAGTCCCTTAGGGCGGCCGACCGCCTCGTAGTGGCGGGCTACGGCTGGGCGCTCCTCGCCGTGCTCGTGGTGGTGCTGCTCTCTACCTTCGGACAGGCCTGGACGACGAGCCTCATAGGCCAGAACGTCATGAAGGACCTCAGGATGGACTTGTTCCGGAGGACGAGCGGCCAATCGCTGGCCTTCCTCTCCAAGCAGCCCGTCGGCAGGCTCGTCACGAGGCTGACCGGCGACGTCGAGACTATTAACGAATTCTTCACCAGCGTCGTCGTATCGTTTATAAAGGACGCGAGCGTCATGGCGGGGGCGCTGGTCGTGCTTCTCGCGATGAGCCCGAGGCTCGGCTTGATCGCGATAGCTACGCTGCCGCCCGTCCTGGCGGCTACGGGCGTCTCCCGGCGCAAGGCCAGGGACGCGTTCAGGCGTCAGCGCACCTGGCTGTCCAAGGTGAACGCCTTCCTGGCCGAGCATATAGCGGGCATCGCCGTGGTCAAGCTATTCGGCCGCGAGCGCGCCTCCGCCGACGAGTTCGCCGCGCGAGACGCGGAGCTCATGAGGGCCAACCTCGGGGAGATGTACGTCTTCGCCGTCTTCAGGCCGCTTATAGAATTCTTCTCGTCGGTCTCGGTCGCCATAGTCCTATGGTTCGGCGCGGGGCTCCACGGGAAGGGGCTCATCAGCCTCGGCGCGCTCATAGCGTTCGTCAACCTGATACGCATGTTCTATTCGCCGCTCCAGGATATATCGGAGAAGTATACCATCCTGCAGAGCGCCATGGCCGGAGGGGAGCGCGTCTTCAAGCTCCTTGACGCCGACGAGCGCGTACCCGACGAGCCTCGGTCGAGTCTCTCGCGCCCGGTCAAGGGCAGGATAGAGTTCGACCGGGTCTGGTTCGCGTATAAGGGCGACGACTGGGTCATCCGCGACCTGTCGTTCGCCGTGGAGCCGGGCGAGACGGTCGCCATCGTAGGCTATACCGGCGCCGGGAAGAGCACCGTAGGCTCGCTCCTCGCCAGGCTATGGGATCCACAGCGGGGGGAGATACGGCTGGACGGCGTGCCGATACGCGAGCTCCCGCTCTCGGAGCTGCGATCGTCGATACGGCCGGTCATGCAGGACGTCTTCCTGTTCTCCGGCACGGTGGCGGGGAATATCGACCTCGGCCTCGGCCTAGGCAGGCCGGAGGTCGAGCGGGCCGCGAAGGCGGTGATGGCGCACGGGTTCATAGAGAGCCTGGACGGAGGCTACGACGCCCCTCTAGGCGAGGGCGCGGCTACCCTGTCGTCGGGACAGCGCCAGCTCCTGTCGTTCGCGCGCGTCGTCGCGCACGATCCGGCCATAGTCGTGCTCGACGAGGCCACGAGCTCCGTCGATACCGAGACCGAGCGGCTCCTGCAGGGAGGGCTCTCCGCCCTCATGCGCGGCAGGACGACCGTGGCCATAGCGCACAGGCTCTCTACCATCAGGCACGCCGACAGGATACTCGTGCTGGCCGACGGGCGGCTGGTCGAAACGGGCGATCACGATAGCCTAATCGCCGAAGGCGGCATATACTACAATCTCTACCGATTACAATACCAAGGGGAGGCGACGACCGCGCCATGAACGACAGCATACGATTCAATATACTCGCGTTCGTAGGCGACTCTACCTCGAGGATCGTGGAGGCCGCGGTCCGGAGCGTCGGCGCCTGCGACCTCAGGATAGACGGCGGCGAGTCCGCGATAGAGGCGGTACAGAACGGCGACAAGGTAGACCTGGTCCTCCTCGATCCCGCGGCCGTTTCCATGGCCATAGCCGACGGCATCGCCTTCCTCAAGGCGGCCTGCCCCAGTTGCGAGATCGCTCTGCTGCTCGGCGACCACGATATCACCATGGACGTCGAGCTGATGCGGCTAGGGGCGTACGATTCCCTGCCCAACCCCCCGACGGCGGACGAGCTCGTAGTATTGATACGCGGCCTCATGGAGAAGAACGAGATGGAGCGCGAGAACCGCGCCATGGTCGAGGCCCTCGGGCAGGGCAGGGCCCAGACTATCATCTCGCATAGCCCTGAGATGGAAAAGGTCCTGTCGATGGCGGCGAGGGCCGCTAAGAGCGATTCCACGGTGCTTATAACTGGGGAGAGCGGCACCGGCAAGGAGTTAGTCGCCCGAGCCATACACCTCGCGGGCCCGCGGAGGCACAAGGCCTTCGTCCCCGTCAATATAGCCGCCCTGCAGGAGAACCTCATCGAGAGCGAGCTGTTCGGCCACGTCAAGGGCTCGTTCACCGGAGCCATGGCCGACAGGACGGGCCGCTTCGCGCTGGCGGACGGAGGCACGCTCTTCATCGACGAGATTGGCGAGGTCCCGCCCGGCATCCAGGTCAAGCTCCTGCGCGTGCTCCAGTTCGGCTCCTATGAGCGAGTCGGCGAGAACGCCCCCCGCGAGTCCGACGTCAGGATTATCGCGGCCACCAATAGGGACCTCGAGGCCGAGGTGCGCGCGGGGCGCTTCCGCGCCGACCTGTACTACCGCGTCAACGTCGTGCCCGTCTCGCTACCGGCCCTGCGCGACCACCGCGCCGACATCCCCTACCTCGTCGAGTACTTCATAAAGAAATACGCCACCAAGAACCGCAAGCAGGTCAGGAGCATCACCGGGGAGGCGATGGCCAGGATCATGCGCTATCCCTTCCCGGGCAACGTGCGCGAGCTGGAGAACGTCCTGGAGCGGGGCGTCGTGCTGTGCCGCGGCGAATACCTGACGGAGACCGACATATTCCTGCCGAGCGAAGGCGAGCGACAGGAAGACGCGACGCCCCTGATAGCGGGTAGCTACGACGAGGCCATGGGCGGCTTCGAGAAGGACTTCCTGTCCAGGATACTCGAGCGTAACGCCCATAACAAAAGCGCCTCGGCCCGAGAGCTGGGCATAAACGAGCGCCGCCTGCGCTATAGGTTGAAGGTGCTCGGGATAGAATGATCGCGAGCGCCCGCGTCGCGAGGGTACTCGCGTCGCGAGGGTACTCGCGTCGCCTAGAATCCGCCGAGGAACTCGGAGCGGAGGATCTCCTCGTACGAGCTCTCGGCGGTTCCGGCCGCCTTGAGCGCGTCGAATACCGCGAGGTCTATGTACTTGACCGCGAGCGGGCGCTCTACCGACATACGGGTAGTCCCGTCCTCCCAGACGCTCTCGCTCGGCGATAGGCTTCCCGGCTTTCCGTACTTGGACGAGAGGCTCGTGAACACCGAGTAGTGGTCCATCTGCCTCTCGTTGAGGGCGAATATCATCACGAACAGCTTCCCCTCGTAGAACTGGAAGAAAGCGCGCCTGACGAACGACAACCCCGCGACCTCGATGAGGCTCTCGTTAGGGCGGGGAAGGAGGCTGACGTCAGGATCACCCCTGTACGAGAAGATGCCGTCGGACGAGAGGATGGCCTTGACCTCGTCCATGGACATGCCGAGCTCTATGGAGCGGAACGAGCGGGGCACCGCGACGGCGGCCGAGGACGCTGGATCCGCAGCGGGCGCCGAGGTCGCCGCCGGGGCGGCCGGGACGACGGGCGTCTGCGCAAAGAGGCTCGCCCCGAAGACTAGTAAGGCTATGCTCAGGACGATCATCGCTCGTGGCCGCACTCGTGGCTCCTCAGTATCAGGTTCGCGAATCGAGGGGCGCCTCGGTAAAACGGCTTCCGCCGGATGACGCCCCCTTTAACTATCGGCAGGACCGCCCCGGGCGATGAGGCTTGCGCATACCGCCGCGGGGCGTATACGCTAACGCCCAGAGGAGGCACAGTGTATCCCGAATTCGCCCCCATCGCGGAACCTCGAGTCGTATACGACGACGGCGGCATGGTCGTCATCGCGAAGCCGGCCGGCATGCATTGCTCGCCCGCCGGGGAGGCCGGGACCCTGTGCTCATGGGCGTTCTCCCGATGGCCGGCCCTCGCGTCGGTCGCGGGGCGGGGCAAGGACGAAGGCGGCCTATTGCATAGGCTCGACGCCGCGACGTCGGGGCTCGTGGCATTCGCCTCCGACGACGCTGCCTTCAGGGCCGCTATGGCGGCGGCCGCCGCCGGAACCTTCGTAAAGAGCTATTGGGCCTTAGGAATTCCTTCGTCGGCCGGGCTCTCAGGCTCCCGCCCGCTGTCGATATCCCCCGAGGGTACCGACGCGTCGACGTGGCGCTCCTGGCTAAGGCGCGCCGATACCGCTCGCTTGTCTTCGGCGCTCGCCGGGACCGCCGTAGAGAGTAGGTTCAGGCCCTACGGGCCGGGCGCTGCGCGCGTAGCCTGCGCCCCCGTGGAAGCCGGGCCGCGCCCTAGCGCTTCCCCCGCCAAGGCCTGGACCCGTGACGCCTATAGGACGGAGATCTCCGCGGCCGCGGCCCGCGGAGACGGAGTGCTCGCCGAGATAGCGCTCCGGCGCGGCTTCAGGCACCAAGTGAGGGCGCATCTCGCCTGGCTAGGCCTGCCGCTCGTAGGAGACCCCGTATACGGCGACGGCGATCCCGCCGGCGCCTCTCCCGGCGACCCCGCCGGTTTACGCCTAAGGGCTTTCAGGCTGTCCTTCCCCGCGCCGAGGAGCGGTAATATTATAATCGTAGCACTGTGATCGACCCATATCGGCGCTTGATAATACAGCGAAGGCCATGTACGATTAACTTATTATGGCCAACGCATCGACCTTCGAGGCGCTAGCGCTCGAGTTAAGCCCCGCGGAGCGCACCGATCTGCTCGACAGACTGCAAAGCGCCTTCACCGTCTCGACGGAACCACTCTACGCCAGGGCTCCGGCGGCGGAGCGGCGCATCGACTACAGGGCGGCGTATAGGGAGCTAGGCTTCTTTACGAGGATAATACTGACTATACGGTCCCTCCTGGGCGGCGGGACCAAGGAAGAGCTCGTCAAGGAACGCTACCTTAAGTCGATAGTCAAGAGCATAGAGGCCGCGAGCGTCGGGCTTATAGAGCCTAAGCGGAGGGTGCTGCAGGAGGCGTTCTATAGGGAGCTCGCGACCCTGCGCGGCGCCGCCAGGTATTTCTACGACCTGCTCGACCGTACGCTTGAGAAGAACCGGGCCTCGTTCTTCGCGTTCCTGGCCTCGCTCGAATTCGAGTCGGTGCACGACGAGCTGTCTACCGAGACGGATCCGTATATCTTCGCGGAGAGGAATTCGCTCGCGACCGACGCCGATATCAAGATAGCCATAGGCTCCGCTCTCGAGTCGGCTATCTCCAGGATAGGCGAGGACCAGCGTCGGCTGATGTACAAGGACGTCAAGAACCTCCACGTGCTCAAGAAGCTATCCAGCTTCCTGTACGACAGGTTCCTCGGGGCGTTCCAGACGAACGCCGCGGGACTCAAGGAGATGTCGCTGTACGCGGCGTCCGACCAGCTCGCGGAGCTGGCCGCGATACTGAGCTCGCTCGACCAGCCGCCCTCGATGAAGCTTATGGAGGCGATTATCGGCTTCGCCTTCAACGACGATATAGGCCGCGAGGGCTTCAAGCTCGAGGAGGCGGTCCAAAAGGAGCTGTCCAACGCGGAGAAGGCCCTCGCGGCGATAAGGGGCTTCAACGAGCGGGTGCCCATGGAGGATATCCTCAAGGTCGCCAACGAGGACCCCAACTGGCAATGCGCCCAGACCGGCGGGGGCGAGGACTGGTTCGCCATCTTCAAGTCGTACTGGAGGGACAGGGTCGATAGGCGATTCCATCGCTTCTCGGCGGAACGGCGCGTCGCCCAGCTCGATTCCGACATTCAGGCCCTCGTCGGGAAGGATACGCCGACCTGGTTCATGTACCTCTCGGAGGCGGGCAACGAGAAGTGCCCTCCGGTCAGGTTCGCGCGTTCCCTCCGCCTGCTCGAGGCCTTCTATCACCAGACCTTCCTCGCGGATATCAACAGGTGGCTCAAGGTCGTGCTGCTGGAGGGCGAATTCTATAAACGCGATAACCGGCTCGAGTTCACGGACGCGTATAACGAGATGCTCCAGATAGGCGACGCCCTGAAGAAGTTCGACTCGCGCCTGTCCATGGACGGGGAGCTAGGCCTGGCGTACGCGCAGGCCCGATCCGAGCTTTCCTCGATGCAGATCAAGAAGCGGAAGATAGAGTCGGCTATCAAGGCGGCCGATATCGAGGCGGAGGGCATACTAGCCAAGGCCAACGATTCCCTGGGAAGGATGAAGGAGATACTCAAGGCTATCCTATCGAGGGAGGCCCGCGGCCGCTACGACTCGCTGTCTAACCTGGGCCAGATAGACGGCAAGGCCAATAAGGAATTCCAGCGCGGCCTCGAGGCCACTAAATTCAAGCTCGAGAAGGCGCATTTCCTGATCGGGGAGCTCATGCTGGCCGCCGTCGGAGGCGCGGATCAAGCGTGAGCCTCGTACCGACTATCGCCGCGCCGACCTCCCCGGCACGATCCGACTCGCTTCCCATGCCGCTCTCCGGCGGCGGCGCCCCGTACGCCGCCCTGAGCCTCGCGGCGGCCGGGGATATGGGCTTCGGCGACGACGAGAACCGTAGCAGGCGGGCCGCCTGGCTGCGGGAGGCCGGGTTCGACCCCCGTCGCGCCGGTTCCGTCGACCTCGTCCATTCCAGGAAGGTAGTCGCGGCGGAGCGGGCCGAGGATTGCCGGGGCCTCGAGGCCGACGGCATCGTGGCCCCGGGCAGGGGCGCCGAGCTTTCCTGCCTCGTGATAACGGTAGCCGACTGCATGCCTATTTTCCTCTTCGATAGCGCGACCGGGGCCTACGGGCTCCTCCACTCGGGCTGGAAGGGCACCGGCATATTAGCCGAGGCCGTGTCGACGATGGCGCGGCTCTACGGTACCCGTCCGGCGGACGTAAGCGCTACCTTCGGTCCGAGGATAGGCCCGTGCTGCTACGCCGTGGACGAGGCGCGCGCCTCCGCCTTCGAGGCCGAATTCGGCCCGGCCGCCGTCTCGCGCGCCGGCGGCGGGCTGAGGCTCGATCTCGTCGCGGCCAATCTCGCGATCGCGGGGCGGCTCGGGCTCGGCGCCGTCGAGGTGGTGGACGCCTGCACCTATTGCGGAGACGGCTACGGCTCCTTCAGGCGCCAGGGCCCCGGCCGCTTCACCAGGATGGCGGCGGTGATAGGCTACCGTGCATCGCCCCGTGGCTAGGGCCCAGCTCCGCGCCCTTATACTCGCCTCCGCGCTACTATCGCGCTCCCCGGCGCTGGCCTGCGCCCAGTCCCCGCTCGAGCCCTTCTCCTCGCCGCTGGGCCGGGTAGCAGTGACAGAGCGCTCCGATTTCTCCCGCTACGATGACGGACGCTATGTCGGGCACGTGTACAGGGAGGCCAGGCTCGGCCTCGAGGCCTCGCCGTCGATCGGGGGAGCCGTAGAGTATCGAGGCGAGGCCCTCGTGCTCGAGGAGACGCTGCGCGACAACCGGGCGGCGGCCAGGCGCCTGGACGCCGCCGTGCCCGTCGAGTTCGTAGTCGAGCCCGGCGGAGGCGTTCGCTTCAGGGTCGACGAGGGCTATCCCATACTGCGCGGCCTTCCCGACGCGCCTCCTAGGGCCGCGCTCCTGGGCGATCGATGGGTGGGCGAGGGCGTCGTCGTGGTACGGCCCCGGCCCGCGTACCCGGCTACCCGCGTCGACGTGCTGGTCGAGTACGAATACGCGGGCGAGACCCGGTACGCGGACCGCCGGGCCTTCTCCATACGGGCGCGCTACGCCGTAAGGTACAAGGGCGGCGATAGGCTGGGAGACCCCGATATGACCGGCTCCGCGGGCTCGAGGACGGCCGACATACTGATCGACGCGGAAGACGGCTCTACCCTGTTCGTGCGCGAGAGCGTCGACGAGACGTTCTCGTACCGGGGCGGCTCGACCGTAAGGCTCAAGGGCTTCATCCTCCACTTCCACCGCGGCGGGGCACCGTACGACCGCGCCAGGATCGCGTCCCTGCTCGGGCCCTCGGGCGCCGGCGGCTCGGGCGCGCCCGGCGCGGGGCCCGACTCGAGCCTAGGCTCCGGTCGCGCCGAGGCCCGGATTGCCGAGGTCCCGGCCGCCGAGGTCCCGGCCGCCGAGGCCCCGGCGACGGAGGCCCAGGCCGCCGTCCCGACACCCGGAGCCTTCGAGCTGGTGACGGGCGAGCGCGGCGTGGTGCTCCTGCTCTACGACCTGCGCTTCGTGGCCGACGGGGACGAGCTGCTGGCTTCCGAGGCGGGGAGGCTGGACGCCATAGCCGCCGCGCTCGGGCGCATACCCGATCGCGGCTTTCTCGTCGAGGGCCACAGCGCCGACCTCGGACGGCCCGCGGGGCAGTACGAGCTGTCGGAGCGGAGGGCGAAGCGCATCGTCGACGAGTTGACGGCCCGCGGCATTCCGGCGGCGCGCTTCGTCTATAGGGGCCGGGGAGCCGACGAGCCTATCGCGCCTAACGATACCGAGGCCAATAGGGCCCGCAATAGGCGCGTCGAGATAACCGTCCTCGATTGAGGGCCGCGTCTTGATATAGGCGCGCCGCGGGGCTACAGTATCGCTATGGACCGCCGAGAATATATTTCCAATCTCGCCCGATCGCCCCTGGGGCTAGCCTCCGCGGGCGCCGCGCTGATCGCTGGAGCCGCCGCCTGGGCGTCGATCGGCCCGGTAGCGGGCATCCTTCTAGCCGCGGGCTCGCTAGCCGCGCTCGCGGGCGTCGAGACTGTTACGGGCCTAGGCTCCAAGGCGGCCTCCGCGGAAGCGGCTCGCCGCGCCTGGGCCTCGTCCCGGCGGTACCTGGCGGAAGCCAAGGAGAGGCGTACGAGGCTAGCGACCATGAGGGTGCCCGACCCCGAGGTCAAGGCCCTGCTCGAGCTGGCCGCTACCAGGGGTTCCGCCTACCTGACGGCCTGCGAGACGGCCCGCTCTCGCGATCCCCTGGCTGAGGAGGCCCTGGCGGACTGCGTCTCCCTGGCCGATCTGTACCTCAAGGAGCTGGACGGAGCCTCCACCGAGCGGCGCTACGGCCTCGAGGACGCCGACCCGTTCGCCGACGCCAAGGCGAGGACCGTCGCGGCCTTGATCGATAGAGCCGCCGTTATCGCCAATTCTACTCTCGCCCTGTCGGGCGGCCTATCGCCGGCCGACGCGATGGACGTCAAGGAGCGCTTATGATCCGCCGCGGCTCGTTCGATTCCGTAGGTACGTTCCGCTTCAAGCCTAGCATCGCGGTGCTGATGCTCGTGCTCGCCGCCCTCGCGGCGGGGAGCGCCTCGGCCCTTTCCAGCGACCTCGTGTCCGCCGAGATAAGCGTGGTGCTGGGCGCCGACGGCAAGGCCCAGGTATTCTACGTCCTCGAGTGGAACGTGACGAGCGGCGACATGAGCGGTTTTTACTTCCAGGGAGAGGCCTTCGATCCGGTCTGGAACCTCGAGCGGTGCTACGCCGACCTCGAAGGCGGCGTCAGGCAACCTCTCGTCGTCAAGAACCTCGGTAACGGGAAATTCGACGTGATACTCTCCGCGGGCAGGCGGTTCTCCGGCCGCGCGTTCTACGCCATGAACTACGCGGGCGATTTCGCCGAGGCCGGCCTAGTCGGCCGTACGACCAGCCCCGAGCGCGGGGAGCTCGTGTACTTCGACTGGGCGCCGGTCGAGTGGGACGAGTCCTTGCGCTACCGGGCGGTTAGGCTCGTCCTGCCCGTGAAGGTCTCCGGCGAGAAGCTGTCGGAGGCCGAGCGCGCCTCGATTCCAATGCTAACCGAGGAACATGTCAACGGGCAGAATAAGATAGACTACTACGGTTCCCTGGGCGAGGGCGGCGCTTATTACCTGACTATACTCTTCTATCAGGACTCTCCCGGGGCCTTTGCGAGCCAGCGCCTGTCGCTCTACTTCCCCGCCGGATACCTCCCGATCTCGGTCGGGCTATCCGAGAGGAAGGCGCCTCCGGCCGACTCCCGGCCCGACGCGAACGACGGACGCCCGTCCACGCCTGCGATGCCGGACGAGTTGAACGCG
>Ga0180008_1000279_pt1 | contig 49654 bp, 44 predicted proteins | sample MM_PW_MetaG_FD_121121 | JGI IMG/M metagenome (GOLD analysis project Ga0180008, IMG submission 121121) | Groundwater microbial communities from the Aspo Hard Rock Laboratory (HRL) deep subsurface site, Sweden - MM_PW_MetaG | ecosystem: Environmental > Aquatic > Deep subsurface > Groundwater... | reverse complement strand
CGGCGCCCCGGCCGCGGCCCGTCCCTCCGCGCCCCGAGCTCCCCGCGTACATGGCGCCGGCCGTTCCTTCAGGGTATGGGTCGACGGTACGCCCTACGACGCGACGGTCGAGGAGCTCCCGTAGGCGGAGTCCCCGTCGGAAAAGGAGCCTAGGGAGCCGCGGGGCCCCGGAGGGATTGCGCCGAGAGTCTCCCCGGCCTATCTTTCAGGCATGGGAGAACTCTACGTAGGAACGTGCAGCTGGAAGTACCCGTCCTGGGAGGGGCTCGTCTACTCGAGCCGGGAGCCTCGCGATTTCCTCGCGGAATACGCCCGGGCCTATAGGACGGTCGAGGTGGATCAGTGGTTCTGGTCCCTCGGCAAGACCGGCGCGGCGCTCCCCCGCAAGGAGACCGTCGCCGAGTACGACGCCGCGACGCCTCCCGGCTTCCTCTTCACCGTCAAGTGCCCGGACGCGCTGACGCTGACCCACCATAGGGCGAGCCGGGGGACGGGCCTCGTCCCAAACGGCCTTTTCCTGGACCCCGGGTTCTTCTTCCGGTTCCTGGAGGCTATAGCCCCCCTCGCGCCTAAGATAGGCCTGCTCATGTTCCAGTTCGAGTACCTCAATAAGCAGAAGATGGAATCTAGGGAGCGCTTCGCGGACGAGCTCTCCGCCTTCCTCGACGCGCTCCCGGCCGACGTCCCGTACGGGGTCGAGATACGTAACCCGCGATGGATGGACGACGCCTGGTTCGAGGCGCTCTCTAGCCGGGGCGTCGCGCCGGTGCTGCTCCAGGGCTACTGGATGGACGACGTCGCGGGCATTCTAGACGCCCGCGGCGGGCTCCTGGGGAACGCGGCCTGCGTCCGCCTGCACGGCGAGGACCGGGAGGGCATGGAAGAACGGACCGGCGCGGATTGGAGCCGGATCGTCAGGCCCAAGGACGAGGAGCTGTCGAGGATCATGCGCTCGGTCGACGCCTTCCTCTCCGGGGGGCGCAAGGTCTTCCTGAACGTTAATAATCATTTCGAGGGATCCGCGCCCCTTACCATAAGCAAGATACTGGGCCGCTCGTAGACTCGATGTCGGGCCGGGCGATACGATATCGCGAATACGTACGGAGGGCACATGGAAGTGATCGACCTGACCCAGACTATATCCCCCGATATGCCGGTCTACCCCGGCACGGAGCGGCCCCGCCTGTCGCAGGCGACCACGATCGAGCGAGACGGCTTCGCCGAGAAGCTGTTGACTATGTACTCCCATACGGGCACGCATATCGACGCCCCCGGGCATATCCTGCCGGGAGGGGCGACGCTCGACCGGTTCGACGCCGGGAAATTCGTCGGCGCCGGGCTCGTCGTCGACCTCGCCGGCCGCACCGGGCCCGGGATCGCCGGCGTCGTCGGCATGGCCGAGCTCGAGCCGTACGCCGGGGGGATACCGGAGGCCGACTTCGTCCTGTTCCGCACGGGCTGGTCGTCTAGATGGGGTTCCGAGGGCTATTTCTCCGGCTTCCCCGTGCTTTCGCCGGAGGCCGCCCGGTGGCTATGCGGCCTCGGCCTGTCCGGGGTCGGGTACGACTGCATCTCGGCCGATCCCGTAGGCTCGGACGGGCTGCCGATACATAGGATACTGCTGGGCGGCGGCCTCGTGATCGTCGAGAACCTGCGCGGCCTCGACGCCCTGGTCGGCCGATCGTTCGTCTTCTCGTGCCTGCCGCTCGCCATAGAGGACGCCGACGGCTCGCCCGTCCGCGCCGTAGGGATTATACTAAGCTAGGGGGTAGGAGCGATGCGCGTACATCCCGTCACGATACTGGCGTTAACGGCGGCCCTCGCGGCAGGGTGCGCGACCTCCAAGCCCGGCGCGGCTGACGCGACGAGCGGCCCGAGCCCGGCGGCCAACCCCGGGTCGGCGATAACGGAGTCGGTCCTACCCGTCGAGGGCGCGGGAAGGGTCCTGGTCGCCTACTTCAGCCAGGGCGAGGCGACCCGCGCCGTAGCGGAGGACCTAGCCGCCCTACTGGGCGCCGATATCGAGGTAATCGCTGAGAAGCGGACGCGCGGCTCGGGTTTCTTCGCCTTCATGGGCGCCGGCGCGGACGCTACCTTCGGGAGGGCCTCGCCCATCGAGGCGCCCCGCTACGACGCGGCGGCGTACGACGTCGTATACGTCTGCACGCCGGTCTGGTCGTGGAGCCTCTGCCCGCCGGTCAGGTCGTACCTCCGCGCCTTCAAGGGTACGCTACGACGCGCCGCCTTCGCGACCGTGTCCGGCGATACCGATCCTGATAAGATAGTCGGGCAGATGACGGAGGAAGGCGGCGTCGAGCCCTTCGCGTTCGTAGGCTTCGCAGAGCGCGACTTCGCCCCCGGGAATCGCCAAGCCTACGCCGCGAAGATAGCGACGCTCGTCGATCCGCTGAGATGAGGAGGCGCGTATGCGCTGGCTGTTCCTGAACGGTAGCCCTCGCGCGGGCGGCAATACCGCGTACGCTCTACGGAGGATACGCGAGAGCTGCGCGTCGGACGGCGACGCCGTCGTCGAGCGCTCTCTATACGCGAGCGGTATAGGGCCCTGCGTCGATTGCAGGGCCTGCAAGGCCGGGAACCTGACCTGCCCCGTGGCCGACGGCATGGCCGGCCTATACGCCGAGCTCGAGGGCGCGGACTTGATAGTGCTGGGGAGCCCCGTCTACTGGTCGGGGGTGCCTGGTCCCGTCAAGAACGCGATAGACCGCCTCCGGCCGTACTATAAGAACGGCAGGCTACGGGGATCCCGGTTCCTCGTGGTATCGGTCGGGGCGAGCGCGGATTGCGAGAGCGACCTGATAGGCGCTATGTACGACAGGCTGTTCGACGCGCTCGGCTCCGTCTCGGCGGGGCACGTAAGGATAAACGCCTTCGACGAGGGAGACGCCGAGAGGTCGGGCTACGATTATAGCTGGATAGGGAAGGCGGTTAACCCGCCCTCCCCATAGGATATCCTAGTTGCCTTCCTTCACTATCTCTACCTTGATCGACTGGCTCATGTCCTCTTCCTTTGCCGGGATGGTCACGGTAAGGATGCCGTCGCGGAACGCGGCCTTGGCGGCGGGCTGGTCGTAGCGCTCGGCCGGGACCCTGTACTCGCGGCGGTCGACGTCCCTGAGGAACGGCTTGCGGCCGGCCGCGGCCTCGGCGCGGAGGCGCTCGGGCAGCGTCGCCTTGAGCACCATCGTGTCGCCCTTGAAGGTCAGGCTGATGCACGACTCGTCGAAACCGGGCAGCAAGAACCGGTACACGAGGGAACCGTCGGCCGCCTCGTAGCTGTCGTGCCTGGGATAGAGAGGGTTATCGAAGTGCATATTGAATTTCTTGCCGCCGCAGAAGTCGCCGTAGCCCTTCGACTCGGCCTCGGCGGCCATCGCCCTGGCGAACTCCTCGGCCCCCGACGATAGCTCGCGGATGATGCTCTCGAACGATTCGCCGAATTCGTTGAAACGCGACATGATTGTACTCCCCGGCTCGCCGCCGGCTAGGCGGATAGCCTCCGGTCCCGGGCGCGTGGCCCCTAGGTTCCCGGCCGTATTAGCGTAGCCCTCCGTACGGAGCGGCCCGCGGTGTCCGTCCGAAAGGACGCGACGGTCGCCGCGATATGAAAGGTACTGGCATTAGGCCGCGTCGGCAAGGGAATTCCATGCGCTGCCGGGCCGCCCCGCCGCCGCTCGCCGCCTAGGCGCGGCGCCTGCGCAACGCCTCCGCCTTCTCGAGCACGCTCTCCCGCATCCCCGGCTTCGCGTGACCGAACGCCTCCTCGGACCTCGAGGCCGACCACGCGCCGAGCGGCAGGACTATCGCGTATAGCTCCTTGCCGCGCTCCGTCAGCGTGTAGCCTTCTTCCTCCCTGCCGACCATGTCGGCGTCCTTGAGGTCCTTGAGCCTGCTATTGAGTATCGAGGGAGAAATACCGCCGCAGCGCCGCTGCAGGTCCCTGAACGTCGCGGGGTCTTCTCCGAGGTTCCATAGTATCCCGAGCGCCCATCGCCTGCCGAGCAGGTCCAGGAGGGCTTTGATGGGCGAGCCCGTCTGAGATCCTCGGACGCGAGTCACGGGCTTCGGTATCGGCATAGGCGGCTCCTTGCTTCTAATACTGTAGCGCTACGATAATAGTAGCGTCCTGCGGCTTTCGCATCAAGCCCTTGCGAGGGGGCGCCGTTGAAATACGTGCTGCGATGGCCTATAGTAATTGCGTCGATCGCGCGGCGGGGCGAGGTCGGCCAGCCAGGCCGCGCTATCCGCCCCGGGAGGCTCAGTATGGGTAGGAACGTTCGCACGGCCTTCTTCGTCGCGGTTCTCTTCCTGGTCATCGGGACGGTCGATTTCGTCACTACTTCTTCCATAAAAGTTACCGTCCTGTATTTCCTTCCGCTCTTCATCGCGGCGTATTACTACTCGACCATGGCCGGCGCGCTCGTTTCAATCGCATCCGCCTGCGTGAACCTTCTGGTGGGCTACCTGGAGATAGGGCGAGTCTCCGGCGTCTCGGTAGCCAACGGCGTCGTTCTCCTGGGTTCCTGCCTGGTGATCGTGCAGTTCGTGCGCGCGATCAAGAAGAAGGACGCGGCGATTCGGAGGAATCTCGCGGAGAAGGAGACAATAATCCGCGATATCCATCATAGGATGAAGAATCAGATGTCTTCGCTCCTATCGCTCGTCAGGCTCAGCGATGGCGGCGGCCAGCTCTTATCCGAGGTAGAGAGTAGGATACACGCGTACTACGCCCTGTACGACAGCCTCTGCTATAGGAGCGATTCCCAGACTCGCATCCATTTCGGCGATTATGTCAGGCGGCTATGCGACAATGTCATTAAGTCGATGAGGAACGAGAGCGTGAGCGTCGATCTATCGGTCCGGGGCTTCGACTTCGAGTACGACCATAGGTACGCCATCAACGTCGGCCTCGTGCTGAACGAGCTGGTCACCAACTCGATGAAGTACGCCTTCGTATCCAGGAGCTCGGGGCGTATCGAGATCGAGGGCGCAATTGACACGTGCGGCGCATTGTCTATCGCGTACTTCGACGACGGGCCGGGCTTCGAGTACGCGGCCGAGCCAGTTCCTCCTAGCATGGGCATGATAATCGTACGCTCGCTCGTGGCGCAGATGAACGGTTCCTTGGCGTACGATAACGAACGGGGATCGAGGTACTCGTTCGTTTTCCCGGCTATCGAGGCGGCGCATTAGGATTGGCCTCGCTCCAGGACGGAAAGGATTGAATATGACCAATCCCGTATCGGGGTTCTTCGCGACGGCGCGGCTGTTCCTATCCGGCAGGGTCTCGTTCGACCCGAGCGCCAAGGGAAAGACGATTACCGTGGACGGGAAGTCGTTTACCGTTTTCAGGCGCGTAATCGTCAAGAGCGGGAAGGAGCCTCGCGCGTTCTTCCTCGTCCGCTTCAAGCCGCTCGATATGAGCGTCAGGAAGAATATCGCGTTCTCCATACTTCCGATGATGGTGTTCATGGGCCTGCCGGGCTTCAGCTCAAAGTACTGGGCCGTCGATCACGCGACCGGGCTGTGCCAGGGGCTCTACGAGTGGGAGACCGTCGAAGACGCGAGGGCCTATTCCGAGTCGTTCGCGATGCGGTTCATGGCCGCGAGGTCGGACCCGGATTCGGTCGAGTTCAGGATAATCGACAAGGACGCGGAGGGCCTCGGGATATCGCTCGGGTAGGCTCGGCCCCTAGCGCTCGAACATCCTAGTCTTTATCCCCGAGACCGTGAAGAGCCACTCCGGGATCCGCCCTCTTTCTACCTGGGTTAGGCCTATCTGGATGGAGTGATTAATATTCCGCTCCGGATCCTTGTACTGGATGAGGACCAGGGATGGCATAGCTCCGGACGGGAAGATGATCCATCTATAGGCTCTGATGCTAGAGGCCTTGGTTCTCGGGTCCGACGACGCTTCCTTGAGCAGTAGATGGGGCGCCTCGAAGCGGAACCAGAGCTCCCTGTCGTCGAGCTTGACGTACCAGGCCTGGATAGAGCCGAGAGTCGCCTGGGTCGGGATCGGGCACGAGGTGGCGTTCGGGGCCTCGGGCCCGGCGGTGAGGGCCCTAAGCGCGAGGAGGGTCGATACCGGTCCCTCCGGGTCAGTATCGGCGTCCTGCCCCGCGATGGAGAGCGCGTCGGATTCCGGAGCCAAGGCGGCCGCTACCTTATTCAGCAAGCCTTGCCATGCGCTCTCCAAATCGGGTAGCGAGGTTGTGGAGTCGGGGCGCCTACCCGTCAGGTACCAGCGAATCCCGTCGAGGTTCTTGTAGAAGGAGGCTCTCGCCTCCTTCATCGGCGACATGTCCACCGACAGCGTATTATGAAGGACGATTGAAGAGGAGCCGCCGGCCAGGAGCCATACCGCGCGGCCCTCCTTGTACGCGTCCTCTGACAGGATGGTCGCGCCTGAGGCGGCTTGTACGTAGAGCGTGACGGCGGCCGTCGAGCGTATCGGCTCGGCTCCCCCGCGCGATGTCGATCGGGAAATCGTCAGCTTGCCCGACGCGTCCTCCGAGAGCGACGAGGCCCAGCCCGGCTGCCGTAGCAGCGAGAGGCCGTCGGGAGGGCCTTCGGCGGAAACGGCGGCGGGGGTCAGCGGGGCTAGGGCCGCGATGAGTACGAGCGCCCCGGGCAGGGGCGACGGCTTGGCTTGAATTCGCTTCATGGCGCCTCGGATCTTAATTCTTCCCGGGCTCGCGCGCAAGCCTACGCCGCGGCCGCGCCTAGGTCCCCGATCCGCGGGAAGCCGCGGGGCTCAGCAGTCCGCGGAGCTTCCTATAGGCGGCCTCGTAGCTGTCGCGCAGCGTCAGGTCGAAGATGTAGGCTTCCTCTCGCCCTCTGGACCGAACGATGGGATGAGCGAGGCAGCGCTTGAGCGCCGGCAGTCCTATGCCCCGCTCGACGAGGTAGGCCGCGAACGATATCTGATCCATAGGCGTGTGCGACGAGTCCTTATCGTAGAGGTAGCCCTCGGCGTCCAGGACTTGCTCGAGCGGGCCCTTGGAATAGTGGAAGACGTAGCTCGGGGGGACGCCTTCCTTTATGACCCCGGCGTCCAGCAGGGCGCCTTCCATGCGGCGGACGAGCCTGCCGAACCCGGCGTACCCGAGGTCCGTACGGAAGATCATCGCCGCTACGTCGGTCGCCGCGGTATTCCTATGGAGCAGGGACGGTATATCGTAGTTGACTATGAACAGGTCCCCGCTCTTCTTTATCGATTGGCCGTGTATGACGGCGAAGCTGTCCTCGGGGACCCAAAGCCTGAAGAGCCCGTCGGCGTCGAGGCCGAGTATGCCCATCGCCTCGAATGCGCCCGTTATCCTGGCATTCTCGAATGACGTGTCGAAGCGCGCCTCGAAGGCCGAGCGCATCCACGGAGTGAACGCGGCCTTGCCCAGCTCCGCGAAGGACCGCTTCAGGGCGTAGTGCTCCTCGATCACGCGGTTGCCCGAGATGAAGTCCCCCGGCAGGTTGGCGAGGTAGGCCAAGGATACCCGGTCCTTCGCCTCCGGATCGGATCGTATCGCCTTGAGCATGATGCTCTCGACCAGCACGCCGTTGGTCTCCGGCCTGAGGCAGACGAAAATATCCTGGCAGCCCCGCTCGCGGCAGGGGCCCGAGTACGGCACCAAGACCGACGGCATGCGCATGGGTACGAGTATCGCCGTCCGCGCGGAGGCTAGTCAAGGAATTTCTCCGCGCCGGAAAGGTTGCGTATTGCGATAATTTTGTTGCCAGTATCGGCTATGTCGGCTTACTATTGCCCCATGATAGCCAGGCGCGCCGTCGTGGCGCTGTTCCTACTGCTCGGGGCCGTGGAGGTTCGCGCGTACTCCGAAGGCGATTTCCTGAGCCCCGAAGAGCGATCCTGGCTCCAGTCCGCGCCTCGCGAGCTTAGGGTAGCGCCCGACCCTTTCTTCCCGCCGCTGGAGTTTATCGACGAGAAGGGCGAATTCCAGGGCATAGCCATCGATTACCTGCGCTTGATCGAGAAGAAACTCGGCGTTTCGTTCCGCGTCGTGAGGATGGATAGCTTCGAGGCGATATTGGAGGCCGTGAAGAGGCGGGAGATCGATATCGGCGATACTATCGTCGATACCCCCGAGCGCTCGCGCTTCCTAGAGTTCTCTCCTCCCTATATCTCGATTCCCAATGTCATCGTCGTCAGGGACGACGTCTCTCGGTCGATGTCGCCCCGCGACCTCAAGGATCTGAAGGACGTCGTACTCCAGGGAGGGTACTCGATTGGCGATGTCCTCGAGGAGCGGTTCGGCGTATACCACGCCAGGCCGATAACCAATCCCGAGAGCGCGCTCAAGGACCTGTCGTTCGGGCGAATCGACGCCATGGTAGGCAATCTCGCGACGATATCGTATTACGCGCGCAAGGCGAACCTGACGAACATCAGGGTCGCCGGTGATTGCGGCTACGCCGATGAGCTGAGCTTCGCCTCGCGCAGCGATTGGCCGCTGCTCGGTTCCGTAATCGCGAAGGCCCTGGGCGAGATAAGCCAGGCCGAGCGGGACGCTATCAAGGACAAGTGGATAAAGCTCGAGACGGTTCGATTCTACGAGGACGAAAACTTCTGGCTGAGCGCGGGCGCGATAACCTTGGCTATCCTGGCCCTCTTCGTCGTCCTGTACGCCTGGAACAGGACGCTCAAGGCCGAGGTAGGGCGGCGCACGCGGGAGCTTATGCTCAAGAACGACGAGCTGTCGCGCTTCGTCTATACGGCCTCGCACGACCTGCGCAGCCCGCTCGTAACGATCAAGTCGTTCGTGGGCTTCCTCGAGCAGGACGTCATCATAGGCGACGTCGAGTCACAGATGAGGGACATAGGGTTCATCAGGAGCGCGGCCGATAAGATGGGGACCATGCTCGACGAGATCCTCCTGCTGTCGAGGATAGGGGCCGAGGAGCTCGTCGTCGGGGAGGTGTCGCTACGGGAGGTCGTCGGGGCCGCGGCCGAGCTCGTCGCCGGGCGGATAGGGGATCGGGGCATCAGGCTCGCCGTCTCCGAGGATCCCGTCATCCTGATGGGCGATTCCAGGCGGCTCGTCCAGCTGTTCCGGAACCTCCTCGACAACGCGGCCAAGTATATGGGGGATCAGGAGGCGCCGCGTATCGACGTCGGCGCGGTCGCCCGGGGCGGAGAGCTCCGCATCTTCGTGCGCGACAACGGCGCGGGCATCGACCCCCGGCACCAGGAGCGGCTGTTCGGGCTATTCGAGAAGCTCGAGCCCGGTTCCGAGGGCGTGGGCCTCGGCCTGGCCATCGCGAAGCGGATCGCGGAGACCCACGGCGGCAGGATATGGGCCGAATCCGAGGGGCTCGGCAAGGGAACGACGTTCTTCATAGTGCTCAAGGGCGCGCGCTTAGAGGGGCTATAGCCTCAAGGTGCTAGGGCTTACAGGGACGATCTCTCGCAGGCGCTCCTCGTCGTGGACTACCCAGCCCCCGCTGAGATCGTGAAGAGGCGTTTCCAGCGGGCGTACGCCGATAGCGCCCCGGGTCCGTCTGGGGCTATCGGCCGGAGCGGGATAGGCGCTCCCTCCGGAAGGGCCGGCCCCTAGGATAGGCCGCCTGGCCCGATCGTACTTCCCGGCCGTGGATTTTTACCGACTAGTAGCATATAGTCTCGGTCGTCTTCTAGGAGGAAACGTATGATATCAAGGAACGCGCGCGCGATCGTCGCGGCCGTACTCGGGATCGCCTGCATAGCGGGGGTCGCGGCCCAAGAGAAACCGGTCCTGTCGGTGCTGGACCTGAGGATCAATGACGTTAGCCGGGATGAGATGCTCGGCGTCGTGGACGGCCTTACCGCGGCGCTGTTCCAGTCAGGCTCGTTCGTCGTCATAGACAGGACCGCGCGAGACGCCCTGCTCGGGGAGATAGAATTCTCCATGACCGCCGCCTCCGACCAGGAAGCCCAGAAGAAGATGGGCAAGCAGCTGTCGGCCGACATGGTCGTCAGCGGCTCGCTGAGTAGGTATCACGACGGGAAGTACGTGCTGTCGCTTCGGCTGCTGGAGACGTCGAGCGCGAAGGTCGTGGGCGTTTCCGAGGATTTCTTCCCCGATTTCGGGGCGATGCTGTCATCGCTCGATAAGCAGGCCCGCGAGCTATCCTCGAACGCGCGTCCCGCGAGACCCGCGTCTATAGCCGCGGCGAGGGGATCGCCCTCGCCGCGGTCGCCCGCCCCTGGCGCCGAGTCCGACGGCGACGAATTCCTCCCCTCGGCTCCGCTGGCCTCGACGCCGTTCCAATTCTCCATCTGGGCGCCGATGCAGCTCTTCCCGGCCGATACGGCCGTGCGCGGGCTCCGGCTTACCCTCTTCGCGAGTAGCAACGCCGCGCTCGCGGGAGTCGATATAGGACTCGTCAACTCGGTCTCGGGCGTGATGACGGGCGTTCAGGTAGGCCTTCTCGGCTTCGCCGGCGAGGCCCGCGTCCTGCAGCTGAACGCCATCCTGAACGTCGCGCGTACGGTGAGGGGAGCGCAGGTCGGGGTCGTCAACATCGCCGACCGTTGCGCGGGGTTCCAGCTAGGGCTCGTCAACGTGTCCGGGCTCCTCAAGGGCGCGCAGCTCGGGCTCGTCAACGTCGTCAGGTACGGCGGGGCCGCCGGCTTCATGCCCATCCTGAAGCTGGCGTTCTAGCAGCGGGAGGCGCGGCCGTCGCGGCAGTCCGAAGGCTAGCCTGCCGTTCCTATAGGCTTTCGGCGTACAGGTGGCCGCCGAATCAGGAGAGATTCGTTTACTTGTAGTAGACGAATCTCCTCACAACCTTCTTATACGGCGCGAAGTAGGTTTTATCGTACTTAGTCACGTCTTTACCGATCGTCAGGCTTATCCAATTGCCGAATGAATCATACTCGTAAATAAGAGTCGTTTTTTCTACGACCGTGCCGTCGGCGGCGAAGCGAGTGCTTTCTATTAGATTCCCTTTTTCGTTATACCCGAATACGGTTGTTGAATCCAATGAATCGTTAAAAAATGTTGTCGTTCTTATCCTCTTGTTCTTGCTGTCATAGTCATGTAGGTCCTTTCTTTTCCTGGGCGGTAGCTCTATTATTTCGACGACCTTATTCCCGGACTCATCATGTTCGTAGCTGCTTTCAGGGCCCTTCTGTCCGTTAGACGAATATAAAGCCTCTCTGGATACCTTGCCGTCGCTCCTTACTGTATAGCGCACTTTGCTAAAAACGGAACCGGCCGTATCGTATACCGTTTCCTCCACTAAGTATCCGTTGCCGTCATAATCGTATTTAGTCTTGCCGCTTACGTACCCATTTTTATCGTATGATATTTTCTCGCGAATTCTATCCTTCTCATAGATTTCCTTGCCAATCAAGCGCCTTTTCTCGAGGTATATCAGTTTTTCTTTTTTTTGGCCTTTCTCGTCATAAGCATACGCTTCTTCATAATCAACTCTCTCTCGGAAGGGTATTCTCTGTAGCGAAGTGATATTCCCGGAAGCGTTATATTCGCTTATGGACGTGTACAGGTCCACCGCTATCCATTCCCCGAATTTCTCGATCATCTCGTAATGCGCCGTTTCGACTGTCCTAATCCTTCCATGCAAGCCCTCTTTCTCGAGGTCGTTCGCGAGGGCCGCGATGCACCCGAAGGAGCCGAGCAATAAAAAAATCATTATTCGTTTCATCCTGACTTCTCCTATAGCCTTGCTAGTTTACTCCGGCCGATTGGAAAAGCGAAACGATCGGAGCGGAGCCCGACCCCCGCGTATGGAGGACCCGCTCGCCGCGATTCTCTTTACCCGGCCCATTCTCGCGGCTCGACGGTATCGCTGAGCCGTATCGGAGAGGCGGCGCCTGTATTCGGGCGGTTCTCCCGGATGGCGGGACCGTGGCGCCGGGAAGGCGCCACGGCGCGCTATGCGGTCCCGGGGTCCCTCGCCTCGATCAGGTACAGCCGCGAACCGTAATCGGAGAATATACGCACGCGGTCGTTATACCCCGTGCCCGAGAACTGCTGTATCAGCCTGACGCCGTAGCGCGACAGCAGGTCGCCGTTGGCGGCGTAGCCCTCCTCGGCCATCTTGAACATGTAATGGGACGACAGCACCGTATGGATGACGCCGTCCCCGCGCAGCTTGACCGGGAGCACGTGGTTTATCAGGTGGCCGAAGGCCTTGACGTTTATGTACTGCGGGCGGCCCGTTACCGAGAACGCCGCGTCGGGATCGAGGCCGGGCACGGTCAGCACGTCCTGGCCCTTGCCGACCCGCGCCGCGCCCTGGAACAGCCCCGCTATCGCGCGCTTGCCGTCGTCTGATACCACGGCCCAGATAGTCTTCTCCGCGTCGAGGCGGTGAGGGACGCGGTAGAACCGCCCGAACTGCAGGAGCCTCCTATTGGCCTTATAGAAGGCGACCTGCTCCTTGATGGCCTTCTTGTCGAAGGGCGACAGCATCGTCAGGTCCAGCTCGTAGCCCAGGAGGCCGAAGGCCGCCACGTTGAAGCGGGTCTCTATGGTCGAGGCGCGCAGGGTCTGCATGTTGGGGCTGGCCGACACGTGGGCCCCCATCACGCTGGGCGGGTAGCCGTAGGAGCTGCCGCCCTGGATCGATAGCCTGGCGTAGGCGTCGGTGTCGTCGCTCGTCCAGGCCTGGGGCATGTAGCACATCATCCCGAGGTCGAAGCGGTTGCCTCCCGAGGCGCACGACTCGAAGAGTATGGCGGGGAACCGCCTGACGAGCTCGGCGAGCACCTCGTAGAGCCCGAGCACGTAGCGGTGGTGGAACTCGCCCTGGCGCTCCGGCGGCAGGGCCTTGGAGTAGGCGTCGGAGACGTTCCTGTTCATGTCCCACTTCACGTACTCGACGTTGCCCTGCGAGAAGACGCCCGTCATGGCCTCGACCAGGTAGGCGCGCACCTCCGGCATGGTCAGGTCGAGGACGAACTGGTTGCGGCCGAAGGCGGGCGGGCGGCCCGGCGTCGAGACGGCCCAGTCGGGATGCGCGCGGTACAGGTCGCTGTCCTCGTTCACCATCTCGGGCTCCACCCAGATGCCGAACTTGAGGCCCAGGGCGTTTATCCTGGGTACGAGCCCGGCTATGCCGCCGGGCAGCTTCTTCTCGTTGACCGTCCAGTCGCCGAGCGAGCTCGTGTCGTCGTCGCGCCTGCCGAACCAGCCGTCGTCGAGCACGAACAGCTCCATCCCGAGGCCGGCGGCTTCCTTGGCGAGCGAAAGCAGCTTGCGCCTGTCGAAGGCGAACATCGTCGCCTCCCAGTTGTTCACGAGGACCGGCCTCTCCCTATGCCTCCATTCGCCTCGCACGATGTGGTCCTCCACGAAGCGGTGCATGCTCCGGCTTAGGCCGGAGAGCCCCGCGCCCGAGTAGGAGAGGACTGCCTCCGGCGTCGAGAACGAGGATCCCGGTTCCAGGAGCCACTCGAAGCCGGACGGATTGATCCCGGCAAGCAGCCGTACCTTGCCCTGGTAGGTCCTCTCCACTATCTCCGCGTGGTTGCCGGAATAGACCAGGTTGCACGCGTAGCACTCGCCGGAGGCCTCGCCGCAGCCCGGGGCCGCCAGCATGACGAAGGGGTTGTGCCTGTTGGAGCTGTTGCCCGTCTTGGAGTCGTTGACGTAGACCCCGGGGGCCAGGGGCCTGTCGTTGCGCTCGCGCTCGTAGGCCCAGCAGCCGTCGAAGGTGACGAGATCCCATTCGCCCCCGAACAGGTCCAGCTGGGCGCTCATGAGCCTGCGGACGCGGACCGGCTCCGGCCCCTCGTTGCGCAGGGTCGCGAAGCGCGTGATGACGTCGCAGCCGGCGTACGCGCAGTAGTATAGCGAGAGGGACAGGCCTCGCTCGTCGAGTAGCGTTATCTCGACCGTCTCGACCTCGGCCTCATCGCCGAGAGCCGACGGAAGGCCCTCGATGGAAGGGCGCCCCCGGTACCGGCGTGACGAGCCGAAGCGGAAGTCCGTCGTCCTCGAGCCGTCGGCGAAAACGGCCTCGACGGCCGGTTCCCTGTAGTCGCCCTTGCCCAGCCCGGAGTACTCGAGGCACTGGTCGTCCAGGCCCAGGTTCCTGTGATCCTGGCTCACGTTGACCATGGTGCCGTAGGGCACGTCGTTCTTCTGCCTCAGGGAATCGTAGTCGTCCATGGGCCTGAGGCGGGGACCGTAGTACAGGTTGGCTAGGTGCCCGGTGGGTAGGACGTCGACGACGTAGCTGGTGCGGTCGGTATCGATATGGATGACGTCAGCCACGGGCGTTCCTCCGCTCTTCGAGCTCAGCCTTGATCCGGGCGTAATACTCGCCGTTAAGCCTGTAGCGCCGCAGGTAGATGAGGAGCGAGACCGCGAGTAGGACTATGGGCACGGCGAACATCAGGAGCCTGATGCCCGTGAGGGCCGCCTGGCTCTGCCTGGCGTTGGCGACGAAGCCGAAGGCCGCGAGGCCTACCCCGGTGACGAGGCCGGAAAGCGCCATCGCGAACTTGACCATGAAAGTCTGCATGGAGAACACGATGCTCTCGCTACGGATCCCGAGTTTCCATTCGCCGTAGTCCACCGCGTCCGCGAGCATCACGCTGGTCAGGACGAGCGAGAAGCCGAAGCCGAAGAACAGGACCACTCCGGCCGCGGCCATCAGCGCGATGTTGCTCCCGGCCGTCTTCCCCACGAGGTAGAGGGCGGCGTACCCGAAGACGGGCAGGATGGCGGACAGCACGAAGACCCTGCGCCGGGAGAGGCGCTTGGCGAAGGCCGGGAACAGGAGCATGGCGAGCACCTGGGCGCCGCCGGCCGCGAGGTAGAAGGTGCCGTAGAGCCGCTCGTCGCCCACGTCGTACTTGAACCAGTAGATGCCCAGGCTCGCGGTCAGGTTGATGGCGAGCGTATACAGGGCCATGGCGGCGACGATGACGACGAGCTGGTCGTTCTTCGCTATCGTCGAGAATATCTCCCTGAACTTGAATTTCCTGTCGCTCGTGACGACGACCTGCTCCCTCACGAGCGCGACCGTGACGACGTTCGTGGCGATGAAGATAGCGGCTATGAACGCCGCTAGCCAGAAGAAGCCCCTCGACTGCTGCTCCGGCGTCGGCAGGGCCCCGGGCGCGACCCTGCCCATGGCGCTTACTATGGCCAGGCCGAAGGATCCCACGGCGACGTTGCCCGCGGCGGCGAAGATGCGGGGGATCACCGAAATAGTGTTGCGCTCAGCCTCGTCGTCGGCCAGCGCCGGTATCATAGACCAGTAGGCGATGTCCTCGAGCGTGTACGTCATGCCCCAGAGTATGTACACGACGCTGAAGAAGACGTACTGGCCGGCCCCCCGTATGGCGGGGTTGGAGAACAGGACGAGGAGGACGACGGAGTTGCTCAGGGTGCCGGCCAGTATCCACGGCCGGAATTTGCCCATGCGGCCGCGCGTATTGTCCACGAGCCAGCCGGCCATGGGGTCGTTTATAGCGTCCCAGATCCTGGCCGCCATGAAGAGCACGCCCAGGAAGGCGGGCGCGAGCCCGACGACGTCGGTGAAGTAGAACATCAGGAAGGTGTTGACGATGCCGCAGGCCATGTCCTTGCCCAGGGCGCCTACGCCGTAGCCGGCCTTCTGCGCGAACGATAGTTTCATGGTATACTCCCCGGCCGGGCGCGAGCGGCGCGGCCGGGGACAGTATCCGGCCAAGTCGGCGGGACGTCAAGGAAACCGGCGCGAAACCTGGTGCGGGCGCTTGAACGGGCGCTTGAACGGGCGCTTGAACGGGCCGACGCGCCCGCGCGCCTATCGGGGGAACGATGTCGAGTAGCGGAATACTTCCCAAGCCTCTGAGCGAGCGCCTCGGCGACGGCCGGCTGGAATGGCTGCCTGGCGCGAGCCCGGCGGCGGTCGGCTACGAGGGCGAGTGCCGGGGAGTCGCGGAGCGCGCCGCCTCGTTCCTCTCCGCGGCCACCGGCGCGCCCTGGTCGGTCTCCGGCGACCCGTCCGTCCCCGCCTTCGTCCGTTTCCGCGTCGGCGCGCCGGCCGGACTTGGCTCGGCAGGGGGCCGCTCCGGGCCCGGGGACGGGTCTGTCCCCGGCGCCGGCTCGGAGGCATATTCTCTCGACGTCGGCCCCGCCGGGGTCGCGTGCCGCTCCGCCGGAATCGCGGGGCTCCTCTACGCCTTCCAGGGACTCAGGCAGCTCCTGCCGGCCGCGGCGGAGAAGGCAGGGGGGCTCGGCTCCGGGTTCTCGCTTCCCTTCGCCGCCATAGCCGACAGGCCGCGCTTCGTGTGGCGCGGGTTCATGCTGGACGAGGCGAGGCACTTCTTCGGGACGCGCGCCGTCAAGGATATCCTCGACCTGATGGCCCTCCTGAAGCTCAACGTCCTCCATTGGCACCTTAACGACGACCAGGGCTGGCGCGTAGAGATAGACCGCTATCCCGAGCTGACGAGGGTCGGCTCGAACCGGGCCGATACCGCCGTAGGCGGCTTCGGGAGCCGGGCCACCGCGGGCGAGCCGTACGGCGGCTTCTACACCAAGGCCGAGGTCCGCGAGGTCGTGGCCTACGCCTCGTCGCTGTGCATAGCCGTGGTGCCCGAGTTCGAGATGCCCGGGCACTCGAGCGCCGCCCTCGCGTCGTACCCCGAGCTGGGCTGCACCGGCGGGCCGTACGCGGTGGAGACGGGACAGGGCATCTTCCCCGACATCTACTGCGCCGGCAAGGAGAGTACCTTCGATTTCATCGAGGGGGTGCTCGACGAGCTCCTGGAGCTCTTCCCCTCCGAGTATTTCCATATAGGCGGCGACGAGGCCCCTCCGACCCGATGGAGGTCCTGCCCCGCCTGCCGCTCGCGCATGAGGGCGGAGGGGCTTTCTAGCGAGGCCGAGCTCGGGACCTGGTTCCTCAATCGGGCGGCGGCGCGCCTAGCCTCGCGGGGCCGTCGGGCCGTCGTCTGGAACGACATCATGGGAGACGGCCTAAGGCCGGACGCCGTCGGCCAGTACTGGCTGGGAGACAAGCGGCGCTTCGTCTCCCACATGCGCCGCGGGAGGCCCGCGATCATGTCCGACTTCTGGCGCGCCTACCTGGACTACGACTATCACCTGCATCCGCTCAGGAAGGCCTACGCATACGAGCCGGTTCCCCCCGGGTTCGGCGACGCCGACGTCCTGGGCATCGAGGCCGCGCTCTGGACGGAATGGGTCCGCGACCGGGACCGCCTGGACCGGCAGGCCTTTCCCCGTCTCGTAGCGCACGCCGAGACCGCGTGGAGCGCCGCCGACGCGAGGGCGTACGGCGATTTCGAGCGGCGGCTCGTCGATTTCCTGCCTCGGCTCGACGCCCTCGGGGTAGGCTACGCTCCCCGCTCGGAGTGGAATCCCGCCTTCTTCCCTCGGCTCGCGAATAACGCCGCGCTCTTCCTGAATATTTTCCGCTCGACGCTTCGCCGTCGGAAGTAGCCGGCCGGCGGCCGGGCCGTAGCACTTCGGCCGCGTCAGTAGCCGGTTTCGATGCTCGAATACCCGACTTTTTCGCTTTCCCTCTTGACTAAGGGGTTTTGTGTACTATACATAGAAACAAAAATTGAAGTAGTATCGATTTTCCTGCATAAGGCTTTAGTTTTTCGTGGGCTTTGAGACGTACGCTTTCGCTACGATGAGGAGGAACGAATGAAACGAAGTATTGTGGTACTAGCGGCTATCGCGATGTCCGCGGCCTTGATCGCCGTAGGCTGCCAGAAGAAGGCCGCCGAGACGATCAAGATCGGCGTAGCCGGCGCCCACTCGGGCGACCTGGCTTCCTACGGCCTGCCTTCCGTGAACGCCGCGAAGCTCGTCGTCGAGGCCGTGAACGCCAAGGGCGGCGTCAACGGCAGGATGATAGAGCTCCTGATAGAGGACGACCAGTGCAAGCCCGAGCTCGCGACCAATACCGCCGCCAAGCTCGTGAGCGGGAACGTCGTGGCCGTCATCGGGCATATCTGCTCGGGCGCCACCAAGTCCGCCCTCGGGATCTACAAGGATTCCAAGATCGTCACCATCTCCCCGTCGGCCACCAACCCGCCCCTTACCCAGAGCGGCGAGTACCCGAATTTCCTCCGTACCATAGCGCCGGACGACGCCCAGGCCAAGCTCGCCACGATGTTCATCAAGGATAAGCTCGGCCTCAAGACGCTCGCGATACTCCACGACAAGGGCGACTACGGCAAGGGCTTCGCCGAGCTGGTCAAGCAGTTCGCCGAGGAGCAGGGCCTGAAGGTCGCGCTGTTCGAGGGCGTGAACCCCGGGGCCCCCGACTACTCCGCGGTTGTAAATAAGATAGGCAACTCCGGCGCCGACGGCGTCGTGTGGGGCGGCTACCACCCCGAGGCCTCCAAGCTCGTCCAGCAGATGAAGGACAAGGGCATGAACCTGCCGTTCGTCTCCGACGACGGCGTCAAGGACAACACCTTCATCGAGGTAGCCGGGAAGTACGCCGAGGGCGTCTACGCGACCGGCCCCATGGACACCAGCTCCAACCCGCTGGCCGTCAAGGCCGTGGCCGACCACAAGGCTAAGTTCGGAGACGAGCCCGGCGCCTTCTTCCTGAACGCCTACGCCGCTACGCAGGCCGTGGTCGCCGCCATCCAGAAGGCCGGCGGCACCGACTACGACGCGATAAGCAAGGCCCTGCGCTCCGAGTTCGTGGAGACTCCCCTCGGGAAGATAAGCTTCGACCAGCGCGGGGACGTCATAGGGTTCGGCTTCTCCGTATTCCAGGTCCAGGGCGGCAAGTACGTCGAGCTCAAGTAGCGCGAAGGACTAGCGCCCGCGTTTTCGGCCGTTCCGGGATTTAGACACCGGGACGGCCTCGCTATTTCCCCGGGAATCGACGACGATAAGGATTCTAACCATGGACTATTTCCTTAAGCTCTTCCTAAGCGGTACCGCCAAGGGCAGCATCTACGCGCTGATCGCGCTGGGATACACGATGGTGTACGGCATCGTGCAGCTCATCAACTTCGCGCACGGCGAGGTCTACATGATCGGGGGCTTCACCGCCCTGATCATAGGCGGCTATCTCTTCTCCATGGGGTTGCCCGTGCCGCTCGTGCTCCTGCTCTCCATCGTCGCCGCGGTAGTGTTCTCGTCGGCCTTCGGCTTCACGATAGAGCGGCTCGCGTATAGGCCGCTCCGCAACAAGCCCAGGCTCTCGGCCCTGATAAGCGCCATCGGCATCTCCATGATACTCCAGAATTTCATACTGCTGGCGCAGACCGAGAAGTACCTCTCCTTCCCCTCGTACCTGCCGGAGCTGGAATTCCTCCAGCCGGTCCGCGAGTACATAAACTCCACCCAGTTCATAATCCTCGTAACGACGTCGGTGATAATGGTTGCCCTGACGGCGACCATCAAGTTCACCCGCATGGGCAAGGCGATGCGCGCCACCGCGCAGGACAAGCACATGGCCCAGCTCGTCGGCGTGAACATCAACCAGGTAATCTCGGTGACCTTCATCATAGGCTCCGCCCTCGCGGCCGTAGGCGGGGTGCTCATTTGCTCGTACATGGGCCAGATCAACTATTACATAGGGTTCGTAGCGGGCATCAAGGCCTTCGTGGCGGCGGTGCTAGGCGGCATCGGGAGCATCCCGGGGGCCGTCCTCGGAAGCTTCATCCTGGGCTGGACCGAGAGCATGGGCACGGGCTACCTGTCCAGCGACTACGAGGACGCCTACGCCTTCGTCATCCTGATACTCATACTCATACTCAAGCCGGACGGCATACTCGGCAAGAACCAGAAGCAGAAGGTGTAAGCCAATGACCCGAAAGCAGACACTCGTAGAGCTTCGCTCCACCCTCGCGACGACGGCCTGGTTCGTCGCGCTCCTGTTCCCGTTCATGGTCATGAAGGTGAGCGTAACCGGCGGGAAGGCGCTCGTTACCTTCCGATGGGCCCAGCTTCCCGTGATCGCCGTCTCCGTATTCTTACTATCGTTCGCATGGCGCCGCGCCATCGACTGGAACGAGCATCGGGGCGATAAGGTCAAGGCCCGTACGCCGCTCTCCGGATTCGTCGACTCTATCCGGGCGGCCCTGGCCAAGAAGCGTATCCGGCGCACGGCTATCGCCGCGTTCCTGCTCGTCGTCGCGGCCTACCCGTGGGCGCTGGGCATGTACCATACCAATATCATGATAACCGCCCTCATCTACGTGATACTGGCCCTCGGCCTGAATATAGTCGTAGGCCTGGGCGGCCTCCTCAACCTGGGCTACGCGGCCTTCTTCGCGGTAGGGGCCTATACCTACGGGCTCCTATGGAAGTACGCCGGGCCCGCCTTCGTGGCGGCGGGCATAGAGACGGGGTGGCTGTTCTGGATAGCGCTACCGACGGCGGGCGTGCTCGCCGCCCTCTTCGGCATACTCCTCAGCCTCCCGGTACTGAGGCTGCGCGGCGACTACCTCGCTATCATCACCCTCGCCTTCGGCGAGATAGTTCGCATGGTGCTCCAGAACTCGGGTCCCGTGACCGGCGGCGCGACGGGGATCAGCCTGATACCCAGGCCGTGGTTCTTCGGGCTCCGGTTGCCGCCTCGCCAGGCCGCGACCTATATCTACTATATCGTCGTCGCGCTCGTGATACTGACCATCTTCGTCGTCAGGCGCATCGAGGATTCCAGGGTGGGCCGAGCCCTCGAGGCCATGCGGGAGGACGAGATAGCCTGCGAGGCCATGGGCGTCGACCTGGTGCGGAACAAGCTCGTTACCTTCGCCATGGGCGCCTTCTGGGCCGGCATAGCCGGCGTGGTGCTCGCGGCGCAGACTACCTACATCAACCCCGACAGCTTCACGCTCTGGGAGTCCATCATGGTGCTGATGGCGATCGTCATCGGCGGTACCGGGTCCATCCCGGGAGCTATCGGGGGCGCCCTGCTCCTTAAGCTCTTGCCGGAGTACTTCAGGCCCCTGGCCCAGTACCGCATGCTCATCTACGGCGCGGCCATGATCGTCATCATCATCTTCAAGCCTGACGGCCTCTTCCCGCGCAACCGCAAGAAATACACCTTCGTGGTCAAGCCGGCGGGAGACGCGGAGAAGGGAGCCCGGCTATGAGCGCCGCGGAACCGATCCTGGATATCAAGAACCTATCCATGGTCTTCGGCGGCCTCAGGGCCATCGACGACGTCTCGCTCCACATTCGGAGCGGGGAGATATGCGCCCTCATAGGGCCGAACGGCGCGGGGAAGACGACGATCTTCAACTGCATTACCGGCGTATACGATCCGACCGAGGGCAGCGTATCCATCAAGCGCGGCGAGGCGCCCCGCGAGGAGATCCAGGGCCGGAAGCCTAACGCCATCAACCGCAAGGGACTGGCAAGGACGTTCCAGAACATCAGGCTGTTCGGCAACATGAGCGTCCTCGAGAACGTGATGATCGGGCGGCATAACTCGCTCAAGGCCGGCATCTTCAAGGCCATCGTCAGGGACAGGCCGACGCGGGAGGAGGAGCAGCGCCTCATCGACGACTGCCACGAGATCCTCAAGAAGATGCGGCTGGAGATGTTCATAAACGAGTCGGCGCGCAATCTCCCGTACGGGGCCCAGCGGCGGCTGGAGATAGCCAGGGCCCTGGCCACCGATCCGTTCCTGCTGCTCCTGGACGAGCCGGTCGCGGGCATGAACCCGAACGAGACCAAGGAGCTGGAAGAGACCATCAACCTGATCCGCGAGCGGGAGAAGGTCACCATCCTGCTCATCGAGCACGACATGAGCCTCGTCATGAACGTCTCGGAGCGCATCTACGTGCTCGACTACGGGCGCCTGATCGCGGAGGGGACGCCTAACGACATCAAGAGCGATCCCGAAGTGATCCGCGCGTATTTAGGAGAATGACATGGCTTTGATGGAACTCAGGAACGTCAGCACCTACTACGGCAACATACACGCCCTGAAGGACATCTCCCTATCCGTCGAGGAGGGCGAGATCGTCACGCTCATAGGGGCCAACGGCGCGGGCAAGACGACGACGCTCATGTCCATCTGCGGCATCACCGCGATACGCTCCGGGGCCGTCCTCCTCGACGGCGAGGACATCTCGAGGCGGAGCCCCCACGCCATCGTCGCGATGGGGCTCTCGCAGGTGCCGGAGGGCAGGCGGATCTTCCCCCAGCTGACGGTTCTGGAGAACCTGGACATGGGCGCCTTCCTCAGGAACGACAAGGACGGCGTGAAGCGCGACCTCGAGGAAGTGTTCGGGCTCTTCCCGCGCCTCGCCGAGCGCAGGGGCCAGCAGGGCGGGACGCTATCCGGGGGAGAGCAGCAGATGCTCGCCATATCCCGGGCGCTGATGGCCAGGCCCCGCGTCCTGCTCCTCGACGAGCCCTCGCTCGGGCTGGCGCCCATCATCGTCCATAATATCTTCGAGATCATCAAGCGCATCAACGCCGAGAGGAAGACGACCATCTTCCTCGTCGAGCAGAACGCCAACATGGCGCTGAAGATAGCGAACAAGGGCTACGTGCTCCAGAACGGCGCCATCAAGATGGCCGACTCCGCCGAGCGTCTCCTTGCCAACGAGGAAGTGCGCAAGGCATACTTAGGGCTATAGCGAATCCTCCAGGAGGGATGCATGAACGTAGGACACTGCATGACCAAGAACCCGGTCACCGTTCTCCCGGACGTGACCGTGCCCGAGGCCCAGGCCATGATGCGCCGCGAGAAGATACACCGCCTGCCCGTCGTCGATAAGGCCAAGCGGCTCGTCGGCATCGTCACCGCGTCCGACCTCCGGCGCGCGTCCTCTCCCGCGGCGACCAGCCTAGACATGTACGAGCTCCATTACCTGATCTCCAAGATGAGCGTCGAGCAGGTCATGACCAAGCGGCCCGTCACGGTCGACGAGGCCCTGCCCGTGGAGGAAGCCGCGCGCATCATGGACGATAACCGGATCGCTGGCCTGCCCGTGCTCCGCGGGGACGTCCTCGTGGGCATCATCACCGAGTCGGACCTGTTCCGGCTGTTCATCGAGCTGTTCGGCGCCAGGCACCCGGGCGTGCGCCTGACCGCGCTCCTGCCCGAGAGGCCGGGCGAGCTGGCGAGCGTCGCGGGCGCCATCGCCGCCGCCGGCGGGAACATCCTGTCGCTGGCCACCTTCGAGGGCGAGGACCCCACCAACCACTACTGCACCATAAAGGTCGAGGGCCTGGCCCGCGACAAGCTCGTCGCGACCGTGACGCCCCTCGTGGAGAAGGTCGTGGACGCGCTGGAGAAGTAGCCGAGGGCCCTACTCTAATCCATGACTTTCGATGACGCGCTGAGATCCCTCGCCGCGGGCAGGCCCCTGCCCGGTCCGGCCGCCTGCCTTTCCATGGCACCCGGGTATAGGCGCGAGCCCGATTCTCTAGAGGCCGACGGCCGATGGCGCGAGGCGGCCGTGCTGGTCCTGCTCTATCCGGACGGCGGGGCGGCGAGATTCCCGCTGATGCTGCGCCCCCCCGGCGCCGGCGCGCACGCGGGCCAGGTATCGCTGCCCGGAGGATCGCGGGAGGCCGGCGAGAGCCTCGAGGCCTGCGCGCTCCGCGAGGCCCGCGAGGAGCTGGGCGTCGACCCGGCCGATGTCCGCGTCGTCAGGGCCCTGAGCCCGCTGCGCGTCCCCCCTAGCCGTTTCCTGGTACATCCCTTCGTCGGCGTAGCCTCGGGGCGGCCCCGGTTCGCCCCTTCGGCCGCCGAGGTGGCCTCGCTCCACGAACCCTCGCTCGACGAGCTCGTGGACGCGGCGTCGCGTTGCGAGGACGACGCCGAGTTCGCGGGGCGCCTCTGGCGAGTGCCGTTCTACCGCCTCGCCGGGCTCCGCGTCTGGGGCGCCACGGCGATGATCCTGTCGGAGCTGGAGGCCGCGCTGCGTGCCGGCAGCGGGGACAGTATCCGCCCCTAGACGGTGAAGCGGGCCATCTCCTCGTTCAGCGCGCCGACGGTGCGCAGGTTGGAGTCGACCTCGCGCCTGACCGCGGAGAAGGATTCCTCGAGCGCGCGTGCCTCGTCCGATTGCCGGCTGGCCGCCGCGGCGAGGCCCTGTAGCCTGGCGAGCACGTCCTCGAGCGATTGGGCTATCTCGCCGCTCTTGCGCGACTGGTCCGACATGAGGCCGCCGATGGTCTCGGCCGATTGGACGGCCTTGGCTATCTGCCCGAGCACGGCGTTCGTCCCGACGGCCTGCTCCCTCGCGGCCTCGGCTATCTCCTTGGAGATGGACGCCGACTCGGCGATGCCCTCGACGAGCCTCGCGAGGGCGACGCCCGAGGCGTCGGCGCGCTGGACGCCGGAGCCTACCCTGGCGCCCATCGCGGCTATCAGGTCCTTTATGTCCTTGGTGCGCCGGGCGGCGTTGGTCGCGAGCGCCCTCACCTCGTCGGCCACTACGGCGAAGCCCTCGCCGTGGACCCCGGCGTGAGCGGCCTCTATGGCGGCGTTCATGGCGAGCAGGTTCGTGTCCGCGGCTATCTTGTTGAGCGCGGCTAGGACGCCGAGTACCTCCTTAGCGGCGGCGTCTATCTCGCCTATCGCCGTCCTCGTATCCTTGACGGCCGCGCCGCCCGACTCGCCCCGCTCCGTCAGCTCCCCGGTCAGGGAGCCGGCGCGCTCGGTCATCGTGGAGATGGAGCGGATGCTGGCGGCCATCTCCTCCATGGCCGCGGACGTCTCGGAGACGAACTGGCGCTGGTCGGCGGTTGCCGCGTCCGAGGCCGCGACGGAATCCCTGAACGAGCGCAGCGCCGCCACGAAGCCTCCCGTCACCTTCGATTGCTCCAGGAGCGTGGCCTCGAGCGCCAGGACCGCGTCCCTCGAGGCCCGGGCGAGCCCCTCGGAGCGGACGAGCTCCCGGTCTATGGCCTCGGCCCCGGCCTTGGTCTGTCCCGCGGCCTGGCCGATGCCCCGCGCGACGGCGTGGAAGCGGTCGAGGAGGCGGTTTAAGAGGTCCGTCAGCTCGCCGAGGTCGTCCATGGAACGGAGGTTCAGCCGTATCCTGAGGTCTCCTCCTCCGTCCAGTACGTCCTCGACCCGCCTGGCGATGGCCGAGAGCTGCTCCCTGACGTCGATCGACGCGGCCGCCTGGACGCCCGCCGCGACGGCGAGCGTGAAGAGCAGGTACATGAAGAATACTCCCTGCTCCCTATCCTCCGCCGAGTCGGCGCGCTCCCACGGGAGGGGCACTAGTCCCAGGTCGAGTCCGGGGCGCGAGATGAAGCCGTCTATCCTCTCGCCTAGGAGGCGCCTATACTCCGATCCGGCGTCCTCGGCGGCGACGTTCCCGCTGAGCACGGCCCTCGTCAGGTCGTGGCCGATGGCGTCGAACTTGACGGCGTCCCAGACGTTGAACTGGATGAAGGTGACGACGTAGACGGCGATGCCGAGGGTAAGCGTCACTTGCTTCGTCGTACTGCGGCGCTCGCGCTTCCTGTCCCCTATGCTACGGATGCCGAGGCGCTCGCGCAGGTCGGCGAAGGCCAGGTTGTTTAGCGACGTCTGGGCCGCCGCGTAGATGACGCCGCCCGCCAGGTTGGAAACGAGTATGACGAGCCTGTCGGGGCGGAGCATCTCGGCGGCGCGGCCCTTCAAGGCCATCATGAGCACGTAGCCGGCTGCGAAGCCCACGAGGTTGGAAACCAGGACGACGGTGGAAAAGCGCAGGATCCTGGCGCGGGTACGCTCCGTCTCCTCCGCGGATATGGCCTCTCCCGCCTCCAAGCGCTCCCCGACCCGCTGTATCCTGAGGGCGAAGAGGAAAATGATAGCGCCGAGTACCGCGGCCGGGGGCAGCACCGCCGTGGACATGAACGATAGGATCAGGCCGGGCATCGCGGATAGGCCCGAGACGCCGAGTATCATATTGTCCCTGACGAACGTGAACACCTGCATGACGAGGTATACGCCGAGTATCATGGAGATGGAATGGGAGGTAACCCTGAGCGCTAGGCGTTTACTTTTCATAGGCTTTATTCTAACGAAAATAGGCGGAAATGGAAGGGGGCGGAACGTCCCCCGGCTCCCGGGAAGGCCGGTAGGCGGCGTCCCGATACTGTAAGCTCGCCGTCTTTTCTGATAGGATGCCGGCATGGAAACGGTAGACGAGAACGAAGGTCCGGTAAGCGCGGGATTAGGCGGGGCGTGCGTGGAGCTGGACGCCGCCGCGCTGGCGGGGCTGAAGAAGATGCCGGTCGACGTCTTCGACGACGTGTACCTCGGCGAGGTCAAGCCCGATGCGCTCGTCCTCTGCGTAGACGTGCGCAATTTCAGCGATTTCCTATGCTCCCACGACGAGAGCACCGTGTTCGGCCTCATTAAGGATTTTACGTCCAACCTGCTATCGTGCGTGAACCAGTTCGGGTTCGGCTGCTCGTACTACAAGCTGATGGGCGACGGGGCGCTCGTCATATGGGACCAGGCGGACGAGGCGAGCATCCCGGAGGCCCTGGCCGTATTCGATACCTATACGGAATTCGTAGACGAGGAGCTGTTCAAGCCGTTCCCGGCGCTCGGCCTGGCGGGGGCTCTCGTCGTGGACAAGGTATACAAGTACGAGATTTCCGCGGAGGCTTCCCAGCTCAAGTACCGTGACTACGTGGGCTACGGCATCAACCTGGCCTGCCGCCTGCAGGCCCTGGCCAGGAGGAACGAGCTGGTGCTGAACGAGCGCCTCTACGCCCGGGGCCTCGTGCCCGCGAGGGGCGACGCCTCTCCGTCCCTGGTCGACGAGCTGCGCGGCCTCAAGGGCCTCAAGGACGAGGATAGGGAGCGGGTGCTGTACTATACGAGGGCGAGAGGCGGCTTATAGGCGCCTAGGGCGGACCGGCGACGGGTTAGTCCCCGGAGGCGCCGGCGATCCGCATGAGCGCGTCGTACTTGGCCCTGACCAGCCTGAGCTCCCCCTCGTTCAGGTTCAGGTTCTCCCCCGCCGGCATGGCGAGCATGCTCATCTTGGCCTCCTCGAGGCTCTTGATCATCTCGGCCTTCTCCGCCGCGGGCATCGCGGCGGCGCGAGCCTCCGCGATCGCGTCGTCGAATTGCTTGATCATCTCGGGGTTCTGCCGCTCGAAGGCGACGTAGGACAGGAGGAAGAAGGAAGTGCCGGCTACGTAGCCGAAGCGCTCGGCTGTCCAGCCCCTGCCGCGGAGGAACGCGGAGAAGTCCGAGCCCATGAAGAGCGCCGCCGCGACCCCCCCGGACGGCGCGGAATCCAGGCTCTGGCCCTTGTCCTCGAACCATTTGACGACGGAGGGCCAATCGGCGATGAATTTCGATAGTTCCCGCTCGGTCATCGGCGCCTCGGCCTGGGCGAAGGCGGCGGCGCCGAGAGGCGCTACGAGCAAGGCTATGGCTAATGCGATGCGTACGTGTCTCATGCCGGGTAGTATATCACGCGGGGCCGCTCCGCGCGATCACTGACCGACGGCGCCTAAGGCGGGTCTCCCGGCGCCGAGCGGCTTGGAAGCCGTCGACAGCCCTCCCGGGAAGGCGAAGTCGTTCTCCAGTACGGCGCCGGCGGATAGGGGCGGCGAGAGGAGGTAGCCTTGCAGGTAGCGGGCCCCGCCGGAGATGGCGCGCTGCATGATCCCGCTTCCCGAGATATGCTCCGCTACGACCGAGAGCCCGGCTTCCGCGCAGAACGCTGCCATCCCGCGGTAGAGTGTATAGGCCTCGGGACGGGCCTCTATCTCCCTGACGATCTCTCCCGCGGCCTTTACCGCGTCGAAGCTGCTCTCGAGCAGCCTTGAGTAGTTGGAATAGCCCGATCCGAAGTCGTCTAGGAATACGAGCCCCCCGAGCCCGTGCACCTCTCCGACGAACTCCTTCAGGATAGACGTGTCCTCGACCGCGGCCTGCTCCGTAATCTCGACTATGATGGTATTGTCCCGGCCCGAGAGCGCCCCGTACGCGCCTGCCAGCCCGGCGCGGAAGGCCGGCCTGACGATATCCCGGAAGGTCGCGTTGAAGCTGACCGAGTGCCCGCTCTCGAGCGCCATGCCGAGGGCCCTCTCCAGTATGAACTCGGTAAGGTAACGGTCGAGGCCGAGCCTGAAGGCCGCGTCCAGGTAGCGCTCGGGAGAGGCGGACGAACCGCCCTCGTCCAGGCGGATCAGCGCCTCGAGGAAGCCGATGCCGTCGCGCTCCAGGTCGTAGACCGGTTGGAATACCGGCATGAAGAGTCCCCGCTCTATATTGCGAAGGAGGTTGGGCGCGCGGCTTCGGAGCGCGTCCTTGTCGTTGGCGATGGCGGACTCGCAGCGATGGAGGCTCGCGGCCCTCCCGGCTATGCAGTCGGAAAGGGCCGCGACCGTCTCGTCGAGGGCCTCGGGGGCGCTCGTCTCGGTCTCTACCCGGAAGGAGGCGATACGGGTCACGAAGCGGAGCGGACTGCCCTTGACGGCGGGAAGCTCGGAGAAATCGGCGTGGATGGCGTCAGCCTCCTCGGAGACCGAGTCGCCGGCGGGGAAGACGAAGCAGAAGTCGGTGTCCGAGACGCGGAAGGGCCCCCTGCGGCCTATCGACGCGCTCCTGCTCTCGAGGAGCCCGAGCGCGGCCTTCGAAGATAGCGTCCCGACCTCCTCGCGGCCAGCGATCGCCCTGAGGTCGCGGAGGTTTGCGAAGTGAACGAGGACGAGGGATTCTCCCGCGACGAGGCGTTCCATCGAGAACGCGCTCGAGTTAGGCAGGAGGGTCTCCGGGTCGAAGAATCGGCGCTCCACGAGGCGGTCGACGTTCCTCGCGTGCCTCCATTCGCTTACTACCCCCATGGTGCATTGGAACGCGAACGCGACCGACGCCATGGCGAACATCGACGAGTTGAACGGAGAGGCCGTTCCCGTTACGTACCCTCTGAGGTACAGAACGCCGAGCGCTGTCGCCAGGAGGAAGAACGCGGCGCTCGCCGCCAAGCCTCGCCCGGGGCCGAGCACGAGGAGCGTAAGCGAGGGGAAGCAGAAGTAGATGACTATGTACGCGTTCCTCGAGAAGGGTAAGAAAAGCGTGAGGAGGAAGCCGAGGATCAGGCTACCGACGACGGCGATCTGCATCGGCCGTCTGGAATTCGACGCCCTCTGCCAGAGGGCGATGCCTATGAGCGCTACCAGGGGTACGATGTAATTAGCGTAGGCCGGGGGCCTTCCGCTTAGGAGGTCGTCGACCAGGAACGCGATAGGGAAGAGCGCGCCTATCAGGTACGCGAAAATCGCGGCGCTCTTCTGGTATCTCCGGGTCTCCGTCTCGATGTCCAGCCGCGCTTTCTTCCAATCGAATCCGAACGGCCCCGCGGCGGCCGTACTCCCAAGATGCCGTGATCCCCGACGAGATCGTCCCTCGATGCCTATACCGTGATGCTTGCTCATGCGATTAATCTATAATGCATAGGCTATCGTGTCGAGGAAATCGCGATCGGCGGGAAGGCGAGCCTCGCCTAGTCGAAGACCCCGAGCTTCCTCGGCACCCAGCTAGGGTAGCCGCAGCAGAGCGTCGCGGCGACGGCCCGCGCGGCCCGGGAGCCGCTCCACGGGATCCCCCTCCTCCGGGCCTCCTGCTTACGGGCCTTGAGCGCCGAGGGTATCTCTGCGAGGTGCAGCGCCTCGACGGCGGCGAAGACGGCGAGCCATGCGCCTGAGCCAAGGCCGACCGGCGCGCCCCTCGCGGCCGACGCTATCGCCAGGGCCGGCGGCCCGAGTGTCACGAGGGTCGCGACGGCGGCTTTTACGCGCCAGAGCGCACGCTCCTTGACGCGGAAGACGAGTATGCCCCTGAAGGCCGCGAGGGCCGCGTCGTCCTCGAAGTCCAGGAGCCGCGCGGCCTCCGCCTCGCCGATGGGCGGCATCGGCCACTCGACCCAGTCCCGGGTTTCCTCGTCCGCGCCGAGCGCGCGCGTCTCCTCCGGGCGGTCGTCCAGGCGTAGCGCCACGTCCAGGCGCTGGCCTCCCTTGATGAGCCGGCGCCTCGCCGACCGCGCCCCGAGCGTGGCGAGCAGCATGGGGAGGAGGTTCTTGTTCTTGAGCGACATCACGGAGCATGGGACCCCTATGAGCTCGTGGAGCACCATGTGCGGGCCGTTGGGCATGACCATGCAGCCGTCGACGAAGCGGTCGGCGAGCGGCGCCAGGGTCCTGGTGCACGAGCCTATGACGGCCTTCTTCATCCTTAGCGTGCGGATCGCCTCCTCGTCGTAGGCCTTGCCCGCGGCGTCGTACCAGTACCGCTTCCCGTCGCGCTCGAGGCCGGCGCCTATGACGAGCGCGACCGGCCGCCTCGGGACGGCGCCCTCGGCCTCGAGCATGGAGAACGCGAAGCGCGTCGTCGCCACGCAACCGCCCCGGCACGAGGCCTCCATCTCGCGCGCTATCTCGGGACCGCCCGTCGCTACGAGGCCGCCGCGGTTGATGCCCATGAGGACGAGGATTCCGGGGAACGCGCCCCTGACGCGGTCGGAGAGGAGCGACCAGTCGGCCGGCCTGAACGCCGGCGGCTTCGTTCCGCCCGCCCCGGCGGCCCCGGCGGCCCCGCCCGCGTCTCCGGGCCCGAAGCCGCGATAGAGCACGCGGGCGCCGGCGGGCTCGCCGAAGCCCAGCTCGTCGGCGACGCGCATCAGCTCTATCGTCGAAGGGTCGAACCCCATGAGGCCCGTCGCGACGCGGTCGGTCTCCACGGGGTGGTCGCCCGCGATGATCATGCGGGAATCCACCGGGTCGACCGGCGCGGGGCACTCGCCCTCCGCGCCTACGACGCCGTCTATGAGTACTAGGTCGGGCTTGAAGAGGTAGAGCATCTCCACGAGCTTGCGGTTTATGGCGTAATGGTGGCCGCGCTGCCTGAGGTTGTACGGTATGACCCCCATGGCGTTCTTGAAGCCGAGCGTAACCCCGGTATACAGGTTGGTCTTGAGCTTGGGCACCGAGACGTACGACGCCTCTCCCCTTACCACGGCCGAGAAAGGCCTCGGCACCAGGATCTCGCGCTGGACGGTAGCCTTGGGCAGGATGTACCTGTCCACCGGCGTCTCCTCGAGCGCGACGAGCTCGCAGCCGCGTAGCGCGGCGAGCCTATCCACGCCCGCGACCTTGAAGGAACCGCGGGTAGGGGCCCCCCTCCCCGACGATTCCGCTATCCGTATCGTAGAGGCGTAGCGCTGCAGCCATAGCACGGTCGCGTCGAGGACGCGCGGGTCGGTCGTCTCGGGATACGACCGCCTCTTGAGGCCCATGTCGTGGTAGACGGTCACCAGGTTCGGCTTGACGAGGGCCGGCCGGCCGGCGAGGCGCGACGATATGCCCGTCTCCGCCTCCAGCCGGTCCAGCGCGGAGAACACGGCGGCGCGGATCGCCGCTACCTCCGGCCTGGCTTCCCAGGCGGCGCCTCCGTAGTCGCGCGGCAGCGCGGCGCAGCCCTCGGTGTAGCCCGTATCGACGAGTCCCTCCGCGTCCTTCCGGAGCTCCGGGTTCTCGATCGCGGGTAATCGTTCCACGGTAACCGTCGGCATCGGGGCCCTCCTCGGCAACGTCTCTATCCTAGCCTGGATGCCATAGTATAGGGCGTGAATTAAATTTGCACAATGCAAATAAATAACGTATAATCGATCCCGCGGGACGAGGCCGAACCGCCCCGCGAGGAGGCTCGAAATGGACGATAGGAACGGCTACATGCTTTCCGGGGCCCGCGCCCGCCGCGGCTACGACTGGTGGTGGCACTCGCTCGTCGCCGCGAACGAGGAGACCGGCGAGCGCCGGCCGTATTTCATCGAGTACTACGTCGTCAACCCCGCGCTCGGCGGCCCGGAAGCCGTGGCCGGCCAGCTACCCGCGAACAAGTCCGCGGGCAGGAAGCCTAGCTACGCGATGATAAAGGCCGGGCGCTGGGGGACGGAAGGCAAGGCCCAGCTGCATAATCTCTATCCCGTAGAGGCGTTCTCCGCGAGCCGGGACAGGATGGACGTGCGTATCGGCGACCACACCGCGACGGAGACCAGGCTCAAGGGCTCGGTCTCGCTGAGCGCGGCCGAGGCCGGGGCCCATCCTGAGTACATGTCCGACTCCGGCGAGATGAGCTGGGACCTCGAGGCGGAGAAGATCCTCTCGTACTCGGTCGGCTGGGGCACGAGCCTCTTCTTCCGCCGGCTGGACGCCTTCAACATGTATTGGCACGCCGCGGGCATGAGGACCCGCTATAGGGGGACGATCACGTTCAACGGCGAGAGGTGGCGCGTCGACCCCGATACCTCGTTCGGTTACCAGGATAAGAACTGGGGCCGGGACTATACGAGCCCCTGGGTATGGCTCAACTGCAATTGCCTAAGGAGCCGCAAGACGGGCCGGCTGCTCGAGCGCTCGAGCCTCGACGTAGGCGGCGCCCAGCCGGTAGCCTTCGGCGTCTCGCTCCCGCGCAGGCTCCTCGTGGCCCTGCACTACGAGGGTAGGTTCTACGAGTGGAATTTCTCGAAGTTCTGGAAGGGCTCGAGGCAGACCTTCGATTGTCCCGTCCTCGAGGACAGGGTGGAATGGAACATCGACGCCTGGGACGGATCCTCAAAGGCGGAGATACGCTTCGCCTGCCCGAGGCCGACGATGCTAAACGTCAACTACGAGAACCCCGACGGCGAGAAGCGCCATAACGCGCTGTGGAACGGCGGGTACGCCTCCGGGACCGTGCGCCTCCTCGAGAGGAAGGGCGGCGATTGGGTAGAGGTGGATACGCTCGACGGGGAGCTAGGCGGCTGCGAGTACGGGGAGTACGACCGCTAGGCCGGGTCGAGGTCGACCCTGTCCTCGACGCCCAGGACCCGGTCGAGGTTCCGGGCGACGAGGACGAACGCTGACTGCTCGTCGGCGGAGAGCGCCGAGGCGGCGCCCACTATGCGCCCGAAGTTATGGGCCTCTATCTCCCCGACCAGGCGCCCGCCCGCCGGGAGCAGGCGAACCGAGACGCCCCGGCGGTCGCCCTCGTCGCGTTCCTTGCCCACGTATCCGAGGACCTCGAGCCGCTGGACGAGGCGCGTCGTGGAGAATACCTTGGCGCCGAGCGCCGAGGCTATCTCCCCTATCCGGGCAGACTCCCGCCGCCTCAGCAGCTGGAGCAGGTATATCTCCTGGTAGCCGAGGCCGAAGCGCTCGACTAGACCCCGCTCGAAGTGGTAGACGGACCGGAGGCTACGGTAGAGGAGCTCGTCGGCGGTCTTCCTGTCGAGCCCTCCGGCCCCGTCCTTGTCTATCGCCATGACTCGAGTATAGCGCCCTCCGGTCGCCGCTACAATGCGGGCCTCCGTCGGGCCCTCCCGGGGGCGGCCGCCTCCGCGGCCGCGCCCCGGGGCCTTATCCCGCTATGGCCGCGAGGTCCTCCTCGACCGAGCGTATGCCCGCGATCCCGAATCTCTCGACCAGGACCTCCGCGACGGCCGGAGACAGGAAGGCCGGGAGCGTGGGCCCGAGGCGGATGTCCTTGAAGCCGAGCGAGAGCAGCGCGAGGAGCACGATGACGGCCTTCTGCTCGTACCACGCGACGTTGAACGCTATCGGCAGCTCGTTTACGTCGGCCAGCCCGAAGGCTTCCTTGAGGAGCAGCGCGGTGACGACGAGCGAGTACGAGTCGTTGCACTGGCCGGCGTCGAGGACGCGAGGGATGCCTCCCGCGTCGCCCAGATCCAGCTTGTTGTAGCGGTACTTGGCGCAGCCGGCGGTGAGGATCACCGCGTCCTTGGGCAGGGCCGCGGCGAAGTCGGCGTAGTAGTCGCGGCCCTTGGCGCGGCCGTCGCAGCCGGCCATGACCACGAACTTGCGTATCGCTCCGGACTTGATGGCCGCGACCACGTCGCCCGCCAGCGCCGCTACCTGGTCGTGAGCGAAGCCGCCGAGTATCGCGCCGGATTCTATCTCCACGGGAGCGGGGCTCTTCTTCGCCGCGGCGATGACCGCCGAGAAGTCCTTGCGGCCGGCGGCGTCGGCGTCGATATGGGGGCATCCGGGGAATCCTGCGACTCCGGAAGTGAACAGCCTCGCCTTGTAGGACTCGGGCGGCGGGACGATGCAGTTGGTTGTCATAAGGATGGGACCGCCGAACTTCTCGAACTCCTCGCGCTGCTTCCACCAGGCGTTGCCGTAGTTGCCCACGAAGTTGTCGTACTTCTTGAACGCGGGGTAGGAATGGGCGGGGAGCATCTCGCCGTGGGTGTACACGTCTACGCCGGTGCCCCGGGTCTGCTCGAGGAGCATCTCGAGGTCCCTGAGATCGTGGCCGGACACGATGATCCCGGGGTTCCCGCGGACTCCGATGTTGACCTTGGTCATCTCGGGCTTGCCGTACGTTCCGGTGTTGGCGCCGTCCAGGAGGGCCATCGCGGCGACGCCGGCCGAGCCGCACTCGAGCACCAGGGCGGTCAGCTCTTCGGCCGACAGCGCGTCGTCGAGCGTGGCGGCCAGGGCCTTGTGCATGAACGCGAATACGGAGGCGTCTCGCTTGCCGAGCACGGCGGCGTGGTGGGCGTACGCGGCTATGCCCTTGGCTCCGTAGATGAGTAGCTCGCGGAGCGAGCGGACGTCCTCGTTAAGGGTGGCGAGTACGCCTACCGAACCGGCCTTGGACGCGTAATCCTGAGGAGCCGCGGTCCAGAGAGCGGCGTCGGATCGGAGCGCCGCTTTCTCCCCGGCCACGCCCTCGTCGGTGCCGCAGGCCGGGCATCCCTTGGAGCCTGACGCGCTCCGGGAGCGGTTCACCGAGTCGCGCATGGAGTCGCGCAGCCTCAGCGCCGCGGCGATCGACCTGGAGAAGTACGCGTCGTCGAAGTTGGCGTTGGTGATGGTGGCGAAGAGGCCTTCCGTCACGGCGTCGTCCGCCTCGCCCGTGGGCAGGCCGAGGGCGCTGGCTTCGACCGCCCAGGCGCCTAGGCCCTTCAGCGTATGGATGAGCAGGTCTTGCAGCTCCGACGTGGCGGCTTTCTTGCCGCAGGCTCCCGCGGCGGCCGCGCAGCCCTTGTTCCCGATGGCTTCCTGGCATTGATAGCAGAACATGTTAACCTCCCTAATAAAAGCGATGTGCAGGAGGAGTTTCCGTTCTCTCCCCCAATAGCTCGTCTCAGTCTCCCTCCGCGGCTCCGTGGCGAAACGTCCTAAGGGCTACATCCAAGTCAGGCTTCCGCCCTCTATGCCGACCACGACGGTGGATACGGGCACGGCGCGCGAGGCGCCGGCGGCGGCTTCGTCCACGAGGCGCCTGAGACCGCCGCAGCAGGGCACCTCCATGATCGCCAGCGTTATAGAGGCCACGGCCGAGTCGTCGATGAGCGCCCTGATCTTATCGACGTAGACCTCCTTGCCGGTATCGAGCTTGGGGCAGGCGATGACCAGGCGCTTCCCGGCGAGCAGCGACTGGTGGAAGGCCCCGCACGCGAACGCCGTGCAGTCCGCCGCGATGAGGACGTCCGCGCCGGCGAAGTACGGCGCGCGCGGGTTCACGAGGTGCAGTTGGATGGGCCATTGCTCCAGGCGGGAGGCCATGCTACCCGCGGAGGGCGCGGAGGCGGGCCGTATGCCCTGCTCCCGCGCGGGCGCTGCCGGCGCTGCCGGCGCGAATGACCTGGCCGCCGATCCGGGGCATCCTCCCGACATGCCGTTCCGTACTATCCTCGGGGTCGGGGAGCCCGCGCTCGCGACGCCTAGCGCCCCGAATTTTACTCCAGCCGCCGGCCCGGAGCCCGGAGCCGCGAGGCCTTTCTCCGCGAGGACGGCCAAGGCTTGCGCGTGCCAGGAGTCTTGTCCGTGGCTACGGAGGTGGTCGAGGTGGGCGGCGACGGTGGCCATGCCCTTGGGCAGGATGTTCTCGATTACTTTGCGCTCGTCGTAGGCCTCGACTTCGCGCTCGACGGTCCGTAGGGCTCCCCGGGGACATTCGCCGATGCAGGCGCCTAGGCCGTCGCATAGTCTCTCGCCGACGAGCCGCGCCTTGCCGTCTATGATTCGTAACGCGCCTTCATGACAGCCGTTAGCGCAGAGCCCGCATCCGTCGCATAGGGATTCGTCGATCTCTATTACCGTTCTGGTCGCCATTCCGTCCTCCTTAAACGTCTTCATCACCTATGGGTATATAGGTACCGAAATACTAAAATAATATAATCCTGTACATGCGCCTTGCTGTTTATTGATCTATGCTGAATCGAGGCGCTTTGGCGCCCCGTAGGCGGGCGCTTCAAGGGTAGCCGCTTCCCTAGCGATATCGGCTATCGTCCGACGGCTCAAGTAGGCTACTAGCTCTACCGCGTGCTTCGTGATCTCATGACCGAAGATGCAGTTGTCAGGATCGCATCGATCCGTCCTGAAAGGACAGAATTCGCCCGACAGCGGGCCGTCGACCGCCTCGATAGCGTCCCTGAAACTGATTTCGTCCGCCGGGCGATCGAGCCGGAAGCCGCCGCTCGGCCCCTTGACCGAGTGGACTATACCCGCCCTGACGAGGCGTTGCATGACCTTGGACAGGTGGTGCTCGCTGGCGTCGATGATAGCGGCCAAGTCCTTGCTCTGGACGAGCCTGCCTGGAGCGGCCGCGAGACCGCCTAGAGCGTGAACGGCGATGAGGGCGGCGTCGGATAAGTGAACTATTCCATTAACAGGCATTGTGGTATTAGAATGCCGCAATGATTGATATTTGTCAAGAGGCGGTTAAAGCGACCGCACAGCGGCTTCATGGTCGGCTTTACGGCCGCTCCCGAGGCGCATATACTGCATCGTCGGATACGGCGACGATGAGCCGCGTAACGGCGACGGAGGATCATATGAGCATTTTCGTATCGGTCGAGGATCTCGAGGGCGAGCCCCTCTCGGATATCTTCGAGATAGAGCGCGTTTATAGGAAATTCCCCAAGGAGGCGGGGGTCTGCCTCAGGTTCGTGGGAGAGGCGGTCGACGCCTCGTTCAACGCGCTCCAGACGCCGAGCCTCCTGGCCGAGCTCGAGGCTGTCTCGGGCGCGGCGCTCGACGCCGCGGAGCGCGCCGAGCTGGAGCGCGTGCTAAAGGTATGCGCGAAGCACGCCGGCAAGAAGAATTCGTACGTTAAATTCTACGGCGAGGCTAAGTCGTCGGAATGAGCGGCCTGCTGGACGGTTCGCCCGCGCCCGCGGGCGCGGTATCCGCGCGGTACGCGTTTAGGGGCGCGGAAATTCTCGCGCCGGCCGGGGCCGACCTGGCATCCGGAGCGTCGGCCGGCGCATCCGCACTGGACAGCCGCGGCGCGGCGCTGCCGGCGCCGGCCGAACGGCTGCCGTTCCCGGCCGGAACGGTGGCCGAGTCGTACGATCCCGGAGCGGCCGCGCCCGATGGCTGGGAGTGGATACCGTTCCGCTCCGCGATCGGCGCGCTTCCCGAGGCCGAGTGGCTCGGGGCGGCCCGGGCCATGGCCTATATCAACTGGCGGACTCAGACGAGGTTCTGCGGCCGCTGCGGGTCGCCTAACGGGGACAAGCCCGACGAGATAGCCAGGCTATGCCCGTCCTGCGGCGCTCTCTCGTTTCCCAGGATATCCCCCGCGGTGCTAGCCGTCGTGAGGCGCGGCGGCCGGATCCTCCTCGCGCGCAACGTCATGCACAAGACCGGCATGTGGAGCGTCCTGGCCGGGTTCGTGGAGCCGGGGGAGACCTTCGAGGGTTGCGTGCGCCGAGAGGTGCGCGAGGAAGTCTCGATAGAGGTAAGGCCGGACGGCTACCTGGGCTCGCAGCCCTGGCCGTTCCCGGACCAGCTCATGGTCGGCTTCGCCGCGGAATGGGTCTCTGGAGAGCTCCGGCCCGACGGCGTCGAGATAGCCGAGGCCGGCTGGTTCGGGCCCGACGACCACCCGCCGCTCCCGGGGCCGGGTAGCCTGTCGCGCCGGCTCATAGACGCGTTCTTCGCGGGCGTCAGCTAGGCAGGTACTCGGCGTTGACGTGCCGGAGCGACTCGAGTATGGCGCGCTTGGCGTCGGACGAGCCGCCCGTCAGGGCCTCCACCCGCTCCCGCGTGGAGTCGCGCTCCGAGCGGTCGTTGTAGCCGCAGGTGCAGGTCGCCGAGACGAGGCCCAGCTCCGTCGCCAGCTCGATGACCTGCTTCTCCTCTACGAGGTACATAGGCCGGATGATCCTGAGCGGGTACTTGCGGTAGCAGACTACCGGCGGCATGGTCGAGAGCTCGCCCTTGCGCATCATGTTCATGAACAGCGTCTCCAGCACGTCGTCCAGGTGGTGCCCCAGGGCGACCGCCGTGAAGCCCTCGGCCATTGCGTAGCGTATCATCTCGGTTCGGCGCTGCGTGCTGCACCAGTAGCAGTTCATCCTGCGCCCGGGCTTGAGCCTCCCCTCCACCGCGACGTCCTTGACGACGAGGGGGATACCCCACGCCTCGTACTCGGCGGCGAGCCGCTCGGATAGCTCGTGCGGAGAGAAGTCGTTGCGTATATGCAGCCCGACGAGCTCGGCGTCGAGGCGTCCCTGCCGCTTCTTTAGCGCCAGGTCGCGCGCCATGACGGCCGAGTCCTTGCCTCCAGAGGCTCCGATGAGTATGCGATCCCTTGGCCTCACCATGTCCCAGGTCTTGAGCGCCTTCACTACGAGGCCGTCTACGGCCTGTCCTATCGTTCGCGTCACGGCTTGTTCTACTATCGAAGGCGGCCGCGCCGCAAGGTCGTCGCCTCCCCGTGAGCGGAAAAAGGCGCCGCGCGGCTCTTGATTTCCTATTTCGTTAGCGATATTATCATGATGATATCAATATGATATCATATGCATGGGAACGTTAAGGAGACTGAAATGGGTAGCGATACGGTAGCCCCGTCCGGGGCCTTCGGCGAGACTGAGCGGACCCCCAGGCACGCGAACGGGCTGGCCATCCTGGCTCTCAATGTCCTCGCGATGATCGGTTCCACGGTCCTGTTCATCGCCTGCGTAGTCGCGATGGACGGAGGGAACGAGACGCCGCTCCGCGTGGCCGGCGCCGTCGGGGGGCTCGTCTATTTATGCCTGGTCGGGCCCGTCCTGTTCGCGGGGATCAAGGTCCTCAAGCCTAACGAGGCGCAGGTGTTCACGCTGTTCGGCAAGTACCACGGATGCCTTAGGGAGCCGGGCATCTTCTTCGTCAACCCGTTCGTCGCCGCGGTCCAGCCCAGCTCGGTCGCCGACCTGTCGTCCGCCTCGTCCGCCGAAAAAGTCGCAGCGGGGGTACGGGCCGGCGCGCCGGCCGGCGGCAAGTCCGTGCCGAAGACCGTATCGCTCAAGGCCATGACCCTGAACAACGACAGGCAGAAGATCAACGACTCGCTGGGCAACCCCATCGTCATCGGCATAGTCGTCATCTGGAAGGTGGTCAACCCGACCAAGGCCGTGTTCAACGTGGACAACTTCGGCGAGTACCTGTCCATCCAGTGCGACTCCGCGCTCCGCAACATCGTCCGGCTGTACCCGTACGACCTGCCGGACGAGGAGGGCGAGACGTCGCTCCGCGGGTCGAGCCAGGAGGTGGCCCTCCGGCTCAAGGAGGAGATCCAGGAGAAGGCCGAGGTGGCGGGCATCGAGATACTCGAGGCGCGCATCACGCACCTCTCGTACGCGCCTGAGATAGCGGCCGCGATGCTGCAGCGCCAGCAGGCCTCCGCCGTCATTGCCGCCAGGCAGATGATAGTGGAAGGCGCCGTCGGCATGGTCGAGATGGCCCTGGCCAAGCTGAGCGCCAATAACATCGTCGACCTCGACGAGGAGCGGAAGGCGACGATGGTCAGCAACCTGCTCGTGGTGCTGTGCTCCAACAAGGACGTCCAGCCGGTAGTCAACTCCGGCTCCATCTACTGACGCGCGGCCCAGAGACGATGGGATCCAAGGAACCTGATAAGAAGCAATTATTATTGCGGCTCTCGCCGACGCTCTGGCGGGAGCTCGCCTCGTGGGCCGACGACGAGTTCCGCTCTATCAACGGCCAGATCGAATTCCTCCTGACGGAGAGCGTCAGGCAGAGGAAGAGGCGATCCAAGGGCGAGGCCGAGGATACCGCCGGCGAGGCGGGGAGGGGTGAATCATGATCGAGCTAAGCGGAATAACGAAGACGTACGCGAAGAGCGCCGTGAAGGCGGTGGACGACCTGTCCGTATCGGTACGGGACGGCGAGATATTCGGCTTCCTGGGCCCTAACGGGGCGGGCAAGACGACTACCATCAAGGCGCTCACCGGGGTGCTCAGGCCCGACGCCGGCAGCGCGAGGATAGACGGCATCGACGTAGCGGCGGACCCCATAGCGGCTAAGCGCCGCATCGGCTACGTCACCGATAATCCGGAGCTGTTCGCCAGGCTGAAGGCGGCCGAGTACCTCAACTTCGTCGGCGACGTCTACGGCGTCTCCAGCGCCGACAGGCGGGCGCGGACATCGGAGTACGCGACGCTCTTCGGCATCAAGGACGCGCTTGGCGCGAGCATCGGCAGCTTCTCGTACGGCATGAAGCAGAAGCTCCTCGTCACCGCCAGCCTCCTCCACGACCCGCAGAACTGGGTGCTCGACGAGCCGATGGTAGGGCTGGACCCTAAGGCCGCCTTCGCGCTGAAGGAGATAATGCGAGCCCGCGCGGCGGCCGGCAAGGCCGTGTTCTTCTCCACCCACGTGATGGAGGTCGCGGAGAAGATGTGCGACCGCCTGGCCATCGTCAATAAGGGGCGGATCGTGTTCACCGGCACCCTCGCGGAGCTCAAGGCCATGCAGGGCGCAGACGGATCGCTGGAGAGCCTCTTCCTGGAGCTGGTCGACGACTCGGCGGAGGAAAGCGCATGAGCGTCTTCCTGAGCCTCTCGAAGCTATACGTCAAGAGCTTCTACAACCTGCCCGGAAAGAAGGCCCCGGGATCCAAGGCGACGGGCAAGGAGATCGGGAAGCTCGTCGGCGTAGCCGCGCTGGTCGTCCTGGTGGCGGGCAACCTCGGCTACCTCTTCGTCGTGATGAACCTGAACCTGTACCAGGGCCTCGCGATGGTGGGCATGCAGGGACTATTGCTGCTCAACGCCGCCGTGATGGCGACCATGCTCACCCTCGTCGTCGGGTTCATGACCTCCCTGTCCACGTACTACCTGAACGACATGGAGCTGCAGCTCCTGTCGATGCCTATACGGCCGCGCGCGCTCTTCGGAGCCAAGTTCGTGGCCGTGTACGTCACCGAGGCCGCCTTGTCGATGTTCTTCATGGTGGCGACGATGGTGGTGTTCGGCATCAAGGAGCGACCGCATCCGCTCTTCTACGCCTGGGGCACGCTAGCCGGGTTGCTCCTGCCCCTGCCGGCGCTAGCCGCGTCGTACCTGATCCAGATACCGCTACTGACCTTCGCGCGATTCCTCCGCAACAAGAAGACCATCATGATAGTCGGCGGGGTAATCGGGATACTCTTCGGCCTCGGCCTCAATATATACTTCCAGAGGATGATGCCTCCCGTCGCGGACCCGGCGGCTCGCGCGGCGACGTTCGCGGGGCCCGGCTCGGCCGTGTCGGCCATGGGGCGCGGCTACCCGCCGGCGATGCTCGCCTGGCGGGCCATGGCCTCCCCCGCGTCCGCGTCGGGGCTCGTCGCCGCGCTCATGCTGCTCGTCGCCTGCGCCGCGGGGCCGGCCCTGGTCGTCCTCCTATTGTCCGGCGCGTACGCCAGGAGCCTCGTCGGCTTCAACGAGGCGCACATAAGGAAGCTTAGCAAGGACGGGGCCGAGGCCTTCATAGCCAGGCGGCTGCGGAGGCGACGGCCGTTCCCGACCATGGTCAAGCGCGAGTTCGACATGATGAACCGGGAGCCTATGTACCTGCTCAACGGCCCCTTCATAGTCGTCATGCTGCCCTTGATCATGGGCATCATGTACGCCGTGCAGAAGGACGCGCTTCTCGCCGACCCGGACATGGCCGGCGTCAGGGCCCTCATCGACGGCGGCATGGGCGCCGCGCTGGCCGGCCTGGTCGGCGCGTTCATGGGCTCGAGCACCAGCATCGCCTGCACCGCGGTATCCCGCGACGCCAAGGCCCTGCCGTTCATCAAGAGCCTGCCTATCGGGCCCGGCGCCTACCTGCTGGCCAAGCTGGGGCACGCCCTCATCTTCGGCGCCGTCGGCAGCGTCGTCGGCGTCGGCCTCATCTCCCTGTTCCTCAGGCTCGGGGCCGCGGACGCGCTAGCCGGACTCGCCGCGTCGCTCGCCCTGTCGTCGCTCCTCAACCTTGCGGGGCTGTGGCTGGATACCGCGAACCCGCGGCTGGAATGGGACAATCCCATCGCCGCGATGAAGCAGAACCCGAACGCCGTGATCATGATGCTCGGGGCGATGGGGCTACTCGGCGGCGCGGGCTACCTCGCGTTCGTATGGTCCATGAGCGCGGGGGAATTCGCCCTGTGGTTCGGCCTAGCGCCGGCCGCCGCGTTCGCCGCCCTGCTTGCGCCTTTCCCGCGATTCGGGGAGAGGCGGCTAGCGGCCATGGAGGGGTAGCCGGGCGACGCGCCTCTAGGGGCGTCCGCGAGCGAGCGGCCCGGGGTTACGACGCCGCGAGCGCGCGCTCGCCGGTGTCGAAATAACCGACCACCTGGCGGAGGCGCGCGGCGCGTTCCGCCAGGTCCTTGGCGGCGTCGGCCGACGAGCCTGACTGGGACGATAGCTCCTCGCTCGTCGCGCTGAATTCCTCGGCTATCGCCGAGTTGTGCTGGATGACCGAGTCGAGCTGTACCATCGCCTCCGATATCTGCCTCGTCCCCTCGTCCTGCTCGCGGCTTGAACCGCTTATCTGCTTGACGAGCGACGCGGTCCGCTCGATATCGGGCAGGATGCCGTCGAGCGTCGATCCGGCGCGCTCCGCGACCGAGACGCTCCTGGCCGCCAGCCGAGAAATATCGCCCGCCGCCGTCCGCGAGCGCTCGGCCAGCTTTCCTACCTCGCTGGCTACGACCGCGAAGCCCTTGCCGTGCTCCCCCGCGCGGGCCGCCTCTATGCTGGCGTTGAGCGATAGCATGTTAGTCTGCCTGGCTATGTCCTCGATGATGCCGATCTTGTCGGCTATAGTCCTCATCGCCTCGATGGTCTCCCTAACGGCGTCGACGCCTTCCTTGGCGCCGATAGCGGCCTTGCGCGCTATCGTCTCCGTCTCGGCTGCGTTATCGGCGTTCTGCCTGATCGCCGCGCTCATCTGCTCGATCGAGGCCGATACCTCCTCGGCGTTAGCCGCCTGCTCCGTGCTGCCCTGCGAAAGCTGGAGGCTCGAAAGGGAAACCCCTTCGATACCCAGCGACATCTGCCCTACGGCCTTGGATAGCTCGCCGCTCAGCGACGCTACTGCGGTGCCGGCGTCGAGCGCCTCCGACACGACGCCGCGTAGCCGTTCCGCGGTCCTCCCTAGCGCCCGTTCCAGGTCCGCTATCTCGTCCGATCCGTCGGAGCCGATGGCCATCGCGAGGTTGCCGTCCGCTATGCTCGCCGCTCCCGCCGCGGCCTTCGCGAGGCGACGCGAGGCCGACGAGGCTATCCTCGTCTGGATCGTCGCGATGACGGCCGCCATGGCGGCGATGAGGGCCGAGGCGCCGAAGAGTATCGACCTGATCTGAGAGAAGGCGCGGGCCAGGGCGGCTACCTGATCGTCGGCTATCTCCCCGTTGGCTTTGTCGAGGGCTTCTCTGACGTTGGCGATAATCGCCCCGAGGGACTCGGCGTTCCCTTTCCGGCGAGCGACCAGTTCCTTGATCTCGGTGTTGGCTTCCTTGGCGGCCAGGGCCAGGCCGACGTACGGCGTTCCCCTGAGGGATTCCGCGTCCTTGGACGCGTTCTCTATCCCCTTATCTAGGTAAACGTCCAGCTCGCCGAGTATCGCGGGGTCGGAGAGGGCCTTGAGATATAGGACCTGGATGATATAGTTCGCGTTCGTGTTGATCGTCGCCCCGCTAATGACCATGCGTTCCAGCGTAGAGACCCCGGCCTGCAGGCGCGCGTCAGCGAGACGCCGAGAGACGTCATAGACGAAGGCGTTGGAATTGCCGATCGACTTCTCCGTGAGGTCCATGAGGCGTCCGTTGATCGCAAGGTCGTCCGTGAATATTCCCCTGGCCTTGCCTATGTCCGCGGCGATACGGGTCAGCCCGTGAGCGCTCATGAAATCGGAGGGGATCTTGGCGAGCGTCGACTCGACGGCCTCGTACGGAGTCTCGCCTAGGAGGAAGTCCTCCGAGGTCGCGGCCCATTCCGCGGCGGCCGCGGCGGCTGAGCGCAACGACTCTAGCCTCTCCGCCTCATCGTGGGTCCGCGTCGTGGTAATGACCGTGAGGCCCAGGAAGCCGACGAGTACCGCGGCTAGCCCTATCGTCGGAATCTGCAGCTTGAATTTTAACGACGAGAAGATCGTCATGATGGGCCTCCGATTACGTTTCGCCTTGGCATCAAGACCGGATCGAGCACGGTTCCTTGTATAAATCTAACCGAAATCGTCGGCGGAAGAAAGGAAAATAGAAAAACTAATTATATATATATAATAAAAATACCGAAACCCTGAGATCGCGGCTACGAGGCCCGCTTGGGGCTCCAGCTAGGAGAGGAGGCCCTATGGCGGTATCCATCGCGCGGCCGCGGTAGGAGAGCGTCGCGGCGTCCGCGCCACGATGAGGTCGGCGAGGAGGACTATACCAGGCGAGGGGTATCGAATCTAATGACGGCCGGCCCGGATAGGGACCGGCCGTCTCCGAGGAGCGGCCTTCTCCTTAAGGACGCTCGGTTACGCCGATTCGGGGTCCTCTATCCCGAGGAACTGGCTCTTGTACAGGTCCGCGTAGAAGCCGTCGGCGGCGAGGAGCCCCTCGTGCGAGCCCTTCTCGACTATGCTTCCCTCGTTCATGACGAGTATCGTATGCGCGTCCCGTATCGTGGAGAGGCGGTGCGCTATCACGAAGCTCGTGCGGCCTTCCATCAGCCGCTCCATGGCCTTGCGCACGACCATCTCCGTCCTCGTGTCCACCGAGCTCGTCGCCTCGTCCAGTATCAGGATCCTCGGGTCTGCGAGGAACGCCCTCGCTATGGTCAGGAGCTGCCTCTGCCCCTGCGACAGGTTGGACGCCTCCTCGTTGAGCACGGTGTCGTAGCCGTCGGGCAGGACGTGGATGAAGTGATCGGCGTGGGCGGCGGTGGCCGCGGCTATTATCTCCTCCTCGGTGGCGCCCTCGCGGCCGTAGGCGATGTTATCGCGTATGGTGCCGCCGAACAGCCACGCGTCCTGGAGGACCATGCCGAAGGATCGGCGCAGTACGCCCCTGGGCACGTCGCGGATGTCCACTCCGTTGGCGGTGATCCTTCCGCCGTCGAGCTCGTAGAAGCGCATCAGGAGGTTGACGAGGGTCGTCTTGCCCGCGCCCGTGGGCCCGACTATGGCGACGGTCTCGCCGCACGGCGCCGAGAGCTCCAGCCCGTCCATGAGCTTCTTGTCGGCGGAATAGCCGAACGATATCGACTCGAAGGCTACGTCGCCGCAGGCCGACTCGAACCTCGCCACCGCGGGCGACGAGGCCGGCGCGTCCGGTTCCTCCTCGGCCTCGTCGAGCACCTCGAAGACGCGCTCTGAGGCCGCCATCGTCGACTGCAGGATGTTGGCTATGTTGGCCGTCTGGATTATAGGCTGCGTGAACTGCCTCGCGTACTGGATGAAGGCCTGGATGTCGCCGAGGGCTAGCGCGCGCCTGGCCGCCATGGCCCCGCCTATTACGGCGATCAGCACGTACCCGATGTTGTTGATGAAGTTCATCACGGGCATGATGATGCCGGAAACGAACTGGGCCTTCCACGCGACGCCGTAGAGCGCGGCGTTGACCTCGTCGAAGCGCCTCACCGACTCCTTCTCGTAGCCGAAGGCCTTGACGACCTGGTGGCCCGAGTACATCTCCTCGACGTGGCCGTTGAGCTCGCCCAGGTGCTTCTGCTGGCCCTTGAAGTAGCCCTGCGAGCGCTTCGCGACGAACATGGTCGTAAGTACGTAGAACGGCAGGGTCGCCAGCGCGACGAGGGACAGCCGCCAGCTTATTGAGAACATCATGGCCACGCTGCCTATCAGCGTGACGACGGAGGTGATCACCTGCACGAGGCTCTGCTGGAGGGTATTGGCTATGACGTCGACGTCGTTGGTGACGCGCGACAGGATCTCCCCGTGGGTGCGCCCGTCGAAGTACTTGAGCGGGAGGCGCGCCAGCTTCTCGTCTATCGCCTTGCGGAACGAGTAGACGGTCCTCTGGGAGACGCCGGCCATCACGAGCTGGGTGGCGTAGCTGAAGCCCGCCGCGACGAGGTACAGGCCGAGCAGCGAGAGCAGTATCCCTCCGACCCTAGGGTAGTCTATGGCCGCGCCGGGCAGGCCGCGCGCCACCGCGACGACGCCCTCGAACAGGATGGTAATCGACTTGCCCAGTATCTTGGGGCCGGCGACCGAGAACGCGGTGCTCAGGACGGCCATGCCGAACACGAGCAGGATAGACCCGCGGTACGGGCGGAGGTATCCTACGAGGCGGCGCATCGTCCCCTTGAAGTCCTTGGCCTTCTCTACCGGCCTGCCAAGGCCGCCTCCCGGGCCGTGCCCCATGCCCATGCCCCCCGGCCTCCCGGGCTTCGCCTGCTTGATCTCCGCGGCTCCCCGGCCGTCGCTTTCCCGGCCGCTCATACCGCCTCCTCCGCGGATAGCTGCGACGCCACGATCTCCCGGTAGACGTCGCAGCTACGCATCAATTCCCTATGGGTTCCCCTGCCGACCATGGAGCCCTCGTCGAGGACTATGATCTGGTCAGCGTCGCGTATCGTGCCTACGCGCTGCGCGACTATTATGACCGTCGCGTCGGAGGTCTCCTTGCGGAGCGCCGAGCGGAGCTTGGCGTCGGTCTTGAAGTCGAGCGCGGAGAAGCTGTCGTCGAAGAGGTAGACCCGCGGGCGCTTGGCCAGGGCTCGGGCTATGGCGAGCCGCTGCTTCTGCCCTCCCGAGACGTTGACGCCGCCCTGCGATATGGGCGCGCCCATGCCGCCCTCCTTCTCCGCGATGAACGAGGAGGCCTGGGCGACCTCGGCCGCCTTGGCGAGCGCCTCCTCGGAGGCGTCGGCGCCGCCGAAGCGGAGGTTGTCCGCTATGGTGCCGGAGAACAGTACGGGGCGCTGGGTGGCCAGGCCGAGAGAGGCCCGGAGGTCGTCCTGCGCCATCTCGCGGACGTCCACGCCGTCGAGGAGCACGGCGCCGGAGTCGACGTCGTAGAAGCGCTCTATGAGGTTGATGACGGTGCTCTTGCCCGAGCCCGTGCCTCCTATTATGGCCGTGGTCGTCCCCGGCCTCGCGACGAAGGAAAGGTCCTTGAGCGCCGGCTCCGACGAGCCGCCGTAGCCGAACGCCACGTTCCTGAACTCTATCTCGCCCTTCGCCGACGCGGGGCGCCTGGGCGAGGCGGGGTCGACTATCTCGGGCGAGACGTCCAGCACCTCGTTGATGCGCGTCGCCGACGCGGAGGCCCTGGGGACCATGATGAAGATGACCGAGACCATGATGACCGAGAACATGATCTGCATCGCGTACTGTATGAAGGCCATGAGCGAGCCTATCCTGATGTCGCCCGAGCCGACGCCCAGGCCGCCGAACCAGACTATCATGACGGTCGTGACGTTCATCATCAGCATGACGAACGGGAAGAGGAAGGCCATCAGCTTGTTGACCTCGAGCGTCGTGGCGGTCAGGTCCGCGTTGACCCCGTCGAAGCGGCGTTTCTCGTGATCGACCCTGTCGAAGGCGCGGACGACGCGTATGCCGGAGAGGCTCTCCCGCATGACGCGGTTGAGCGCGTCTATCTTCGTCTGTATCGCCTTGAAGAGCGGGATGCCCTTGAGCGCCAATAGGACTATCGCGAGCGCCATGACGGGGATGACTACCAGCAGTATCCACGACAGCTTGGGCTCGGTCGACAGCGCCATCGCTATGCCTCCTATCGCCATCATAGGGGCGGCGGCCATCATGCGCTGCATCATGAACACGAGCTGCTGGATCTGCGTGATGTCGTTGGTCGTCCTCGTGATCAGCGAGGCGGCGCCGAAGGTGTCGAGCTCGCGCAGGGAGAACGACGAGACCCGGGAGAAGACCTTGGCGCGGAGGTCCCTGCCGAAGCCCATCGACGATCTCGCCGCGAGGAGGCCGGCCGTTACGCTGGCCGCGACGCCGGCGAGCGCAATGAGCAGCATCCGCCCTCCTATGCTCCAGATCAGCGCGACGTTCCCCGTAGCGACTCCCTCGTCGACTATCCGCGACATCATCTTAGGCAGGCTGAGCTCGGCTATCGAGTTGGCGAAGACCAGGGCGAGCGTTACCGCTATAGATAGCGCGTACGGCCGCAGGTACTTGAAAAGCTTAAGCATGTTCTATTCTGCTCCTTCTTCTGAACGGGGCCGTCCCCGGCGATGGCATTCATGGCCATAGCGCGACGCGATGAAATCCGACGCCTTGACCAGCAATTCGGCGAGCCTCTCTCCGTCTTCCCGGCCGAGGTGCTCCACGAGGGCCTCCGCCTCGTCCAGGGCCCGCGCCCTGAACGACTCGGCGAGCGCGCGTCCCTCCGGCGAGAGCCTGACGCGTATCGCCCTGCGGTCCGCGCCGTCGGCGTATCGTTCGACGAGTCCCTTGGACTCCAGGGCGTCCACGAGTTGGCTGACGGTGGGAGGCTTGATGCCGAGCCATCCGGCGAGATCGCCGATGCGGGCTCCCGAGTCCGCCGGCTCGTGGGAGAGGCGGTGAATCAGGTGGAATTCGCCCGGCCTGGACATGTGGCCGAAGCCGGGCCTCCGCTTGAACGGGGCGATCGCGCGGAAGGCCTCGAAGAGTCGTTCCGCGATACGTCGGGTCTCCGACGGAGGATCGGTCGTTTCTGTATCGGTATTCTTCGTACGAATGTTAGCACTCCTAATATTTAGTAGGGCTAAATATATGAATACCGATTATAAGCGTCAAGCGCCCGGTACTCGGAAAACCGGGTTATTTCGTTTATATTCGAGGGATGGCATTCCTACCTACTACTCGGGCCGAGATGGACAGGCGCGGCATGGGCGCGGTCGACTTCGCGCTCGTATCGGGCGACGCGTACGTCGACCACCCTTCCTTCGGCGTCGCGCTGATCGGCCGCTATCTTGAAAGCCTCGGGTACGCCGTGGGGATCGTCGCGCGGCCCGACCCGTCGGACGTCGAGGCGTTCCGAGCGCTCGGCCGGCCGCGGCTGGCCTTCCTCGTGGCCGGAGGGGCCATAGACTCGATGGTCTGCAAGTATACGGCCAATCGCAAGCCCCGCTCCGAGGACGAGTACGCGCCCGGGGGCGACCCGACGGCGTGCCGCGGCCCCGACGGGGCTATCCGTTCCTTCTCGGTCAACGGGAAGCCGGCGAGCGCGAGGCCGGACAAGGCCGTCATAGCCTACTGCGGCAAGTGCCGCGAGGCCTATAAGGGCGTGCCGGTCATCGCCGGCGGCCTTGAGGCCTCGCTGCGCCGCCTGTCCCACTACGACTACCTGTCCGATACCGTGAGGAAGCCAATAGGGCTGGACGCCAAGGCCGACCTCGTGGTCTACGGCATGGGGGAGCGGGCCATAGCCGAGGTCGCGGCGCGCCTCCGCGGCGCTAGGGACGGAGCCTCTGACCGAGCCCAGGACGGAGGCGCGGATAGCGCCTCCGCCT